>Ga0209117_1000619_pt1 | contig 13901 bp, 10 predicted proteins | sample BlaSpr_A8_OM2_M2_FD_187978 | JGI IMG/M metagenome (GOLD analysis project Ga0209117, IMG submission 187978) | Forest soil microbial communities from Thunder Bay, Ontario, Canada - Black Spruce, Ontario site 2_A8_OM2_M2 (SPAdes) (version 2) | ecosystem: Environmental > Terrestrial > Soil > Boreal...
CGGTGTATTTCAACAGGGCAGGCAAGCCCATGCCGAGTGAAAAGTTGCGATATTTGGAAAAATCCTGGGCCTGGAGCAGGGGGGCCGATAAAAGCAGGGCGAGCAGGCAAAAAAACAGCGGTCGCATGGTCTTCATTTTCATCTCCAACGAAGTCCTAAGAACTTGAAACCGGTGCCGCGTGCCTTGCAGGAAAGACAGCCGTGTGTTGGTAGGACGGAATGCTTAACCACAGTAGGTTAATTAACTTGACCTGTCAAGCTAAAACTGCGACCATGTACGCTGTTTAATCTACGGCAGTTAACCACTCAGGGAGACTTTTGTGGACGTCTGTTTAGCCATCAAACGGAGACTGCAGGAATTGGGCCTGGAACAGCGCGATTTGGCGGCAGCGGCTAAGGTGACGGAGTCCTACATCTCGCAGCTGCTGACGGGCAAGAAATTGCCACCGGAGCCAAGCCGCACCGACATCTACGAAAAGATCGGCAAATTCCTGAAACTCCCGAGCGGCAAGCTTTCGAAGCTGGCGGACCATCAACGCAAGGAAGTGTTGAAGCGAAATCTGGAGGGCCCCCCGAAGCCCTTGTTTAAGGACGTTCGAGAGTTGATTCTCCGTAAGTGCGCGCAAGGAAAGGAAAAACAAATAAGGGTCATTTTCGAGAAGCAGCCGTTCGGCGAACTCGAGCGCCTGGTCACGCAAAAACTGCTGGACGTAGTCAAGACCGTCGCGAAAGACGAGCTGGAAAGCGAAACCTGGCTTCAGTCCGTGGCGCGACTCAGCGGCCGCAGCTACGAGGCCATGCGCGTCAACATCCTGGAGTTCCTGGACACGGATGTGTTCAACGTATCGAGCGAAGATTGCGTCTCGTTTCTGGACCCGCTGATCGAATCCTGGGACATCGATCTCGCGACTTTCGGCATGGAAATTGTCTTGAATCGCAGACTTATTCCCGGTTATGCAAAGAAATTCGAGTTTGTCGAAAGAGAAGCTGCCGGAACCGAGGAAGAGCCGGGGCTCACACAATTTCTGAAGCAGTCCGTCAATGGCGGCGCGACGGAACAGGAAGTCGAATTTCTAAGAAGGCTCCGCTTCGGAGGGAAGCACCCCACGCCGCTCTATTATTACCGGGAATTGCAGAACCTAAGAGATCCGCTTCATTTTCGCGAGGATTCCGGCGGCGCGATAAGCAAACGTCGGGGCCCGCATAACGTCGAGAGACAGATGCAGCTCGATTCCAGAAAGAAAGCAATCCACCGCTGGGCAAAAAGCAGCGGCGCTCCCAGCAAGAGAAGCCAGCCTTGAGGCCGCTTTCCTTTGCTGCCGCCATGAACATCGATCTTTCCGATGGCGCTTTTCTCGCATCTGTGGTACAGTCTTCTTGCGCTTAATACCGCGGTTGTGTTGTGCGGTCCCTCTGGTTCAAGACCTGATCTGAGAAAACCCGCCCTCAGTCTCCTCCGTATGTTTTCAGCGTAATTTAAAAATAAGACTGGCCGTTAAATCGCCATGTTCGCCCGGAATTCCGCGTGCGCGCTGCGATTGCGCCAGCAAGAAAGCTAATGCAAATTTTTTCAGAACTTCCGATTTCTCCCTATGTGAAGGAGCGCCTGTCGTCTGCTCGTTTTTCGACACCGACTCCGGTCCAGGCCGCAGCCATCCCGCACGCCCTGGAAGGTAAAGATGTGCTGGCGACGGCGCAAACCGGCACGGGCAAGACGCTCGCGTTCCTGGTTCCGGTGCTAGAAAAGCTCCTCCGGCGTACTGCGCCGGGCATCGCCGCGCTGGTGCTTGTTCCCACCCGCGAGCTCGCCATGCAAGTCGTGGATCAGTACAACGCCCTGCGTGGTAAACAACTTTCCCCCGCCGCTCTAGTCGTCGGCGGCTTGTCCGAAGTCCAACAATTACACGTCATTCGCAAGGGGCCGGGCCTGGTCGTGGCCACTCCCGGACGGCTGGAAGATTTCCTCGACCGCCGGCTGATTCATTTCCGCGAGCTGCAGATCCTTGTTCTCGACGAAGCGGACCGCATGCTGGATATGGGATTCCTTCCGGCGATTCGCAGGATAGCGGCGATACTCCCCAAAGAGCGCCAGACGCTGTGCTTTTCCGCAACGATGGAAGGCGCCATGGCCAACCTCGTGAAGGATTACACAAGAAACCCCGTGCGTCTCGCGTTCGGTTCAACGCTGAAGCCTTCGGAGAATGTGCGACTGCAGGCGTATGAGGTCGCGGTTGATGGCAAGCAGGACGCCCTCCACCACCTTCTTACCAAAGAGCGTGGCCGATGTTTGGTGTTCTCGCGAACCAAGCGCGGGACCGAGCGAATCGCCAAGAACCTAAACCGCGAAGGGATCCAGGCCGCAATGATCCACGGTGACCGCTCGCAATCGCAGCGCTCCAGCGCGTTGGCCGGCTTTCAACAGGGGCGTTACCGCGTTTTGGTGGCGACGGATCTTGCTTCGCGCGGAATCCACGTGCAGGACATAGCCCACGTGATCAACTACGATTTGCCGGAAGTACCCGAAAACTTTATCCACCGCGTCGGACGCACCGGACGCGCGGGCGAACACGGCGTCGCTTCCACCCTGTTTACGCGAGACCAACGATCCGAGTTGTTCCAGTTGGAGCGTACGCTTGGCACGCGGATGGAGAGGTTGGATTTGGGAGGCGATCGGCCAGAACGTAAGGACCGGGCTCGGGATACAACAGCTTCCGTCTCAGCCGCGCCGGCGTCCCGAATGGTTCGGCTTCCAGGTGAAGTCCTGCAAGCGCAAATGGAGGGCTAGCGGCGTCCAGGTACGGCCTCTCGGCGGTAGACCCTGCCGCGCCAACGCTTGGCCCCTGGGGGGCGCTCTTTTGCTGCGATTTTGAACAGCTAACGACGCGAAACTGTTACAATATATTTGCTTTTTGAGACAAGAGGCATCGTGACGCCCGAGGGGTCGGGACAACCAGAGTTCAGCGCAGCGTGGCATCCGGTCATCACGTCTGCAACCCGTACTTGGTCCTTTCCTACTCTACGAAACGACGTGCCAGTATTGGCTCTGTGATAGCGCGGCTTCGAGCCAGGCCCGGCCAACCGTGCCTGGGACTTTGGGGGGAATATTTGTCGCTGGCAATCCAGGAAAAAGACGAACAGGTCCGTAACCTCGTCAATCTAGGCAAAGAACGCGGCTATCTTCTCCACGACGAGGTGATTGAGCTTCTTCCCGTCGAAGAGCACGCCACGGAAGTGCTCGATAAGCTTTTCTCCACTTTCGAGCGCGAAAGTATCGAAATCTACGAAGACGTGGCGGCAGCGAAGGCTGCCAACCCGGCCCTCGCCGTCCCTGACCACATCGAGATCAGTCGCGACGAACCTGTCCGCGTCGAAGAGACCGACGTTTATCTGGCACCGCGCCCGTCGGACAGCTCCAACGATCCCGTCCGGATGTACCTGCGGGAAATGGGTGTAGTGTCGCTATTGACGCGCGAACGCGAGGTGACCATCGCCAAGCGTATTGAGCGCGGTCAGCTACTGGTGCTCAAAGCCATTTCGCGCTCTCCGATCGTCTTGAAGGAGTTGATGGCCGTTGGCGCGGGACTGCGCAACGGCGTCCGACGGATCAAGGAGATCGTGAAGTTCGACGAGGAGGAATTAACCTCCGATATCCTTGAGGACAGGACCCGCAGCACCCTGAGGATCATCGACAAGATTGAGAAGCAATACGCTGCCGGGCTCAAGCAAGCGACCCGGCTGGAGAACGCGCGAAAGTCCCATCGGCGCGCCTATCTGGCGGCCCGAGGGCAGGTGGCGCGAACACGCATCACCATGTCGCGGTTGGTGCGTTCCATCGACTTCAAGGAGCAGGAGAAGAAGCGCCTGATCGACATCATGCGGCATACCGTCGAGCGGCTGAACTCCATCGAGCGTGAAGCGGCACGGCTGGAACGCAGGTGCAATGCCGCTCGCGGCGATTCCGCCAGGGAAGCGCGCAAGCAGCTACGCTTGTGCCGCGCACAGCTGAGAGAAATCAATGATTCCAGCGAGGTCAGCGCAGCCAGTCTGAAACGCACCCTCGCTCTTATCCGGCGTGGCGAAGCGGAAGCCGACCAGGCCAAGAAGGAATTGACGGAGGCAAACCTTCGCCTCGTCGTTTCTATTGCGAAGAAGTATGCCAACCGCGGGCTGCAGTTCCTGGACTTGATCCAAGAGGGCAATATCGGCCTCATGAAGGGTACCGACAAGTTCGAGTGGCGGCGCGGCTATAAGTTTTCGACGTATGCCACTTGGTGGATCCGTCAGGCGATCACCCGGGCCATCGCCGATCAGGCCCGCACGATCCGCGTTCCCGTGCACATGATCGAGTCGATCAACAAACAGGTTCGCACCAGCCAGCAGTTGCTCCAGGAGTTTGGCCGCGAGCCGACCTCCGAGGAAATTGCGAAGCGCATGGACATTCCGGTGGAGGCCGTGCGCAGGACCAAGAAAATTGCGCAGCAGCCACTCTCCTTCGAGACGCCCATCGGGGAGGAAGACGAAGCGCACCTCGGGGACTTCATCGAGGATAAGAACATTGAGTCGCCGTCAGACGCGGCCATCAATCTCAATCTTCGGGAGAAGATGGCGTCCATGTTGAAGACGCTTACGCCGCGCGAGGAAAAAATCATCAGAATGCGCTTTGGCCTGGACGACGGCAACGATCACACGCTCGAGGAAGTGGGTCAGACGTTCGCCGTTACACGCGAACGCATCCGGCAGATCGAAGCCAAGGCCCTGCGAAAATTGCGCCATTCGTCGCGCTCGGGGCGATTTCGGATTTTTCTCGAGAGTTCGTTCCAAGGATAAAGAAATTAAGGAGATGGGAATGAAGAATCTTTTTGTAGGCAACATGAGTTTTCAAACGACGGAGGCTGAACTGAGCGCCCTGTTCAAACCGTTCGGGCAAGTGACGCGCGTCCACTTGGTCATGGATCGGGAGACCGGCCGGGCCCGCGGCTTTGCCTTCGTCGAAATGCCGAATGATGACGAAGCCGCCAAAGCGATAGCCGGCCTGGACGGAAAAGAGCTGGGCGGCCGCAACTTGAAAGTGAACGAGGCGCGCCCCAAGGCCGCCGGCGGCGGGGGACCTCGCCCAGGTGGCGGTGGAGGTGGACGTGGGAAGGAACGATTCTCCAACGAAGACTACCGCGAAGCCACGCGCCAGCCTCGCGAGCCCCGCTGGTAACTTCGAAGCGCCGTCTTACGCGATAGGCAGCGTCACTTCCATTTCAAGGAGAATTCGATGACGACTACTTTTCAAAAGCGCCAGAAGGAAATGAAACGGTTGGACAAACAACGTGAGAAAGCGGAACGCCGCGCCCAAAGAAAGCTCGAAAAGCGCGCCGAAAAGGACTCCCCAAGCGAAACTACCGGCGTCGAGCACATCAAGCTTGGTCCGCAGCCCGACATGGATCCGCAAGGCGGAGATGCGTAGCTGGAGATCTAGACTCGTTCGCCAAACGACAAAGCGCGCTGAAGCGCCTCAGTCATCCGCTTTTCTGATGCCCTTCGCATCACCCCGCCGTTTCTTGTCAGTTCCCAATGAATTCAAAGAAAGCTTGGTAGGGGCGTAGCGAATCGAACCCACAACCTAGCCTCTTTCGCCTGCCGCTGGATTTGCCTCATCGAACCGCAAGAGGCTAAGGTAGGACCAAGAAACAGCCTTCCCGAAGGAAAATCAGTGTCGGAAATCACTTCTACGGAGTTGCTTACTGTGTTGTTGTGGAAGAAGAAATGGCCAGTCAAAATTTAACTACCTTGAGCAATGATCCCTTCTCTCGCCGTATATTCTTGCTTTCCCTCGTTTTTCTAGTCGCAACCGCGATCTACCTGGGTTGCGTGGTCTCACCGCCGTCTCTCATGGACGACGTTGACGCGGTGCAGGCACAAATCGCTAAAACCATGCTGACCAGCGGCGACTGGGTGACCGCGCGCCTGGACGGCGTCGTCTACCTGGAAAAGGCTCCGTTAATTTATTGGCTGATGGCCCTTTCCTATAAGATTTTTGGCGTCGCTGATTGGGCGGCCCGGCTTCCGGTGGCCCTCGCTTCCATCGCGCTCGCTCTCCTGTCCGCCTCTTTCGGCATGTGGGCCTTTGGAGAACGAGCCGGGTTTTATGCGGGATTGTGTATGTCCACGTGCGTCGGTTTGTTTCTCTTCACACGCATTCAGATCCCCGATGTCATGCTCACTTTCACCATTGCACTTGCTCTCTGGGCATTTTTGCGGACGCTGGATGAAGAGGAAAAACGGCCGCACCTCTGGGCGGCCATTCTGGCAGCTAGCCTGGGAACCGGGCTTTTGCTCAAGAGTCTAGTAGGCATTGTGTTCCCCGTTGCGGCGGCTTTGATTTACCTCTGCCTTACCAAACAACTGTTCTCCCGCAGAACCTGGCAGCGGTTGCGGCCCCTGAGCGGCTCTCTGATGGTGCTGCTAATCGCCGCGCCCTGGCATGTGTTGGCCACGCTTCGGAATCCCCCGTATTTTGCCTGGACCCTGCAAAGCGGTCCCGGCCTGTACCACGGATTCCTGTGGTTTTATTTTGTCAATGAACAGCTGCTGCGGTTTCTTAACCTAAGGTATCCGCGCGATTACAACACCGTTCCGCGACTGTACTTCTGGCTGTTCCACCTCTTGTGGCTTTTTCCCTGGTCGGTATACCTGCCCGCGGTCACCAAGCTTTCTTTCAAACCTGAGAATCGCGCCGGACAAACAAGGCTTCTGGCGCTCTGCTGGCTGGGGTTCATCCTCATCTTCTTCACGTTTTCCACGACTCAGGAATATTACTCAATGCCTTGCTATCCGGCGCTGGCTCTTCTGCTTGGCTCCGCAATGGCCGCAGGTGGCAAGTGGACCGATCGAGGAACTCGAGTTCTAGGAGCAATCGCCACGCTCGCCGCTCTCGCCTGTATCGCCATTGCTATTGCCGTGCGCAATCTCCCCACGCCGGGGGATATTGCATCTGCGCTATCGCATCACCCGTCGGCCTATACGCTATCGCTCGGGCACATGCTGGATCTTACGTTCGATTCGTTTGCCTATCTCAGGTTGCCGTTATACGTCGCTGGGGCCGCGTTCCTGCTGGGAGCCGTGGGAAACCTGCGATGGTCCAGCATGCGTGCCTTTTTGGCGTCGGGAGTCATGATGGTTCTGTTTTTTCATGCCGCGCGGCTGGCTCTGGTCGTCTTCGATCCTTACCTTTCTTCTCGCCCCCTGGCGGAGGCACTCCTGGCGGCACCTCCCGGAAAACTCATCGTGGATCGCCATTACTATTCCTTTTCGTCTGTCATTTTCTATACGGGACTGGACCCCTTGCTGTTGAACGGTAAATTCCACAATCTGGAGTACGGAGCGGCGGCGCCAGGCGCCCCGCCGGTTTTCCTGAACGATTCGGAATTCAAAGACTTGTGGACAAGCGAGGAGAGATATTACTTAGTGGCATCTGAGGGGGGTGCCGAGCGCCTTGAAGCCCTGGTTGGCAGCGAGTATTTTCAGACCGTTGCCGCCAGCGGAGGGAAGCTGTTGTTAGCCAACGTACCCTCGCGGCGTTCTTCCATCCCTCTGCCGACTGCGCCCGCCAACCAGCTGCATTCTTATTCCCTTCCCTAGTCCATTGGAAATGATGCTCAAGACTAAGGGCGAATCCAAATTTCCAGGTATCAGCCCGGTGAAGCTCTTCTCTGTATTATTCGAAAGTTCTTGTAAGCTTATTGGGTCTGCTCGTGTACCCAGTTGGGACGCAGCGAGACGTCTATCCTTATGAACAAAGAGTCCGGGAACAGGGGCTAGCTGCTTGGTAGCAGCATCGACACTCGAAGTAAATGTGCCCATGAACTTTGCGAGCACAGGAACTAAAGTTACCCTGAGAGGGAATTAAAATTACGCAGGAGGGCCGGATGGAGGCAAGCGGTAGAAGAGGGGAAGCGATGAAGATCATGGTTCTGGGCGGAGACGGGTATTGCGGCTGGGCGACCGCGCTTTATCTTTCAGCCAAGGGGCACTCCGTGGCGATCGTGGATAATTTTGTGCGCCGTCAATGGGATCACGAGCTAGGCGCGCAGACTCTCACACCTATCCTTCCTCTGAGTGACCGTCTTAGGGCATGGGATCATCGGACAGGTAAGAACATCGCTCTTTTTATTGGAGACGTAACCGATTACGATTTTCTACTGTCCACCGTCAAGGAGTTTGAGCCGGAGACGATCATCCATTTTGCCGAACAGCGTTCCGCTCCCTACTCGATGATCGACCGAAAGCACGCTGTCTTCACGCAAGTGAACAATGTTGTTGGCACCCTGAATGTCTTGTTCGCAATTCGCGAAGTGCAGCCGGATTGCCATTTGATCAAGCTTGGTACCATGGGGGAATACGGCACGCCAAACATCGATATCGAAGAAGGCTACATCCATATCGAACACAACGGGCGGCGCGATCTCTTGCCCTTCCCCAAACAGCCCGGCTCCTTCTATCACCTTTCCAAAGTGCACGACAGTCACAACATGATGTTTACCTGCAAGATCTGGGGGCTTCGCGCCACGGATCTGAATCAAGGCGTGGTCTATGGCACGATGACGGACGAAGTAGGGTTAGACGAGGCCCTGATCAATCGCCTGGATTATGACGAAGTCTTCGGCACCGTGCTGAACCGGTTTTGCGTGCAGGCTGCCATCGGCCAGCCCTTGACCGTCTACGGGAAGGGCGGCCAGACGCGAGGATTTCTGGACATCCGGGACACCGTTCGATGCGTGGAACTTGCCTGTCTTAATCCCGCGGCGAGGGGAGAATGCCGCGTATACAACCAATTTACGGAACAATTCTCCGTTCTGGATATCGCGCGCAAGGTCCAGGAAGCAGGGAAGGATCTTGGGATGAAGGTGGAAATTGACCACCTTCCCGATCCGCGCGTCGAAGCGGAACAGCACTATTACAACGCCAAGCATTCCAAGCTTCTTGATCTGGGCCTGCAACCCCACTATCTCTCGGAATCCCTTCTTGATTCACTTATGAATATCGCGCTGAAATATCGCGACCGAGTGGATCCCACGATCATGCTGCCGCAGGTGAATTGGCGTGAACCGCGCAATGACCGCCGGCATCAAACAAACCTCGCTGCTGGAATTTCTGTTGGCGCGGCCCATAAGTGACGTGCGTCCAGTGAGCTAAAGCGCTGGACACATCATTGGTTGTGACGATTTGCGCTCTACGAATCGCTCTTGGTGGTGGAATTGGGAACCAGAGTATCCGTGGGCGCAACGAATTGGCCGTTTCGGAGTTGGTAGTCCACGTTACGCCAGCGGATTGACGTTCGCGTGAAACTCACCATCCAGATTAGAAACGCCAAGGCGTCCCAAAGCGGAATCAACGGCATTTTTGTCCAAAGTCCGGCCTGTCGTAATCCCTGAATTCCGATCAGCCATGTCATGGCCACGCGGCAAACCAGGTATGAACCCCAGTAAGCCGCAGCTACGGGTAGTGTGGGGTGGACGAGAACGGCGAGGGTTGTCCACGGCAAGCCCCAGGTAAAAAGCAAGCCAAAGTGGCCCCATGGCCTCATGGCTCTCATCACCGTCATCCAGCGCGCGCGCTTCGCCAGGAGCTCGCCCACTCCCTGGAAATCAGGTACCGTTTCCACTGCGAACGGCAACAGCTTCATTTCCACTCCCTGTTCGGCAATCAAACGCCCAAAGAGCAGATCATCTGCGGGCCGGTTTTCCAACACCTGAAAACCCCCGAAGCCCCGGACACGCTGCTTGGTAGACGCCATGGTTGGCCCAAGGGCGAAATGCACGCCGTCAAGCTGCCACGCCACGAGTACGCCCGCGTAAAAGTCTGAAATCATTCCAATCGTCTGAAGTTTCTCGACAAATGATCCCTCTCGCGAAGATACGTAGAAACAAGTCACGCCTCCGACTTTGGCGTCGCGCAACGGCGCAATCACTCTTCGCAGATAGTCGCTATCGACACGTACGTCGGAATCGTTGATGACAAGATATTCGTGCTGGGCTTCGCGTTCCATCAAGCGCAATTTGGCGACCTTGTCGTTGATTGCGGTGTGACCAGCGCTGTAGAGCAGCCGGATCTTTCGCTCCGGGAAGTCCTGCATCACTTTCTGGATTGTCGGCACTGAAGGATCGGTCTGGTCCGTCACGCAGAAAAGGAGCTCGTATTCGGGATAGTCCTGTCGGCAAAAACTGGCGAAATTTTCATAAGCATCCGGATCCAGTCCTCTCACCGGCTTGAGATTGCTTAGCGGCGGAGTGAAATCAAGATTTTTCCCAGCTTGTTTTTTGGACTGCCAAAAGTAGCGGCTGGAACTGTAGATGGCCAAAAAGTAGAAAACAAACGGAATTGCCGCCGCGAACAGGACAACGAATTCAAGTGCGCTTGAGGGCACGCCACCTCATTCCCGATTCGAGTGCGGCCAGTCTGGGAACTCTGCCATACGGAGGATCCGCAGGTCAGTTCCCTGCCGTGGGTCACGCTCCGCCTTTAAGATTCTATCCTGAATCAGCAGAATTCCTGAATCCCACGAAATTCTTTGCCAGGATTCCCTGCCCTGCCTTGTTCTGCTGATTTTTTGCTATTCTGAAATACCGGACCAAGCACATACGTGACGCACACTCGCAGACTGCAACTCAAAACGATACCGCTGATTCTCTTTAGCATTATTTTGGGACCCCTTGGAAACGTATTTCTCGGCAAAGCCATGAAAGGCGCCGGGTCGGTCTTTTCGGGAAGAATCCCGGATCTCGCCCCAATTGTTTTTCGCGCGCTTGCATCCGGCTACATCTGGCTGGGTATCGCCTGCTTACTGGGATTTTTCGTCGTCCACATGCTGTTGCTGACCTGGGCAGACTACAGTTATGTGCAGCCCGCCACATCTCTGTCCTACCTCTCCATTTCCGTCCTTAGTTACTTTCTTCTCGGAGAAATCATTTCCCCGTTGCGCTGGCTGGGAGTCACCGTGATTTGCCTCGGTGTTTTCCTCGTAGGCCGTACCTCACCCAGCACAACAGGAGCTCCTGACCGTGCTTGAAATTGCGCTCTTGTTCTTGATTGTTGTGTCGGGAACGGCAGGAGAGTTGTGCGTGAGTCGGGCCATGAAGAGCGTCGGAGAAGTCCACGACTTCCGCCCCAGGTCGATCCTGAGATTCGTTCTGCAGTCTTTGCGCTTGAGGTGGATGTGGCTGGGAATAGCGCTGATGGGCCTGGGATTCTTCTCGCTTCTCACCATCCTGTCCTTTCAGGAAGTGAGTTTCGTCGTGCCCGTCAGCGCTCTCAGCTATGCTGCGGGAGCTTTTGGAGCCAAAGCTTTTCTCGGTGAACGCATCAACCGAAATCGCTGGGTGGGAATCGCCGTGGTCTGCATCGGCGTCACCATCGTCTGGTGGAGCAGGAAATAGCGAAGACGCCGGACGTATGCCATGCGATTCGACCTATGCTGGCCAGGGGAGCCCCGGCAATGGACCCGGTGACAACCGATTCTACCCTCCCCGTGACAACGCGAGCCGTACACCGGTGTACGTCGCATCAGAATGAGCTCAGGAAGAGGACACGGAGACTCGGCTGCCATTTTCGCCCCAAGGTTCCTCATGCCGGTGAAAGGGTTTTACTTGAGCTCTCTTGCGTGCGACACCCTCCTCACGGAATGTTTCACGTAAGCAAGCGCGAGCACCGGCGTCATTCCCGTTGTCGCTCGTACCCAAACTGTGAGGCGCTCTCCCGCGTGAACTCCAAGTAATCCGATGAGAATCAGGAGCGTCACGCAGACAAATATCGAGGTGAAGAACAGCCAGCAGACTAGAAGTTCGCGCACGTGGTAGGAATACAGGCTGAGTCCCAGGAGCAACCCGGAGAATTGCCACACGTGATGCTTTTCTCGAAACGGACTCAAGGTTTCCCTTTCTCGCTCGGCTTGGATGGAAGACGGTTTTCCAGGGTTTAGCTGAGGAGAACGGCGAGAAGAGGGATATCACCCGGCCCAGCCCTGCTTCCTGGCAAATGTCGCTCTATCCCGCCGTACAGGTAGATAGTAAACGCGCTCACGACAATTAGCTGTTCTCTTTGGCACAACTACGAGAAATTTCTTTGGTAGGACAGCGACGAGTGAGGGCACTAGACCCTCCTAGTTTTCGGACCACACAGATGAAGAATAAGAGGTCCAATTTCACACTGATTGGGACGAATGGAGAATGGAAGTGGCCCTCAAATTCCTCGTGCCGAGAACCGCTTGGTTATGTGAATCAGCGTAATACAAGCGTGGAGCTGCCAACCACCCGAGACACGCTGTCAGTTGGGAGAGAAATCGCTCACCATGTTGATTACCGAGTTGGGTGCAGTGGCCAGCGAGCGAACTGGCGACCGCACCCGTCGTTGAGAAGGATGGTTCCCGTCAGAGACGCCGCGGGAGCATTATAGATGCCCGGCATGTGGGTCCCATTCAGGACACCGCCGCGGACTACGAAACCGGCCGCGTACGGTCGCCAACGCCCCAGAGGACCCGACGGGCTTAGTGATAAAGCAAATCCCGTATCAATGTTGTTGGCCGCGTCTCGCCATTAGCTTCAGGGCTTCTTCTTTGCTGGTGGCTTGTTTGCTGGTCGGTTTGCTGGTCGGGCCTTTTCGCCACCCTTGGTGCTGATCAGCGCCAAGTAGTCTTTCGCGTTAAACGGGTACCCACGAACGGACTGTTGTCCGGTGGTACTCAAGGTGACGTCTACGCGCCGATTGTTGGCCAGGACCAGCACCCGCAGATTATTCAGCATTTGTTGCCGGTCGTCCGGTGTCAATTCGGGATTCTGAGCGATCTGTTCCTTTACCTGTTCTTCAGTCAGGTTGTCGTCCTTGCCAAAAGACCGCGTCTCAATGTGGTCCGCAGGGACGCCGTGTTCCACCAAGAAACTCTTGGTGCGTCCTACGCGTCGCTCCGTAAGACCCTTGTTGTATTCCTCCGAGCCGCGGGGGTCTGCATGGCCACCGAGGATCAGGTGGGCATCAGGCTTGTATTTCAGATAGGTTGTGTAGTCCTTGGCCAGGGTTTTCAGGATTTCTGCTTGACTGTCGACCAGGCCACCCTGGGGATTTTCTTCCGTGGGCCGAGCCGTTGCAAAGTAAATACTATGGAGGGAAAGCCTGGCTTCCAACTGCTTGATCTCAGGAGGAGGCGGCGGCGGAGCTTCCACGTTCACTGCGGTGGTGGACGAAGCCGTGAGCGGCGGATTGCGGTCATCCCTTACGTTGCAAGTAACCGTGATACTCCCCGGTTGTGCGCCCCCAGTACTCAATGTGACGGTACTGCCGTCGCCGGAGATCTCGCCGGCGCTCGCGGTGTAGCTGTAAGCCAGCCTGCGGCCATCCGGGCTGCTGGCGTTCGAGGTAATCGTTGAGCTTCCTCCCATTCGAACGCTCGCCGGATCCGCCGAGCAGGAAATCACGGGTGGACGGGGTTCTTTCACCCTGAACCTGGTACTGCAGGATGCATTGCCATTTTTCCGGCCATCACTCAAGTTGGCCGTAACTACGTACGAGCCGGGCTGCAAGCCTGTGGTGTCAATCTGCGTAGAAGCATCGCTCCCCGCAACTTTCACCCCAGTGCCATTCCAGTTGTATGTGACCGAACGCTTGGGATCGAAATTAGATCCGCTGGCAGTCGCGTTCACAGGCTCGCCGGCAAAGACCTCGGTCGGCTGCACCGAGCAAGCTGCGCTGGGTGTCACTGGAGGCGTTCCGCCACCGAACATAAAATTGAGGCCAACCTGTGCTCTTAGGCCCCGGATTTCCGTGCGCGGCGCTACGGCCGCAGCACCATACTGGTAATTCGAATATACATAGTCGGCCCGGATCAGGCGCAGGGCAACATGCCTGGACAGGTTGATATCCAA
>Ga0209117_1000620_pt1 | contig 13856 bp, 14 predicted proteins | sample BlaSpr_A8_OM2_M2_FD_187978 | JGI IMG/M metagenome (GOLD analysis project Ga0209117, IMG submission 187978) | Forest soil microbial communities from Thunder Bay, Ontario, Canada - Black Spruce, Ontario site 2_A8_OM2_M2 (SPAdes) (version 2) | ecosystem: Environmental > Terrestrial > Soil > Boreal...
CCTATGGCGGCAATCTTCTGATCGCGCTTCCCGATGCCTTCGGCACCAAATCATTCCTGCGAGATGCACCCGAATGGGTGGCAGACTGGACCGGTTTTCGCCCCGACAGTGCGCCGCCGATCGCGGCAGGCGAAGAAATCATCAAATGGTGGAAGCAAAAGGGCCGCGATCCCCGGGAGAAGCTGCTGGTTTTTTCCGACGGCATGGACGTCGGATCGATCGAGGAGACCTACCGTCATTTTGCCGGGCGCGTGCGGATAAGCTTTGGCTGGGGCACCAACCTGACTAACGATTTCGTCGGATGCGCGCCGGACGGCTCGGTCGATCTCGATCCGATTTCGATCGTCTGCAAGGTGACCTCGGTCGACGGCCGGCCGGCGGTAAAACTGTCGGACAATCCGGAAAAGGCGACGGGGAGCGCGTCCGAAGTTGACCGCTATCTGCGCGTCTTCGGCAACGCCGGCCGGGTTCGCAGCGCTGTGCATGTCTGACGGCGTGCGCCAGCGATCGCTCCCTGTCCCAGACCGACACTTTCATTATCACTGACAAGGGCTCGCCGATACAAAATTGGCCCGCCCTGCCGTGAGCACATCTGGCAGCTGTCATCGCAGCAGTTACGACAATTCTAACATTCGCGTGTTCGGGAATATCAGGACTCCAACCTGAGTCTTCCTATCAGAGACGGACATGCGTAGTCCCCACGCGCATTCAATCGTGCCATTGGTGGCGCGAGGTCCGCAATCAAGGAACCGAACGATGAAGATGAAGATCGCATACCTTCTGGCTGCGCTGTTGCTGGTGCCGTCGCTTGCGACGCCAACGACGGCTCACGAGCAAACCCACAAAGGCAGCACTCGAGCGCAGGCATACGGGATCGGGGGCCGCGAGATCGCTGCTCCCTCCTGGAGCGCCGCCTGCATGACGGACCAAGGCCCAAGCGAGTGCGGCCAGCCGATGTGGATCTATGGCAGCAGCGACCCGCACGCGCGATACGGAAATGCGTTTTGACGCACCGTCGATCTAGATCCGGCCGGGCGTTTCGGCAACTCCCGACCGGAATTCGAATGGCTCGATTTTCGGCTCTTGCGGCTATCGTGTTGGGTATAGTTGCTTCCGCTTCCTTGCCCCCCGAGACGGCTCACGCTCAGGAATATCCGTGGTGCGTGTCGCGGGAAGGCTTCCTCGAGTGCGCCTATACAACACATGAGCAATGTCAGTGGAGCGCATCGGGAGTCGGCGGCTGCGATTTGAATCCGCGTTTACTCTTTTCGAACACGCCGGGCCATCCAGACGCGAAGTCTAAAAGCCGACCGAAGACCTATTGAGCCCTGATGTATTGGATGTGATCCTGCTGCCTTCATCGGCGCGGGCTTCCGCTGCATGCGGCCCGGGCCGAGACTCGTGCGCACGCTGCGAGGTTGTCCCAATCAGAGTCGTATTACGTAGGCCATCTGGGCTTACGGGTCAGGACATCCCGGCGCAGGACCAGGCGATCTCACGCGTCTATCTGACTTCCGGCACCGGCGATCCCGCCGAAAACGCGCGCTCGAATGTTGCAAGATCTGCGCTGGCCAAGTCCGAAACTGCAATATAGGTGAACTCGGCATCGCTCCAGCTTCGGACGTTGTATCCTGCAATCGCTCGATCGGAAACGGATTGACCGGGCGGCAGGGTCGTCAGGCTGATAGTGTGCGCGGCATGCTTGTAGACGATCGTTGCAACCGGATCGTGGCCGACGACATCCACGCGGCCGCCCATGAGCACGAAGCCCTGCGCCGCGAGGTCAGGCACCTGAGGGGATTCCGGCAGACGCGATGTGAACCACGGCTTGACCGTATGCCGGTCGGAAGATGCCACGTCGAAAGGCTGCGGAGCCAATTGACTCCGGATATGACCTGCAACGACCTGGCGGGCAACGTCCTCGCGCAAATCGTAGCGCTCCATCGTCAGCATCACGGCACTCGAGATCACCGCGCCAAACACCGCTGCCGCCGCCAACGCCTGAAACGACCAACTGCGCTGACGCAGACGCACCACCCGGCCCGGACGATCCGCATCCAATGTCGATTTGATGCGGGTCTGCAGACCTGGGGGCAGCTCAAATTGCGGAAGCGAACGAACGGCGCGGCGCAACGACAGCAACCGGACATATCGAGCCTTCAAGGATTCATCGTCAGCCAAACGCCGCTCGAACTCAATCGCGGAAGCCGGATCGAGCTCGCCGTCGCAGTAGGCATTCATCTTCAGTTCGTCGTTATCTTTTATCGATGCAATCATAATTACTTTCGATCTCCTAGAAGCGCGATCAGAAGCTGCCTGCCCCGGGACAGACGGGACATCACTGTGCCGATTGGAACATTGGTGATCTCTGCGATATCGCGATAGTTCAGCTGATTCATTTCCCGCAAAACAATCACTTCGCGAAACTGCGCCGGCAGCTGTGCAAGGGCGTGCTGAACATCCTCGGCGTCCGCTTTGAAAAGCGCGATCTCCTCGGGGGTCTCTATCCTCGTTCCCTGCGGGCCTTCATGCTCAAGTTCCTGTTGCTCGGCGAAACTCAGATCGTCCGTGAAGACCACCGCTTTTGGTCTGTTCTTCGTCAACCAGCTGTAGGCCGTGTTGCGCACGATCGTCAGGGACCACGCACGAGCATTGACGGCACCGAAACTCTTGATGCCGCGAAACGCGCGCAACGCGGCATCCTGCACAACGTCTTCGGCGTCGTATGCATTGCCGGTGAGCCATTGCGCGAGACGATAGGCTTCGGCCATGTGCGGCAGAAAGACTTCATCGAACACTGCGCGTTCATCCTTGTTCTGCACAATCGGGACCGACGCCTGTTGCTGGCCAGACAAACGATCTGAGCCTTCCAACCGTTCTTTTAACACGACTTCGTCGAGCTCGGTACGCCGGAAATCCGACCGATGTACCGATAAGAGTGTCGTCATGTTCCGCACACCGGGATTCTCATAGCCCTGCAGTCACTTTACGATGACTTGCCCGACCATATGCGGATGCAGACCGCAGAAATAGTCGAACGTGCCGGCGCTGGTGAACGTAAAGGAATACGAATCGTCGGTGTCGAGCGCCTTCGATCGAAAGGTCGTCTTCTTCTCGACCAACGTGTGCGGAATGTCGTCGTGATTGACCCACTTGACCGTGGTTCCCACAGCGACCGTCAATTCCTTGGGCGAGAACGTGAAATTGTCGATGGTGATCACGTTCGTGGCTTCCTGCGCCGCTACCGTACCAAACGCCAGCATCGCTCCGATGACCGGGCCCAAAAGTAATGCAACGACCAGGCCGCGGTTAGGAGCGAACCGGGCCGCTGCGAAGCGGAGTTGGCTGTTCAAAACTTGCATGCAAGATCCTCGGGTCAACCGGCCAACGTCTTGTCGATGATCGCGAGCGGCTTGTTGCCCTGCACCACACTGACGGTGGACAAGCCCAGCAAGGTGCGAAGCTTGTCGGCGGGGACAAGCATCGGGCCTGGCGAAGGTGCGCTACCGGGCGCCGGTTGGGGAAACGCCGTCGACAAGGCGGTGTGGAAGGTCATGTTGCCCTCGACCTTCTGGGCCAGCTGGTGAATGTGTCCGTTCAGAACGGTGACCGAACCAAAGCGCTTGAGCAGAGTAAGCGCCTGCGTGCCATCCTCGGTACCCCAGCCCCATTCCTTGTAGATCACCTGCAGCGGGATATGCGCGAACACGACGATCGGCGTGCTGCTCGACTTGTCCTTCAGGTCGGCCTCGAGCCATGCGAGTTGTTCGGCGCCGAGGTTGCCTAACCCGCCACCCTTCAGATCGACGACGTTGACGAGACCGATGAAGTGAATGCCGTGGTCGTCGTAACTGTACCAGCCCGCGCCCTTCGAACCTTTGCCGTAGCGTTCCAGATAGGCTTTGCCGCGCTCTTCATCGATGATGTCGTGCTCGCCGGGCACATAATGAATCTGGACGCCAGTCTCGCCGAAAACCTTGTCGGCATTATCGAATTCGGCAGGTTTGGAAAGATGGGTAATGTCGCCGGTGTGAATGATGAAGGACGGTTTGATCGGCATCGCCTTTACCTTGGCGACGGCTTCGCGCAGCGTGCCCAGCGCATCCGGGTTGGCCGCCTTGTCAAAGCCGATGTGGCTGTCGCTCATCTGCAGAAACGTGAAGCCGGTTGGCTCGGCGGCAAGCGCATCGCCGATCAGTCCCACCGAGTGGGGAACGCCGCCGCTGACGGCCCAAAGCACCCCGGTTCCCGCCCAGACCATGCATTCCAGCACTTCGCGTCGGCCTAATCCCTGTCCACTATCCTCAAAGCCCTTCTTAGCCATGTCACATCTCCCTGTGGGCCAAACGGCTCCAAATGGCGCCGCTAAACAGGAGACTCGGCCGTCTCAGGCTTTATTCCCAAATAATATACAATTTCGCGATCCGCGGATTCCCTTGCCAGATCAACTGATTACGATAGCGGCAATTGATCAATGGGCTTGAGTCTTCTGCTCGTGCAGGTAGCCGCCGACTCCGCCGGGACAGGCGATCACGACGTTTCCAGGAAGCGGATTCCGGCTCTCGGAGCGGAGGCCAGCGGCGACGTCAACTGGCTCCCGGCTTGACGATGACTTTGCCTTTCATGTTCGGGTGGATCGAGCACAAGTAGTCATAGTCGCCCGCGGTTGTAAAAGTGAAAGAGAACTTGCCGTCCCTGACGAGCGTTTTTGATCGGAACGCCTTGTTCGAATCTACCACGGTGTGGGGCATGGTTTCATTGTTGACCCAGGTCACGGTGGTGCCAGGCAAAACGGTGATTTCGCTGGGAATGAAAGTGCAATGGTCCATGCTCACCGACGCCTCCGGGGCGGCGGCAGCATTGTTCGGATCCTCCGCGAGACAGGAGGTCGACGCCAGCGCGGAGAACAGGATGGTCAGTCTCAAGGCGCGCAGAACGCTTTGCGGCTTGCAGCTATAGATCCCGAGGGGCGGTACCGGATTTGCGGCGAAGTGCCAGCGCACCAAAAAAAGGACCCCAGCCTTGGGAGAAAGGCTGAGGCTAGGCGCAGCGGAGATTACGGAAACTTGGATCGGTTCGAAAACGACGGATAACAACGCCGTCCGTGGCGTGCGTGCTCTCATTCGACGCCACGCGTTACGCCACCAGAACAGAGACTCCTTGCAGGCGCCCTTTATTCCAACGTCTCCTACCCGATCGCGCAGGAAGCTGCATCGCTCGTCGAAATCACAGATTAAAGGGCGGTTGATGGATTGCAGCCGAACGAATGGCTAGATCGTCTGCGCGATTGTCCTATCGGAGCGAGCGAAGGTTTTCCGGAATAAATCAACCGCTGCTCCAGTCTCCTGATTGATGCTCAATAAGCCATGTCTGCACAGCTCGTAGTGCCGGGCGTTCCGTTGAACGCCATGCAATTTCGGCTCCGCGTCCAAGAACACGATTCAGTTTCCCTAACCGAAGAAAGGCTCTGACCATGACGAATAGGATCGAGGCCACAGCCACAACAATCCACTATTGCCACGTAAATCGGTTTGCCCAGGTCATAGAGAGGATAGGTCTTGCCATCATGGGCGCGCTATGCGGATTTTTCGTTGCAGCATTTGTAGCCAAAGCGAATATTGTGGAGATCAATTCCGTTGGATTCCTTTTATCTGTGATCCTGTGTGGTTCTATCAGCTTCTATTTGGGAACCAACATTCCGTCGCTGTCTTCCGGCGCACCCCACCGCGCTCTTTCCGACAACGGTGCGCTCCCCAGGACGAATCCGCTCGTGCTGGTGAGCGCCACCGGCACGTTCCTCACCGCCGTTGCGGCACTCGTGTCGGTCTATATGATCGTGTTTGACGAAGCTCCACCCATCATCTGGATCGTCGGGATCGGGTTTTGCTGGACGCTCGGCGTTCTGCTGCAACTCGCTGCCGGTGCAGCAGCACGCCTTGAACAGATCACAGGCGTCGCTGGTTAGCGCTCGCAGGCCGACGTCAATCTAACATGTGAAGGCCCCGTCGCGTATCCGAGCTTATCGATCCCACTTATCACTCAAAATGACCGGTCGCTGGACGAAGCCAGCGGCTTCTCTATTCCGCGCATGCTTTTCGCGCCATTTCGGTCCCGGACCCCGCATATAATGGGCTTCAGGTCGGTATTGCCCGACCGACCCTCCCCAAAAGGCGGTAAGAAGATTTAGGGCGACCGTGCGTAATCTTGCCCGCATCGAGTCAAGATAGGGATCGCTGGAGAAATGCACACTCACGAGAGTCTCCTATCTCTTGAGCCGGCTCATCAACAGGGCGCGGTTTGATTTCCAGCGGACCCTTGGCCGATCCGCCAGGTTTCAGAGTCGAACGACATTGGCGATGCGATTGAGCATCCATTTGGGATGACCGGCCCAGCGATCTATTTATTCCCGCTGACTTCTTTTGTTTCGACAGGAAGGGAGTAGCTAATTGCGCAGGGCGATGGAGGCGCTGCTGCGCTTGACCGAGAACAGGTCATCGAAACGCACCGAATATCCGACACCGACAATGTAACTGGGCGCGTTGTGGTTGAGCCCCACGGCCACGTGAAAATCCACCTGCTGATTTGCAGTGAGGCGATACACTCCGCCCGAATTCAGGAGTTGAGCGGGACTTCCGTTCTCCGGGTAATCACCTACGTACTCCACAAATAAGCTTGCTCTCTCGGACACTTTCTTTTCGATAACAAAGGTGGCTTCCGTGACCAGCCTGGTTCGGTCCGAGGGACGAATGAACTCAGTGAACATTCCGCTCAATCCCCATCCGTTGCGCAATTCCCACGACCACGGGAATTGCAAATAGGGCTGCGCGCCGCGACCGGAAATACTCTCGGATCCGGTCGGCAATGCCACACCAAACACCGCGGAGAGATCGACTTTTCCCGGGATTGGGCTGATTTGCCACTTTAGTGCGGGCGCGACATCGGAAAACCCGGAACCTTCGCGACCCCTGACATTTGCAAAGTACGTTGGCACGTCCACAAGAAACTCGAGACAGTTTGCAACGCCGGCGCGCAAACGTGTATTTGTGCCGTCGACAAATCGACTGCCGTCTCGCGCGCTGAAATTGGCGCCGTTCTCGATCTGCAGGCTGCCCGCAGGCACAACGAGGCTGGAGTTCGTGACGTCGGGTCGATCGGTGCTGATCTCGTCCCTGGCCGTTGGACAACTGTCCGCCCTTGCGGCGATTGTGCTGTGATAGATGAGCAGCGTCAGCAAGGCGATTGCGAGTTTCCCAACGCTTATGAGCCAGCGAGTGAATACAACTGCAGTCGGCGCAATAACCGAATCCGGTTCCTCCTGTTGCATTCAATCTCCCCGCATTCCCGGCGCAATTCACGAGAGGGTACCTCGCAGGGCCTAAATCATCAAACCGCCGCGAACGCAGAAAAAGGCGGCCGAAACGGCCGCCCCTTCTATCCGTTATCGTACCCCGTTACGAAGCGTTGGCAGATACCTCGTTCCTAAGCGCCAGCAGACCTGTTCAATTATTGCTTCCGAATTGAAAGCGCAAACCAACGGTAGGGTCGATCGAGGATCTCTGAAGGCAGCCATAAGAGAGACCGTTCGATACTTGAGACCACATGATGCAAAATGTCCGCGAATCCACCGAGATCAGGGAGCTTCGGATGATCCCTGATAGCAAGACTCACGCCCGAGTTGGAAAATTCCCGATAGGGAAAATATTTTTTGAATTTCATCTCGCGAAGTACGGAATTCAAATTCGGCAAGTATCTCCGCCAAGCATCCGTCCTGCCGATCTACGAGGGAGGCAATATGGGCATGCAGCGGCGGCGCGTCCATGGCGTTATCGCGGACGAAAACTTCAATCCGCGAGCCATCATGGACGACGACTTCGTGAAGTTCGAGAAGTCGATGGAATCGATCGGCACCGTGGCGGATGCCGAAAAGAAGTCCCGCGGCATCATGCAGGCTGCTGAATGAAGGTTCGGGACCAGCCTGACATCGCTTGCTGGTACCGGCCTTTCCCGGACCGACCCATCGATGGATACGGACGGGATTCGGTCGACCCCAAGCAAAACCCGCTTAGGGCACGAATGTGAAGTGCCGACCGGCTCTGAAATTGTCTGGAAGTCATCGGCGCACAGTCAAATCGACGCGATTGACTCAACTGAGACATTGGCAGGCTATCGCGATAGTCTGTTATAGAGCTGCTCCAGGTGACCTAATCCAGGCTCTGGCGCATCCGCCGGCTTACGCGCCGTTTCGTCCATTCCGGCGAGAATGTCTCGATGAAGTCATAGACATAACCACGCACGAAAGATTCCGGATGCAGCCCGATGAAATGCGGCATTGGCGGAATGAGATGGCCAGCGTCGAGTTTATCGAGATCGGGGTCGTGCTCAGCCTCGACGCAGAGCGACGGCAGGATGGCGACGCCCAGGCCGCGCGCCACGTAAGCTTTGACGACCTCGATATTGCCGGCCGTCATCACGACATTCGGACTAAGCCCGGCTCTCTCGAAAGCGCGTTTGACGTTCCAGCCGCCAGATAGGGTCGGATCGAGTTGCACCAGGGGATAACGGGCGATCACGTCGAGCGTAACCAGTCGTCGCGCCAGCAAAGGGTGATGCGGCGGCGCTATAAGGCTCAGGGCGATCTTGCGCTGGCTTAAGAGCTGTACCACGCCAATACCGCCGCGCGGCGGCTCGCTTAAAATGCCAACATCGGCCTCGGTCGATTGCAGCATGTCGAGCGCGTGCCGTTGAGTGGTCTCATGCAGGGTAATCTCCACTTTCGGGAACCGCTGGTGAAAGAGCTCGATGCAGTCGGTCAGCAGATAGCGCGCGATGAAATGTGTGGTTGCGATGCTCAGGCGCCCACGGTCGCCGCGCCTGTAATCCTCTCCGATACTCTTCAGATTACCGGCGTCCAGCACGATGCGCCGCGCGACTTTAAGGACCTCCTGGCCCGGCTCCGTCATGCCGATGATGCGGCCGCCGCGCCGGAGCAAGAGATCGACGGCCAGATGTTCTTCGAGAAGACGCATCTGCTTGCTGACATTTGGCTGCGAGATATCCAGGGCATCGGCGGCCCGCGACATCGAGAAGCCTTGATCGACGACCTCGCACAAGACGCGCAACTGCTCAATCTTCATTTGAGACTATTCCATTTTGGAATGTACCTATTACAGATCTTCTGTTTTTACCATAGTGGCTTGCGGCTACAACTCCGGACATTCGAGCCGCGCCCAAGATGCCGGCCGTGTTGGGGAGGTGTTCTGCTTGCCGAAAATGACGGGCTCCCGCTATCTCGCCGAGACGCTGCACGCTTATGGCGTGAGCCATGTTTTCTTCGTTCCCGCGATTGCCCTTCAGGCTATGGCGGAAATGGAGGATTTCGGTATTCGCCGCGTCATGACTCATGGCGAAAAAGCCGCCGCCTATATGGCCGACGGGTTTGCGCGGGCGAGCCGGAGGCCGGGCATCTGCCTGGCCCAGAATATCGGCGCTTCGAACCTCGCCGCCGGTTTGCGTGATGCGTATATGGCGCGCTCGCCGGTCATTGCCCTCACCGGAGGTCCGACGCCGCGCTCGCACTACCGTAATTTCTACCAGGAAGTCGAAGATTTCACGCAATTCGACCCTGTCACCAAGTTCAATGCCAGGGTCGAGGATCCGGAGCGGCTGCAGGACCTGCTCCGGCAGGCCTTTCGAGCTGCAACATCAGGGTCGCCAGGGCCGACGCACCTGCAATTGCGCGGTGCCCTGGGAGATAGCCTCGAAGCAGAAGGCGAGTTTACGCTCGTGGTCGAAGAGGCTCACAACCGCGTTCCCGCCTATCGGCCGGCGCCGGATGCCGGCGACATCAAACGCGCCCTCGATCTGCTCGCCAAAGCAAGCCGCCCGATCATCATGGCCGGCGGCGGAGTGACGATATCGGCGGCGGAAGCCGAACTGCGCGCATTGGCCGAGCACCTCAATATTCCGGTGGCGACATCGCTTAACGCCAAAGGGTCGATCGCCGACAAACATCCGCTCTCAGTCGGCGTCTGCGGGACCTATTCGCGGGCCTGTGCCAATCGTGCCGTTGCGGAAGCCGATCTCGTCTTTTTCGTCGGCAGCCGCACCGGCAGCCAGGTCACGACCAATTGGACGATACCGGCGCCCGGCACGGCCGTCATCCAGCTCGATATCGACGGCGAGGAGCTTGGTCGTAACTATCCCAACAGCGTCTCCCTCCTCGGCGATGCCAAGGTTGGTCTTCGCATGCTGCTGGAAGCGGCTGTTTCGAAGAGCTCGGCGGAGCGGAACGCTTGGATGATGCGCATCGGTGTTCTCGTCGGGGAATGGCGAGCGCTCGAGACACCGCTCCTTACATCGCCTGCGGTGCCGATGCGGCCCGAGCGGCTCTGCCAGGCGATTTCGGACGCTTTGCCCGAGAACGGAACCGTCGTGGTCGATACCGGGCATTCCGGCATCTGGTCGGGGACCATGATCGATCTCAACCTGCCTAATCAGCGTTTTCTGCGTTGCGCGGGCTCGCTCGGCTGGAGTTTTCCGGCGGCCATTGGCGCCAAATGCGCCTTGCCGGACACGCCGGTCGTCTGCTTTTGCGGGGATGGCGCCTTCTACTATCATATTGCCGAGCTCGAGACCGCGGCGCGATTCGGTCTTAACCTCGTCGTCGTCGTCAACAATAACGCCGCGCTCAATCAGGAAATTCCACTTTTCGACAGAGCCTATGGCGGTACCCAGCGCGGGCGCGCCGACGAGATGTGGCGCTTCCGCCCGCTCGATTTTGCCAAGATCGCCGAATCCTTCGATTGCGTCGGCATTCGCGTGGAAAGCCCTGAAGATCTCGATGGCGCGTTGCGTCATGCGCTCACCCTGGATCGGCCCGTCGTCATCGACGCGACGACCGACGTGAATGCACTCGCCCGCCCCGCCTGGGGCAGACCCAAGGGAGCTTATTGAACATGCATGTCGAATTTCTCGCACCTGGCATGCATGATGTTGCCGATCCCGATCCTCCTCTGATCGAGATCGTCCGCGGCCTGATCTTTGGTGAGGGGCCGGTCTGGGACCGCAAGGAGAAGTGGCTCTATTTCGTCGACATTATCGGCGACAAAGTCCTGAAATGGATACCCGGCATCGGCACCGAAACCGTGCTGGCACCGTCCGGTCATCTCAACGGGATGACACTCGATCATCAGGGGCAACTCGTCATTGCCGGCTGGTCTTCGCGCAATGTCTGGCGGCTTGAAAAGGACGGTTCGCTGGTCTCCCTCGCCTCGCACTATGAGGGCAAGAAGATCAGTTCGCCGAACGACATCGTCGTGAAGTCGGATGGCACGATCTACTGGACCGAGATGCAGAACGGCTTGCTTATCCCGGGCATGGAAGGCGACGACGTTCAGCGCTACCTCGACTGGCAGGGCGTGTTTCGCCTGACCGCGGATGGCACGTTGACGCCGATGGTCACCGATTTTGCCGGCTCGAATGGCCTGGCTTTCTCGCCAGACGAGAAACGCATGTATGTCAACGACACCCCGCGGGCGCATATTCGCGTCTTCGACATTAAGGCGGATGGCTCGTTCGGCGAGGGCCACTTGTTCTATACGCTGCAGGGTCACGAGCCGGGCCATGCCGATGGCATGAAGGTCGACACCCAAGGAAATGTCTATTGCACCGGCCCCGTCGGAGTTCATGTTATTGCGCCCGACGGCACCTTGCTCGGGCGGCTGCACGTTCCGGGCGTGTGTACCAACATGGCCTGGGGCGACGATGACTGGCGCACACTCTACATTACCACTCGCAATTGCGTGTTCCGCACCCGGCTGAAAATTCCCGGCATTCCGGTAGGAGCAGTCTGATGGCGTGGAAATTCGAACGCGTCGCCGGCCCCTTCGAAGGCCCGACCGGCGGCATTGTCTGGGACGGCGAGACCATCCTGTTTGCCGCGATTCTCGAAAGTCGTCTCCTCCGTTACGATCCGGGTGGTGGCAGCGTCGACGAGATCCGTCGCTTCACCAATCGGACAAACGGTCTGGCGCTAACGCCTGATGGGCGTCTTTACGGCTGCCAGGAAGGCAGCCGCCGGGTCATCGAGATAAAAGCCGATGGATCCGCGGCGGCACTCGGGGCCACGCTCGACGGGCATCGCATCAATTTTCCGAGCGATCTGACAATCGACCGTGCGGGCCGTATCTGGTTCTCCGATCCCTATCATCACCTCGCGTCGCATGGGCCGCAGATATTCCCGAACTTGCCGCATGCCTCGGTGCTGCGGCTCGATCGTCATCGCGTGACCCATGACTGGATCGTCGAGCGCCTGACCTTCGACACCGTGGCGCCGCGCTGCATTACGCTCTCTGCCGATGAGCGGACGCTCTATGTGGGCGAAGGCGATGCCGCGAGTGAGGGGCCGCGCCAATTGCGCGCCTATCCCGTCGATGAAACCGGCCGTCTCGGCAGCCCGTTAGTGCTGCATAGTTTCGGCTGCGACCATCGCGGGCCGCAGCGCGGTGCCGAAGGGCTCTGCCTCGATGCAGATGGCAATATCATCGTCTGCGCCGGATCCGACCAGACCGGACCCGGGTCGTTGATCTACATTGTGTCGCCGACAGGCCGGATCCTGGAAACGCAAGCATTCCCGGACGACTGCCCCATGCGGTGCGCTTTCGGCGGGGAAGGCTTGGACGAACTGTACGTCACCAGCGGAACCGGCAATCTCTGGCGCGCCCGGCAGACCGGCCGTATCGGGCTCACGCGCATCCTTTCACGCACTGGTCCGAGCTGATGATTTGGAGGCGGCCATGGAGAGGTCATCGCTGCCTTGATGGTGGTTCGCGCGTTGCTGCTGACTTCCGTACGGCGTTTCGCTCGAAACCGCATCGTCGCGGCAGAGCCGGTAAGCCGGTGCCGCGTGAAACAATGTCGGCATCAATCCGGAGGTGAATGTGCCCTTTCAAGCAAGACCAATACGTCGGGTCGTAACCGGAACCGACGATCAGGGCCGCTCCTGTGTCCTGTTTGACGGTGCGGCGCCGACCGTGAACACGCATGTATCCGCGCGCATGACCGATTTATGGGTCTATCATAAATTGCCAGCGCCGATTTCGGGCACTCGTGATGACGGCAATTTGCCTTTCAGCTTCGAGCCGCCGCATGAGGGAGGGCATCTTCGCATCGTCGAGAGCGTGGGCCGCCCCGCCAATTACGACCCTGCGACCGATGCTCAGAAGAAGGAGCGGCACGAGACGGTCCGCGCCGCAAATGGAACATTCTATCGCGGCGGTCAGAACGCCTACAGTTCGCCCTACCACAAATCGGCGACCATCGATTACGGCATCCTGCTCGACGGACAGCGAACCCTGCTTCTCGACGACGGCGCCTATCCCATGCAGAAAGGAGATGTCGTGGTGCAGCTCGGCAACTGGCATGGCTGGACCAATCCCGTCAGCGGCAGCCTCATGGCTTTCGTCATGATGGGTGCGAAAGAGGACCGGCAATGACAATGCTCGACAAACCGATCAGACGCATTGTGACGATTGACGACGCCGATGGCCGATCGAAACCCTTGTCGGTCGGACCTGTCTCGGACGTCAGCCGTGACCCTGCACGGCCGGGCTACGCGTCTAGCCACATCTGGGCCGCGGAGTTCAATGCTCTCGGGGCTGGTGCCCGGACGATGCGGGTTCATAACACGATCGAGCCGCCGTCAAGGGGCTCCGTCTGCCGCATCATCACCTTTCCGCCGGATGCGGTTTATGCGGGCAAGGTCGGCGCCAAAGAGGTCGCTGCGTTCTTTGCCGCCGCGGGGTCGCCTGCTGCCTCGACCTATTCGCCCAAGGCACCGCATCCTTACATGCAGAAGA
>Ga0209117_1000621_pt1 | contig 13844 bp, 11 predicted proteins | sample BlaSpr_A8_OM2_M2_FD_187978 | JGI IMG/M metagenome (GOLD analysis project Ga0209117, IMG submission 187978) | Forest soil microbial communities from Thunder Bay, Ontario, Canada - Black Spruce, Ontario site 2_A8_OM2_M2 (SPAdes) (version 2) | ecosystem: Environmental > Terrestrial > Soil > Boreal...
CTTTTACGCCCTGCCATTCGTGAGTGATGAGTCCGCAAATGAAAGTCGTGGCGATCAAGATGGCGTTCCAGAGAGACCAGCCGAGGGTCGGTCCTAAGCGGCCAAGATGGTTCGCACCCCACCCGTATACGATCACGGATCCGGTCCAAAGGATCGCCATGATCCAAGCGTCCAGCCAATCTACAAAAGTTGACTGAATGACCAGCCGCCTCCAGGACTTGTTCTTTTGCAGCAACAGAAAACAGTAGCCGACGTTTAACAAGCCTCCTGCAGGGATTAACACCAGCCACATCGCATTGAGTGCGTTGTCCTTGGTGGCCCCGAGTTTCGCTGCAGTTGTCATAATATCGGGGCAAAAAGCGTAACCGAAGTTCAGCGCAGCCGATAAAACCCCCGAGAGTATGCAGAACGTAAGCGCCAGAGAGAAAGAACGCTTGGGACCAATCATCCCTGTGATGGGTTTGTTCTCGAGCATCTTGTCGCGCCGGTCTCCGGCGATGGCGCATATCACAACGCCCGCGGTGGTTACAATGTTGCCGGCAATAACCATCAGGCCGTTGCGCCGGAAAATCATGTCGGGAGTAAGAAGCACAAGCGGAATAAAGGCACCGAGCGCCGTATAGAGTGCGGTACTGATTGAAAATCCCAACGCCATACCCAGTGCGTCCACACCAAGCCCAAAAAAGACTGAACCGGCTCCCCACCCGAGCCCGAACAACGCCGCTAGCACAATTTGCCGCGGAGGCACCAGCGAATAGACTTCAGTCAACCTCGGAACGGTGAACAGCGCCACCGCCAAAGGCAGTATAAAAAAGGCGATGACTGAGAACCAGAGCCACAGGTGCTCCCATTTCCATGCGCGCGTGTACTTCATGGGCAAAACGAAGGCACCCTGGGTGACACCGGCGACAAGAATCCAGGCTAGACCGATCAGGTAGGTTGTGTGCATCCGCGTATTCTTATTTAAATGTTGCGTGCGATGCAACAATAAACACTCGTTGGCCTGTACCTCGACGGTCAACTATTTTATTGACAAGACACCCCGCGTTGATATACTCGCGAGCGATCGAGGCGACAGCAGGATAATTTTTTAGGGCGCAGAGCAATCCCTAGCGGCGTAAACCTCAACGGCGGGGATAATTGTATCTTGTTGGAGATTGGTGAACTAGCGTTCACCGCGTGAGGGTTTTCGCCCGGGACTGTTAGACTTTGCTTCAGGTCGAGAATGAGGATCGAAGTTCGAAAGCGGCCGACAGAAGCGCGAGGCAAGCAACCGCATCAACCGCGGTGCCGGTCGCGCGCGGAGCTTGAGGTGGAGATCGTTAAGACCGGGTTTCCTTCCATTAGCGGTGACGTGTTGCGCAGCGTGTGTCCCTATCTCGCAGAAAATCTCTTGCTGAGTCAGCCATGAAAGAAATTCGTGTCACGATGTTGGGGTTGGGCCGAGTTGGCCGCGATGTTGTACGCCTGGTTTCTAGCCGTCTAGGGTTTCGCGTTGTTGCAGCCCATAGTCGAAACCCCAGTTTCCACGGAAAGGACCTTGGCGTTCACGCTGGCACGAATCCTCTGGGCATCGAGATCACCGGGGACCAGCACCAAGCACTGGCGACGGCCTCGGATATCGCCGTTATCGCAACCACTTCATTTTTGCGCGACGTCGCCAAAGACATCCGCGCAGCGGCGGAGGCCGGCCTCAACGTAATCTGCACGGCGGAAGAGATGCTGTTTCCCTGGGTCGTGGACCGCTCGCTCGCCGAGAGTCTCGACAAACTCGCTCGGCACCACGACGTCACCATCCTAGGAGCGGGAGCGAACCCTGGCTTCATTTTCGATTCCTTTGTACTGACCGCAACCGGTGCCGTTTGGCACGTGGATTTCATCCGCGGGCGGCGGGTGGTCGACTGTTCCCATTTCAGTGCCACCATCCTGCGGAGGCTAGGCTTCGGATATACCGAGGATGAATTTGCATCAGGCGCAAGTGCGGGCACGATCTACGGGCACATCGGTTTTCCCCAATCGATTTCACTGCTGGCCGCAAAACTGGATGTGGAAATAGATGAAATCGAGAAGCACCTTGAGCCCATCCTTGCTGAGAAACCTTACGTGATGGGCGCTTTGGAAATCGCGCCAGGCAAAACGGTTGGCTTTATCCAGCGAGTGATCGGGTCCGTCCGAGGAAAACCCTGGTATCAGGCCGAATTCATAGGTCATGCCAACCCGAGCGCTGCAGGGTTACCGGTGGTGGACAGCTTTGACATCCAGGGCTATCCGAACCTGCACTTTTCTGTCGAACCTGGATTCAACCCTCATTTTACTTCAGCTGCAGTTGTGGCGAATTCTCTGCGCCGCGTCTTCGAGTCCAAGCCTGGTTTGGTGACGATCGCTGATTTGCCTCCAGCATTTCCATCGCGCGGTACCGGAACATTCGCATGAAACTAAAGAGCAGAGGCGGGCGTTCTCCATGTGTTGAAATAACTATAAACTATTCGATTAGTAATGTCTGGCGCGATAGATTTGCTTCACAAGCAACAAATGTATTGACTACACTTTTTGCAGTGATAGCGTGACGGCCTTTTCACGCGACTTTGGCGAGAACTGAGGGTTATCTTATGCGACATCTGAACTGGAAGCTCATAATTGTCATCGCGTTTTTGTTTTATCCACCGCGAGATGCCGTATCCCAAGAGACCGCGCACTACTTCGTCTACCACGGGCAACCGAAGGCCATCATCGTCGCGCCCGCTGGACCGATCTATCAGTTTGCGGCGCATGAGCTGCAGCGTTATTTCGACGTATTAAGCGGCACGCGACTTGAGATCATGAACCCTCAAGAGGCCCGGCGGGCGCCGAGCACTTTGAGTTGGATTCTGCTCGGCGGCCCGGAAGCCAATGATCTCGTCAAAGATGCGGAATCGAAGAAGTTAGTCCAATTTGAAGGCCTGAAGCCTGGTGGATTCGTTGTCCGAAGTGTGGAGGTCGCCGGCCGCCCTGCTTTGATCGTGGGCGGAAGCGATCCCGCGTCGACAATGTATGCCGCCTACGATTTCGTCGAGCGCCTCGGCGCAGTTTTCCTGATCACTGGCGACGTGCTGCCACTCAAGCGCGCCAACCTTCCCTCTTCTGCCTTGGATGTCCGAAGTGAGCCGGCGTTCGCCAAGCGCGGCATCTACACGACATTTGAATACGAAAACCGGTCGCTCATGTCGCTCAAAGACTGGCACCACTGGCTCGATCAAATGGCCAAGCTCAAATTTAACTATCTTCACCTCCAGTGGTATCCCTATGAGCCTTGGCTTAGATACGAATATCACGGCGAAGTGAAATGGCTGGGCGACGTCTCGAAGCCCCAGAGCGGTTACATGCTTAGGTACAGCGACTTCGGCCGACACTGGACTTCCGAGATGGAGGTCGGTAAAGATAAGTTCAAGGCCGCTGGTATTTACCCGGGCCTTGCCCCGCCGGAGTTTCAGAATCTTCGTGATTCCGAACAGGCCTTCCGGATCGCGCAAACTTTCCTTTCCGATATCATTGACTACGCCAAATCGCGCCAAATCGAAGTGTGGCTTGGGATTGACGCAACCTCAATTTCTCCTAATCTAGCCAAGTATACGACCCGCACCTCTAACCTCCCTTACGACCCGATCTTCGGCACCTTCATGTGTCCCGACAATCCGGTCTCGCTCGAGTTGAACGAAGCTCGCCTCAAGAGCCTGCTCCAGAGCTATCCTGCCGCTGATGGCTTCTTCATGTGGTTACCCGAAGGCTATCCGGTCTGTAATCACAACGTCGGGGAGCGCCAGTTTTATCTGGACCGGCGTCACGATTACTTTGGCGAAGCTGATTCACACACGGTATTTACCGCAGACATTGCATCGCATGATGACGAAATCGTCGATTCAAACAGCGGATCGATGTACTTCATCCAGAAACTTTTCGAAGCCCGCGATCGCATTGCACCCAACGCGAAGCTGGGCATAGCCGCGTACGGCAGGCTTTACCTTTGGCCATTCATCGACAAGATGTTCCCAAAGAGTGTGCCTTTTGACGAAATGGAATCCGCTGGTGTCTGGACGCCGCTCGGCGTCCCAATGGAATTGTTCGGCAAAATGCGCGGACGGCAGAATACGATCATCAACCGCATCGACGGCGACGACAATATGTTGGGAATGCAGTTCAACATCAACCTTTATGACAAAGATCAAGTGTTGATCAGTTCTGAGAAATACGGCGTCACCGGCTTCGCTTCACAAGCCTATCGCGATCCAGAGACCGACTGGAATATAAAGTACATGTCCGAGGGCGGTTACAACGCGCACCTCACTCCGCAGGAGTTTTACAAAGACTATGCCGCACGTGTTTTTGGTGAACGTGCCGCGGCCCGGATGACCAAGGCCTTCGATGCGTTTGAGAAGAATGAAGAGTTTATGTCCTGGAAGGGTCGTTCAAACTTCGCCTGCTGTGGGCCGCCACGGGAACTTGAGATCGCTCGTCACTACTGGCAACAGCCGGACTACTATAGCGGTCCCGCCACTGCGGATTGGCGAGAATTCGTTAGTTGGGCTCACAACCAGACGATGTACTACCAGAAGAGTATCGAGCTACTGAGTTCTGCCCTGGCCGATTTGGAAGCTGCCCAAGCAGACGTTGCGCCGCAGTCGAGTGGCAGGCTTTCTTACATGATTAATCGCACCCAGGCTTATATCCTTCATCTCCAGACACTCATTGCGTGGCAACAGGCCTACATTGCTCTTGACACCGCATTCGCCAACAAACCAGCTGGCATGAGCGAAGAATTCGTCCGCAATCTCGATGCCAGCCTTGCAGGCTTCCAGGATGCTCATCAGAAGGCACTTGCCACCGCCAACAAATGGAACGAGCGCATGGATTACCCGGCTTCTGACCTGGGTGTCCTGTATCGAATCAACACGTACATGGTCACGGGGACTGAACTCACGAGAGAACTCATCCAGAATATTGACAATTTCTACCACGGTCGGGACTACCTGCATCCCGTCGACTTCGGCAAGGTCTACACTCTCGATCCGGTCCTGAAGCGGGCCACTTGGCCTGAGCTCTAGCTTATACGGCCATTGGATTCGTTACTCGGGCAATATTAGGAGGACTTGCTCTGATGGAGCGACGTGATTTCATCAAGCGCGTGGGAATCTATCCTCTGGCAATAAAAGGATTGGCCACCGCTCTGACAGCCGGCGAGCCCGTCATTCGTGCGCAGGGCGAACGGCAAGTACTCGAACTTTCGGGTGTCTGGCAACTGCGAATGGATTCCGCGGACCGTGGCCTCAATCTTCGATGGTTCGAAACCGAGCCTTCAACTGTTGACGCGCGGGCTATCGAGGTCAAGGTTCCTTCGGTGTGGCAGCAGTATGTGGATCTTGGTGGCGGAATTGGCTGGTACTTCAAAGTATTTTCGCTCCCGGCGGAAGTCTTGGGCCGCGGACTGCGCCTGCGTTTTGGCGCAGTCGATTATCGGGCGCGCGTGTGGCTCAACGGCCAAGAGCTTGGCATGCATGAAGGCGCATTCACGCCATTTGAATTTGATATTCGCCAGACCGCGCGGGCCGGTGACAATCGGCTGGTTGTGCGCGTTTCTGACGCGGGTCGCGACTTTCGGCCAGCGTACTGCGGCCTGCCCGGCTGGGAGACTCCCACTTGGGAACCCGTCGATGGGCTCTACTTCGACAATATCCCCGCCGGTTTTCAAGATTGGCGCGAGGGATTTAATCACTCTGGGATTTGGCAGCCCGTTGAAGTCCTCGCCCACGACGACGTATATGTTGCCGACGCTTTTATTTTGCCCCAGGTAGCATTGAGTGCGATTGAAGCTCGGCTCACGGTGGTGAATAGTACCGGCAAACCAGTCGATGTTCGAGTTGCCGTCGAGGTCAAGCCCCACGAAGGATCGGGTGATGTTGCCGGCTCAGGTGCCCGCAGCCTAAGGCTGACCACCGGATCGAATCCGGTAACCATCAAGATAGACCTTCGCAACGCGCGTATGTGGTCACCTGCTGACCCATTCCTGTATGTGGCCGCAGTCAGTATCCACGAAGGGGAGCGGCGGCTCGACACTTTGCCGGTGCGTTTCGGGCAGCGCGAATTTACCGTGGGCGAAGATGGTTTTTTCCATTTGAACGGCAAGCGAATCTTCGTCAAAGGCGCGCACTACCAGAGTACCGAACCACATACTTTGGCGTTTCCGGAAAACCGGGAGATGGCCCGGCGCATCGTTGAGGTCGCGAAAGAGGGCGGGTTCAACTTCATGCGTTATCAGGGCCGACCAACAGCGCCGGCAATTCTTGATGCTGCCGACGAGCTGGGGATCATGGTCCAATCCGAGCCGGCCATCGGCGGGCTTCACGACTTTGCCGGCTCAGAGGAGCTGTGCAACCGCGAGACCCGCGAACTCGTGGCCCGCGACCGCAATCGGCCCTCAATCGTGATCTGGAATATGAACAATGAACAAGCGCCGGGCATGAGATTCGCTCGGCAGATGGCTGAAGCGGCACGCGAACTCGATCCGACGCGTTTGATCACCGAATCAGCGGGAGGGCCGTCCCATTTTTACCGGCCCTACTCGAAGGAAGGCGTTTCCTACCTCACTGAGCACAGCTACCAGAACGAACCCGTTTCCGAAGGTGTGCTCGAGTACTGGCGCAAACGCGGTATTCAGGGCCAACTCTATTTCATCACCGAGTTTGGCTATGGAGCCCTCGAAGATATCGACGCGGTGCTAGACAAGTACGGTCCGAATCCGAACAAGCAGATGGAGGATTATCGGGGTTTCGTGGCACAAAAGCGGCAGGTAGAAAATGCCTTTGCACGCACCAACGCCCACGAGATTTTCCCGAGCTTGGCCGATCTGCGCGAAGCCGCACAAACGGTGCAAGCCAACGCGCACAAGCTGACAGTTGAGTCTTTCCGCTCGAATCCGAGATTGGGAGGCTTCAATGTGGTGCAGTTGTTCGATTCCAATTCCAACGAATGTGACGGCTTGGTAGACTTCTGGCGAAATAAGCGTAAGAAGTCGTTCGCCACATTTCAGCAATTGAATCGACCGCTGCAGCTCATCGTACAGTTCAGTCCCTTGAACGCAAAAGCGGGGAGTAAAATGCAGGTTGATGTGACCCTCGTAAACGAGGACAAGATCAGCGGCAGCAAGACATTAGCGCTGCGCGTGATTGGCCCGACGGGGGCGGAGCTGTTCTCGAAGACGGATACATTGCAGGCGCAACCCTGGGCAACCCGAGTATTCAGCGGTCTGGTGCCGGTAGGGAGTGAGCCCGGGAAGGTGGCATTAGAAGCTGAGTTGCGAGATGGCACGCGCGTAGTGTTGAGGAAAAGCGAGCAGTTGACCGTCTACCATTCGCGAGATTTTCACTGGCCCGCGGAAGGCTTCGCTATATTCGACCCACAGAACCGGTGGCCCCGGGAAAAGCGACCGCCGGAGTTGCGGGCTCATGACTACGATGCGGAAATCGATCGCCCAGAGCTCGTGGTCGTGACGCAGTTCACTGCGCTGTGGCGGCAACGCAATGAATTTCGGAAGTTCGCGCGACTCGTTGACCAGATTCGGCGGGGGGCAATCGTGCTGTTCCTCGGAATCCCTTCCGACGGACCTCCCCCACATCATCATCGGGGTTTGGGAAGCATCTTCAACTTCTCCGCGTTGACCGTGGGAGCAGTGCTCGGTTTTTCGCTTAACAACAATAGCGAGGCTGACGCGTGGGGCAAGTACGCCGGTCCTTATGCATGGTCGACCGGAAATAGCCGCGCCGGTTGCCCCGTAACGCGCCATCCCATTTTCCAGGGACTGCCTGGACCTGGGTTGATGGACTGGGAGTATGGCAATATCGTCTCGGGCGAGGTTCCGGTTCCTGTTCGCTTGTCCGCCGAAGATGCGGGACCGGATCTCCCAATTATTTCAGTAGAGAGCGGCAAGGTCGCGCTGTGCACCTACGAGCTCATAGACCACCTCGAGCTTGATGGCCTTGCGGAGAAGCTGTTTTCGAATCTCGTGGCCCATTTGCACCAGCAACTTCCGTCGGAGTTGCGCGCGCGTTCCCAACGAGAGGACGAATGGCTGCGATTCCATCAAGAACAGGTCCAAGACTGTTGGGACAAGTTCCTGAGCAAGTTCGAATCAGCCTAAGCTGTAAATGGGAATACGACAAGTTATAATCAGCGAGACTATCCAATCGGTAGCGCGGTTCGCGATGGTTGGGCAAAACTGCAGTGCGTGGGCAGGCTCAAGAGTTAGCCGATCTTAAAGGCGAGGGACTTGAAAACGTCTTGCACGGTGAGGAGAACTGCAGTGGCCACGCGAAGCGTCCTGATCGGCTGCGTGCTCATTTTGGCAGCGTTCGAAAGTGGCACGGTGGCTCGCGCACAGGAGCCACATCCCCTGGCCCCAGCCTTTTCGCTGACGGATATCGCCGGAAAACCTTTAAACCTGAGCGATTACAAGGGAAAAGTGGTGCTCCTTAACTTTTGGGCAACCTGGTGCGCCCCCTGTCGCGTTGAAACTCCACAATTCGTCGACCTCCTCAACCGTTACGGCAAGAACGGTCTCGCGGTAGTTGGCGTTTCCCTCGACGACCAGGTGGAACCCGTTCGGGAGTTCTCCAGCCAATACAAGGTAAATTACCAGGTCGCGCTCGGCGACGAGCAAGTATCGGAAAAGTACGGCGGTATTTTCAGCCTACCTACAACGTTTCTCATCGGTCGTGATGGCCGGGTCTACGCCAAACATTTGGGCGGCGTGGACTTGCCGGTTCTTGAGGCCGAACTTCGGCAGTTATTGTCCAAGCCCGCGGGGACGAAAGTCATCGATTTTAAGTCTGCGGATGAGCAGAGAGCTCGCGAAGCGATCGAGCCGGAAAATGCGCAAGAAATAGCTTCGGAGGTGCCAGGTGTGAATCTGGCCGCGCTCAATCCTTCCGAGAAGGAGGCGTTCAAAGTACAACTCGCAACGCGCCACTGTACGTGTAAGTGCCAGCTAACTGTGCTGAACTGCCGAATGGATGACAGCCAATGCGAGTTCAGCCTTCGCATAGCGCGCAAGCTTCTCGCGGAGCTTGCACTCGCTCATCCCTAAGCGAAACGCGATACCCCAAACCTAGCCCGCGTGCTCAACCGAAAGCAGGTCAGATAGACTTAGACGACGGGACTCCCATCCCCTATGGTGCCCGCCCCCCGGTGAGGCCAAAAGTCTAAAAGGGGACCCGCTACCAGCAGCCGCCGCAGTGAGTCGAGCAGCCAAACAAAGCGGCCAGGCCTTCATAATGTCAACGTGTTTCAGAGCAGCATTGCTCGCCTGCGAAAGTTTTGCGATGCCATGCATTCAGTTGAAGAACTCTCTAGCTGAACGAGAAATCTCAGAATTACACACGCGAAGTAAAAGGCTTATAGGGGAATTTTGATGATCACTGCTCAATTGACGCTGGGCAAACCAAGGCGAACGGGCAATCGACGATCACATTTAGCGTCCGGGCATACATGAACTGCGCGTTTGGCAACCAAGGGCGGGAATGAAGAGGCAACTACAAAATTATCCTGCAGAGTTGCAGCCAATAATCTAATTGTTTTCGAAGCGCTTTGAAATCGATGGGTTTCGAAAGGCACGCCTTACAGCCAGCTTGAAGGATCCGCTCCTGGTCGGTTGCCAAAGCGTGCGCGGTAACGGCAATCACCGGGATCTCTCGGAACTTCCGGTCTTTGGCGCATCCATGCAACGATAGCGAGTCCGTCTTCATTGCCAAGACTGATATCGAGTAGGACCGCTGCGAACGATTTTTTTGAGAGCGAATCGAAACTGGATTTCAGATCAGGTGCGGAAACGGTTTCAAAACCCTCTACCGCCAAGCAGTCACAGAGAAGGCTCGCGGTTGAGCGGATGGTCCTCCACAACGAGAATGCAGTGCTTCACGCGTTTTCTCCACGACTGCGGAGGTTATCACCCGCTCCAGTTGCTTGATCAAGGGTTCTCGCCATGAATTCTGCTTGCGGAAAAGTGATTCCGCGTGGGCATTGATGTAGCTGATCGTCTGCCACCAAAATCGTCTTCGAAGCCTTAAGAAAATCGGCCATAAGATCTTCCTTGGTATACCGAGGTGAATGGCGGACTTGGACGGCGTTCTGCTGAGAGTGTCTCAACCATGTCAGGCTAACCTACATAAGAAAAGAAATTGAGTTTAAGAACCAGAAATCACAGTATTGGTAAACACGAATGAGGGGGCGTTTTTCCGTGGCTTCTCATTCTCAGCCCCGGCGGTGTACTAGTAAAACTCAAACGAGGAATTGCATCCTAATCAACTAGCTCGTATAGAAAAATCGATGGTCTCTCTGCTGGCACGCTTATTTACGTAGAGGGCGTCGTCCGCGCGTTTCAACATCTCTTCGGGTGAATCACCCGCCTTATAGTTCGTCCAACCAGCAGAAAAAGTTACAGCGAGGAAATGACCATCAAACTCCAAAGTCATCCCACTCAACCGATGCAGAATATGCCGAACTTCTTCAAGCTTGCATTCCGGCAACACGAGTAGAAACTCGTCCCCGCCCAGGCGGATAGCCAAATCAGAACCTCGGATCGCTTTTGTGAGCCGTTCCGAGAAGTACTTGAGCACGTCGTCTCCAGCAGCATGACCAAAATTGTCATTGATAAGCTTCAAGCCATTTAGATCGAGCATAAGAACGGTGAGCGGGTTGCCGTGGCGCTGGGAGCGAGAAAACTCTTCCGCCAGACGCTGCTCTCCAGAGCGCCGGTTATATAGACCTGTGAGTGGATCGAGCACGGCAATCTTATATACCGCATCCGTGCGTGCTTCCATATTGCCTAATGCTTCCACTTGGTCGCTGAGCTGGTTCTGAATTCGCTGGATCTGCAGCTGTTGGTAAATGGTGTAAACGTTGAAGATCAAAACGAGTCCCACGAGTCCCCGTACGGCTTGACTAAGGAAAAAAGAAGAAGAGTCTTGCGCCTGCGTCATGAGTGCTGGAAACGCGAAGGAAGCGATCCCTAGTGTGAGCAGTAGGGTTACCATCACGGCTGAAGACCACAACCACCACTGTCTTCGTGCGATGTGCCGCAGGTTATTCCTGATCTGTTCGGATCCTGTGAGTTTAGGAGTTCCTCGCTCCAAATTAAGCATAAAACCTCGAAGTTGAATAAATTATTAGAGAACACTTAGACGCTCCACGCCAACACAAATTCTCTCGCCAGTTTCTAACCTGGCATCTATACGGAAGTTGTGAGCCCGAATTTGAACCTACCTGAAACGGCACTCGCAAAGCGCTTTTGTTCCCCAGTGGGGATAATTCGAATGTTGTGCAAACGGATGCGACATTTCAAAGCATTTTTCGCTCTATTGAAACTGCCCTCAGCCCTTGCGTGATGAACTCTTAAACCTAAGCTACGCTCTGATTCTATTTAGCAGTATACGGTTATATAGGTTCTACGACGTTCCATTACCTAAGCCCGACAAATTTTTATTTTGTTAACTATTTTTTACGAGTGGAGGCGGTTATGCGGAAAGGCGCTTTACCAGCTTGAGGAGTAGGTCGAATGCTCCTGAGTCCATACTGACAAACTCTACCCCGGTACCCTTGCCCAGGGAGTGGGAGCGAACAACAGCCAACAACCTAATCTCACCCTCTGGAACCGAAAGAAGCAATTCGAAACGGGTTCCAATTGCGGGGCCTTTGGTTTCAATCAGAGCTCCAAAAGCACTGATGTCCTGAACGCGAAGGGTGGCTCGGTGTTTATCGAATTTGCATGATACCCACAGTCCGGTAGGGGTAGCGATACGCCGATTTTTTCTTCTCTCAAACTGGGATCGGAGTCTCATATCGAAACATGCCAAATCCGTTCCGAGATTCCAAAAAAGCACGGCCTTCCGCAGGCAAGACTAACCACGCGAAAAAGACAGACCGTTTTCATTCGCAGGTGAAGTGTGTTGTGGGAATGTCTGAATAACGGTTTGAATTGCGGTTCTTGATCAGCCAGTCTAGATTCCGTGCGCGCATATATTATTTGCAGACGCCGCACTTCCCCCCTTCTTTAGCGCAGTGTTTGCAGTATCTGCAGTTCTTGCAAGCATGACAGGGGTCTGAACCCATACAGGTTGCCGAGAAAATGTTAGTTGATATTAGAGTGAGACTGAGAACGAGCGCCGCCAGCACGAGTCGGGCGATACCATATGCCGATTTCATTTTCATCGTCTACTCCTTTTCCAGATTAGCATTGACCTTTGCGTTCTCACCGTTATTCAAGGTCAACGTTTTCTCCCATGATTTGAAGCCCGATTTCTCTAGCTTGACTTTATGATCGCCCGACGCAAATTTCAGGATGGCAGGTGTGCTGCCCTTGTATTTATCATCGACGGTAATTTCAGCGCCGTCCGGCGTCGACGTAATATCTACCGTGGACAATGCAGCATCAGTGCTGTTTGACGCCAGAGCGGACACTGTGTTCGTCACGGATTTGCTTGTGTTCTGGGGAGCAAATCTTGCCGCGTCGAGCGGAGTGTCACCGTTTACATAGGCGGTAATCTCGGTGCCTTTTGGAATGGTGATGTCTTTGCCGTGCATGAGCAGGAAAAGAGGAGCGGCTGGGAAAAATACGATGCTGGTCGCCACGATAGCTCCCGTAATTGCTCCCTGATGGCCTCCGCCCTTTACATCTTTGACTGCACGTAAAGCGACCTTTTCACCAGATGCCAGACGCACATTGTCGATGTTGACGTTGAGTTTGCCGCCGCGTCCCATTCTTCTTTTTGGTTGAGCCTCAGTGACCGTGCCCCATGCCATACCCCCTCGGGGAACTATCACAACATCGTGGACCTTCACTTCCTCAAGAACCTCGAAATCGACCGTTTCATTTAGCTGGGCATCAGCGGACGAGATAGTCCGGCTAATTCGCAACCTTACCGGAGTACCATCCTCCAATCCAAACGCGAGTGGTTCTTTGACGACTGGAGCTACTGCTGGAGGAGTAGCAGACTGGACTTTCTTATCTTGGGCTTTCTGGACCGCTGGAAATAGGACGCTCGGAAAAACAAGGGACGCCGAGAGAATTATAGAGCAGGCTGCTTTCATGGCTGGGTGCCTCCAAAAGGAACGCCTGGGAGAAAAGGAACTAAGCCGCGGCGTAGATACTATTCATTAGGAGGATATGTCAACATAAAAAATTATCAATGAGATTACTAGCAAGACGGAGATCCGTACACCCGCCAATCATGTGGCGCGTCAATGATGGCAATTTGATAGACATTATGTATACTCTTTTTATATGTTACGAAACTTTACAATATGCCTACACTGTACAACCAAGCGTTGGCCCGGAGTGCTGACGAGAGTTCACCACGATATCCCCAAGGTCACGAGATCAGACGGTTCGACGTTCCACCTTGCGCTCTTTGACGGTCCTTCCGTTCCGTGCGCCCAAAGCGGTGGCGTCCTCGCGAATAGCTTGATCGCTGATTTCCGGTATGTCCATGACGAGTTCTCCGAATCTAACGATAGTGTTACGGTTCTCTTGAGCGATCCAGACAAAAAAGACGAGAGGATTGCCGACCAACTAGAAAAGATAGCTGATCAACTTGCGCAGATGTTGAGCGAGGGCATTGCCCCGGCCAAGCGATACGAGTTTGACGGAAACATGCTTCGCTGCACCCATGGCTGACTGTCACTGACAAACAGTGAGGATTCCAATAGGTTAGTGCCCGATAAGTCGTGCGAGCTCAGCCGGTCGATGCAACACCATCTAATCAGTTGATCCGACAATACTTCCCTATAGAGAACCGATCTGTCCGTCTGTACTCAATCAGACC
>Ga0209117_1000622_pt1 | contig 13828 bp, 9 predicted proteins | sample BlaSpr_A8_OM2_M2_FD_187978 | JGI IMG/M metagenome (GOLD analysis project Ga0209117, IMG submission 187978) | Forest soil microbial communities from Thunder Bay, Ontario, Canada - Black Spruce, Ontario site 2_A8_OM2_M2 (SPAdes) (version 2) | ecosystem: Environmental > Terrestrial > Soil > Boreal...
TGAAATAGATAAATTCGCTGTGCTGCTGGATTCCGAGAATCCCGAAAGCCAGCACCGCCGCGGTTGCATAGAGGAATGCCGGGCGTTTCTGCCATGCGCCGAGCGCCTCGCCGACCGTCCGCTTCTTGTGATCGTAGCCCATGATCGCTTGCGTGTTCGGAGCAAACCACGCGATCCCTGCATAAAGGATGATGAATGCCGCGTAAGCCATTTCACCACGGCCGAATGCGATCTGCGTGGGATCGGCCATCTTCGACAGCACATAAATCGCCGTCGACAGGCTGTCGGCGCGAAAGAACACCCATGCGACCACGACGGACAAAAACGTCAGAATGAACGCGGCCATATTCGCCGGCCGCGCGAAGCGTGGCGCAACCGCAGGGCCATAATTGTTCCAGGCGTGATTGATGCAAAGGTACGCGCCATGCAGCACGCCCCATGCGACGAATGTCCAGGCCGCCCCGTGCCAGAGGCCGCCGAGCGCCATCGTGACCATCAGGTTCACATAGCGTAAGGTCCGGCCATGCCGGTTGCCGCCCAGCGGGATATAAAGATAGTCACGCAGGAACTGCGACAGCGTCATGTGCCAGCGCCGCCAGAAATCGATGATGCTGGTGGCCTTGTACGGCGAATTGAAATTGAGCGGCAGGAAGATGCCGAACATCAGGGAAATTCCGATCGCCATATCGGAATAGCCGGCGAAATCGAAATAGAGCTGGAAGGTGTAGGCCAGCGCGCCGATCCAGGCCTGATCGAATGACGGCGCATTGGGGCCGAACGCGAGCGAGACTAGCGGCTGGATGCCGTCGGCGAGACAGGTCTTCTTGAACAGACCGATCGCGAAAATGATCAGCCCGCACAGGATCACATGCGCATCGGGCCGTTTCGCCTCGGCGCGCTCGAACTGCGGGATCATGTCCTTGTGATGAAGGATCGGCCCCGCGATCAGATGCGGGAAATAAGTGACGAACAGCGCATAATGCGGCAGCGCATAGCGCGCGACATTTCCCCTGTAGGCATCCACCAGGAATGCAATCTGGGTGAAAGTGTAGAATGAAATTCCGACCGGCAGCAGGATGTCGAGCGTGAGCCCGGTCGAAAAGATCGTATTGAGATTGGCGGCAAGGAAGCCGGCATATTTGAAGGTGCCGAGCACCAGAAGATCGCCGGTGACGCCGACCGTCAGGACGGCTACTCGCAGGCCGGGGCGCAGCCGCTTTGAAATCAACAGCAGGCCGATGACATAATTGAACGCGACCGACGCCAGCAGCAGCGGCACGAACTGCCAGTTGCTCACCGAGTAGAACACCAGCGACGCCAGCGCCAGCCAGATCACGGGAGCCAGATTACCGAGCCGGCCCATCACGAAATAGCCGACCAAGGCGATCGGCAGGAACAAAAAAATGAACGCGTAGGAGTTGAAAAGCATAAGGCCTTAATCCGGGCGGGCCGAAAAGCCTAACCATACAACCTGCCGGTCAACAAGCCTGCGCGGGTGGCGCAAGGGCGGCGCCTCTGGCAATCCGCCAAATCGCACCGATATGGCATTGAGGCGGCGGCCGTACCCGCTACGAATGAGGACCGAGTGACCCAAGCGCTAAGCAAGCTAAACAAGAAGAGTACGCAGCAGGCTCCGACGGCGCCGCGCCGGCCGCATTCATTCACCGTCCACGGCATCACCCTAGTCGACGACTACGCGTGGCTGAAGGACCCCAACTGGCAGGAAGTGCTGCGCGATCCCTCAGTCCTGAACCCGGATATCCGAAAATATCTCGAAGCGGAAAACGACTATACCGAAAGCCTGCTCGGCCATACCGCGCCCTTGCAAAAAACGCTGGTCGCCGAAATGCGCGGGCGGATCAAGGAGGACGATTCCAGCGTGCCCGCGCCCGATGGTCCCTATGCCTATATGCGCAAATTCCGCGAGGGCGGTCAGCATGAAATGTTCGGCCGCATGCCGCGCGACGGCGGCGAGATCGAGATCGTGCTCGATGGCGACAAACTGGCGGCTGACCACAAATACTTTAAGTTCGGCGGCGCCCGGCATTCGCCGGATCACCGGCTCGAAGCCTGGAGCGCGGATATCAAGGGCTCGGAATATTTCTCGATCCGGGTGCGCGACTGGGCTGATGGAACCGACCTCGACGACCTCGTCGAGGAAACCGACGGCGCCGTGGTGTGGAGCACGGACGCCAAGGCGTTCTTCTATGTGAAGCTCGACGACAACCACCGGCCGATGCAGGTCTGGCGTCATCGCCTGGGCACAGCTCAGGCGGACGATATTCTGGTTTACGAGGAAAAGGATACCGGCTGGTTCACCAATATCCATGAAAGCGCCAGCGGCCGTTTTTGCGTGATCGCCGGCGGCGACCACGAAACCTCCGAGCAGCGGCTGATCGATCTCGTCGATCCCGACGCGCCGCCGCGCCTCGTCGCGGCGCGCCGAACCGGCGTGCAATATTCGGTCGCGGATCGCGGCAATGAGTTGTTCATTCTCACCAATGCCGATGGCGCCATCGATTTCAAGATCGTCAACGCACCGCTTGAATCGCCGGAGCGCGCCAACTGGCGCGACCTGATCCCGCATCGCGAAGGCGTCTACATCATTGATCTCGAGCTTTATTCTGGTCATCTGGTGCGGCTGGAGCGCGCCAATGCGTTGCCCGCCATTGTCATCCGCGATCTCGGCACCGGCGGCGAGCACGCCATCGCGTTCGACGAGGCGGCGTATTCGCTGGACACCATGGGCGGCTACGAATTCGACACGACGAATTTGCGCTTCTCCTATTCGTCGATGACGACGCCGTCGGAAGTCTACGATTACGACATGGCGAGCCGCACGCGGACCTTGCGCAAGCGCCAGGAAATTCCTTCTGGCCACAATCCGGCCGATTACGTCACCACCCGCATCATGGCGACATCGCACGATGGCGCGGAGGTGCCGGTTTCGATCCTTCACCGCAAGGATTTGGTGCGCGACGGCCGCTCGCCGCTGTTGCTGTACGGATACGGCTCCTACGGCATGGCAATGCCGGCGTCGTTCTCCGCCAACCGGCTGTCGCTGGTCGACCGCGGCTTTGTCTATGCGATCGCGCATATCAGAGGGGGCTCCGACAAGGGCTGGGGCTGGTATCTCGACGGCAAGCGCGAAAAGAAGACCAACAGCTTTGACGATTTCGCGGCCTCCGTGCGCGCGCTGATCGATGCCCGATATACCAGCGCGAAGCGCATCGTCGGCCATGGCGGCAGCGCCGGCGGCATGCTGATGGGCGCGGTCGCCAATCGCGCCGGCGAGTTGTTCGCCGGGATCGTCGCCGAAGTGCCGTTCGTCGACGTGCTCAACACCATGCTCGACGACACGCTGCCGCTGACGCCGCCGGAATGGCCGGAATGGGGCAACCCGATCGAAAGCGCAGCCGATTTCAAAACCATCCTGTCCTATTCGCCCTACGACAACGTCGCGGCGAAGGATTATCCGGCGATTCTGGCGATGGGCGGCCTGACCGATCCGCGCGTCACCTATTGGGAGCCGGCGAAATGGATCGCGCGGCTGCGCGCAACCATGACCGGTGGCGGCCCGGTATTGTTACGCACCAATATGGGCGCAGGCCACGGCGGCGCATCGGGCCGCTTTCACCGGCTCGACGAGGTCGCCATCGCGTATGCCTTTGCGCTATGGGCGGTGGGATTGGTGGATAAGGCTGAGGTGATTTCGTAGCCCGGATGAAGCGAAGCGCAATCCGGGCTACGCTCGCTTTCTTCTCCCTCGCCCCGCTCTTGCGGGGAGAGGGTTGGGGGGTGAGGGGCTCTCCCGATAGTCGCGGACTCGCGGATAGTCCCCCTCACCCGGCGCTACGCGCCGACCTCTCCCCGCAGGCGGGGCGAGGTTTAAGGAACGCGCTCATCTCCCCTTCGCCTTCCGCCACGCCGCGAAATCCGTCAGCGTCTGCTCGTCGGTCGCCGGATAGAGTCCGAAAATCGAGCGGCCGTTGCGGACTTGTCCGGTAACAAAATCCTCGAACGCGGTCATCTCGAACGCCTCATGGGCGATTTCGTCGGCGAGATGCGCGGGGATCACGATCACGCCGTCGCTGTCGCCGAGGATGACGTCGCCGGGAAATACCGGCGCGTCGCCGCAGCCGATCGGACCGTTGATTTCGATCGCCTGATGCAGCGTGAGATTGGTCGGCGCACTGGGCCGGTGGTGATAGGCGGGAAAGCCGAGTTTTGCGATTTCGGCCGAATCGCGAAATCCGCCGTCAGTGACCACGCCGGCGACGCCGCGCTGCATCAGCCGCGTCACCAGAATGGCGCCGGCGGACGCGGCGCGGGCATCCTTGCGGCTGTCCATGACAAGCACCGCGCCGGGCGGACAGTCCTCCACCGCCTTGCGCTGCGGATGGGAACGGTCGCGAAACACATCCAGCTTGTTCAGGTCCTCGCGCGCCGGCATGTAGCGCAGCGTGAACGCCTCGCCGACCAGCGTCGGCTGATCCGCACCGAGCGGATGCACGTCCTGAATACACTGGGTCCTGAAACCGCGTTTGAACAGCGCGGTGGCTACCGTCGCCGTGCTGATGGTTTTTAGCTTGTTGCGGGTGGCTTCGCTTAGTTTGGTCATGTGCCTTTATCCCAGTTGCCCGTCATTCCGGGGCGCGCGAAGCGCGAACCTCAGATGTGCAACTGCACATCGGGGAATCTCGAGATTCCGGGTCTGGTCCTTCGGACCATCCCGGAATGACGGTGTGGCATCAATAAATCGACGGCTCATCAACCGGCGCGCCAAATGCGGTTTCGAGAAAATCGAAATCGCAGCCCTCGTTGGCCTGCCTGATGTGCCTGGTGAACATCCAGCCATAGCCGCGCTCGAAGCGGGTCTCCGGCTGCTTCCATTCGGCGCGGCGTTTTGCCAGTTCCGCTTCCGCGACATCGAGATTGATGGTGCGGGCAGCGACATCCAGCGTGATGCGGTCGCCGTTGCGCACCAGCGCCAAGGGGCCGCCGATATAGGATTCCGGCGACACATGCAGGATGCAGGCGCCGTAGCTGGTGCCGCTCATGCGCGCATCCGACAGCCGCACCATGTCGCGGATGCCCTGTTTCACCAGTTTGGTCGGGATCGGCAGCATGCCCCATTCCGGCATGCCCGGCCCGCCCTGCGGTCCGGCATTGCGCAAAATCAGGACATGATCTGATGTCACATCGAGATCGGGATCGTCGATCGCCTTTTTCATCGACGGGTAATCGTCGAACACGAGGGCCGGCCCGGTATGCTTGAGGAAGCGCGGCTCGCAGGCGCTAGGCTTTATCACGCAGCCGTCGGGGGCGAGGTTGCCCTTCAGGACGGCGAGCGCGCCCTCGGCATAGATCGGGTCGGCAACGGTTCTGATGACATCGTGGTTATAGACTTCGGCGCCTTTGAGGTTCTCGCCGAGCGTCTTGCCGGTCACCGTCACGCAATCGAGATGCAGATGATCCCTGATCCGGCTCATCAGGCCGGGCAATCCTCCGGCATAAAAGAAATCTTCCATCAGATAGGTGTCGCCTGATGGACGCACGTTGGCGATCACGGGCACCTTGCGGCTGGCGGTCTCGAAATCATCGAGGCCGATATCCTGGCCGGCGCGGCGCGCCTGCGCGATCAAATGAATGATCGCATTGGTCGAGCAGCCCATCGCCATCGCCACGACAATCGCGTTTTCGAAGGCTTCTCGGGTCTGGATCTTCTGCGGCGTCAGATCTTCCCAGACCATCTCGACGATGCGCCGGCCGGATTCTGAACTCATGCGGATGTGGCCGGCGTCCGCGGCCGGGATCGAGGAGGCCCCCGGCAGCGTCATGCCGATGGATTCGGCGATCGCGGTCATGGTGGAAGCCGTGCCCATGGTCATGCAGGTGCCGTAGCTGCGCGCGATGCCGGCCTCGACATCGACCCAATCCTTGTCGGAGATTTTCCCCGCACGGCGCTCGTCCCAGTATTTCCAGGCGTCGGAACCCGAACCCAGGGTCTTGCCCTTCCAGTTGCCGCGCAGCATCGGCCCGGCGGGAAGATAGATCGCCGGCAAATTCATGCTGGTGGCGCCCAACAGCAGCGCCGGCGTGGTCTTGTCGCAGCCGCCCATCAGCACCACGCCGTCGACGGGGTGGCCGCGCAAAAGCTCTTCGGCATCCATCGCCAGCAGATTGCGGTAGAGCATGGTGGTCGGCTTCAGAAAGGATTCCGACAGCGACAGCGCCGGCAGCTCCATCGGAAAGCCGCCGGCCATCAGGATGCCGCGCTTGACGTCGTCGACCCGCGTCTTGAAATGCATGTGGCAGGGCTGCGCGTCCGACCAGGTATTGAGGATCGCGATGACCGGGCGGTCCTTCCACTCTTCCGGCGCGTAACCCATCTGCATCGCGCGCGAGCGATGGCCAAAGGCGCGGAGATCGTCGGGCGCAAACCAGCGCGCGCTGCGGAGCGTTTCCGGATTTTTCTTTTTTGTCATTATAACACCTGTTCAGGAACCCCTTGAGGTCATCTCACAGGCAGTCCATGCCGGGCAAGCCCGCTTCAACGCGCGTCGCAATCTCCGACAACTGACACCCGAAGCCCGCGAGGGCGAGGGAGAACAGCTCGAGCACACCAAAGCCGCCATGGCGGCGGCCCCTGATACGGAAGTTCCCGCTCAAGAGAGGCGAAGCCCTCGCTGCAGAGGGGGAGGCCCCATATCGTCTGCCCTCTATCGTGCATAGGAGGGTTGATCTATCGCTTTTTTCAACTACTTCGCTGGCGGGCAGCTGAAGAAAGGCTTGCGCGACACAGGCTACGGATTCACAATCCGACCTTGAGTTGAATCGGGCTCACGGAAGGCCGGCTTTGGCAAAAATCCTGATCGTGGATGACGACAGCGCCGTTCAGGCCACCATCAAACTCCTGCTCGAACGGGCCGGCCACAGCGTTGTCGGCGCCAGCGATGGCCGCACAGGGCTCACGATATTCGAATCCGGAGATTTCGACCTGTTGTTTCTCGATATCTTCATGCCGGGAATGGACGGGCTGGAGACGATGAGGCTCGTCCATCAACAGAAGCCGCTGATTCCGATCATTGTGATCTCCGGCCGGCCGATTGTTCCGGATTCAGGCTCCGATCCGGATTTCCTGACCATGGCGACCAGGCTCGGCGCGGTCTCTAGCCTGCAAAAGCCTTTCAAACCGGCCGCTTTACTGGCGGCGGTTGCAGGTTGTCTTGAGGCGGCAAAGCGCCCACCGTCGTCATCCATCCCAGCCGGTGACATTGCTTCCGGCCCATGATGCCAAAAAAGCGTCGCCCATTCTGCCCGGTTGCGTGCCAGAGCGGCACGGAAACGGCGCGAAAGCAAAAATGACGCTTGCTACCAGACTAGCTATCGCGATGATTTCGCTGGTTACGATCGCGGTCACCGCGGTCGGATGGCTGAGCTATCGCAGCCTGGAACAGGCGCTTCTGCCGCGCGTCCTCGATCGCATCGAGACGCATTCGCGGCTGGTCGCAGCCGATCTCGAATCCTACGTGGCCGGGGCCCCTGGCGATATCGCGGGCTTTCGATCCTCGGCCGCGGTGAACGGGCTGATCCGCGCGCATCTGGCAGGCGGCATCGATCCCGTCGACGGTGTGTCCGAAAAGACCTGGCGTGATCGGATCTCAGCCCGCCTTTTGGCTGAACTTGAAGCCAAACCCGCTTATGCGGCGCTTCGCATGACGGGCATAGATGACGGCGGGCGGGAAATCGTCCATGCCGATCGCTTGGGCCCCAACGGAGCGGTTCGGATCGTTGCCGGGCCGGAACTGCAACAAAGGGGCGATCGGACCTATTTCAAGGAAACGATCAAGCTCCCACCCGGCGGAATATACGTCTCACCGCTCAATCTAATTGGGCACAACCAGATTGCCGCCACGCCGCATGTCCCGACAATCCGCGTCGCGACCCCGGTTTTTGCGCCGGACGGCAAGCCGTTCGGCATTATCATCGTCAACGTCGACGTACGGCCGGTATTAGACCGCGTTCGGTCGTCGGTGCGGCAGGATGAAAAGATATATGTCGTCAGCGGACGCGGCGACTATCTCGTTCACCCCGACCCTGCCCGTGAATTCGGCTCGCAGCTGGGCACGCCGACCGACTGGCAGAGCGACTTCCCATATTTCGCAGCGTCACTCGGAGCAAGGCAAGGCGTTGCGCAAATCGTGCCGGATCAAACCGGGCAGCCGGGCGGGGTCGCACTCGCTCCCGCCGATCTGGCCGGCAAGGAATGGGTCGCGGTCATCGAAACCGTTCCGAACGCTGTCTTCATGGAGCCCGCAGCGGCCATCCAGCATACTTCCATACTGGTCGGGATGATCGCGGTATTGGGCGCGGCTGGATTGGCGATGTTTGTTACAAGGTCGCTGACGCGGCCGATCGGTCAATTGACCGCCGCCGTCGAAGGAATCGGCCGCAACGTTCCGGTCGCCATTCCGGTCGATGCGAGCGGCGAAACCGGCGTGCTGGCGCGGGCGTTTGCGCGCATGATGAGCGAAACCAATGCAAAAACCGCCGCGCTCGAACGCGAGATCCAGGACCATCGCCGCACCGAAGCCGCGCGGGACCACCACGCGGCGCGCGAGCGTCTTTTCAGCGCCGCCGTCGAAACGTCCCACGACGCCGTCATTACGAAATCCCTGGACGGTACGATCACCGGCTGGAATCCGGCCGCGGAGCGCCTGTTCGGATATGCCGCGGCCCAAGCGGTAGGCAAAGGTATCGATCTCATCGTGCCTTCCGATCGCAAGGCGGAGGTGCATGACATCCTGCGCCGGATAGGCCGGGGCGAGAGGATCGAGCACAACGAAACCGTGCGATTGCGCAAGGATGGCAGTCCGGTAGAGGTCTCGCTCAGTATATCCCCGATCAAGGCACCGTCGGGAGCGATCATCGGTGCATCCAAGACTGTCCGCGACATTACCGAAAGCAAAAGAACCCAGCAGGCACTCGGCCAGCAGATCGAAGAGCGGCGGCGTATCTTTGAAACCTCCCAGGATCTGATCATGGTCACGGATCCCCAAGGTGTATTCGTCCAGGTGAGCCCTAGCGCCCAAACCATATTGGGATACTTGCCGGAGGAAATGATCGGTCACAGCGCGATCGAGTTCATCCACGGTGACGACCTCGACAATACCCGCGAGGAAATGCGCGCGGCACGGCGCGGACAACATACGCGGAATCACGATTCGCGCTACGTCCATAAGGACGGGCGAATCGTGACGCTGTCTTGGATGGGGACATGGTCCGAACCGGTCAGGCGGTATTTCTTTATCGGCCGCGATATGACCGCAAGCCGGCTGGCGCAGGAAACCTTGCGCGAAAGCGAACAACTGGCGCGCGGCATCATCGATACCGCGCTCGACGCCTTCGTCCAGATGGACGAGAGCGGCAGCATCCTGAACTGGAATTCTCAGGCGGAAACGATATTCGGGTGGTCGCGCAGCGAAGCGCTTGGGAGAGACCTCAGCGAATTGATCATTCCGGAGATCCACCGCGCGGCTCACAAGGCGGGCCTGGAACACTTCCTGCGTACCGGAGAAAGCCGAATCCTCGGACGCCGACTCGAACTCGAGGCGCGACGACGCGACGGAAGGGAAATCAAGGTTGAGCTGAGCGTCACCGCGCTGAGACGGCGTGACGGCGTTGTATTCAACGGATTCATACGCGATCTCACCGACCAGATCGCGGCGGAGGACCGCATTCGGCAGGCCGAAAAAATGGAAGCTGTCGGGCAGCTGACGGGCGGCATTGCCCATGATTTCAACAATATCCTGACGGTGATCACCGGAACGATCGAGATTCTGGCTGAGGCGGTCGAGAAGGAGCCGCAACTTGCGGCCATCACCAGGATGATCGACGAGGCCGCGGCACGAGGCGCCGACCTCACCCAGCATCTTCTTGCGTTCGCCCGCAAGCAGCCGCTTCAGCCGCGGGAAATCGACGTCAATGCGCTGATCATCGACACCGCCAAGCTGCTGCGGCCCACGCTGGGCGAGCGGATCGAGATCGAATCGGTGTTTGAAGACGAGGCGTGTATTGCCACCGTCGATCCCAATCAGCTGACGACCGCAATCCTCAATCTCTCGCTCAACGCCCGTGACGCCATGCCGAACGGTGGCAATCTCATCCTCGAAACCGGCTCGGCCTATCTCGACGAAACTTACGCAGGCATGCACGGTGACGTTCGGCCCGGCCGCTACGCCCTGATTGCCGTGAGCGATACCGGAGCCGGCATTCCGGCGGCGATCCTCGACAAGGTATTCAACCCGTTCTTTACCTCAAAGGGACCCGGAAAAGGCACCGGCCTCGGGTTGAGCATGGTCTACGGCTTCGTCAAGCAATCCGCCGGGCATATCAAGATTTATAGCGAGGAGGGCCACGGGACCACGATCAAGATGTACCTGCCGCCGGGCACCGGAGCCTTGCTCGCCTCCGAGGTCTCTCCTGCACTGGCGGTTCAGGGCGGCCACGAATCCATTCTTGTCGTTGAGGACGACAGACTGGTGCGGGAGTACGTGCTGACGCAACTGCATTCGCTGGGCTACGTCACGCTGGATGCGGCGAACGCGGCGGAAGCGCAGGCTCTCGTCGAGGCGGGCCATGAATTCGATCTGCTTTTCACCGACGTGATCATGCCGGGCGCGATGAATGGCCGCCAGCTTGCCAACGAGCTGCAAAAGACCAATCCCGGGTTGAAGGTGCTATATACCTCGGGCTACACGGAGAATGCGATCATTCATCACGGCCGGCTCGACTCCGGAGTCATGCTGCTGGCCAAGCCATATCGCAAGTCGGATATGGCCGTGATGATCCGGAAGGCGCTCGCCGGCTGAACGCTAGACGTCGTCCCGGCGAACGCCGGGACGACGCTGAGAGATTGTAGGCGCCGGCTTTAGGAAGCGCGCTGGGTGGTCATCACGATTCGGATGAGATCGGCGGCATTTCGTGCACCGAGCTTTTTCATGATGTTCGCGCGGTGATCCTCAATGGTGCGCGGGCTGATTCCGAGCTGGCGCCCGGCTTCCTTGTTGGAAGCCCCCGATGCGAACTGCTCCAAAACTTCGCGTTCGCGCCGCGTCAACGGTTCGCGTCCGGGGAAATGAAGCGACGCGATATTTGACGCGGAATTCTCCGCCTGCCGGCGTGTATATGCGCCGATCGCCTCATCCAGCCGGGCAACGATTTCGCTGCCCCGAAACGGCTTTTCGATAAAGTCCAGCGCGCCATTCTTGATCGCGCTGACTGCCATGGCGATATCGCCCTGCCCGGAGATCATGAAGATCGGCGCGGGATAGTCCTCGCCGTGAAGCTCCTTCAGAATATCGAGGCCGGATTTACCGGGAATGTGCACATCGAGCAGGATGCAGGAGGGGCTCCTGCTTCGCGCGACCGCCAACAGCGCGGCGCCGTCTGCGAAGCAGATCACCTGGTAGCCTCCTGCCGACAGAACCATGGAGAGGGTTTCGCGGACGGCAGGATCGTCGTCGACCACGAATATCTCGCCGTGGGAAAAAGCTTTCTCGGTCATCCTATCGTCCATAGACGGTGAAACAGACGCGCACTCATCGAACCGAACTACGCCCTGGCTCGATACGGATTCAATACGGCCGTATTTGTACGGGACCGAGACTTAACGCACAAGTAGCACCGGAGGCATTAAAAACTCTCTCAAGGAGAGCACCTATGCAGAATGCAACTGGCCGCCGCGCCTCGCTCCAATCCGACGATCGAAATGACGATTATCACGCGGTCGTATCCGACCTCGTGTCCCTGATCGCGCACGTCCAGGCGAGCGTCAGGTTGATCGAATCGGCCATCGCCGAGGAACCGTCTCTCGGCGACGGCGATGAGGAAATTGCCGCCAACATTGTCGTGCTGGACGATGTCACGCCTCGCTACGCGAAAGCCAATGCAACGCTGCATGCTTGCAACGCGGGTCTTGGCGTAGCCCTTCACATTCTGCTCGATACATGGTCATCGAAACGTGGAGCGAACCAGCCGGCCGAATGCCCCCGCCGACCGGTTCGTTCGGCCTGTCGCGCTTGAGGCGAGCGTCGTTCGCCGCCATCAATTACGGACAACATCCGGCTTCGCTGGTTCAACCCGGCGGGAAGTATTCAGGCTCCAATCAGAGAATTCTGATTGGACGGGGCGCCCGGCCTTCCTTTCTTGTTCTTTCCCTTAAGAAACTGGACGTCCATCTCGGTGCCGTTGACGCGGACAAGTTCGCATCGGCGATAGGCCAGGCCGGTCGACGATAACAGCAGGAAGAACTCCTTCAGATTGAGGCCTTGAATCGAGCCCTCCACGGTGAGTATGGCGTCGTTGTCCGATATGGCGTTGAGCAGACAATCCCGGCGCCACGTTCCGTCAATGCCCATGATGCAGACGCCGTATCCGCGGCTGAACGTCACGCGTTCCGGCCCTTTGGCGTCATCCGTCATTTGTCAAAGCCCCGCCATCAAAGCGACCTTCTCCGCAGTCGCGCGAGCGGCCGGCATCTTGCCGGGCGCGGTGCGCGCGCCGTTGGGCCGATAGAGACCGCGCCGTTCCGGATAGGGTTTGAACGCGTCGGTCAGCCCGACCACCGTTTCCGCCGCGCCGAGCGCGAGAAAGCCGTCCGGTTCGGTCGCCTTGGCGAGGCGATTGAATATGTTGATCTTGGTGTCCTGATCGAAGTAGATCAGAACGTTCCGGCAGAAGATCACGTCGAAGACCCCAAGCTGGGAAAAATCGTGCAGCAGATTTAGCTGCCGGTGCTGAACCATCGCGCGAATGTCGGGATTGATCTGCCAGAGCTCTGCCGTCTGCTTGAAGTATTTGACAAGCATTTGAATCGGGAGGCCGCGCTGGACCTCGAATTGACTGTATATTCCCGCCCTGGATTTCTCGAGCACCTCCTGCGATAGATCGGTCGCGAGGATTTCGATCCGCCAGCCCGCAAGCGCGGTGCTCATTTCCCTCAAACACATCGCCAGGGAATACGGTTCCTGGCCGGTCGAGCCTGCGGCGCACCAGATCCGAATGCTCTTGCGGTTTGCGCGCGCCTGCAGGATCTCGGGCATGATCGAATCGCGAAAGTGATCGAATGGAACCTTGTCGCGAAAAAAGAACGTCTCGTTGGTGGTCATGGCTTCCACCACCTGGGTGGTGATGGAAGCGGATCCGCCTTTGATCTTCTGCACGAGTTCGCTGATGCCGCACAGGCCGGCTTTCCGGGAAAGCGGAAGCAACCGGCTTTCAATCAGATATTGCTTGTCGGCAGACAGATCGAGACCGGACCGGTCCCTGAGTAGCTTGCGCAGGTATTCGTAGTCAGGCGGGGTCACGGGCGGCCTCTCGAAACGAATTGGAGGGATTTCAGATGGACATCGCCTGGCGATGGCGCTGCGGCGCGAATAGCGGTTCGCAGGGCTCGTTGCGCCGACGGCAGACGAGATATCCGGCAGCGCGGATGACCGTCGCTTCGAATGCAAGCGTGTCGAGAATTTCCCGTGGCAGTTGGTTCAGCACTCATGTCGCGACCTGACGCAAACACTACGAAGCGGCAAAACCGGATTACACCGGCGCCGCGAACTGGAACAAACCGACTTCCCGGAACTTCGCTGCGACGATGTCCTTGTCGAACGGCTTCATGATGTATTCGTTGGCGCCGGCGTGAAGCGCGCGCGCGATATGGTCGATTCCATTTTCGGTGGTGCAGAACACCACCTTGGGCTGGTCGCCGCCGGGCATGCGGCGCAGATTGCCGAGGAACTCATAGCCATCCATGATGGGCATGTTCCAG
>Ga0209117_1000623_pt1 | contig 13828 bp, 10 predicted proteins | sample BlaSpr_A8_OM2_M2_FD_187978 | JGI IMG/M metagenome (GOLD analysis project Ga0209117, IMG submission 187978) | Forest soil microbial communities from Thunder Bay, Ontario, Canada - Black Spruce, Ontario site 2_A8_OM2_M2 (SPAdes) (version 2) | ecosystem: Environmental > Terrestrial > Soil > Boreal...
GCGCGCCAGGATGGCATGATCGGCATTGCCGACGCGGTCGCCGGCGGGCTGTCATCGGCGACGAAAAGGGCCAGTCCGCTTGTGGTGCCGTTCCTGCGCGAAAGCCATATGCGACAGGACGCGGAGGGCTTCGCGCAAACCTGCGAAGCGTTAGCCGACGCGCAGGCCGCCGATTTGCGGCTGTTGCGCTGTCCGACGCTCCTGGTCACGGGCGACGAGGATACCGTAGCTCCACCCAGCATGGCCCAGGCGATCGCAGACAAGGTCAAAGGCGCGACGGTCAAAGTCCTGGAGCGGTGCGGGCACTGGACGCCGGTGGAGCGGCCGCAAGACTGCGCGCGCCTGCTCATAGAACACGTGAGGGCACGCGGCGCTTGATGGTATAAGACCTGGACCACAGCCGCCGATCTCCAAAATTCGGTCGGCGCCAAAGAGGAGGAATAGCGATGGCGGACAGTCATAATGGAACCAACGGAACCAATGGGGCGGGCGGCGTGCTCTTCACCAACGTCCGCATCCTGGATGGCACCGGTGAATACCCCTACACCGGGGAGGTCAGCGTCCAGGGTAATCGCATTCGGCAGATAACCAAGGGATCCTCGCGCATGAGTGGCGCGGTCGGAGGTGGGTCGCAGACCGTTATCGATGGAATGGGCGCGACATTGATGCCAGGCCTTTGCGACGCGCATCTCCATCTATCCTGGAACAACGCGCCGGGTATCGACCCAATCCAGATGATGCCACCAGAAGAGCACACGCTGGTCACCGCGCAAATGGCCAAGCTCGTGCTCGACTCCGGCTTCACGATGGGTTGTGGCGCCGCGGCAGCCAAGCCGCGCCTTGATGTCGTCGTCCGCAATGCGATCAATTCGGGCATGATCCCGGGCCCGCGCTACCGGGCGGCGGGCCCGGAGATTACGACGGTCGGCGGCCTTGGCGATTCCGCGCCCTCGCACATTCCGCATGAGGGGCTCAATCTGGGCATCGTTGTTTCCGGCCCCGAAGAAGTGCGCCGCACGGTGCGCATGCTGATCAAATATGGCGTCGATTCGATCAAGCTCAATTTGTCGGGCGAGGAGATCACCGGCATGAAGGCGGAAGAAACGCCGATGTCGGAGGAAGAGGTAGCGATGGCCGTAAGCGAGGCCAGGGCCCGAGGCAAAGTGCTCGCCGCCCATGCGCGCTCGTCAGGCTCGGTGAAGCAATGCGTTCGTCACGGCATCCAGAACATCTATCACGCTTCGTTCGCCGATGAGGAAGCGCTCGATATGCTCGAGGCGGCCAAGGATCGTCATTTTGTCGCGCCCGGGCTCGCCTGGCTCATCAATACCGCGCGCCATGCCGCCGAATGGGGTATCAAGCCCGGTTCGCCGGTGAGCATCGCCTATGAGCGCGAGCTGGAACATGCCATCGAGACCAGCCGCAAGATGCACAAGCGCGGCATTCGGGTGCTGATCGGTGGCGACTATGGCTTCGCCTGGACACCGCAAGGAACCAATGCCAAGGACCTCGAGACTTTCGTCGATCTGCTCGGGTTTTCGCCGATGGAGGCGATCATCGCGGCGACTCGGTATGGCGGCGAGATCATGCAGATGGGCAATGAACTTGGCCAGATCAAGCAGGGCTATCTCGCCGACATGCTGCTCGTCGACGGTGATCCGATCGCAAACATTCGGGTGTTGCAAGACAAGAGCCGGCTTCTCGCCATTATGAAGGACGGCCAATTCCATAAAGCGCCCAGGATGTCCGAGCAGCGCCGACGGATGAGCGCATGAGTCTGACGGCGACCCCTTTAGCGCCCGCCTTCTCCGCCCGTCAGGGCTGGACGGCGGTCGCTCTCTTTCTGGGCGTCGTTTTCTTGTGGACGCTGTTCGGGGTCTGGCCGGCTTGGCTTGAATGGCTGCTGATTGGCAAGAAGACCTTCGTCAGCGCCATTCTCAACGGCGTGACGCTGGCCGGCCTCTACTTTTTGGTGGCGAGCGGCTTCACGCTGGTTTTCGGCCTGATGCGCAACGTCAATCTTGCGCATGGATCGCTTTTTTTGTTTGGCGCCTATTTCGGCTACGACATCGCGCAATGGACCGGCAATTGGTTTGCCGGAGTCGCCGCGGGAACGATCGCCGTTGCGCTGGTCGGCGCCTTGCTGCAGATATTCGTCTTTCAAAGGCTCGCAGGGGACGAACTGCGCCAGACCCTGGTGACGATCGGCATTTCCATCGTCGCCGCCGATCTGATGCTCGCGATCTGGGGCGGCAAGACCTATCAATTCACGATCCCCGATTTGCTCGACGGTTCCGTCGCGACGCCGATCATCACCGCGGTGAAATCGAACGGCCAGATCGTGACGATGCGCTATCCGCTGTATCGGCTCGTGGTTCTGGCGGCGGCGATCGTGATCGGGGTCGGGCTTTGGCTCACCCTCAACAAGACACGGCTTGGCGTGATGATACGCGCCGGCGTCGACGACCGCGCCATGCTTTCGGTCGCCGGCGTCAATGTTCGGACGCTTTTCGTCGCCGTCTTTGCAATTGGCGGCGCGCTGGCCGGCTTTTCCGGCGTGATCGGCGGTTCTGCGCTGTCGATCGCGCCTGGCGAGGACGTGCGCTATCTCCTCGTCTCGCTGGTCGTCGTCATCGTCGGCGGCATGGGCTCGATTACCGGCGCGGCGATCGGAGCGCTGCTGATCGGCTTGGCTGAACAGATCGGCCTCGTCTATTTCCCGACCTACGGAGTCGTCCTGACCTTTGTCATTATGGTGGTGACGCTGGCCCTGCGGCCTCAAGGAATCATGGGCAATGCGCGCACGCGCTTTGCCGACCCGGCGCGCCTTGCCATTCCCGGCGATATCATTACCGCTCGGCTTGGACCCGGTGCGCTCGCGCTCGCGATCGCGCTTGTTCTCTTTCCGCTGGTTGCCTCGCCATTCCTGGTTTTCCAAATCGGGACGCAGGTGCTGATCCTCGGAATGATCAGCCTTTCGCTCATGGTGCTTGCGGGTTATGGCGGGATGGTCAGCCTTGCGCAACTGTCGGTCGCGGGCATCGCAGGCTATGCGGTCGCGATGCTTGGACCGAATAGTGTTGGCGTGCTTGGCCTTGGCTGGCCGTGGTGGCTCTATGTGCCGACGGCTATTTTGATCGCCGGCGTTGCAGCGGCCCTCATCGGCATGATCGCTGTTCGGACCGCCGGCATCTATATGATTATGATCACGCTGGCGGTCTCCACCGGGCTTTTCTATTTCGCGCAGCAGAACTATTCGGTCTTCAACGGCCATGCGGGGTTTCGGGGCGTGGCGCCGCCGCAGGTTTTGGGTCTCGACTGGCGCGACCCGCTGCCGTTTTATTATATGACGCTGTTTGTGGCGGCGCTTGTCTATTGCGCCGTCGTCTACTGCGCCCGCTCGACCTTCGGCCGCGCGCTGATGGCGACGCGCGACAATCAGCGGCGCATGGCCGCCATCGGTTACGATGTCGTGTTTCATCGCATCGCCGCTTATTTTTTCAGCGGGGTCATCGCGGGCGCCGCGGGCGTTCTTTACGTCTGGTTCAACGGCCGGATTTCTCCGGGGACGATCAGCGTCAGCGAGACCATTGGGATTCTGGTCATTGCCGTTGTCGGCGGCCTGCGCCATCCGATCGGCCCGTTCATCGGCGCTGCCCTCTACGTTGTCATCAAGACCTTCGCCATCGACCTTGTAGGCGCCGATCGTTTCAACACACTCATTGGTCTGGTTTTTCTCATCATCGTATTCGCGTCGCCGGATGGAATTTTAGGGCTCTGGCGCCGGCTTGCGCCGCACCTGGCCGTAAAATCCCTGCGCGAAATCTAGAATCGGCAAAAGCAAAGCCCGGCTGCGGGCGTTTTTAACGGAGGGAACTATGAAACTGCACCACAATACGCCTCTTGCGCTCGCTCTTCTGAGCTCGGTCGTAATCGCGCCACACGTGGCGTTCGCCCAAGATACCATCAAAGTTGGCCTGCTCGCGACTCTGGAGGGCGCGTTCACGGTGCTTGGCCAGGATGGCATCCGCGGCGCCGAACTTGCCCTGACTGAAGCGGGCTACAAGGCCGGGGGCAAGAAGATCGAGATCATTAAAGGGTCGTCGGACGCCACCCCCGATAGCGCTGTAAAGGCGGCGCGCAAGCTCGTCGAACAGGACCACGTCGCGATCCTGATCGGCCCGCTTTCCGGAGACGAAGGCGTCGCCGTCAAGGATTATGCGAAGACGCAACCCAACGTGACCTTTGTCAACGGCACTTCCGCGGCGCAGGACACCACGTTGCGAGACCCCGCGCCGAATTTCTTCCGCTTCTCAACCGATGGTGCGCAATGGATGGCAGGATTGGGGGACTACGCCTTTAACGCCAAGAAATACAAGACGGTGGCCACCATCGCCGAGGATTATTCCTTTCCCTACACACAGATCTTCGGCTTCATGGCCGGATTCTGCAAGGCTGGCGGCCATGTGCCGGCCAAGTTTTGGGTGCCGATCGGCAACAAGGACTTTTCCTCGATCATCGCGGCCATTCCCGACAAGGTCGATGCTATTTATGTTGCGCTGGGCGGCGCCGACGGCGTCAATTTCCTGACCCAATATCAGCAGGCCGGCGGCACCGCGCCGCTGATCGGCGGTTCGATTACCGTCGACCAGACGGTTCTCGGCACCAAGGGCAAGCAGCGCGATTATGTTGTCGGTACGCCGTCGGCCGGTCCGATCGCCGATAATTCCGATGATCCGGCTTGGAAGAAATTCGTTGCCGACTACAAAGCCGCTTACAAGGACGGCTTCCCGTCGCCGTCATTGTTCGCGCAAGGCTATTACATCAATACCAAAGCCGTGCTGCTGGCGCTCGACAAGATCGGCGGCGATCTCTCGGACAAGGAAGTGAAGCTTCGCGACGCCCTATCGAAGCTCGAATTCGATACGCCGACCGGCAAGGTGAAGCTCGACAAGAATCGTCAGGCGATCGCCGACAATTATCTGACCGAGGTCGCCAAGGGTCCGGACGGCAATCTGTACAATAAGGTGATCAAGGTCATGCCCGCCGTGAACCAGACGCTTGGCATCCCGGAGGCCGAGTTCCTCAAGCTGGGGCCTGTCGGACGCGACAATCCCGATTGCAAGTAGGCTGCACTACCGGAAACCGCCATGGCAGCAAACAATGTCGCCTCTCGCCTGTCTTCCACCGGCGCCTATGCGCTGGAGCTTGAGGGCGTGGGGCGGCATTTCGGCGCTCTGGTTGCGCTCGCCGACATCAATTTGCGGGTTGGCGCCGGCGAGCGGCGGGCCGTGCTCGGCTCGAACGGCGCGGGAAAGACCACCCTGTTCAACGCCGTCACCGGCGACTTTCCCCCGACATCGGGTCGGATTCGCTTCTTCGGTGAAGACGTCACGGTCTTTCCCGTACACGAACGAATCCGGCGCGGTCTGCGGCGGACCTATCAGATCAGCCAGCTGTTCGGCGGATTGACCGTGATCGACAGCATCTTCGTCGCGTGCCGCGGCGTTTCGCGCGGCCGTCTATCGCTTGCGCGCCCCGCCAGGGACGATGCGACCATGGCGCAGGCGCACCTCATCGCCCATGCGGTTCATCTCGATGATATTCTCGAAACGCCGGTTTCGGTGCTGAGCCACGGCCAGCAACGTCAGCTCGAGATAGCGCTTGCGTTGAGCGGCGCGCCGCGGTTCATTCTGTTTGATGAGCCGGCCGCCGGTCTTTCGCCGTCGGAGCGGCGCGATCTGGTCGAAATCCTCAATGCGCTGCCGGCGCATATCGGCTACATCATCATCGAGCACGATCTCGACGTCGCGCTGCGGGTTTCGAGCTATGTGACGATGATGCATAACGGGCGCATCTTCAAGGAGGGCGCTCCGGAGGAGATCGAAAACGACGAAGAGGTTCAGGCCATCTATCTCGGAGCGGCGCATGGCTGATCGCCAGGGCAGGCTGCCGCCCGCGGCCAAGCCAATCCTGCAAATACAGGATCTCCAGGTCTATTATGGCGAGTCCCACGCACTTCAGGGCGTTTCGCTCGATCTTGCGCGGGGCATTCTTTCCGTCGTCGGTCGCAACGGCATGGGCAAGACAACGCTTTGCAACACGATCGCTGGCTTGATGCGCGCTCGCTCGGGCGCCATTCGTTTTGAGGGCCGCGATATTTCGAGGCTCGACGCACATGAGATTGCACGCTTGGGGATCGGCCTGGTCCCGCAAGGGCGCCGCCTCTGGCCGAGTCTGACGGTCGACGAGACCTTGCACCTGTGTTTTCGCGCTGGCGTCGGCGGTAATGCGTGGAATGTCGAACGGGTCTATGCGACCTTTCCCAGGCTGGCCGAGCGCAAGAGCAACGGCGGCGGTCAGCTATCGGGCGGCGAGCAGCAGATGCTGGCGATATCGCGGGCGCTGCTGGCCAATCCCAGGCTGCTTGTCATGGACGAGCCGACCGAGGGCTTGGCGCCGCTCATCGTTGCGCAAGTGCGCGATCTGCTGATCCGCCTGGCGAACGAAGAGGATTTGTCCGTGCTTGTCGTCGAGCAGAACATCGGCGTTGCGACCTCTGTTTCGGATCAAGTCGCGATCATGGTCAACGGTCGCGTCAACCGCATCATGGAAGCCGGCGAACTGGCGCGTGATCGCGATCTGCAGCAGCGGCTGCTTGGCGTCGGCCGTCACGCCGAGCCTGACGCGCCGATGCCCAACGTCACGTCCGAGGCCGGCGGTGGCGTCGCCCAGGTCTATCGCGTCGTACGCCAGGGCGAGGACGGCAGTGACGGCATCGCCGAACCTAATTACAGGGCCGATTCCCTGCCGAACCGCTGGGGCGTCCGCACCGGTCCCTCGAGCGCGCTGACCGAAACGCCGCGGACGGAGGCTGTGACTCGCGATGTTTTTGCTATCCCGATCGCGGAGCGCGTCGGCCGCACGGCGTTGGTCGTCGGCACTTTCGATACCAAGGGCGCCGAGCTGCGCTACATCGGCGACCGGCTGCGCGACGTGGGCATCCAGGTGCGCACCGTCGATCTTTCGACGTCGGGCAAGATTTCTCGCGCCGATGTGTCACCGTTGCAGGTCGCCTCCATGCATCCTGGCGGATCGAATGCGGTCTTTTCCGGCGACCGAGGACAGGCGGTCGGCGCCATGGCGGACGCGTTCGCGCGCTGGATCGACCGCGAGCGAGACATCGGGGGCATCATTTCGGCGGGCGGATCGGGCGGCACTTCGCTCGCCACCGCCGGCATGCGGCGCCTGCCGGTCGGTATCCCCAAGATCATGGTCTCGACGGTCGCCTCGGGCGAGGTCGGCCAGTATGTTGGCCCTGCCGACATCATGATGGTGTATTCGGTCGTGGATGTGCAGGGTGTCAATCCGATCACCGAGCAGGTGCTCAGCAACGCGGCCCATGCACTGGCAGGCATGATATCGAGGCTACCCGGCGCCGAAGCTCGCGAAGCGAAGCGCCGTCTGTCACGCCCGGCCATCGGCATCACAATGTTCGGCGTGACGACCCCAGCCGTCCAGGCGATTACCAAACATTTCGAGGGACAATACGACTGCCTGGTCTTCCATGCCACTGGCGTGGGCGGCCGGTCGATGGAGAACCTCGGCGATTCCGGCCTGTTGTGCGGCTTTATCGACCTCACGACGACGGAAGTGGCCGATATGATGGTCGGCGGCATTTTCGCGGCCGACCGCGATCGTTTCGGCGCGCCGATCCGCACCGGGCTTCCCTATGTCGGTTCGGTCGGCGCGATCGACATGGTGAATTTCGGCCCGCACGACACCGTGCCGGAGAAATTCCGCAATCGCCGCCTCGTCGTGCACAATCCCAACGTCACGCTGATGCGCACCACGCGCGATGAAAATCGCGCGATCGGCGAATGGATGGGCGGACGGTTCAATCAGATGGAAGGTCCCGTCCGGTTGCTGCTGCCTGAGAAAGGCGTCTCGATGCTCGATGCTGTAGGCCAGGCCTTCTATGATCCCGAGGCCGACAACGCATTATTCGAAGCCCTCGAGCGAACGGTGCGCCAGACTGGCCGCCGCAAGATTGAACGGATCGACGCCAACATCAACGATTCCAAATTCGTCGACGCCGTGGTCGATGCGTTCTCGGCGATCAACCCCCGCCGCGCGAGGAGGGCCTGATGCCCCGATTTGAGCGCAAGGCGATCTTCGCCAGGCTGGAGGCGATGAAACGCGCCGGCGTGCCGATCATCGGTGGCGGCGCGGGGACGGGCCTGTCGGCGAAATGCGAGGAGGCCGGCGGCATCGACCTGATCGTCATCTATAATTCGGGCCGCTATCGCATGGCTGGCCGTGGTTCGCTCGCGGGTATGCTGGCCTACGGCAACGCCAATGAAATCGTTCGGGAGATGGCGCATGAGGTGCTGCCGGTCGTGAAGAAGACGCCGGTGCTTGCCGGCGTCAACGGGACCGACCCGTTCTGCCTCTTCGATCCCTTTCTCGATGAATTGATGCGTCTGGGGTTTGCAGGCGTGCAGAATTTCCCGACCGTCGGGCTCATCGACGGCCTGTTTCGCGCCAATCTCGAGGAGACCGGCATGTCCTATGCGCTCGAGGTCGAGATGATCGCCTTGGCCCATGCCAAAGACATGCTGACGACGCCTTATGTCTTTTGCGCCGAGGACGCCCAAGCGATGGCGCAGGCGGGCGCCGACATCATCGTCTGCCATCTCGGCCTCACCTCGGGCGGCGCAATCGGCGCGCGGACGGGAAGGGCCTTGCACGATTGCCCGGCGCTGGTCGACGAATGGGCCGCGGCTGCGCTCGCCATCAACAAGGACGTGATCGTTCTGGCGCATGGCGGACCGGTCGCCGAGCCGGAAGACGCCGAATATATCTTACGCGCCGCCAAGCATTGCCATGGCTTCTACGGCGCATCTTCAATGGAACGCCTGCCGACCGAAAAGGCGATGACCGAACAGACCAGGAAATTCAAGGCGATCGCCTTCGGGTGAACGGGCGAAAAGGGAGAAAATATCATGGCAGCGGAAACCTTCGGCTCACTCATTCTGTGGTTGGTCGTTGTGGCGATCGTCGTCGTCATCGCGGTCTATTTGCTGCGCTGGCTCTATCGCCGCTCGACCAAGGAGACCGCGTTCGTGCGGACGGGGTTCGGCGGCGAAAAGGTCGTGGTCAGCGGCGGTGCTTTCGTCATTCCGGTGTTGCACGACGTCACGCTCGTCAACATGACCGTGATGCGCATCGAGGTCGCCCGCCGCGAAGCGCAGGCGCTCATCACCAAGAACCGGATGCGCGTCGATGTGCTGGCAGAATTCTTCGTCAAGGTCGGTTCTTCGCATGAAGAGGTCGGCAATGCGGCGCAGACGCTTGGCAACCGCACGCTGCAGCCGGACGGAACGCGCGACCTGCTGGAGGGGCGCTTCGCCTCCGCCCTGCGCACCGTTGCGGCGCAAATGACGCTCGAAGAGCTGCACGAGCAGCGGCAGGTCTATGCCCAGCGCGTCAAGGCGGTCGCGCTGGAAGGTCTCGCGCAGAACGGGCTCGATCTCGAAAGCGTCGCGCTTGTCGATCTCGATCAGACCAATCTGGAATTTTTCGATAGCTCGAACGCCTTCGACGCCGAGGGCTTGACCCAATTGACGGAGACGATCGAATCGCGCCGCCGCATGCGCAACGAGATTGAACAGCGCACGCAGGTCGAGATCAGGGCGCAGAATCTCGACGCCCAGCGCAAGGTGCTCGATATCGACCGTGAGAGCGAATATGCGCGGCTCGAACAGGAACGCGACCTCGAGGTTCGGCGCACCGCGCAGCGCGCCGAACTGGCGCGCGATCGCGCCATTCGCGATCAGGAAGGCGAGCAGGCGCAGATCGCCGCGCACGAGGAGATCGAAAAGTCGCGCTTCATCCAGGAGCGCAACCTTGCCGAAGTGCGCATCCAGAATCAGGAAGATACCCAACACCGTGAAATCGCGCGCCGGCGCGCGATCGATGAGGCCGAGATGAAGTCGCGCGAGAAGACCGAGCATGAACAGATCGCGCTCGACCTCGCGCTGGAAAAGGCGCGCATCAACCGCGAACGCGAGCAAAGCGAACTTGAGGTGACGCGCCGCCGCGCGCTCGAACTGGCCGATATCGAGCGCCAGATCGCGCTGGCGTCGAAGTCGGTCGAATTGACCAAGGCCGAGGCCGATAAGAGAAGATTGGAGATCGTTTTCAACCAGGAGATCGAGACTTCGCGCATCGCGCAGGACCAGGCGCTGGACCTGGTTCGCATGGAGCGCGAGCGCGCGCTCGACGCGTTGCAGATCGCCAAACGGCAGGCCTTTGAAGAGGCCGAAATCGCCTCTGGCGAAGAGATCGAAAGGTCGCGCATAGCCACCGAGCGCGGGCTGGGCGCCGCGCGGCTCGCCCGTGACGGCGATCTGCGGCAGCTCGCCGTCGAGCGCGACAAGGCGATCGAAATCGTGGAGATGCAAAAGGCTATTGAGGTCGCCAAGAAATCCGCCGAGCGCTCCGCGGCAGTCGCGGCCTCCGAGATCGCGCGAGCCAAGGCGGTGGAAGCGGAAGAGCAGGCCTTCACCGTCCGAGAGCGCGAAATCGCCGAGCGCAGGAAGCTGACCGACCTGATTGGCGCCAAACGCGAGAATGAACGCGAAGCGTTGAGGCTGACCAGCAAGGCCGACGCCGAAAAGGCCGCAGCGACGAGTTTTGCCGAGGCGATCCGGATCGCCGCGCAAGGCGAGGCCGCCGCCGACAAGATCAAGGCTCTCGCCGCCGCGGCGCGCTATGAGGTTGACGCCAAGGGTCGCACCCAATTGAACGAGGCGGAAAACCTGCTCTCCGATGCGTCGCGTACCTCGCGCTTCCGTGAAAAATTGCTCGAACGCATCGAAGGCATCGTGCGAGAGAGCGTGCGCCCGATGGAAAAGATCGATGGCATCAAGATTCTGCATATCGACGGCGCCAACGGTGCAGGTAGCGGCCATCGCAATGTGACGGATGAGGTGATCGATTCGGCGCTACGCTATCGCGTGCAGGCTCCGATGATTGACAGCCTGATGAAGGAAATCGGCATTGAGGGGGGAAGTCTTGGCCGGATGACTGAAGTGCTGCGCGACGCCAAGGACATCGAAAGCCTGACCTCCAAACGGGCAAAAGCCGGCGTGCAGCCGGCGGCAGGGCCGGAGGATGACCGAGACGATGATCGCAACCGATAGTTGGCGAGAAGATGACGAAGGTCTATGTTTCCAGGGTCATTCCCGCGCAGCCCGGCGCCGTCTGGGCGATCGTTCGCGATTTTAACGCTCTGCCGAATTGGACAGGTTTCGTCGCCGAAAGCCGGATCGAGCAGAACTTCGCCTCCGACAAGGTCGGATGCATCCGTAACTTCCGGCTCAAGGACGGCGGGCGGATCCGCGAGCGGTTGCTGGCGCTGTCGGACTATGAAATGTCCTGCACCTATTCGATTCTCGAAAGCCCGATGGGCGTCGAAAATTACGTGGCCACCCTGCGGCTCATCCCCGTCACCGAAGGCGACCAGACCTTCGTGGAATGGTCGGCCGAATTCGACGCGGCACCCGACCGCGAGGAACAGGTCGCTAGAGATATCGGGCGCGATGTATTTGGCGCGGCCTTGGCTTCGCTGAAGAGCCGGTTCGGACGTTGATGGCCGATGGTTGAAGTGCGTCGCAGCACCGTTCTCGAAGCCCCGATCGAAGAGGTGTGGGCGATCCTTCGCGATTTCAACGGTCATGAAAACTGGCATCCCTCGGTCGGCGCGAGCCGGCTGGAGGATGGCGCTTCGGGCGACATGATCGGCGCCGTGCGCGATTTCCGCCTTCACGACGGATCGCGTATTCGCGAGCAATTGCTGGCCCTCTCCGATGTCGAGACGAGCTTCACCTATTGCATCATCGAGGCGCCTGTGATGCTGCGCAATTACCATGCTACCGTACGGCTGCGTCCGGTGACCAGCGACGGACAGTGTTTTTGGGAATGGTGGGCGCGCTTCGATCCTTCGGCTGCCGACAAGCAAAGACTTTCGCGATTTGTTGCACACGACATTTTCGAAGCCGGATTTCAGTCGGTCCGGGCTATTTTGCGTGGCGAACGCCGCTTTACGGCACCCGGGCACCGATCCGCCATCCCCATCGCCTCGTCGGTGGGCGCCGTGGAAGCCGCCGCGATCGTTGTCACTCGGCATGGCGGACCGAACGTGATGGAAATGCGCACTGTGCGCGTCGAGGCGCCTGGACCTGGCGAGGTGCGCATCACGCAAACCGCCATCGGGGTCAATTATATTGACGTCTATGCGCGCAACGGCAGTTTCGACCTCATTCAACCGCCTGCCGTGCCGGGTATGGAAGCTGTTGGGACGGTCGAAAGCGTCGGGCCGGACGTTGCGTCAATGAAACCGGGCGACCGTGTCGGCTATGCCTGCGCGCCGCCCGGCGCTTATACAACGATCCGCACGATGAATGCCGCGCTGGTCTTCCCGCTTCCCGATTTTCTGAGCGACGAGGCTGCCGCGGCTATGCTGCTGAAGGGCATTTCCGCCAGTTTCCTGTTGCACGATGTCTATACTGTGAAACGCGGCGACAATGTGTTGGTGCATGCGGCTGCGGGAGGCGTCGGTTCGATTCTATGTCGCTGGGCGGCGGCGCTCGGCGCCACAGTCATCGGCACGACCTCAAATGCCGCGAAGGCTGAGCAAGCGAGACAAAGAGGTTGCGCCCATGTGATCTTGTACACCCAGGAGGATTTCGCGGAGGCGGTCATGCGTCTGACTGCCGGACGCGGCGCCGATGTCGTTTATGACGCTGTTGGCAAGGACACATTCGAAACTTCCATTCGCGCCCTAGCAGTGCGCGGCCATCTCGTTAGCTTTGGTCAGGCCTCGGGTGATATTGGTGTTCACTCAATCGATAAGCTCGCCAGCCGCTCCACTACGCTTTCGCGTCCAAACTATGGTCACTATTGCGATACCAAGGCGGAACTGATGACACAGACGAATCGCCTCTTTGCGGCTCTACGGGAGGGAACTATCGTGGCAGAGTCCCCAACTTTATATCGACTCGCCGAAGCGCCGGCGGCGCATAGTGATCTTGAAGCCCGAAAGACCGTGGGTTCATTGGTTCTGATTCCATAAGGGGGCGATATTCTGATCCCCCGGAGATTCTCGCGGGACCGGAGGCCCATAGTGCGAATTCGGTGACCGTTAGCGTATGATCCGCAGACTAGGCGTTGCAACCCTTACGCGAGATGAGCTACAGCGAGCTCGCCAATGGCATCAAGGCCGGCTTTGCTGCGACCAACAGCGATCTCGGCACCGGTGTCTCGGGATGCGGCCCGCTCTACTGCGGTTCAGACGGCAACATGGGCAATCCCCTGGCGATTCTGCGGCGGTAACGTTGACCGGTTAGGTTAAGACGCAAGTTTCGTTGCGCTGTTGCGACTAGCCGCTATCTTCGCGCGAATGAAATCAACGTTTTTGTTTTAATGATTGAGCGATATGAAAGAGCCCGGTGAGGTCTTGACCGAAGTTATTTGCCCCGCCTGTGATGGCACGGGGTTCGCGAAGGTACAGCAACCAACGCAACCGGCCCGCAAAGTCTATCCTGCCAGGTGCAAGGAATGTCTGGGCAAAGGGCGAATAAATAAGCCACCCCCTGCGCCAACTTCGATCAAATAATCACGAATGTTTGGCGCCGCTGTCCCTATCATAAACTTAATCTAGTTGGCGAGCAGAGACGAATCGGCTGATGCTACGGCGTGATGACGGATCTTTGCAGGCTGATTTTTTGGACGCTCGTCGACCTGATGCGAGCGCGAGCAACAC
>Ga0209117_1000624_pt1 | contig 13824 bp, 7 predicted proteins | sample BlaSpr_A8_OM2_M2_FD_187978 | JGI IMG/M metagenome (GOLD analysis project Ga0209117, IMG submission 187978) | Forest soil microbial communities from Thunder Bay, Ontario, Canada - Black Spruce, Ontario site 2_A8_OM2_M2 (SPAdes) (version 2) | ecosystem: Environmental > Terrestrial > Soil > Boreal...
TGCTGGACGCCGCTGGCGGCCCGGCCGCCGAGGGGGCCGCAGATCTGCTGGTCGCCGCCGGCGTGGTGGCAGGCCTGATTGGCGCCGCGGCCACGACGCGCCTGGCGGCGAGCCTGCTGTTCGGATTGAGCGCTCACGACCCGGTGACCGTGGCGGCGGCGACGCTGGCGATGGTGGCGGTGGCGCTCGCCGCGGGCTTCCTGCCGGCGCGGCGCGCCGCCGAAACCGATCCGATGGTGGCGCTGCGGCATGAGTGAGCGCAGCGCACCGGGTGCGGCCGAGCGACGAGCTCAGCCGGTGACGAGAGCGGAGCGGGTGACCGCGGGCGATGAGCGGCAGAGGTGCAGCCGGCGTCAAGGAGAGTTCGATGCGAACCTTGCGTAGCTGGGGTGTCCGGGTGCTGAGCCTGTTCCGCAAGCGCCAGCTCGATCAGCGGCTGGACGAGGAACTGGGCTTCCACCAGGACATGCTGGCGCGTGAGCACGAGGCGCGCGGCATGAGCCCGCAGGCGGCGCGGCGGTCGGCGCGGGCGTCGCTGGGGCCGGAGGGGCCAGGCTGGTCGGTCGAGTCGCTCAAGGAAGAGCTCCGGGCGCGGCGCGGCGTGCCGGCGCTCGAGACGCTGGCCCAGGACCTGCGGTACGCGCTGCGAATGATGCGCAAGAGCCCCGCCTTCACCGCCGTGGCGCTGCTGTCGCTGGCCTTGGGCATCGGCACCAACACCGCCATCTTCAGCGTCGTCGACGCCCTGCTGCTCAAGCCGCTGCCGGTGCCGTGGCCCAGCGAGCTGATGGTCTTGCAACGCCACGAGGCGACCTTCACGTCGCCGAACTTCTCGTATTGCGCTTACCGCCAGCTCACCGAGTCGGCCGCGGTCTGCACCGGAGTGGCGGCCGTGACCTACGACTTCAGGGCGGTGGTGCGCCCGGAGCGTCCGCGGTTAGCGTCGGCTACGACGCTGGAAGGAACCAGCGCCGGGGTGGGTGCCGACACGTTGGAGACCGCGTCCGCCGCGCTGGTGTCCGGCAATCTCTTCTCGATGCTGGGAGTCGGCGCGGTGGCGGGCCGGACTTTCACCGCCGCCGAGGACGATGTGCCCGGTGCGCACGCCGTGGCGGTGCTCGGCTACGGCTACTGGGAACGCCGCTTCGGGCGCGATCCCGGCGCCGTCGGCCAGATCCTGGTGGTCAACGGGGCGCCGGTGACGGTCGTCGGCGTCGCTCCCCGTGGCTTCAACGGCGCCTTCGTCGACGGCGCTACGGAGGTGTATCTCCCGATCACCATGCGGGACCGGGTCAAGTATCACTTCAATACCTCCAGCGACGGACCGGCAGACGACTCGCTGCCGGTCTGGAACCAGGTCAACGTCCACTGGCTGCGCCTGCTCGCGCGGCGCCGGTCGGGGGTCAGCATCGGGCAGGCGCAAGCCGTTCTGGCGGTGATCTTCGAGCGCACCAAGCAGGCACAGCTGGCGACTCATCCGGACCCCGAGGCTCGGGACATCGTTGCGGCACAGAAGCTGGCGCTGTCGCCGGGGGCGCGAGGGATGGCGAACTGGCGCGAGCAACTGACCCGGCCGCTGCTGATCCTCACCTGCGCCGCGGGTCTGGTGCTGCTGATCGCCTGCGCCAACGTCGCCAACCTCCTGCTGGCGCGCGCCGACAGCCGGCGCAAGGAGATGGCGGTGCGGCTCGGCATCGGCGCCGCCAAGAGCCGGCTGGTGCGCCAGCTGCTCACCGAGAGCCTGCTGCTCGCCGGTCTTGGAGGCGCGCTCGGGCTCCTGTTCGGCGCGTGGGGCAGTCGAGTCCTGCTCGCCTTGGTCTCCTCGCAAGGCGCCCCGGTGCGGCTGGACGTGGCGCTCGATCCGCGGACGCTGGCCTTCGCCTTGGTCGTGACCGCCGTCACTGGCATCGGCTTCGGTCTGGCGCCGGCGCTGCAGGCGACTCGCGTCGACCTGGCTACCACCCTCAAGGAGGGCGCCAGGGCGGCGCTGGGCGGCGGGTCAGGATGGGCTCGCGGGGCGAGAGCCTCAGGGGCTGGCGGCAGTTGGCGCGGCCGGCGGCTGCCGCTCGGCCGCGCGCTGGTCGCGGTGCAGGTCGCCCTGTCGCTGCTCCTGCTGATCAGCGCCGGACTGTTCACGCGCAGCTTGCAGAACCTGGTGCGGCTCGATCCCGGCTTCGACCGCGACCGGCTCGTGGTGGCCGAGGTCAATCCGCGGCTGCTATCCTACGGCGACGCACGGCTGGTGGCCACCTACGAGCGCCTGGTCCAACGGCTGGAGGCCATCCCCGGGGTGCGCTCGGCCAGCTTCTCGCAGTTTCGGTTGCTGACCTCCTCGAGGTCGGTCGCCGAGGTGATGCTCCCTGGCACGACGCCGTCTCCAGGTCACTCGCTGTCCGCGCAGGTCACCATCGTGACACCGCACTACTTCGCGACGGCCGGCATGCCGCTCGTGCTCGGCCGCGCCTTCGAGCCGCGCGACCGCCAAGGAGCCCCCAAGGTGGCAATCGTCAATCAGACCCTGGTGCGCAAGTTCTTTCCAGGCAGCTCGGGCCTCGGTGAGCATTTTGGTTTCGAAGCCGCCAAGGCTAGCGAGTACGAGATCGTCGGCGTGGTAAAGGACGCCAAGTACAACGAGCTCGGCGAGGAGACACCGCCGATGATCTACGTACCGGTCGCGCAGAACCCCGAGAGCCTGCGCGACCTGGAGCTGAGGGTGGCCGCCGTTGCCGGAGAGGCAACAGTGGTGCGAGAACTGCGCCGCGCCGTCGCCGAGGCGGAGCCGAACGTGGCGCTCCTGAGCACCCTAAGCATGAGCGAGCAGCTCGACCGCTCGCTGGCCCGCGAGCGAGCCATCGCCTGCCTGACCGGGTTCTTCGGCGGCCTGGCCCTGCTGCTGGCGGCGATCGGCCTCTATGGAGTCATGTCCTACAGCGTAGCCCGCCGCACCGGCGAGATCGGCCTGCGCATGGCGCTAGGCGCAGCGCGCGGCCGGGTGCTGACCCTGGTCCTCGGCGACACCCTGCAGCTGATCGCGATCGGCGTGGCCGCCGGCCTGGCGGCAGCCCTCGCCACCACCCGCCTCGCGGCAAGCCAGCTCTACGGCCTGACCGCCTTCGACCCTGCAACCGTCACCCTGGCAACTCTGGTGCTGGTGGCAGTGGCCCTCCTCGCCGGCTTCCTCCCCGCGCGCCGAGCCGCCGACACGGCGCCGATGGCGGCCCTGCGGTACGAGTAGGGTGGGGTCAGTGCTAAGCCGGGGCACGCTCCTCATCTGGTGATCTCTACTGTGCCAGCTTTGAGGTGACCTCTTTTTGAATGGCATTGAGAACGCTCACCACCTCGACTGCTGATGCCGCTCCGCCGGAAAAGAATTGTCCGTTTCCAAATGACAACGCGTTGTGGCATCTATCAGCCCTACGACCGTCTCGTCTTTCGGCACCCTGGCGGCACTTCTCGCATTCGCCATGCGGCGGCGCGTCGCCGCCACCTTGCGCTGGTCGATGTTCGGCCGCAGCCCACGGCGGAAATCCATGAGAGTGTCCGTCCAATCTGTTGTCGCGCCCGAGGATGAACGGCGACATCATCGTTGCCTTCATTCCCATATGTCTAAGTTGCGGTTGCTAAGTGTGCAGGTCCAGACCTAACATCGCTGCATCGCCTCGCGCGGGCGCCGGCCCGCCGGAAAGGTTCTCATGCCCAACGCTCCGCAGCGCTTCCTGGTAAAGCTCGCGCCCCAGGCGCAGGTGGCCTTCGGGTTAGCCGCCTCGCGCGCCAACCTGCGGCCACTCTACGACGAGGTGCAGCCGCTCGCCGGATCGCCTGGCCCGCTCGCAGGTGCAGGTCTGCCGCCGGGGCAGGGCCTGGCGCCGCGGGCCGCGCCCGCTGCGCCTGCCTGGTACCTCGCCGACCTGCCAGACGGCGGCCCCACGCCCTGGGACGGGGCGCACGCCCAGGTCGCCGGCCAGCTAGGGATCGACGAGTCAGCGGTGCTCTATGCCGAGCCGGACCTCGCGCACGAGATCTTTACCAGCGACAACGAGATCAGCGGCGCGCCACTTGCCTTGGGCGACGATTGCGGGCAGCGCTCGCAGGACACCAGCGGCGGCAAGGCCCCCGGTCCGGGCTTTGCGTGGCACTTGGGGGACGCGTTCTCGCAGCTGGGATCGGCGCGTGCCGCGGTCACCTTCGCCGACCCGCGGACGCGCATTGCCCATCTCGACACAGGCTACGACCGGGCGCACGCAGCGCGTCCCGGCCACATCCTCACCGCTCTCGAGCGCAGCTTCGTCGACGCGGACGGCCAGCCCAACAGCGCGCAGGACCCCAATCGCAAGGAGCTGTTCGACAACCGTGGCCACGGCACCGGCACTATTGGCATCCTGGCCGGGCCTAAGGTCGTGGACAGCAATGACTTCCTGGGGGGCGCGCCGGAGGCGGACATCCTGCCGCTGCGCATCGCCAACCGCGTGGAGCTGTTCTTCACTAGCGCCTTGGCCGCCGCGCTCCGCTATGCGACCGATCAGGGCTGCGACGTGGTGACGCTCAGCATGGGCGGACTGCCCTCGAAAGCCTGGAACGAGGCGGTCAACGCGGCCTATGAGGCAGGGATCTGCGTCGTGGCGGCATCGGGCGACTGCATCAAGGGCCTGCCGACCCATCACGTGGTCTACCCTGCCCGTTATCACCGCACGATAGCCGCCTGCGGCGTGATGGCCGACGGCAACGAGTACTACAACATCACGCAGGGGATCGAAGGCAGCTGGGGCCCAGACAGCGCCATGACGGCAGCGCTCTCAGCCTATACGCCGAACATCCCATGGGCGAAGCTCGGCTGCGCCATGACGATCAACCTCGACGGCTTCAGCCAAGCCTGACGTTCGAGCGTGATGGATCAGGCCGTGGCGCGGCGGGGCTCGGCGGGCTGGATGTCGTCCAGCTCTACGGCTACCAGCTTCGAGACCCCCTTCTCTTCCATGGTTACGCCGTAGAGGCAGCCGGCGACCTCCATGGTGATCTTGTTGTGGGTGATGATGATGAATTGGGTGTCGCCGGCGAGGTCGCGCAGCAGGTCGACGAAGCGCACCGTGTTGACGTCGTCCAGGGGGGCGTCGACCTCGTCGAGGATGCAAAATGGCGAGGGCTTGGTCTGGAAGAGGGCGAAGAGCAGGGCGATGGCGGTGAGCGCCTTCTCGCCGCCGGAGAGCAGCATCAGGTTCTGCAGGCGCTTGCCGGGAGGACGGGCGACGATCTCGATGCCGCTCTCGAGCACGTCGTCGTCGTCCATCATGCGCATTTCGGCCTCGCCGCCGCGGAAGAGGCGGGCGAAGACCACGCCGAAGCTCTTGTTGACCAGCTCGAAGGTGGCACGGAAACGCTCGCTCGAGGCTTCGTTGATCTCGCGGATGGTGCGCCGCAGGCTGTCGACGGATTGCGCCACGTCGGCGCGCTGGGTGGTCAGAAAGCGCTGGCGCTCCTCCTGCTCGTCGTGCTCCTGGACCGCCAGGACGTTGACCGGCCCCAGGCGCTCGAGGATCGCCTTGCAGCGGGCGAGCTCGGCCTCGAGCTCGGCGAGATCGCTGACCTCCGGGGTCTCCGATGTATCGAGTATCTCCGGCGTGCCTGGGGTCTCCGCAGGTGCCAAGGGCGTCGCCCCGTCCGCGGCTCCCGCCGCCCGGCTGCCGCCGGCCGGTTGGTCGAGCTCGGACGGCAAGTCCTCGCCGAAGTGCTCGCGGTAGGTCATCGCGACGTGCTCGGCGTCCTGGCGGAGGCCGGCGCCGGCGACGCGCAGCTCCTCGATCTCGGTGCGCACCTGGTCGCGCCGGGCGCGGTGGCCGGCGAGGCGCTCGTCGAGGTCGCGCACCTCCTGGCGATGGGCGTCGAGATCCTCCTGCTCGGAAAGCACCGCGTCCTCGGCCGCGTCGCGCTGCTCGAGGGCTTGCTGCAGCTCGGCATCGGCGCGGGCGAGGGCAGCGTCGAGCTGGCCGCGGCGCTCCCCCAGGCGGTCGGCCTCCTCGCGCCACGCGGTCACCTGGCGATGGCCGTTCGCCACCTCGGCAGCGAGGCGCGCCACCTCGCGATCGTGAGACTCGAGACGCTCGTCGAGCAGCTCGAGGCGGCTGCGGTGGCCGGCGCTGGCGGTGCGCAGGGCCTCGCGCGCGCCGCGGGCCGACTCCTGCTCCTGGACGGCGCGCTCGAGGCTCTCCTCGATCGCGCCCTGGCGCTCCTCGGCGGCGGCGAGGTCGTGCTCCACCTGGGCGCGGCGCTCGGCGACGCGCTCGATCTCGCGCAGGGTCGCGAGCTGCTCGGTGGACAGGGTTTCACGCTCGGCTTCCAGGCGGCGATGGCGCAGGGCGGCGTCCTCCTCACGGGCCCGGCCGACGGCCATCTCCTGGCGCAGCTGGGAGGTCTCGTTCTGCAGCCGGTTGGCGTCGCCGGCGAGCGCGGCGCGCTGAGTCACTAGGCGGTCGAGCTCGGCGGCGGCGCGGGCGTGCTCGGTCTCGAGCTGCGGGATCGCCTGCTCGAGGGCGGCGAGCTCGCTCTCGCGCTCGAGCACGCCGGGCGTGACGGTCTCGCCCTCGACGTGGAACGTGCCGGCCTGCACCCAGACGCCTTCGCGGGAGAGGAAGGCGACGCCGGGGTGGCGGCGGGCGAGACGCTCGGCGTCGGCGGCGGAGCGCACCAGAAAGGCGGGGGGCAGCGCCGCGGCGACGGCGGCCGGCAGCTGCAGGGCTTCGCCCAGCGACAGCAGCACCGCCGCATCGGCGATCGGCGCGGCCGCGGCCTGGGCTGGCGACTCCTCGGCGGCGGCCGTGTCCGCGGTCGCGGGCGCGGCGGTCTCGAGCAGGATGGCGCGCGAGCGGCCGCCCAAGGCGCGGGCCAGCTCCAGCGCGCTCGCTCCCGGCGGCAGGAGCACGGCATCGGTCAGTCCGCCCAGGTAGACGTCGAGGCTGCGCTCCCAGCCGAGGGCGGCGTGGGCCTGCTCGGCCAGGAAGGCGGGGGCGGTGAGGCCGGCGTCGGCGAGCGCCGCAAGCAGGGCGCCGCGGCGCTCGGCGTGGGCGCGCGCCAGGTCGGCGAGCAGGCGCTGGCGTTGGCGGGCGCCGTTGATGTCGCTTTCCAGCGCCCGTTTGCGGTCAGCGGCCTCGGCCTCGCGCCGCAGGGTGGCGTCCAAGGCGGCGCCGACGCGCTGCTGCTCCTCGACGCGGGCGGCGAGGCTGCCGTCGATCGCGGCGGTGCGCTCGCGGGCAACGGCCAGGGCCTCGGCGGCCTGCCGCAGCTCATGGGCGCGGCGGGCGAGCTCCTCCTCGAGATGATGCTGGCGGAAGTTGCCGCGCTCGAGCTCGATCTGCGACTGCTGCATGCGCTGGCGCAGGCCGGCCAGCGCGGCGGCGGCGTGGAGCATCTCGGCGCGCAGCGCCTCGACGCGGGCGGCGGCCTGCGCGAGGTCGCTCTCGGCGTCGGCGATCCGCCGCTCTTCGGCGTCGACCGCCGCCGCGGCGCGGGTCCGCTCCTCGAGCAGCTCGCCGCGCCGCTCCTCGAGCGCCGCCAGGGCAGCGGCCTGGGCCGCAGTCTCCTGCTCGCGGCGTTCGGCGAGCGCGCGGTCCTGGGCGGCCCGCTCGCCGATCTCGGCGAGCGTCTGGCGGTTGGCCTTGAGGAATTCCTGCCGCCCCTGGATGGTGGCGGCGAGATCGGCGACCCGCTGGTGGCGCGAGGCGACCTCGCTCGCCAGCTCCTCGAGGCGCTCGCGGCCGGCGGCGAGCGCGGCTTCGTCGCGGTGCAGGTCGGCGGCGATGGCCGCCTCGTGGGCGGTCGCGGCGTCGAGACGCACGCGCAGCTCGGCCAGGTGGGCGCTCTGCAAGCGGTGGCGGCCCGCCAGGACGCGGGCCAGCAGGCCGCGGTACTCGCGCTCCGCCTCCTGGTAGCGGCGGGCGGCGGAGGCCTGGCGCTTGAGCGAGCGCAGCGCCCGCTCGACCTCGGAGATGACGTCGTCGAGGCGCAGCAGGTTGGCGGTCGCCTCCTGCAGCTTGACCTCGGCGACGTTCTTGCGCGCCTTGTAGCGGGTGATGCCGGCGGCTTCCTCGAGCAGCTTTCGGCGCTCCTGCGGCTTGCCGGACAGGATCATGCCGATCTTGCCCTGCTCGATGACCGAGTAGGCGCGGATGCCCAGCCCGGTGTCCATCAGCAGGTCCTTGATGTCCTTCAGGCGGACGACCCTGCCGTTCAGACGGTACTGGCTCTCGCCGCCGCGAAAGACGCGGCGGCCGATGGTGATGCGGCCCTCTTCGGCGCGGGGAAAGGAGGGGTCGGTGCGCAAGGTCAGCGTGCATTCGGCCATGCCCAGCGGCTTGCGGCTCTCGGCGCCGTTGAAGATGACGTCCTCCATGGTGCCGCCGCGCAGCGACTTGGCGCTCTGCTCGCCGAGCACCCAGGTCATCGCCTCGGAGAGATTGCTCTTGCCGCAACCGTTGGGGCCGACGATGGCGGTGATGCCGCCGGCGAGCTCCACGGTGACCGGATCGACGAACGACTTGAAGCCGGAGATCTCGAGCGACTCGACTTTGAGCATAGACCTCGATCCCAAGATGAAAGCCCAGGGAAAGCCCGTTTCAGCAGCCGCGCTCGCCGCGCATCGGCGATCATCGCGATCAGTTGCGATCAGCGCGCCCTGACCGCAATACCTGGGGGCCTGCCACGGACAAGACTACCAGATTTGGTGGCGGACGGACAATGCGTTGCGGCGTCCTCGCCGTCCTCAGGGAGCCGGCGCGATGCGTTGCTCGCTGGCGGCGTCGAACAGATGGAAGGCGTCGGTCGCCATCGCCATCGCCAGCTCGCTTCCCATCGCCGGCGCGCGATGAGGATCGACCTTGGCGATCAGCAAGAGGTCGCCCACCCGGCCGTGCACGATGACCTCATGGCCGAGCGGTTCGACGAACTCGACGCGCGCCGTGACCGGCTGCAGCGCCGCGCCGCCGTCGCTCCGGCCCGGCTCGCGGACGTTCTCGGGACGGATGCCGAGGACCACCCTGCGGCCGTCCTGGCCGCGGGTGGCGGCGGCGAGCCGCGCCGGCAGGCGCAGCTCGAGGCCAGAGGTGGCGACGCTCGTGCCCTGGCCGGCGACGACGCCGGGAAGGAAGTTCATCGGCGGCGTGCCGATGAAACTGGCGACGAAGAGGTTGGCGGGCTGCTCGTAGACCTCGAGCGGGGTGCCGACCTGCTGCAGCCTGCCCTTCTGCATGACGGCGATCCGGTGGCCCATGGTCATCGCTTCGATCTGGTCGTGGGTGACGTAGACGGTCGTGGTCCGCAGTTGCTTCTGCAGCCGCGAGATCTCCGCCCGCATCTGCACCCGCAGCTTGGCGTCGAGATTCGACAGCGGCTCGTCGAAGAGGAAGACCGCCGGCTGGCGGACGATCGCGCGCCCCACCGCGACGCGCTGGCGCTGGCCGCCGGAGAGCTGTTTCGGTTTGCGGTCCAGGTACTCGCCGATGCCGAGGATCGCCGCCGCCTCGTCGACCAGGCGCGCCATCTCGGCCGCCGGCGTCTTGCGGATCTTGAGCCCGAACTCGAGGTTCTCGCGCACCGTCATGTGCGGGTAGAGCGCATAGCTCTGGAACACCATGGCGATGTCGCGGTCCTTGGGCGGGACGTCGTTGACCACGCGGCCGCCGATCTCGATGGTGCCGCCGGTTGCCTCCTCGAGCCCGGCGATCATCCGCAGCGCGGTCGACTTGCCACAACCGGAAGGTCCCACCAGCACCATGAACTCGTGGTCGCCGACGTCGAGGTCGAGGTCCTCGATGACCGTGACCGGGCCGAAGCTCTTGTGCACGTGCCGTAGCGTCACTTCTGCCATGCGTCGCCGGCACTCAACGCGATGCCGCCCTCCCGCTCATCGGTCATTGGCCAGAGTGTAGGCGCGCGGCGGCGGGCCTGTCCAGCCAGCCAGCCGCGGCAGCCGTGGCGGCGCGGGCCCGTGTAAGATCCGGCCTGGATCCTTCACGTTCATGGCACTCTCCGGGTTCAGCGCGTCCGATCTCGAGGCCGTGCGGCAGGCGGTCGCGGCCGCCGAGGCAGAGAGCTCCGGCGAGATCGTGCCTTACGTGGTGCCGGCCAGTGATCCCTACCCGGACGCGGCATGGAAGGGCGCGGCCTTCGGCGCGATGACGGCGGCGCTCGCCGCCTGGGCCGTGCACCGGTGGGCCGGCCTCTGGGGCGGACAGCCGTTGTTCTGGATGGTCCTGCCGCCGGCTGCCGGCGGGGCCCTGGCGCTGTTCGCGGTGCACCTCGTGCCGGCGCTCCGGCGGTGGCTGGCCGGCGCCGAGCTGATCGACCGGCGCACGCGGCAGCGCGCCGCGGCGGCCTTCGTCGAGCAGGAGGTGTTCCGGACCGCGGGGCGCACCGGCATCCTGATCTTCCTCTCGCTGTTCGAGCGCCGCGTGGTGGTGCTCGCCGACAGCGGCATCCATGCGCGGGTGGCGGACGGGGAGTGGGATGCGATGGTGGCGCGCATCGTCGAGGGCATCCGGCGCGGCGATCCGGGGGCGGCGCTGGCGGCGGCGATCCGGGATTGCGGCGATCTGCTGGTCCGGCACGGGCTCCGGCATCCGGCCGGGCGCGGCAGCGAGCTCGGAGACGAGCTGCGCCAGGGAGGGCCGTAGGTGGCAACGCGGGCGCGCGGTGGGCGGCCTCGCTGGCGATGCGCCGGCGCCGGCGGCGGCAGCGGCGCAGTGACCGCGCCGGTGGCCATCCCGGCCCCGTTACTGGCCATCATCGCGGCGCTGGTCGCGGCGGCGTCGATGATGACGGCGGCTGCGACCTCGGCGACCTCAGCGACCTCGCCGACCTCACCGATCTCAGCGAGGGCGGCGGCGAAGGAGGTGCCGTTTCTCTCGGGCCGGGTGGTCGACGAGGCGGGCCTGCTCTCGGCGGCGGTCCGGCAGCGGATCGACGGCGAGCTCGCCGCGCTCGAGCGGGAGACCGGCGACCAGGTGGCGGTGCTGATCCTCGAGAGCCTCGGCGGCGAGCCGCTCGAGGATTACTCGGTCAGGGTGGCGCAGACCTGGAAGCTGGGGCAGAAGGGTAAGGACAATGGCATCCTGCTGCTGATCTCGCGCGACGACCGCAAGCTGCGCATCGAGGTCGGCTACGGCCTCGAGGGGACGATGACCGACTTGCGCAGCAACGAGGTCATCGACCAGGTAATCCGTCCGCGGTTCCAGCAGGGCGACTTCGACGGCGGGGTCGAGCAGGGAGTGGACGCCATCGTCAAGGTCCTGCGTGGGCAGCCGCTGCCGGCGCGGCCCGCGGCGCCGACGATCGGCATGATGCCGATCGGCATGCGCATCATCTTCGCCTTCGTCTTCCTGCTGGTGATCGGCATCTTCTCGTTGTTCGCGCTCGCCAGCCGCGGCTGCCAGAGCTGGTTTCTCTACCTCTTCCTGGTGCCGTTCTACATCGCGTTCCCGTTCGCCATCGCCGGCCCGGTCGTCGCGGCCACGCTTGCCGGCCTGTGGCTGGTCGGCTTCCCGATCGTCAAGTTCGTTCGGCGCGGCAGCGCTCCCCCTGGCTCCGCGACCGCGGCAAATCGGCGCGGGGGGTTCTGGGGCGGGATCGCCACCGGCTCGGCGGCGGGGGGAGGCTTCTTCTCCGGCGGCGGTTCCAGCGACTCCGGCGGCAGCTTCTCCGGCGGCGGCGGCAGCTTCGGCGGCGGCGGCGCGTCGGGCGGCTGGTAGCGGTCAGCGGGAATCTCGGCGGCCGCCGGAGCGGGCGGCGGCGCGAAAGCGATGTTGTCGAGCAGCTCCCTGATGCTCGACTCCATCTCCGCCCAGCGCTCGGACCTCGCCATCATCATGACGCTCAGGAAGTGGGTGCTGCCCAGGTAGCTGCGCACCACGCCCAGCAGCTGGTTGCCCTTGGGAACGGTGGCGCTGAAGCGCAGCTCGTAGGCGCGCTCAACGCCCACCTCGACGGTGCGGCTGTCGAGCGTGGCGAATCCGGGGATCGACGACTTCAAGCCCTGCTCCAGGAACGGCTGCATCATCTCGAGGGAGATGCCCACCTTGGGCACCTCGGCGACCGTGACGACAAGGGATCCGGCGAGCTGCGGCTCGGCGAGGATCAGCAAGGTCGCCGGATTGGGCGGCGTCCGGATGATCCAACCGGTCATGCTGGCAGGCAGGCGCAGCGTCAGGCCGATCGCCGGAAAGCTGTAGGTGCGCCGGTCTTCGCTGAGGTGACTCGCGACTGCCGGTTGATCGAACAAGACCTGCCGGCGCCGCGCCGCCACCCGGGCGGCCGTGAGCTTGCCGGGGGCTCCGATCTTGTGCTGCGGGTCGACGGCCGCCGCGTTCGATGGCGCGGTTGGCCGCCGGCTCGACGGGCGCGGCTGCCAGGGCGGCGGTGAGGGCGGAGCGCTCGGCGGCAGCGAGGTTGCCGCGGAGCACGACGACCCGGCGCCCCGCGGCACGCTCCACCCACCAGTCCGGTCCGAGTGCCGCCGCCGCCGCCGCGAAGCTGGAAGCGTCGTCATCCGTCTCCCAGTCGGTGATCCAGGACAGCAGTGGCCGCTCGGGTCCGCGGGCATTGCCAGCCTTGGCGCTGCCGTGGTGCCGGGATGGGCGGCTCCTCGCGCCGATGACCAGCGGGGTCGGCTGGGCGGGCGCGGTTTTCCGGTAGACGGCGAAGCGGTCGCCTCCCCAGCCGGCGGCCACGGCCGCGCCGCGCGGCGGATCGTGGAGACCCTCCTGCAGCAAGATCCTGGTCCCCAGCTCCCCGAGCTGCCCCTCGGCGGCCTTGACGTAGCCCGGCAGCTTTGCTTTCAGGTCGGGCCAGGGGATGACGCTGGGATCGTCGCGCTGGTCGTACCACTTCTCGGGGTGCAGGATCTGCTTCGTCGAGCGCGGCGGGTCGGTGCGGAAGGCGTAGTCGAGGAGCCGCTGACCGCCGTGCCCCAGGACGTCGGCGCAGAAGCCGGCGCCCTGCAGGTAACTGAACAACAACGTTTCCCTGATCCATGCCGGCGCGGCCGCCAGCTCGGCCGTGCCCGGAACCCCCGCCCCCATGGCCGCCAACAGCTGTGGATCGGCGAGCAGCTTCTGCAAGAGCGCCGAGACCAAGGGGATCTCGTCCGGCTTCAAACTGGCAATTTCGGCAAGCATGACGAGGGTCGCGTCGCCTTCGACCAGCGCCAGCCGCGCCGCGTCGGGGTCCGACAGAGGGTCGCTCATGGCCAGCCTGGAGAGATCGAAATGCTGCTGCTGCAGGGCGTGCGTGAGCTCGTGGACGAGCAGTCCCTCTTGCATGCGGCCGGCCATGTCCGCGCCGAAGCGCTTCGCGACGGCATCGCCGTGGAGGCTTTCCGGGCCGCTGACCAGTGTCAGCTCCTGCTTGCGCGAATCGTAGAAACCGGCGATCTCGCTGCCCATGAGCTTGGGTAAGTAGTCCGCCAGGCTCAAGCTTTGGGGAATCAGATCGAACGCCTTGAGGCTGATCTCGAGCGCCTCAGTGTCGTGTCCAGCCGGCACGGCGCCGACGTGCAAGCCGGCCGCGAGCCGCTTCGCGAGCTCCGCGCTCGAGATCGTTCGTGAGGGCACCGGGCGCTCGAAACTCAACCCGCGGTACTCCTCCACGATCGCGGTCAGCTCCGGCAGCTGCCTGGCGACCCTGGTGTCCGAGTCCGCAACCGCCGAGCCGCCGGCCGGCGATGGTGAGGCCTGAGCAGGCGCCGGCGCCGCGGCCTGGGGAGCCGCAGGCGGCGAGGTGTCGGCCGGTGGTGGGGCGGCCGGCGGCGTGGCGGCCGGAGAAGGCGCTGGTGCCGCGGCGCCG
>Ga0209117_1000625_pt1 | contig 13791 bp, 12 predicted proteins | sample BlaSpr_A8_OM2_M2_FD_187978 | JGI IMG/M metagenome (GOLD analysis project Ga0209117, IMG submission 187978) | Forest soil microbial communities from Thunder Bay, Ontario, Canada - Black Spruce, Ontario site 2_A8_OM2_M2 (SPAdes) (version 2) | ecosystem: Environmental > Terrestrial > Soil > Boreal...
CGTCATCACCGAGTGCTGTACCGGCTGCGCGGGATCACCCGCTTGCGTCGAGTATTGCCCGGTGGAAGATTGCATGTTTTGGATAGCGGATGAAGATCATCCACCATTCGGCCGCATCGAGGTAGACCCCCTGCAATGCATCGGATGCAAGAAGTGCCTCAGTAAAGGTCCAGAGGGCGCCTTCCTCGACGGATGCCCGTGGGACGCGATAGTCATGGTGGATATTGCGGAAGTGGAAAAAGAAGTCGGGCCGATGAGCTACTAGCCGTTGGGGTTTGTGTGGTGACGGGGCAGAGCCCCAATAAGCGCTAGCGAATATATGCTTGCTCATCACCAGACTCTGGCACTAATCACCTCCTTTCACCAAATCCGCTAAGTGATTAGCCTCGACACATCTTTTCACCCTGATAAATCGTGTTTCTCAGATACTGCGTCCAGACAACCTATGCCCGCGCACAGCACCAATTAAGAAGAGAACGGTTCCCACCACGGCGGTTAACAGGCAACTCACCTTAAAGAATCCGTCTACCACAAGGTTGTATTCGTACATGGTGTCAGCGACTTTAAGCCGTAAGCGCGGACCTGCCCCGGCAAGGCTGCTGCCATTCGCCTCGATTCTGACATCCATATTGTACAGCTTGCCTTTTTCGCCCTCGAACCGTCCCAGTGTGCGAGTCACAATCGCTGGACCTGGTCCACCCTCGCCTTGAGTTTCATCTGACGACCCTTTTGCAACCTCTGCTTTACCGCTTGACAATAGCCAGGATAGTTTCAGCACCGAAGAAACCGAGCATGTCCGGGCTGGCCAGACGACTCCGACACCCAGCAAACAAGAGAGCTCATTTGGAGACAGGGTATTGTCGGCATGTGCCACAATCTCCACCGTGTAGGGACCGGTGACATTGAGCCTAAATTGCCCGGTCTGAAAATGAGTGCCTTTAGCGAGGGAAATCGGAATATCGACTGGGCACCATGCTCGGCTCTTAGACCACAACATTCGAGCGCTATAGGAGACGGCTGCGGCAACGACCAGCACGAGTCCAATTCGTCGAATCGATGTCGAGTTCATGGTGTAGGGAGGTCGTTTGTAGAGGCGTCAGTGACGCTCCAAATGTGGGACTGCCTCACGTTCTCGAGATCCTCTCCACCGGGAACGAACTTGCCGTTTGCCGGCGAACCTATTCGCTGCACAGTCAAACGGCTGCTCCCGAACTTGGCCGGGACTGAATGACACTGGTCACATGTTGCGGCATTCCGAGGGTAAGACTGCGCGCAAGCCGGAAGAAAGCCTGGCAACAGCAGCAACAATACACACTTACTTCGAAAAGTCACTATACCTGTGGCAAGCTTCTTCACGTTCGTGATCGCAATCGGATTCTCGCAAGTCCTTGGAGTACCCGCCACAGCATATAATAGAAAGAACAGTTAATGACAAATGTCAATGCTATCCACAGGTACCGATGCGATGGGCCATGAGCACCGCCGCCGAGGACCATGGACGCCAGGGCGAGAAACGTACCTGGGACCGCCACTTCGGGTTGGTTTAAGGCCACGGCCACTAAGACAGAACTGGCTGCCATTGCAAGTGAAGCGATAAGCAATGGCTTCGTTGTGCTCGTGGACAGGTTAGAGCCGTACGCTCTCATTCCCGCGAATGCCAAGGCAAAATAAACAAGGAGGCTGCCGATAAACTGACCCCAGCTGTAGAAGCCGTGATTATTTTGACGAAAAAGCTCTATTCGTTCGCTGAGTGATCTGTGCAAGGAGCCGGTCTTGAAACGCAGTTCGAAAGATAGATCCTCCCCAACTTGAAGTGGTCGGGACACGTGAATGCCAATTTCGCTGCCGCTCCGCTCGACCTTACAGATACACTTGCTTGAGATCGATGTAACGTCGGTGGATGCGTCCAGATTTACGGCATCGGCGGACACGCCAGGTGGAAGCAGAATGTGTACGTCTAAACTATCAATTCTGAAACTTCCACCAAAGCTCTTGCTGATCGTGTCCCAATCCTCTTCTCGCCGAACGGCATTAGAGGCGAGGTATTCAATCTTGAGAGTATGACCACGTTCCCCGGACGCGCTGATCGCAACATCCGGGTTTAACCGCAACAGCATTTCTCGATTTTTGTTTAGCGCCTCGAACCGAATTGGTCGTCCGTCAAGCGACAGGCTGATATTCGAGTAGTCAATCTTCCATGAATTGCCCATCTGATTGTTCGAAATGATCGGCAATTCTTTCTCTAACGGGCCGACCAGCCTACTGAACGTAATTTCCTCAGTTATCATCACTTCCGAGCTGGGCCGAATCTGGAGGTTAACCGCATATCGTTCAGATTGACTAGGCGGTTCCTGTGCAGCCGCTGTTGCGACTCCGCACAGAACCCACGCGAGCGCATGTACCTTTAACGAGGGCATGGATTTTTGGCTAAATACCTCTTGGGATCATCGCTTAAGATTGTCATGTATTCGCGCAGGTACCTGGAAGCAGCATCGATTGCATCTGGAACGTTTTCCACGTCATCGCTGAGTGGACATTCATTCCACCATTCCACATGTGTTGAAGCGAAGGAATGTGCGCTAACGTAACGCCTCCCCAACCATGAAGAGTTCCACTCTAACTGGGGAAGTATACCCCGAGTTTGTCCTTGAACATTAACCGAAAGATACTGGGGTGCGCCCTTTCTCGTGCTTTTCGAGAAGGGGCCCTGCCCAACAGCCGACACCATCGGACTTCGCCTGACGCTGCCGGAGGCCGTACAACCGCTCTGAATCGCGGCAATTCTCTAATAATGGAGTTAGTCCACCACCTAACTCCAGATTTCATGCTTGACAACAAGAGTTATAATGAAGGTTAGGCTGCAGCCCAGTGTGGCAGCGCCCAGTTTTTACACAAGTTCTTTGAAATCTATACTTTGCGTGACTTAGTAAGTCCAACTCCTTGATTCTAAAGGCCAAGGACCCAAACGGTGCCGGGTAACTCCCTTGTTATGAGTACTTTGCAATTAACTCATTTAAAATGAATACTTTAGCAAAAATAGGGGGGGGAGGGGGTACCCCACCAGCAACAACTAGCGTGGTGTCCGAGAATGCCGATAACGCTTCGGCTTCCCAGACAAACTTCCAACCGCACCTACTTACTGGCGCGGGCTCTCTCCAAGATTGCCCGTTCGGTCTCAAGCGCTTGCTGACGCAGCCGCTCCGGAACTTCGGGCAACTCTCTTTGGTAGGGACGGATCGCGGGCAGGTCTTCCAGTTGGCCAATCAGATATAAGGCGCGAAGGGCTTCCCAGACTTGTTCTTCCCCGGGTTCGACGGTCGCAATCGCAGTTCCTGGAACTACACTGGCGCCTGTCGCCGTCGAAAGTGTGCGCACGCGGCCAGTAATCGGCGAACGCAGCTCGCGGGTCTGCTGGCCGTCGCCGTCGCCCTGCTGCAGTTTCGCGATGAGTCCACCCTGGTGGATCGCCGTACCGGCCACCGCGGTATCCGTGACCCGGCCGGCGGTGGGAGTGGTGATCGTGACCGGCTGCAATAAAGAAACTATCTGTGGTCTCCCCGAGCTGTCGCCGAAGCTGACCAAGGACAAGGCAGCGTTGCCGCGGACGATCATAGAGGGGTCGTCCAACATTTTCAAAAGCGCATCGTGGAAACCGGGGCCTGCCGTATCCTGTCCCATCACCCAGGCATCGGTGCTGCGCACCTCCTCGCGCGGATTTGAGGCGAGCCGCACCAGATCGGGATACCAGCGTGTCGCGCTCGGGTCGTGTCGGCTCATGCGCTGGCCGAGTTGCACAATGGCGTGCTGGATGTGCCGTGGATGACGGTTGTCGTTGAGGTATTCGCCCAGCTGCTTGGTAGTGAGCGCGCGGCCAAACCAGGTGCTCCACCAGAACAGGAACGGCATGAGCACGACGAGCCACGCCGTCACGAAGAACAGAATCCGGTTGCGTGTGGACATCCGGGAACGCGGCGGTGGCGCCGGATTATCCCCGGTGTTCGCAGATGTGTCCGCAGGTGCAAGCGGGATGGGTTGTACGGCCATACTTGGTTTCCCGCCCCTTAGCCCTCAACTTCTTTGGGCTTGGAGTCTTGGGTCGCGGGAGCTACGTTCGCAGTTGTTTTAGGTGCGACTTTAGGAGCAGCTTTGGGCGTTGCTTCAGCGGCCACTTTCTTTTTGTCGAGGAAGGCGAGAGCTCCACGGTCACGCAGTTCCCAGTAAGCATTCAAGAAAAAGACGGCGGAGAGAGTCAATAGGATCAAACTCATGAACAATCCATCCACCGTTGTGATCGTGCCCGTGGCGATGGTCCAGACAATCCCCAAGAGAGGGACTATGCCCATGACAATGGAAATCACTAGCATCATCGGAAGCAACAGCCCTCCTTATTACTATTACTGCCCAGATGGCTTCCAGTCCTACGTTCAGGGGAAAGACGAAATGTGGGCCGACGGCTCGCTCGGCCCCATCTCAGCTCATTGCGCCTTGAACGTTGCATCCACGGTCTTGCTATCTTTGGCCACCAGGGTGACCTTCTGCTCCTGCGTACCCATCTTTTCCTGGACGAAGGCTAACGTGTAGTTGCCTGGGGGCAGACCCTTGATTTCGAACTTGCCGTCCGGCCCGGTGACCGCATAGAACGGGGTCTTCACCACGTTGACATACATTTTCATCCACGGATGCTGGTTGCACTTCACCGGGAGCATGATTTCCTCGCGGGCGAAGGTCTTCTCCAGGGGCGCGGACTGCGGGGGCTGCGACTCATTCCACTCACGGTTGTCGGCCGGGGTGGGGTGGATGTTGTGAGTGGTGGGGTCACTGTTGACGATTTTAAGCGTCTGCCCAGCCATCACTCCCAAAACATGGGGATGGTACTTGCAGCCACTTTGATCAATGGTCACAGCGTCCTTGGGAACGTCAAACGTCCGGCTTCCCAAACCTTCCTTCACGTACACGAAGACGTTGGCCAACTTACTGCCGTCCGCGACCACGGTCTCGGCGGTGTTCGAGCCCTTGCAAGCCGGATCCTGGCTCATGTCAATTTTCGCCCCTTTGGGAGCGGTGCCGGCAAGACTCACCGTGCCGCTGACACTGGCGGCGGTCGCCGGATCGATCGGCGTCGCCGCCGGTGTGGCCGCAGGGCTCGGAGCGGCTGATTGTTCTTCCGGTTTCTTGCTGCATGCAGTCAGCAGAACGAGGCCCACGACCATACATAGACCAAGCGTAACTAACCATTGTTTTCGATTCATGATTTGCCTGCACCTTTCCTGGAATTGGGATGAGACCCTTGCCATATTTTACTGCGCACCGCCCGTCCCCGCAGGTCGCTTGTTCACGACGGAAGGCGGGACGCCCCGAGCGCTTCCACCGGCTCGCTTTGTACTGGGAGAAGTTCTGTTTCCGGTGGTTTCGCTGCGCCCCATGGCTCCGGCCACACGGCGCTGCTCTTCCGGAGTGAGCTGAAAAATATAATCCACGAGCAGCCGGGTGTGATCCTTATCGTAACTCTGGAATGCGGGCGGCGTCGGACCGGCGAACACCCAGCGGTTGTTCTCGCGCTTGAATAAACCGGAGGGCATCGCCGTGCCCGGACTGATGGCTTGCGGATCAATGATCCAGCGTTCAACCCAGTCGGGCTTCAGGCGTTCGCGCGCCAGAAGAAAATTGGGCGCCGTGGCATTGCGATCATGTGCAGCATCGCCGGTCGCGTGACACTTCAGGCAAGGCGCCGCGGTGCTAGAGAACAAGCTGCGTGCCATGTCCGTTTCCTTCGCTTGCAACGTCGTCGCCGGCTCCGGAATATACGGAAACGGCTGCCGCGAGAGGGCGGCAAAGAAGCGCACCAGTTTGCCCAGTTCGTTCTCCGAAAAGCTGAAAGTGGGCATCCGCACCTGGAGATACGATCGCACGCCGTTGCGATCGGTATCGGTCTCGCTTAACGAGGGATTGGAGAGGAAGCGCAGCAGCCACTGGGGGTTGACCCGCGCGCCTTCCGTTAGCAGCTTGGGGGGAAGCTGCTCCTGCGCCTCCTGATAGTGCTTCATTCCCATCAGCGCCGTTTGCTGGCCCGGAATGAATTGGTGGCAGCCCATGCAGTTGTACTTCTTGACCACCCACCAGCCTTCCTGGATGTCACGGCGGTAGTCGAGAGGCCGGTACTGATATGCCGACGGAAGTGCGCTCTCCTGGCTGCCCATCAGGAAGGTGGTCAGGGCGCGAATTTGTTCTGGGGTCAGGTGCAGGTTTGGCATGCGGAGTTTTTCAGTCTCCGACTTGATCTTCCCCTGGTCCCACACATTCGGTTCTGCAAGCTTGTGCTCGAAGAAGCCCAAGTGTGAATACCAGGGTCCTTTCGCGGGTCCTTCCGGGAGACGCGCACGATCATCCGGATCCTTGATGGGTTCGCCGTCTCCTCGTTGCGCCATCTCCGTCAGCAGAGCGAAGTCCAGGCGTTCGATGGGCTTGCTGCCTTCGAAGGTCAGTTCCGTCCCGATCCTTCCCTCATCCTCAAGGCCCGAGATTTCATGACATCCAGCGCAGCCGAAGTTGCGGATCCACTTCTTCCCTTCGTCCTTCAGCTTGGGATCGTCCATGAAAGCAGCATCGGGATAGGAACTGGGCTCCTTTTTCTTCAACGTGACGAGGTAGGAGGCGACGTCCGATGCATCCTGCTCGGTCAGCCGCAGGCTGGGCATGACCGTCATGTTCTGGACTTGCAGTTCATGGCCGTCGTTCGGACACTTGCTGTGTTGCAGGTCGAACACAAAGGGTAAACCCTTCTTCGCATAGTCTTCGGGACCGATGTCTTTCTTCTCGTACAGGCAATAGGGGCGCGTGCGCTGGCGCGCGTTGTGCACCCAACGCGCCAGGTAATCGAAGTTTGCCTTTTCGCCAATGCGCGTCAGGTTGGCGGCAAATCCCCCACCCTGCATCTGATCGCCTTCCCCGACCGAGTGGCATCCCAGGCATCCGCGCGTTTCGAACAGTTCCTTGCCTCGGCCGGCATTTCCCGGATTGTGCTTGACCGGCGGGTCGCGTAACGCCGACTGCCACAGGTACGCCGAGATCGCCTGAACCTGCTCGTCATTGAGCCGGAAATTCGGCATCCGCGTCATGGGACGAAAATCGGTCGGTTTCTTCAGCCAGACTGGAATCCAGTTCTTGTTGAGCTTCAACCGGATGTCCTTCAGGTTGGGTCCGACTTTCTTGATGTCCTGCAGCAGGCTCTTCGTGGTTCGGTCGAGCTGGACGATCCGCAAATCCAGTTTGCTGTTCGCGACCCGGAGCGCCACCGCTCGGTCGTTCAGACGATTGGCTTCCTCGTTTGTCTCCGCGGTATCCGCCTGCTTCATCAGATACGCGGCCTGCTTCAGGTTCTCCTTCTTCTCCTGCTCGATTTGTTTGATCTGCTGTGCGATGGAGTTCAGGTCTTCCGGTTCTTTGTCGTAGCCCTCGAAACGATGGCAGCCCGTGCACCCGCGCTGGCGAAACAAGTCTTTGCCCTCGCTGAGAGTCCAGCCCACGTCGCCGCTTACCAGCACCATGTCCGCGGCGTGGCAGGTCTGACAGCCAGCCTCGACGTTCGGTTTCGGGAACAGGGGCCAGAGCCAATGCTCGTAATTTCCGTGTGCTTTCTCAACGCTGGTGGTGGCCCGTCCATTCCCCTGGTGACAGGGAGAACAGCCGAATTTGTCCGGATCATGGATCTTCAGCAGCTCCGCCTCGGGATGGCTGGTGAAGGCCCGGGCATAGTCGTCGGGAGGTTTCCCTTTTGGCGCCGGCGACATTGCTGCCGCGGTCAGTTTGACGGGCTCGCGGATCCCCATGTGGCAGGATTCGCAGCGATCCACAATATTGGCCTCGGCCACGTTGATCTGCAGGATGGCCGGGTCCAACGCCTCCGTTTTGTCCTGCAAACCGCGAATCTGTGCCGGCGTCAGGTTCACCATGTGCTCCGACACATACGCGTCGAGCTTCGCTTTCTGGTCGCTGACGGGCTTGATCAACTCTCCCAGTTCTGCGCTGAGTTGGGCTCGTTCCGTCTTGAGGTCATTGTAGGTTTCTTCGAGTTTTGGGTACGTGTAGGTCGCCTTGCTGCCGTCCGGGTACTCGACTACCGCCGTCTGTTGCTTGTATTTCTCCAGATCTTTGAGCTTGCTTTGCTTCGAGGACGCGCTGGTTGTGGTCTCGATATCGTAGGTCAGGGCATTCACGTAGGCGCGGCGATCGGTGAAGACGTTCTGCACCGCCAGGATTTTCGCGCTTAAAAGGCGCAGCTTGTCGTTGATCTCTTTCGTCCGGGGCGCCGCTTGCTGATATGTTTGCTCGTAATCCCGCTTCAGCTTCTGGTAATCGCTATTGCCCTCAACATCTTTTTCCGATTGCGCCGAGGTGGAACGAGCCGTCTTCAGAAACGTGGAGTAGCGGTCTTTCCATTCGCGCTGGTAGGCCTTCCAGGGACGCTGTCCAAACGCCTCGTCCCACAGCGCCCAGAATAGCGACGCCGTCAGGATCACCATCGCCACCACGTACCAGGTCGCCATGGATTGCTGGACCAGCGGATCATTCTCGGGGACGGGCTTTTCCGGCACCACTTCCTCCTAAGCGTTACGCGCAACCGAAACGTTGAACCATCTAAACGTTGAACCAGGGCGTGATCCACACGTATTTGATATGAAACAAAAGCCGCAGCAGCATCTTGATCGGCAGGGCCAGCATGGTGAGCACGAAGAACATCATGATCGAGTACTGCAAGAAGCTCATGCGCTTGTAATCCTTCGGGTTCTGGCGCCGGAAGAAGGCGTGCAGGGCGAACCCGCCTAGCGTGTAAAAGCCGCCCACCACCACCGCTCCGAAGACCGCCTTTACCCAGTTAGAGGTAATTCCGAAGAGATCCGGCAGATCACGGTTGACCTCATAGATGAGGCGGTTGTGGTCCCAGGTTTGTCCGGGCCAGAACCATTGCCACCCCGGTCCGCGAATGAAGGTCCCAATGATGATCATCGAGACCCACAGCACAATAAAGCCGAAGAGGAACGTCCCAATGGCAAACTTTCGCTGCTTCCACGTGTAGTAGCCGCTGCCCAGCGGGTTGGTATCGATGTAGGGAATCACCATCAGCCCGATGATGATCAAGGTCGGCATCACGACACCGGCAATCCAGGGATCGAAATACACCAGCATTTCCTGGAGGCCGAGAAAATACCAGGGCGCCTTGGCTGGGTTCATGGTCAAGTTCGGGTTCGCCGGCTCTTCCAGTGGTGCATTCAGCGTGATGGACCAGATCATCAGGATAATGGTGACAATGATGGCGGCCAGAAACTCGACCCGCAACAGAAATGGCCAAACGTGAATTTCTTTCTGCCATCCCGGCTGAAAGGGCCAGGTCTTGCGATGATGGGTTTTGGCCAGGGCGGCATCGCCTTCCAATTGCGCGATCAACTGATCGTTGGCGTGTGCCTGCTTCCATGCCAGATAGATATAGAAGGCGAGCAGTGGAATCAGTGCCACGATGGGCACGTTGTCAGGAGCAGAGGCGATGTCCCAGAGCTGCTTCCAGTCCATAACTATTTGCGCGAACTATCGGCGCGCCTCCTTGACTTCGGATTCGAGCACGACCGCCGCCGGGCCCGAGATGCCGCCATCTTTTCGTACGCGCCAGAAGTGCACGATCATCAGCACCGACGCGACGATAGGAATGCCGATGCAATGCCAGATGTAGGAACGCAGGAGCGCGTTCGCGTCCACGATCGAGCCGCCCAGCAATCCGAAGCGAACATCGTTATAGGGCGTCATGCCCAACGTGTGACCGAAGGGGCCCTCATGTCCGAGCAACGGTGTAGCGCGAGCCATGTTGGTACCGACAGTAACCGCCCAGAAACCGAGTTGATCATCGGGCAGCAGGTATCCGGTGAATGAAAGCAGCAGCGTGAACACCAGCAGCAGCACCCCAATATTCCAGTTGAACTCGCGGGGCTTTTTGTACGACCCGGTCAAAAACACCCGAAACATGTGCAGCCAGACGGTGATGACCATCAAGTGTGCCGCCCAACGATGCATGTTGCGCAACAGCTTCCCAAAGGGCACGTCATGCTCCAGGTAGAGCACATCCCGAAATGCCTGCACTTTGGTAGGGTGGTAATAGAACATCAGCAGCACGCCAGTGAAGGTGAGCACGATGAACAGGTAAAACGTGATTCCTCCCATGCCCCAGGTGTAGCTGTAGCGCACCGCATCGCGGTTGATCTTAGCCGGATGCAAATGCAGGAAGGCGTTCGACAGCACGCCCAAAGCGCGATTGCGCGGGGTGTCGTCGTGCTTGTGGCGAAAGATGGAGGTGTAAACCTGAGTCTTGGTCGGGTCCTTGAGAAGATCGATCTGTTCCTTGGCCTTGGCCGGCAAGTCGGTCTTCAGTGACTGCACATCGGCCTTCACCCCGGCGGCCACTCGCTCCATGATGCCCGTGGTCTTTCCGTTCTTTCCGTTCGGGCCGTTCTTTCCGTTCGAGCTATTTTCTTCAGCCATTTTCGTCTCTTTTCTGCTGCCGCATCTGGCGAGTCCCACCAACGGGCCGTTCACGCTTCAACCGAGCTCAGGTCAGACTCATGTCGGCAAATACGCCCCCGGCTCATTGAAGCTGCTCGGCTGACCCTTAGGCCACTGAAAAAGCCGGGAGGTGTCCACGACGATTTCGCCGTCAGGAGCCAGTTGCACGAAGGCGCGGTCCATGGGCCGGGGCGCAGGCCCCTCGAAATTGATCCCTTCGTCATCGTAGCCGCTTCCGTGGCAAGGACATTTGAACTTGTTTTCGCTGGCCTTCCAGTCAGGCGTACAGCCCAGGTGGGTACAACGAGCGTAGATGACAAAGAGGCGATCGGGTCTGCGATCCACCCAGATGCGATACTTCTGCTGCCATTTCGTGTCCACACCCAAACCGTAATCGGAGGGATAGCCGATCTTGAAGACGGTGGCTGGTTCGAAAAGAGTGCGGGGCAGAAAAAAACGGAAAAACGCCAGAAACCATGCCGTCAGAAAGGCTGTGACAGACACCCACACCAGCCGGCGGCGGCGCTGGTTGACCGCACTGTCTTCCGGACCAACCGCGGCCACGCCGGCCGCGGCCGCCGCCTTCGAGGTACCCACCGCAGTCGAACCCACATAAGGAGTTGCCGCTGCTCCTTTAACCGGGGGCGTGTTGGACGCATCCGGGTTTTCTGCCATGATCCTCCTCCTCTTGAATCTGTCTCCTGAATCCGGTTCCCGCGCTTCAATCGGCGACCATGGAATGCGCCGCCGGTTCCCTTTCCTGATCCTGAACCTTCGGTCCCGGTTCATTGTTCGCTGACGACGTGATCGCTGCCAACACCGACGCAGCTAGAGCCTGGATGAATTTTGGCGAGTCATTGAGGCCTCGCGTCATCTCAAAGCGCTCGATGCCGAGAAGCCGGGCCTCCTGCCGCGCATGATGATCAATCTCTCCCAGGGTCTCGACATGGTCGGAGACAAATGAAATTGGGACGATGCAGACCTCGGACTGCTTCTCCGCGGCCACTTGCCGGAGCGTCTGATGCAACGACGGCTCTAGCCATCGACTGGCGCCCACCTTGCTCTGATAGCACAGGCGATGATCATTGGACCATCCTCCTTGCTCCATCACTAAGCCCACGGTTTCTTCAATTTGCCGCTGGTAGGGGTCACCCTTTTCGATCACCGACACCGGGACACTGTGCGCGCTGAAGACTAGCGGCACAGCCGGCGGATGGGGAAACCGGGCAAGCGCCTCATCAATCCTCTCCACTACGGTTGCGATGTATAGCGGATTTCGATAAAAAGGCGCGACACTGGAAGTCGGGACTGCGCCCGTCCACAGCCGTCGCCACTCGTTCAAGCTGCTGCCGGTCGTCGTGCTCGAGTATTGCGGGTAAAGAGGTAACAACACGACCTGGTCCACTTCCGCATCTTGAAGTTGGCCGATCGCCTCGGCGGTGAACGGGTGCCAGTAGCGCATCGCCACCACGCAGCGCGCGTCGACACCGTCGCGCATCAGACGTGTTTCCAGAGCACTGGCCTGCTGCTCGGTGAACCGGCGAATGGGAGAACCCCCACTGATGGCCGCGTAGTGCTGGGCGGCTTTTTTTGCGCGCGTCTTTGAGATCAGCCTCGCCAGCGCACGCCTACCCAGTCGGGAAAACGGGAAGTCAATGATGTCCGGATCGCAGAAAAGGTTGTAAAGGAAGGGTTCGACCGCCGCCAATGAATCGGGTCCACCGAGTTGGAAAAGGACTACACCAACACGCTTCGAAATCCCCACCATTCTGTCGGTCCCCACAAAGGTGGGCTCATGTTACTCAAAAACTGCCGCGTTCGTCAATGCGCCACCGCTCGGAGTTTGCGCCACACCAAATAGTAAGATCGTCAGTTCGCAACGAGCTCGAACCCCCTTGCGCAAATCACAACGAGCTGTGATACACTTCCGTCAATTCACGGGGCTGTCGCATCGGTTTCGGCGTTCTTTAACGAGGGGGAAAGCCGATTTAATCGGGTGCGGCCGGGGGTCTTGCTACATGGGGCTGGTGCTTCTCTTTGTCATCTGGCTAATTACCTTGGCCAGCACGTATTTCTTCGTTGCGAAAACCTGGTGGTTCCCCGCCGGAGCGTCCGCTGCAGCCGCCGCGCTCGACCACCAGTTCGCCGTGACTTTCATCCTCATGGGCGTTATCTTCGTGGCCGCCCAGTTGGCGTTGGGATACTTCGCTTGGAGATATCGCGACCAGCCTTCCGCTGCCCGCGCCGACTATTCCCACGGCCACCTCGGGCTGGAACTCATCTGGACCACTCTGACCGCGATCCTGTTCATCGGGTTGAACTTGATGGGGAGTCCCATCTGGGCGGCGGAACGTTTTCGCCCGGCGGTGGACGGGGCTACGCGGGTGGAGGTCACCGGCATGCAGTTCGCCTGGTATTTCCGCTATCCCGGTCCCGACGGCAAGTTTGGAATCGCCAGGCCCGAGTTGGAAGACCCGTCCGCGGGAGGGGAAGCGGCCTTGGGCCTGGATCCGGCGGATCCGGCGTCGAAGGATGACGTGGTGACGGGCATTATGGAAGTGCCCGTGGGCCGTGAGGTGGAAGTCATTTTGCGCGCGCACGACGTGATCCACAGTTTTTTTGTTCCCGCCATGCGCTTCAAGCAAGACGCCGTGCCCGGCCTGGCGATCCATATGCACTTCACTCCAACCGAAACTGGTAACTTCGAAATCGCTTGTGCGGAACTGTGCGGGCTCGGCCACTACAAGATGCATGGCATGCTGAAAGTCGTCAGCCAGGACGAGTTTGACAAGTGGCTGGCAGCTCGGGAGGCGGAGAAACAATAAATGGTTGCCCAGGAATCCCACCAACACGCGGCCCCTCAAGGCTTCATCCGCAAATGGGTTTTCAGTCTCGACCACAAAGTCATTGGCCTGCAGTATTACTTCCTCGCGCTCACCGCGGTTTTCGTCGGCATGTTTCTCTCCCTGCTGATGAGGATCCATCTCATCTGGCCGGCGGCGGTACTGCCGTTGCTGGGCGAGATCAAACCCGAAACTTATCTCAGCCTGGTGACCATGCACGGCACGATCATGGTGTTTTTCGTGCTGACGACCGCGCCCCAGGGTGGCTTCGGCAACTATTTCCTGCCCATACAAATCGGCGCGCCCGACATGGCCTTCCCCGTCCTGAACATGCTCTCGTTCTGGACGACCTTCGTCGCCTATGTCGTGTTGCTGGCAGCCTTTTTTGTAGTGGGTGGAGCGC
>Ga0209117_1000626_pt1 | contig 13770 bp, 12 predicted proteins | sample BlaSpr_A8_OM2_M2_FD_187978 | JGI IMG/M metagenome (GOLD analysis project Ga0209117, IMG submission 187978) | Forest soil microbial communities from Thunder Bay, Ontario, Canada - Black Spruce, Ontario site 2_A8_OM2_M2 (SPAdes) (version 2) | ecosystem: Environmental > Terrestrial > Soil > Boreal...
GGTTTTCGGCTCGATCAGACGGTCCGTCTCCTTAGGTGGCGCTGATTCGACCGACGTCTCGCGAGCATCGGCCAATCCCTGGACCAGTTTCACCGCCGTCAGTCCGGCAGCAAAGACCATCGTGTAGAGACTCACCGTAGCTGCCGCCTCGGCGATGCTCCTGGTCTGCCAGACCATGCCGGCTGCATCGGTGACGGACCTATTGGTGCCGAATGCGATGTAGGCCAGGACATACGAAAGCCCGAGCACCGCATACATGACGACCGCCTGAGCGTAGTAGGACCGCGGCAAGGTCCTCATCGTTTCGCTCCCGAACTGGCGGAAGCGGATGACGAGAGCGAACAGCTGCAGGAACACGTAAACCGTGAAGAACCACCCCAGATAGTTCGTCAGGGGAACTCCAAAGTAGCCGCCGCCCTGCTCCCAGATCCAGAAGTGCTGGACGGTTGAAAAGTTTGGATCAAACGACAGGTCCCACATGGCCATGAGAAAGGCACCGATGAACGGGACGGCAACGGTCGTGAAGGCACTGGCGCCGCGGCGGACGTCTCCAACCAGCACGTTCGCGAGAACCCACGCGAGGTAGCCGGTGGCGACGTAGGCGGGGCCGATGAGCAGCGGCACCAAGAAGAGCTTGGGACCGAGTAAGTCGGTGTAGTGATAGTGCCCAAACGGAAATCCGGTAAGGATGCTGGTGTTTTCCAGGATGTTGCTGACGACCAGAGAAATGACGATGAAGGTCACGATTCCGATCCAGCCATAGCGCACCGCGCCGTGAATGAGCGCAAAGAGCACGGTGACCAAAAGGACGACCGGAATGGGGACGGAGACCAGATGCAGCGTGTTAGCAAAGATCACGGCTCCGTAAAGCGCTACAAGAACCCAGAGGGTGGTTCTGGACAAGTTCGTGTTTCTCATGCCGTCCTCCTGCGAATCCGGTTAATTACCAGGTGTCTATTTCTGTAACACTATTCGCTCTATGGGCATTCCAGCCAAAAAGAACAAGCCGCCGGCCCGGGGCGCCCCACGGGGACGGGGCCGCCCGCGCGCCGGGAAGGAGATCGATCTAGAGCGGCTCCTGCGGGCCGCCTTGGACGCCTTCGCCGAGAACGGCTACGACGGGACGTCGGTCCGCGAGCTGAGCAGGCGCCTGGGCGTGAGCCATGCCCTGCTCATCGCGCGCTTCGGCTCCAAGGAAGGCTTGTGGTTCGCGGCGATGGAGCACGCTCTCGCACAGACCGAGCAAACCTGGCGCGAGGTCGCCGACTCCCCCGCGCTAGACGATCTCGACGCGCTCCGCCAGGGGGTCGTCCAGCAGCTGATCTTCTCGGCGGCGCACCCTCAGGTGCTTCGGATCATGAGCCACGAGGGAGCGATCGACAGCCCGCGCTTGCGCTTCGTCATGGACCGCTTCGTCAACCCGCTGCGCCCAGGGGTTGAACGGCTTCTCGGCCGGCTCGTCGCGGCTGGACGGATACGGCACGTCCCCTACGCAACGCTTCATTTCCTGACCATTCACGGCGGTGGCGCGCCCTTCGCCAACCCTGTCGAAGCCGAGCTGCTCGGCGCGCCCGCGCATCCCCACGCCGAGGACATCCGCGCCCAGGCCGAGGCTGTGGCTGACTTGCTCATCGCAGGCATCGTGTTGCCACCACCCGTCCGGAATCCGACCGTTGGCGACTAGCCTCGCCGCATCAGAGCGTGATAGCGCGAACGGGCGGAAGCTGCGGCCCCCGAGTGCCAGAATGCTTGGAACGTGGTCGAGTCCCAGGGCAGGACGCTTACGCCGAGCCGTGGCGCCGGGTGCCTCAGCTGGATCCTCACCTCCGCATCGATCGTCTTCGGCGTATTTATCTTCCTGACCAGCGTTCTGGGAATCTACTTCGGGACTCGGGAAATGGGATTGCTCGCGATTCTCTATGGCTTGCTCGGCATGAGCATGGGCGTCGCCGGCATCGTCGCCGCCTGGGTCGAGCAGCCGCTCCGCGGAGCGCTGCTGGGTTGGTTCCTAGTAGGGATAGCAAGCCGGGCAATCGCAGAGACCGATGTTTACTCCATGTACGTGAGCGTGCCAATTGCGGTGCTCCTGCTCGGGGCGTTCGTGTTTGAGATGGCACGCCGGCCGTCGGCCGCCGGCACACGTTCTGCACTGGGAGGCGGCGCGCTCGCCATCCTTTCCCTGGTCGCGCTTGCTTTTGTGTCGCCCTATCTGCCAGTCATATGTCCGACGTTTGGGACTGAGAAGTACGGGTTCGCGATTGCCTATCCCGCCAGCACGTATCTCTTTGTAGGCACCGAGTCGCGAATCTTCGTCCAGTGCACCGGCTAAGGCCCCGGGTTCGGATTCGCCGCCAGCTGGCCGACGAGTAATAGCGTCGTCGGGTAGATCCCCAGCAGGATCGAAGCCACGCCGCTCAGCGCCACGACCGACCTGGTCGTGAGCGACGAGGGCACCACGTCGGTGCGGCTCGAGACCGACCACACGGGGATCAGCACGCGCACGTAGTAGAAGACCGACACCACGCTCATCAGCACCGCCAGCACGACAAGCCATGTGTAGCCCGCGCTCACACCCGCGGTGAATAGGAACAGCTTGCCGAAGAAGCCCACGGTCGGGGGGAAGCCCGCGAGCGACAGCATGAAGATCGTCATCAGGATCCCCAACACCGGATTGCGGCGCCCCAGGCCTTCGAGGTCTGCAAACGAATCCCGGTCTCCATCCGGTCCCGCCAGCAGCGTGATGACCGCGAACGCGCCGAAGTTCATGAACATGTAGATGAAGAGGTAGTAGTTGACCGCGGAGAGCCCCGCATCGCCGCCCGCGATCACCCCGATCAGGATGTAGCCCGCCTGCGCGATACCCGAGTACGCGAGCATTCGCTTCAGGCTCGACTGCGCGATCGCCATCACGTTGCCGACGATCATGCTTGTCGCCGCGACGAAGGCCAGCAGCACCTGCCATTCCGGCGCGAGGTGGGGGAGACCGCCCGCGAAGACGCGCACGATCATCGCGAAGGCCGCGGCTTTGGTCCCCACCGACATGAATGCGGTGACGGGAATCGGCGCGCCCTGGTACACGTCGGGAGTCCACATGTGGAAGGGCGCGGCGGAGACCTTGAAGGCGAAACCGACGCCCATCAGCACGATGCCGAGCAGGATCAGCGGATTGCTGGATGAGGACGAGGTGAGCCGGTTCGCGATCTCCGGGATCACCGTGGTGCCGGCGCCTCCGTAGATGAGCGCCATCCCGTACAGGACAAAGGCGCTCGCAAAGCCGCCGACCAACAGGTACTTCGCGCCAGCCTCTTGCGACCGGCTGTCCGTCCGCACGAATCCACACACGATGTAGAGAGCGATCGAGAGGAGCTCCAGGCCGAGGAAGACGGTGACCAGCGAAGTGGCCGAGGCCAGGACCATCATGCCGATGACCGCGGCCATGATCAGGATGTGGAACTCGCCTTCGAGCAGCCCGCGCTTCTTCAGGTACGAGTGGGACAGGGCGACCGTCAGGATGCCGAGTGAGGCGAACAGGATCTCGAAGAAGAGAGCGAAATTGTCGCCGGTCGCGAACCCGTGATAGGCGGGGCCACCCTGCCCATAGAGCCAGCGATAGACCGCCGTCCCCAGCGAGTACGAAAAGCCGACCGCCGCGACGATGGCCACTGCATTCCCGCGCCGCGCCTTCGGCAGCACCAGGTCGACCACTATCGCGAACAGGAAGAAGCCGGTGAGCGTCGCGATGGCGGCGATCTGGCTGAGGTCGGCCAGCGCCTGCGCCCAGGTGTAGCTGAGGGCTGGACTCATCTGGCCAACCCGGGCATGCCAACGGCAGACATCAAGCTGGTCAGGAAATTGGGATCGAGCCCGATGGCAAACATCAGCAAAACCAAAGGCGCAACCAGAATGAGCTGGCCGGTGTAGATGTCCGATTTCGGCACCGGGCCCGCCGGCGCGCCCTGCATGACGCCCTGGAACAGCCGCAGCATGTAGACCGGCGCCAGGACCAATCCGATGGCACCGAACAGGGCCAGGGCCGGCGCGCGCTCCCAGGCGCCGAGCAGTGTCATGAACTCGCCGGCGAAGCTGTTGAGCCCGGGCAGCCCGAGGGCGGCGAGGGTGACGATGAAGAACACCGCCGCCATCACGGGCATGCGAGCCGCCAGGCCGGCCATGGCCGAACGGTCACGCGTACCCGCGCGATCGGAGATCCAGGCCACGATCAAGAAGAGCGCCGGGACGATGAGACCGTGGTTGACCATCTGCAGCACGGCGCCCTGCTGGCCCTGCACGTTGTAGGCGAAGATCCCCAGCACGATGAAGCCCATGTGGCTCACGCTGGAGTAGGCGACCAGTAGCTTCATGTCGCGCTGGGCGATCGCCATCAGCGCGCCCCAGGTGATCGCGGCGACCGCGAGCACGGGGATGACCCAGCGCCAGTCCCACCAGTACACCGGGTTGGGGAACAGCGGTACCGCGATGCGCAGGAAGCCGTAGGCGCCGGCCTTACCCATCACCCCGGCGAAGAGAACCAGCATCGGAGTGGGCGCAGCCATGTAGGCGTCGGGGAGCCAGCTGTGGAAGGGGAACAGCGGGGTCTTGATCGCGAACGCGAGGGCGAAGACAAAGAAAAGACCGAACTGGATCGACGCCGACGGCGGCATCGTCGCGAGCAGTGCCAGATCGAAGGTCTTCTGCCCGGTGAAGACGTACTCGCCGATGACGCCGACCAGCATCAGGAGCGAGCCCGCCAGCGTGTACAGAACGAACTTGATCGCCGCGCGGCCCGGCCGCTCGCCCTCGCCGAAGATCCAGAGCAGGAAGTAGGCGGGGATGAGCATCGCCTCCCAGAACACATAGAAGAGGACGAGGTCCGTCGCCATGAACACGCCTGCGAGTCCCGCGGACATGGCGAGCATCAGCGCGATGAAGCGATTCACGTGACGGGTGGTGAGGGGCGTGGCAAGGATCGCGATCACGGTCAGGAACGCGTTGAGGACGACGAGCCACAGGCTGATGCCGTCGACGCCGAGGCGGTAGAAGATGCGCAGCTGCGGGATCCATGGCTGCGACTCCGTGAACTGGAAGCCCTGTGTGCCGGGAACGAAGATGGCGGCGACCCCGATGGAGATCGCCAGGGCCGCAAGAGCGACTGTCACGCCCCAGAACTTGGCCAGACGCGGCGGCATGAAGGCGATGAGCGCGGCGCCGACCAGGGGCAGCAGCCAGACGACGGTCAGCAGCATCAGGCGGTCCTCAGGAGCAGCAGCACTGCCGCCACCACCGCGCCGCCGACGAACACGAGCACGTAGTTGCGGAAGTAGCCGCTCTGGGTGAGGCTCAGGCTTCGCGCCGCGGCGACCGCCGCGTTTCCGGTGCCGACGACGGCGCCGTCAAGCACCGGTCCTTCGATGTCGCGCGCGCCCCAGTTTGCGATCGCGTCCATCGGGCGCACGAAGGCGGCGTCATAGATCTCGTCGAAGTAGTACTTGCGCTCGAGGAGCCGTTGCGCCCAGGGCACGTTTGCGCTCCACGTCTTCCACGTTCGCTCGACGTAGAAGCGGTAGGCGGCGAAAAACAGAAGCGTGGAGAGGACCATCGTGATCAGGCCGACCACGACGGCGCCCGCGTTTTCCTCCCAACGCAACGGACCCACGGCTGAGGCGAGAAAGTCCGAGACCACCGATGGGCCGATGCCCAGCGCGCGGGTCTGGATGAACCCGCCGACCACCGACAGCGCGGCGAGGATGAGGACCGGGACGAGCATGACCGGGGGTGCCTCATGCGGGTGCTCGACGGGTCGTTCGGACGACGGCTTGCCCGCGAAGGAGATCCACCACATGCGGCCGGTATAGAAGCCGGTGATGAGGGCTGTGGCGGCGCCGATGACCCAGACCCCGAGCGCGAGGGGGTCGCCCTTGGAGAACGCGGCGCCGAGGATCTGTTCCTTCGAGAAGAAGCCCACGAGCGGGATCACGCCGACCAGCGCGAGCGAGCCGATGAGGAATGCTCCGCCGGTCCGCGGCAGCTGGCGGAACAGGCCGCCGTACTTGCGCATGTCCTGCTCGTCGTGCATCGCGTGGATGACGTTGCCGGCGGCCATGAAGAGGAGGGCCTTGAAAAACGCGTGGGCGAGGAGGTGGAAGAAGCCGGCCGAGTAGGCGCCGATGCCGACCGCGAGGAACATGTACCCGATCTGGCTCATCGTCGAGTACGCGAGGACGCGCTTGATGTCGGTCTGGACGATCGCGATCGTGGCTGCGAACAGCGCGGTGACCGCGCCGATGATCGCGACAGCGCCGTGCGCGTACGGGGCAAGGTCATAGATGGGGTGCATGCGGCCGACGAGGTAGACCCCCGCGGTGACCATGGTGGCCGCGTGGATGAGGGCGCTCACGGGGGTGGGGCCCTCCATGGCGTCGGGCAGCCAGGTGTGCAGCGGGATCTGGGCAGATTTGGCTACTGCCCCGACGAGCAACAGGAAGCCGGCAAGCTCGAGCTGGAGCGAATCGCCGCCGGCGTAGCAAAGCAGCGCGCCTCTGCAGTGATTGATGCCTGCGAAGACGCCCGAGTAAGTCGTCTGGTGATAAGTCATGAACAGGACGAAGCCGCCGAGGATCATCCCGGCGTCGCCGATCACGTTCATCACGAACGCCTTCCGCGCGGCGGCCACGGCGGTCCGTCGCTGGTACCAGAAGCCGATCAACAGATATGAGCTGAGGCCGACGAGCGCCCAGCCGACGATGAGCCAGACGAAGTTCCCGGCGAGGACGAGCAGCAGCATCGAGAAGATGAAGACGTCCATATAGGTGAAGAAGCGCGCGTAGCTCGGGCCGTCTTCGTGCTCCATGTAGCCGACCGAGTAGGTGACGATCAGCCCGCCGACGCCTGTGATCACCAGGCACATGAAGATCGAGAGGTTGTCGATCAGGATGTTGAACGGCACCTGGAACGAGCCGCTCTGGATCCACGTCCAGTACGTGAAATCGCCGGATGCCTTGCCGAAGAACAAGGCGAGCGTGGCGACGAACGACCCCCACACCACGCCCGGGCCGACGATCTGCGTGACGATGCGCGGCAGTCGCCACCCGCGGCCCGCGAGCACAATCGCTCCGGCGGCGGGGAGGAGGAGGACCAGCAGCGCGAGCTGGCTCGCGTTCATCCTTTCATCTCGCTGAGCTCGTCGATGTCCTCGACGTCGCGCACGCGGAAGATGTCGACGAGGATCGCCAGTCCCACCACAGCTTCGGCCGCGGCGACGGTGATCGACATCAGCGTGAACAGCTGGCCCTCGAGGTTCCCCAGCTGGCGCGAGAAGGTGACCAGCGTGAGGTTGACCGCGTTCAGCATCAGCTCGATGCAGATGAGGATCACCAGGGGGTTGCGGCGCACCAGCACGCCGACCGCGCCGATGGTGAAGAGGATCGCGCTGAGGATCAAGAACCACGACGCGTCGAGGTGCGATCCGCCGAGGGTCATATCGCTCATTTGTCGTCGACCTTCTTGCGGCTGAGATAGATGGCGCCGATGGCGGCGACGAGCAGGAGGAGCGAGGTCAGCTCGAACGGGTAGAGGTAGGTCGTGAACAGGCCTACCGCGATCGACTGCACGGTCCCGAACGTGGAGAGATCGGTCTTGTCGGGCTGCCGGTACTGGACCCCGGCGAGCATCATCCAGATCAGGACGAGCAGCGCGAAGACGAACACGGCCGAGAGCCAGGACTGGAACCTCAGGTTGGCGCGGGCGAACTCGCGCGCGGGACCGAAAAGCGCGATCACGAATAGGAACAGGACCATGACCGCGCCGGCGTACACGATGATCTGCGCGACGAAGACGAACTGCGCGCTCAGCAGCAGGAAGAGGATGCCTAGGGCGATCATCACCACCACCAGGCTGAGCACGCTGCGGATGGGTTCGCGGAAGCTGATCACGCCGACGGCACCCGCGATTGCCATCAAGGCGGCGACGAAGAAAACGGCTACTGCCAAAGCTAGGGTGTGGGTTTTCCCCTCTCCCCTTCGGGGAGAGGGCTAGGGTGAGGGGCTGAAGCTGGCTTAGCCGTCAAGCGGGCCTCGACGTCAGGCGGCAGGGGCTCCAGCAGCTTCTCCTTGGTGAAGATGAACTTCTCGCGGCTCGTGTCCGACAGCTCGTACTCGGGTCCCAGCACAATTGCCTGCACCGGGCATGCGTCCTCGCAGTAGCCGCAGAAGATGCAGCGCAGCATGTTGATCTCGTACGTCTTGGCGTACCGCTCCCCCGGAGAGACGCGCTTCTCCTCGGTGTTCTCGGCGGCGATCACGAGGATGCAGCCAACAGGACACGCGGCCGCGCACAGCTCGCAGCCGATGCAGCGCTCGAGGCCGTTGTCGTACCGGCGCAGGTAATGCCGGCCTCGATACCGCTCCGACCGCACCGTCTTGTCCTCGGGGTACTCGGTGGTGACGACGGGCTTGAAGAACTCGGACAGGGTGGTCTTGAGCCCGCCGGCAAGCGCGGCCACGTCGCCGATGACACTCGGATGGGCGCCCTCGGGTTTCGGCGGCACGGGCTCGCCCGGACGCCGGAGTGGCGTCGGGTGCTCTGGCTGTTTGCTGTCGTTTTCGTCCGGCACTACAACCCCTGCGTCGCCACGAGGATGAACCCGGTGACGATCACGTTGACGATGGCCAGCGGCAGCAGCACCTTCCAACCCAGGCGCATGAGCATGTCGTAGCGCAGGCGCGGGAAGGTGCCGCGGAGCCAAATGTAAAGGAAGAGGAACAGCACTACCTTGATGAAGAAGGCGAGCACCGGCGGGACGAACCACAGGTTCCACCCGCCGAAGAACAGGATGGCGGCCAGCGCGGAAACCGTGATCATGTTCACGTACTCGGCCAGGTAGTACATGACGAATTTGAGGCCCGAGTATTCGGTGAGGAATCCGCCGATCAGCTCCTGCTCGGCCTCGGGCAGGTCGAACGGGGCGCGGTTGGTCTCCGCCGTCGCCGCGATCAGGTAGATCACAAACCCGAGCGGCGTGAGGAGGATGAGCGGGATCGGGCCGTTGTACCAGCCCCAGCTCACGGAGTACTCCGCGATGTCGCGCAGCCGGAGCGAACCCACGATCATGAAGGTCGGCACGAGGGAGAGGCCCAGCGCCATCTCGTAGCTGATCAGCTGTGCCGCCGAGCGCAGACCGCCCAGCATCGAGTACTTGTTGTTCGACGCGTACCCGCCGAGCACTATCGCGTAGACGTTGAGCGAGCTGAAGGCGAAGATCAGCAGGATGCCGATGTTCAGATCGGCGATCCAGTACTGGACGTTGTACCAGAGGCCGATTGGGATCACCGCCCACGAAAGGAACGCAGCCGCGACCGCGATCGTAGGCGCGATCACGAACAGGACCTTGTCGGTGTCCGCCGGGACGAAGCTCTCTTTGAAAGCGAGCTTCACGCCGTCGGCGGCGAGCTGCAGCAGCCCGAAGGGACCCACGCGGTTGGGGCCCGGGCGCCGCTGGATCCGGCCCAGCGCAACGCGCTCGAACCACACCGTGTAGGCGGTCGCGGTCAGCACGACGAAGAGCAGGGCCGTGATCGCCACGATGACGACGACCCAGTGCCCTATGGGGTTGTTGTACAGCTCGTTCACGGGTGCGCGGGCCCGATCAGAACCGGCGTCGGTTGAGGCTCGGGGTCGGGCGCCTGCGCGAGGGCGGCGAGCGCCGGCACCACCGACGCGATCTCGCGCTGGATCGGGAAGATGCCGGTGTAGTCCAGGTGCAGCCCGAGCGCGACGCTCAGCTCAACCAGCACGTCCCACGCCTCGCGAAGAGGAGGGGTCATTGCAACCGGCGGGCGCAGGAACTGGACGGTGCCTTCGAGGTTGGCGTACGAGCCCTGCCGCTCGGCGAAAGTGGTCGCTGGCAGCACGACAGCGGCCTTGGCGTACTCAGGTCGGGGAAGGTGGTCCCACGCGGCGAGGAACCGAACCGAGGAGGGGATGCCGGCGGTGGGCGGCGGGCCCCAGCTCAGCAGCGCTTCGACACCCTCCAGCGAGTCCCACCCGGCGACGCCGATCGCCAGCGCGCCGCGCTCGTTGGTGGCGCGATACAGGGGCATCTCCTTGCCTCCAACCTTCTCGGCCAGATCGCCGCACGCGGTGGCCAGCTCGTTCATGTCCTCGGTGCCGAGGCCATCGCCGAAAAGGATCGCCACGAGTCCGCCCGGGTTTTTCAGAAGCTCATGCGACGCGAGCTTGCGCACCTCGGCGGCGGCCGAGCCCGGCTCGTTGCGGATGTGGACGGTGTTTGGGTTGCGGTCGAGGTCGACTCCGTCCGGGTGGATGACTATCAACTTCGCGCCGCGCTTGCTCACCGCCTTCTTGACCCGGAGGTTGACGATGGGCACGTCGTTTTCCGTGTCGGAGGCGACGATGACGATGACCTTCGCGTCATCTATCTCTTTGATCCTCAGCGTGTCATTTGAAAGTGCGCCCTGCGCGCGCCCGGCGGCTGGTGCAGGGATGGCGGTGCGTCCGTGCATCTTCACCTTGGCGCCGCGCAGGGGTCCATCGAGGAGGTGCTTGAAGAGGAATGCCTCTTCGTTGGTCAGGTCCGCCGGCAGCGAGATGCCGAGCTTCGCGCCCTTGCCCCCGATCCCGACCGCCACGCCGGCCAGCGCCACGGACCAGGTCGTCCTGGCGCCATTGACGGTCGGAGTGCGGAGGCGCGTCCCGTCGTTGACGTCCGTGTAGTCGAAGCGGCCGCGGTCGCAGATCCAGCCCTCGTCGATGTCGTCGTTCTCCCGCGAGGTGATGCGCACCAGCTGCCCGCGCCGCTGCCAGAGAGTCACATTGCAGCCGACCGCGCACTTGTTGCACACGCTCGCGGTGTGCGTCATGTCCCACGGGCGCGACTCGAAGCGCCAGACGCGGGAGGTGAGGGCGCCCACGGGGCAGAGGTCGATGATGTTGCCGCTGAAGTTCGACTGGAGCGGCTGGTCGAACTGGCTCGTGATGTACGACTGGACGCCGCGCTGGCCGACCGTCAGCTCCTGCTCCCACGCGACCTCGTCGTAGTAGCGGGTGCACCTGTAGCAAAGCACACACCGCTCGCGATCGAGCGCGATGTTCTGCGACAGCGGGATCGGCTTGCGGAAGTGGAGGCGAGGCCCGTCGATCCGGCTCGTCGGGTACCCGTGGCGGAACGTGAAGTCCTGCAGCGGGCATTCGCCGCCCTTGTCGCAGACCGGGCAGTCGAGCGGGTGGTTGACGAGCTCGAACTCGAGAATGTCGGCGCGCGCCTGGACCGCCATCGCGCTCTGGGTGCGCACGACCATCCCTTCGGCCACCGGCGTGGTGCACGCGGTTTGGGGGCGCGGCGGTCCGGGGGTGAAGTCAACCAGGCACAGCCGGCACGCCCCGACTGGGTCGAGCTTGTGGTGATAGCAGAAGACCGGGATCTCGATGCCGACGGTCTTGGCCGCCTCGACGATCAGGGTCCCGGCGGGGACCGTGATCTTGTGCCCGTCGATGGTCAGGTTTACGTCAGGCATGAGCTGCTACAGCTCCCACGTTGCAGGTGTGGCGGAGGCAGTGGTCCTCGTACTCGTCGTGGAAGTGGCGCATGGTCGACTCGATGACCCAGCCGGCTGCGTCGCCCAGGCCGCACAGGCAGCGCCCGTTCTGCAGACCGTCCGCGACCCGCTCGAGGACGCCGAGCTCCAGCTGAGAGCCCTCGTTCGCGAGGATGCGGTCGTAGGTCCGGACTGCCCAGTTGCCGCCGACGCGGCACGGGGTGCACTTGCCACACGACTCGTGGGCATAGAAGCGCAACAGTCGCGCGGCGCCTTTGACCACGCAGTGCGAGTCGTCCATCACGATGATCCCGCCCGAACCGCCCATCGTCCCCAGGGCCTTGAGCCCGTCGAGGTCGGTGGACGTGTCGATCATCGAGGCGGGGAGGACCTTGGCCGACGACCCGCCGGGCCAGAACACCTTCAGCTTGCGTCCAGGCAGGTAACCGCCGGCGAGCTCCTCGATGATGTGGCGGTACGTGACGCCGATCACGATCTCGTAGTTGCCGGGTTTCTTCACGTCGCCGCTGACCGTCACCATGCGCGTGCCCTTCGCCTTTTCGGTCCCGCGCTTGGCGTATTCGGCGCCCCCGTTGCGGATGATCCAGGGCACCGTCGACAGCGTCTCGACGTTGTTGACCGCGGTCGGCTGTCCCCACGCGCCTTTGACGGCGGGGAATGGGGGACGGGAGCGGGGCTGGGCGCGCTTGCCCTCGAGAGACTCGAGCAGCGCGGTCTCCTCGCCGCAGATGTACGCGCCGTGGCCGCGGTACAGCCGGACGTCGAGCGCGTGGCCTGTCCCAAACGGGTGGGTGCCGAGGTAGCCCTTTGCGTGGGCTTCGGCGATCGCTTCGCGCAGCATTTCGTACGGCAGGTCGTACTCGCCGCGGATGTAGATCCATGCCGAGTGGCCGCCGATCGCGAAGCTCGCGATGGCAGCGCCCTCGACGAGGGCGTGCGGGGAGTTCTCCATCAAGTAGCGGTCCTTCGCGCTGCCCGGCTCGGACTCGTCGGCATTGACCACTATGTACTTCGGCCCGGGGTGGTCTTTCGGTACGAACGACCACTTCATCGCCGTGGGGAAATCCGCCCCGCCTCGCCCGCGCAGCCCGGAGATCTTGACCTCGTCGATGACCTGCTGGGCGGTCATTGAGGTCACGACCTTGCGCAGCGCGGAGTAGCCGCCGAGCTTTTCGTAGGCGGCGAGCTTGTGCAGGTCCGGCGTGGCAAACCACTCGGTCAGCACCGGCCCACCCACGGTCCCCCTCTGCTCAGACACCCTTCTTCTTCCTTGTCTTTTTCACGGGAGGAGTCGCTTCCCCACTTGTGGGGAAGGTGGCCGGCCGCAGGCCGGCCGGATGGGGAGGCAGTGGAGTTGGCCGTGCCGGGGAAGGCGACTTTCTTTCCGCGACCAGCTGATCGATCTTCGCCGCCGTCAGGTCGTAGTGATACCGGTGGTCGATCCGGCACATCGGCGCGTATTCGCACGCGCCCATGCACTCGACCTCCTCGTACGAGAAGAGACCGTCCCCCGACACCTCGCCCGCCTCTCTGACACCGATGGCGCCGCGAAGGTGGTCGACGATCTCCTCCGCGCCGCGCAGCGTGCAGCTGAGGTTGGTGCAGACGTAGAACCTGTGCTTGCCGACCGGCTGGAGGTGGAACAGCGTGTAAAAGGTCGCGACGCCCTCGACATATCCCGGATCGAGCTGCAGCGCGACCGCCACCTCGCTCATCGCCTCCGGCGTGAGATAGCCAAGCTCCTCCTGCGCCAGGTCCAGCGCCGGCATCACCGCGGACCGAGGCTGCGGATAGTTCGCCGGCAATGCCTTGATCTCCTCGAGGAGATGCGGCGAAAGCGCGCTCATAGATTCACCTCCCCACCGTGTGGGGAAGAATTCACCTCCCCACAGTGTGGGGAGGTCGGGCACCGCTTGCGGTGCCCGGGTGGGGGTCGATCCCAAAGGCAAAGTCGGAGGCTGCTCATCGGTCTACATCCCCGAGCACCGTGTCCGCCGTGCCGATGATCGCGATCATGTCGGCGACCATGTGGTTGAGCGCCATGCGCTCGAGCGCCTGCAGGTTGACGAACGAAGCGGACCTGAACTTCACCCGACGCGGCTTGTGAGTGCCGTCGCTGACGACGTAGCACCCGTTCTCGCCGCGACCCGACTCGACCGCGACGTACACGTCGCCCGGAGGCACCGAGTACCCCTCGGTG
>Ga0209117_1000628_pt1 | contig 13752 bp, 11 predicted proteins | sample BlaSpr_A8_OM2_M2_FD_187978 | JGI IMG/M metagenome (GOLD analysis project Ga0209117, IMG submission 187978) | Forest soil microbial communities from Thunder Bay, Ontario, Canada - Black Spruce, Ontario site 2_A8_OM2_M2 (SPAdes) (version 2) | ecosystem: Environmental > Terrestrial > Soil > Boreal...
ACGGAAGCGAGATGTTTTTTCTGCTTCGCATGGCATTCTGGCTCGGGCTGGTGCTCGTGCTGTTGCCCAGGGAGAAGACCCCCGAATCGGACAAGCTGCCGCAACTGGGGGCGTCGGAAGCCGTGTCGGCTGCGACCGCGGCGGTGTCGGACATGAGCCAATTTTGCAAGCGCCAGCCGGCAGCCTGCGAAGTCGGCGGCCAGGCCGCGACCGTGATCGGACAGCGCGCCCAGGCCGGCGCGCGCAAGCTGTATCAGATCATCATCGACAAGCGCGCACCTGACCATACCGGCTCGATCGGCGGCGGCGAGAATGTGGATCCTGCGGTCGTGGAAGCGGCGCCGCGAAGCACGCTGACGCCGGACGATCTGCTGGCGGAGTGGCGAGCCCCGCCGGCGCCGTGACGGCAAAAAAGCCCGGAACTATTGCCATTATTGACCGGGCAATATCGCTTTCGACTTCCTGCGATCCTATATATAGCTCTGGGATTGAGCGCAGGGCACGATGACGATCGACGAAATCAGGGATAATTTTGCGCTGCTGGATGAGTGGGACGACCGCTACCGGTATGTCATCGAGCTCGGCCGCACGCTGGATCCGATGCCGGAAGCCGAACATTCCGCGGCCAACAAGGTGCTGGGCTGCGCCAGCCAGGTCTGGCTTGCAAAGCGGGTCGCCCGCAGCCCTGCCAGCGAGCCGTTGCTGAATTATCTCGGCGACAGCGACGCGCATATCGTGCGCGGACTGATCGCGATCCTGCTGACGCTGTATTCAGGCCATACCCCGCAGGAAATTCTTGCAACCGATGCGATCCGTGTGTTCGACGAATTCGGATTTCGCGAGCACCTGACGCCGCAGCGTTCCAACGGCCTGCGCGCCATGGTCGAGCGCATTCGCTCCGACGCCCGCCAGGCGCTTGCCGCCGCCTCCTGAAAGCTGGGCTTGAGCATAAAGCGTTAATCATCACGCCGCCGTGATCGGCCGACACCGGATCGTGGTGTTTCGTGCCTCCAACAACCTGGAGATGTCGGGGTCAACCTGTCTTTAAGGCATTTATCGGATAATCCGTTGACAACTGGGAGTTGACGGATGAGTGAGCTTCCGCCGGTCTGGCGCTTCATGCGGTCGCGATCCGGTCGCGGCTTTCTGCTGCATCTGAGCCTCTGCGCAGCGCTGTCCGTGGCGGTCGGCTATGGATTCTACTATTTCAGCCTGAACTGGTTCAAGGAGCATAAGAGCAGCGAAAAGATCATCGCGCTCCAACTGGTGGACGCCTTTGTCACCAACTATTCGGCCATCCGATCGCAATTCGGACAAAACGCGCCGGTTCCGGCGTCGTTTCGAGCCCACGCGATCGAGGCTTTCAACAAGCAGAACGGCGATAATTCCGATTTCCACCTGGCCTCGGTCGGTCGCCCGGGACGAGAGATCTTGACGCCGCCAACGGACGCCCAGATGGCCCGAACCATCGAGGCCTTCGCAGCGACGCCAAAGCCAAAACCGGTATCGGAGCTGCTCGACGTCAATGGCGAACTGATGTTCCGCACGGTTTATCCCACCGTGGCACACGAACAGAGTTGCGTTAACTGTCATAACGCACTCCAGCCCGACAAAGCGCAGTGGCATCTCAACGACGTCATCGGCGCGTTCGTGATTGACGTCCCGATGTCGCCTTTTATGCGCACGGTGATGTGGCAAAGTACCGGCATCGGACTGGGTCTCTTCCTCGCACTGGCGCTGGCGGGCCTGACGATTTCTCTCATTCATTTCCGTCAGCTGGAAGCTCTCGATGCGTCCGCTGCAAAGCTCGGGCGCACCCAAAACTTTCTCGATAACATCATCGAGAACATGCCGGTGTCGGTTGCAGTCAAGGACGCGCGCGACCGGTGCTATGTCCTCATCAACCGGACCGCCGAAGCCATTTTCGGGATAGCGCGTGGCGACCTGATCGGCAGACACACCCATGATCCGTCCAACAAGGAAACCGCGAATGACTTGTTCCCGCTCGCTGCCGAGGCTTTGCGCACGCGAGAGCTGCAAACCATTGACGAGCACGTGGTTCAGACCCATCACAATGGCACCCGCATCCTGACAACCAGAAATCTTTCGATACCGGACGAAACCGGCGAACAGCGCTACCTTCTCAGCCTTTCGGAGGATATTACGGAGCGCAAGCAGGCGGAGGCCCGCATCCAGCATATGGCACATTATGATGCCTTGACGGATTTGCCCAATCGAGCCGCCTTCGTGGAGCATCTCACCCGCACGATCGATGCCGCAAAGGTGAGTGAAGAATCGTTCGCCGTGCTGAGCATCGACCTCGACCGCTTCAAGGAGGTCAACGACATGTTTGGCCATGCGGTCGGCGACGATGTGCTTCGCGATCTGTCGCAACAGCTGCGTGCGCTCGCCGGCGAGGCTTACCTGGCGCGGCTTGGTGGCGACGAGTTTACCCTCGTGACGCCGAATGGCGATCATCCGGCGCTCGCCGAAATCCTCGCCGAACGGCTCCACGCGGCCGTCGCTGCCGATCTGGAACTAAACGGCCAGCATCTGCGCGTCGGTATCAGCATTGGCATTGCCATCTTTCCGGCCGACGGCCCTGACGCAACGACGCTACTCAACAATGCTGACGCAGCACTCTCCCGCGCCAAGGCCGCCGGTCGCGGCAAGACGCGCTTCTTCGAAATCGAAATGGATAATCGGCTGCGGGAACGGCGCGCTATTCAGCACGAACTCTCCTCCGCCATCGAACGGAACGAGCTCCGTCTTCACTATCAGCCGCTGGCCAAGATTGATGGCGAGGTGATCGGGTTCGAGGCATTGGTCCGCTGGCACAATCCGCAGCGCGGCTTGGTTTCACCCGCAACCTTCATTCCGGTTGCCGAGGAAAGCGGTCTCATCATGCAGATCGGCGAATGGGTGCTCCGCGAGGCCTGCCGCGAAGCCGCGTCGTGGTCACACCCACTCCAGATCGCGGTCAATCTATCGCCCATCCAGTTCCGCCACGGCGACCTTGCGGGATTGGTTCATTCGGTACTGCTGGAAACCGGCCTTGCGCCGACGCGGTTGGAACTCGAAATCACTGAGGGCGTGCTGGTCGAGGATTTCGCCCGCGGCGTCTCGATCCTGCGTCGCCTAAAGTCGCTTGGCGTTCGCATCGCAATGGACGACTTTGGCACCGGATATTCGTCATTGTCCTATTTGCAATCGTTCCCGTTCGACAAGATCAAGATCGACCAGTCGTTCATATCGAATGTGAAGAGCAATCCCCAGTCGGCGGCCATTGTGCGCGCCGTCATTGGGCTGGCACACGGGCTCAATCTGCCAGTGCTGGCGGAGGGCGTTGAGACAAAGGCCCAGCTCGATTTTCTTGCCGCCGAGTCCTGCGATGGAGTGCAGGGTTACCTGCTGGGGCGGCCACATCCAATCCTGGAATATTCCGAACTCATCGGCCGCAATGATCCGGCCGATGCAAAGCTGCTCAGCGCCTGAATATTCTGACCTACTTCCGCCGCCGCCGCTGCTGGCCGAGCCCCATCTTCTTGGCGAGCTGCGAACGCGCCACCGCGTAATTCGGCGCAACCATCGGATAGTCCGCCGGCAGGCCCCATTTGTCCCGGTATTGTTCCGGAGTCATGCTGTACTGCGTGCGCAGATGCCGCTTCAGCGATTTGAAGCGCTTGCCGTCCTCGAGACATACCAGATAGTCGGGGGTCATCGATTTCTTGACGGAAACCGCCGGTTTTGCGGGTTCCAAAGGCGTTTCGATCCGGCCGGTCGAAACCCGCAGCAACGCCCCATGAATCTGGCTAATCAGGTTCGGAATTTCGGAAGGCGGCGTCGGATTATTGCTGAGATAGGCCGATACGATATTCGCAGTCAGGTCGATGAAGCTTTTGCCGGCGGCGTCGGACATGGCCTGAACCCTTCGAGCTCGCAATCACGCATGGATATTTGCGCATCGCACAGTATCCCGCAGCCCCAATACGCTTTCGGAATCTTCCACTACTTGCCGAATATGAGCGGATTACTGCCGACGTGACAAGAACAGCGGCGCTTTATTTTTTCAAGCCGGTTCCTGGAAGTACAGCTCGCTCAGGAACGCTGGTCGAGGTGCGAACGCAGTTCGTCGATGGACGCGAACCGCATCATGCCTTCGGGCATTTGCGCCTCGATCGAGCCGTCCGAATACAGCGAGTAGGCCATGCCATCGACGACGCCTGATTTGAGAACCGTGACCGGCGGCTGCTCCTCGTTTCGCGCGGGCGGCGGAGAGCGATCGGTCCCGGTTGCGGCGACGCCTGCTTCGGTGAACGTCGATGGCGCCCGGGCGGGGCGCCGCTGCGGCGGCACATCGGCGGTCCTCGCACGTTCCGATTTTGGCCACGCGTCGTCGAACGACGCCGGCGGCGCCTCGCTTGGTTCGGGCGCCGGCAGTGGCGCGGCGGGCGGTGCGGGGCGCAGATCGGGCGCGGATGGATCGGCGGTTCGCGCCTCGGCGCGCTCGCGCTCCTTCCGCGATGACGAGGAAAACAAGAGGTTGCGCCGCGGCTTGACGGCTGGGGCGGCCTCGACTGGCTCGGAGCCGCGCGAGGCGGCATCGTCCTGCCAAGGCGGTGCCGACGGCGCTCCCGGCTCCCCACTTCCTGCATTTTTCGGTGCCGGCTGGTCGCGGCTGAATAAGAAACCGCCATCTTCCGGAGCCTGATCGCCCAGCGCAGCGCTCAGGGCGGCCACCGGCAGTTCCTGGGGAACGCCGGGGCCGAGCCGCCGCGCGATATTCTTCAGCTCCCGGACAACCATCCACAGGCCGAGCATGATCATCCCGGTGCACGCCGCGACCGCGCCTGTGACGATCAAGGTATTGCCGAAACTGAATTCCTTGACCGGGATCCCGAAACCGATCGCCAGGAGACCGGCCAACAGAAAGCCAATCCCGGCGATCAACCACACCACCATCATCGAACTCACCCCCGGGCTGCGCTCGAAATGCTCGCAAGCCGCCTACGCCACGATACTGTCATATTGTGCACCTCGCCAACCGGCAATTGCAGGGCCAGTTCCCGCAAAGGAGGAGAATCCAGAACTTAATTCTTATCCGGCGGTCATCCGGGCTTCCGAAATCCAGGCCTCTGAAGATTGCTGCATTGCATCAGGGAAATTACGCCACAATTGCCAATTACTTGGAAAGAGAACTGCGCTATATGGTTGCCGGGGAATGAGGCCCAAAAGCGCCATAGCTGGGCCAAAAGGGACGCCGGGTTACTAATAGCCATGTCATCCATTACTACTTCGGTCATCGATACGCCCTCACGGCGCTCGGTGGAGCGGACTTGCGACGACCTTGCCATCCTGGTGCTGGCTGCGGTCGCCTTAATCGCCGGTCTCACGTTTCGCGATTATGGGTTGGGCTGGGACGACTACACCCACGCCGAATATGCCGATCTGCTGCTGCGCATGTATGGTTCCGGGTTCAAGGATACCGGAGCACTGTCGTTCGCCAACCTCTATATGTACGGCGGCGGCTTCGACATGGCGGCTGCGCTGCTGCACAAGGTCATCCCGCTCGAATTGTTTGAAACCCGCCGCCTGCTCGGCGCCATCGTCGGCGTGATCGGCCTGGCGGTGACGTGGCGCCTTGGCCGGCGGGTCGGCGGCCCGCTAGCCGGGCTCGCAGCGCTGCTGCTGCTGGCGCTGTGCCCGACCTTCTACGGGCACATGTTCATGAACCCGAAGGATGCGCCGTTCGCCGTTGCGATGGTGATCCTGATGCTCGGCCTTGTCCGTCTGGCCGAGGAATATCCCGCGCCTTCGCCGCAAACCATCCTGATCGTCGGTCTTGGCGCTGGCCTGTCGATCGGTTCGCGCATCCTCGGCGGGCTGGCCCTGGTCTATGCCCTGGCCGGCTTTGTGCCGTTGTTCCTGGAAGAAATTCACACCCACAGCCCGCGTGAAGCCGCTCAGCGCTTCCTGCACGTTGTCTACGTGCTGCTGCCCGGCCTGATCCTCGGCTACCTCGTGATGGGGTTGATCTGGCCATGGTCGATTATGGAACCGGGCAATCCCTTTCATGCCCTGACGTATTTCTCGCACTTCTTCGAGAAGCCATGGAAGGAAATGTTCGATGGCGCACTGGTATCCGTGCCGGATATGCCTTGGTCGTATCTGCCGACCCTGTTTGCGCTGCAGCTTCCCGAAATACTGCTCGGTCTTTCGATCGCCGGTGTCGTCGGCACGTTGATGTCGCTGTCGCGCTCCGATGTATCGGGCCGGCGCAAGACCATCCTCTTGATGCTGACACTGGCGGCAACGCTGCCGCTCGTGATTGCGATGGTGAAGCGCCCGGCACTCTACAATGGTATCAGGCATTTCATTTTTGTAATCCCGCCAATGGCGGTGCTCGCAGGCACGACGTTCGCGCGGGGAATGAGCTGGCTCAAGGAAAATCGCCGCAGTTGGCAGCCCGCCGCCGTGGCCGTTTTCTCGTTCGGCCTGCTGTTGCCGCTCGGAGAAATGATCCGGCTGCACCCCTACCAGTACACGCACTTCAATCATATCGCGGGCACGGTGCGCGGCGCCGACGATCTGTACATGCTGGATTACTGGGGCCTCGCGCTGAAGCAGGCCTCCGATGGCCTGCGCGAACAAATCATCGAACGGCAGGAAGTGCCGCCGCACGGACGCAAATGGAAGGTCGCGGTGTGCGGTCCGCAACGCCCCGCCCAGGTCGCGCTCGGCTCGGACTTCACGATCGGCTGGGACAGCCACGCCGCCGACTTCGCCATGACGCTTGGCGAGTTCTACTGCAAGGGCCTGACCGCGCCGGTTATGGTGGAAATCAAGCGCGATGACGTGGTGTTTGCACGCGTTTACGATATCCGCGGGCGCAGCATTTCCAGCCTGCTCGCGATTCCGGCGCCTTAACCGCCGTTACAACAGCATAACTGCCACGCCGGCCCTGCGCCTTGCTGCAGGCCTGCCGCAGGGATAGGCTGAACGCGAAAATCAATCGTTCATACGGGAGAAACCGGTCATGTCACCAGCCGAAGCTCGCCTGAAGGAAGTGCCGTCGGAAATGGCGGAGGCCGAATGGAACCAGCGGGTCAATCTTGCCGCGTGCTACCGCCTGATCGCGCATTATGGTTGGGACGATCTGGTCGATACCCACATCTCCGCGCGGGTGCCGGGGCCGGAGCATCATTTCCTGATCAATCCCTACGGCCTGATGTTCGACGAAATAACGGCTTCCAGTCTCGTGAAGGTCGACCTCGACGGTAACCAACTGACAAAAAGCGACTACAGCATCAACCCGGCCGGCTTCACCATCCACTCGGCGATCCACGAAGTGCGCGAGGATGCCGGCTGCGTGCTTCATCTGCACACGCCCGACGGCACTGCCGTGGCGAGTTGCATGGAAGGCCTGCTGCCGCTGAACCAGACCGCACAGCTGGTCACCCACGATCTCGCCTATCATGACTACGAAGGGATCGCGCTCGATCATGACGAGCGCCCGCGCCTGCAAAAAGACCTCGGCAACAAGAACCACATGCTGCTACGCAATCACGGCACCCTGACGGTCGGCCGGTCGGTCGCTTCCGCCTTCGAGCGCATGTTCCATCTGGAGCGGGCCTGCACCATGCAGGTACGTACCCGCATGCTGGGGCCGACGGCCTACCCGGTCGACCCGGCGGTGATCGAGAAGAACGAAAAGGTGATTTCGAATCCCGACCGCGCCGAGCTGCGCTCGACGACGCTGGTATGGCCACCGCTGCTGCGCAAGCTCGACCGCCTCGATCCCAGCTACAAGAATTGAAATTCTCGGGGCTTCCGTGTAGTATCGCTTTCAACGACCTCTGCACTTCGATCCAAACGCCGCCCAATTCCGGGCGGCGTTTTCATTTTCTGACGACGTCATCGAGCGGCCGGCTGATGTCGGCTATTTCGGGAGGCCATACGATCTCGAATCGCTCGAACATGGTTTCGATCTCGTCGTGCATCTGAAAACCTTGAGCGGCGGCTCGCCGCTCGAAGTACCGGCGATGGGCGGCCAGCCACCATTCGCGGGTGCGCTCGCCCTCGCCTTCATCCCACGCAAACCGTTCGTCGACCGAGTTCAGCGGCCCGATCCGGACCTCGGTCGTGCGCCAGACGGCGCGCGGGCGGTCGGCGCCATCCAGCAAGATGACGTAGCCTCCAACGACTGGCGGCGGCTCCCCGCCGGGGCCGAATTGACCAACCAATCCCGCGGTCGCCCGCTTGATCCCGGCAACCGTCAGTTCCGCCAGTTCGGTCGCCATGTCAGGGCCATCGCCAAATGCCGCCACATCGTAGTCGTCGTGGTGCAGACCGGCGGCGTCGCAATACCCGCGCCAGAATTCTTCCGTGAGGGCAGATCGCTTTCCCGAGGCCACCGCGTCCTATCCCTTCGGCGCGTCCGCCAGCGCCGCTAGAATCCGCGCCCACGAGCGAATGCCCTTGTGAAAGCTCTTCAGGTCATATTTTTCGTTCGGCGAATGGATGTTGTCGTCGTCCAGCCCAAAACCGACCAGCACGGTATCGAGACCGAGCGTGCGCTTGAAATCCGCAACGATCGGGATCGATGCGCCGGAGCCGATCAGGAGCGCTTCCTTGCCCCACTCGTCGGTCAGCGCGCGCTTGGCGGCGGCCAGCGGCTTCATGTTCCAGTCAAGCGCGATGGCCGGCGCGCTGGAATGGTCGCCAAATTCGGCCCTGCAATCTCCCGGCAGCCGCGCGGTGACGTAGTCACGAAAGGCTTTTCGGATCTTGTCGGGCTTTTGCCCCTCCACCAGCCGGAACGAGATCTTGGCCGAGGCTTCTGCGGGGATCACGGTCTTTGAGCCCTCGCCGGTATACCCCCCGATGATGCCATTGATGTCGCAGGTCGGCCGCGATGAGATTTGCTCGATCAACAGGCGGTCTTTCTCGCCGGCGGGGATCGAAAGACCGATCGGCTTGAGAAAAGAGTCTGGCGTCAGGTTGAGCTTGGACCACTGGGCGAGAATATCGGCTGGAAGATCCTTCACGCCATCATAGAAGCCGGGGATCGTGATGTGGCCATTCTCATCAAAAAGGCTGCCGAGAATGCGGGTCAGCACCCGGATCGGATTTTGCGCACCGCCGCCGAAGATGCCGGAATGCAGATCGCGATTGGCGGCCTTGATCCGCACTTCATCGTAAACAAGCCCGCGCAGCGACGTGGTGATCGCCGGTGTATTGGGGTCCCACATGCCCGTGTCGCAGACCAATGCAAAATCCGCCTTGAGGTCGTCCTTGTTCTTTTCAAGAAACGGAACGAAATTTTTCGATCCGATTTCTTCTTCGCCCTCGATGACAATGGTCACGTCGACCGGCAGCGATCCCGTGACGGATTTCCAGGCCCGGCAGGCTTCGACGAAGGTCATAAGCTGGCCCTTGTCGTCCTCCGCGCCGCGCGCGACGATGATTTTTCGCCCGTCGGCATGCGTGGTAACGGCCGGCTCGAATGGCGGACGGTGCCAAAGACTAAGCGGATCGACCGGCTGCACGTCATAATGACCGTAGAACAGCACATGCGGCCGCGGCTCGCCGTTGGCTTTGCCATTTCCCTTGCTGTTGCTTTTGGCGACGATGGCGGGATGGCCGGCGGTCGGCCTGACTTCAGTATCAAAACCGAGTGTCGCGATATCGCTGGCGAGATGATCGGCCGCCGTCTTGCAATCTGCGGCGAAGGCCGGGTCGGCCGAGATCGATTTGATCCGCAACAGGGCAAACAGCCGCTCGAGGCTGTTATCGAAATCGGCATCGATGCGGTCGAGGACAGGTTGTAGTTGAGGCGCGCTGGACATCGCAATCTTCCCTGGGGCTAGTTGTTCTGCATATCGGGTTGTAGCTCCGTCGAGGACAAGGAACCAGCCGTCCCATCCGAGAGCGGATGCAGGATATGCCAGACCAATCCTCCGGCAATCATGGCGGCGGCTGCGAGGTTGTTGCCGTAGGCCTGCAGATCGTTCGGAAAAACCGGAAACGACAGGCACATCAGCAGCCCCGCAATCGCCAGCGTAGCCCACGTGCCCGTCTGCACCGCGCGACGGGGATCAAAGGCAGCCCGGTGAATCAGAATGGTCATCGGAAAGAACAGCCACATGAAGTAGTACTGCCGGGCCAACGGCGACGCCACCGTCATCAGACAGAACAGGATACCAAGTTCTTCGGCATTCGAGCGTGGTGTCGTCCGCGAGCGCGCCGGCATCACCGCGATGTATCCCAGTCCGATCGCGAGCGATATCGCGAGCACGACCCAATTAGCCGTCTTGAAATCGAGATCGACCAGATTCATGTACGCTGGCGCCTTGGCCGGATTATCCTGGTTGTAATTGACCGGGCGCGTCAGCCGATGCGTCACGGCGATGATGGACTGATTGACCCACGACCAGTTCTGCTCGCCACGCTGTCCGAAACCCTGCTCCGAACTCGATCCAACCATGCCGTGAAACCATGTCTTCAGTTCGGAGACATTGTGCTGGAAACCGCGCATGGGCGCCGGAACCACGAACAGAAAAATCCCCAAGAAGACGACCATGCCTGCGGCTGACGCCCATTGCCTTCGCCACACGAGATAAGGAAACACCGCCACCGGGAAAACCTTGATCGCCGTGGCCAGCGCGAACATGCTTCCCGCCATCCACGGGCGCTCGTGCTGCAGCAACCAGAACCCGAACAGCATCATCGCCAGCAGAACGAGGTTGGGCTGCCCGAGATCGAACATGTCGAAAACAAATGAGATGGTGACGAAGCCCGGCAGCGCAAACAGCCACGGGCCGGGTGTCTTGCCGGACCCCGTCATCGCGTTCGACAATTGGGCCGTCATCCACCATGCGACCACGTTGAAAGCCGACAGGCATAGATAGAGAGGTATCTTGCCGAAGTAACTGGGGATCGCGAGCAGAACCGCTGATAGCGGCGGATAGATGAAGTCGAAATAGGCGTTGGGATCGCTGGGGTAGAGATCCTTTCCCTGCAGCACCTGCTGACCGGCCCAGAACCAGAGCGGATAATCTTTTGTCTTTCCGTTCCCCCAGATTTCCGGACCGAGCACGTCGGCCGTGAGCGCGATACAGCAGACCAGGAAAAGTATATCGAGCGGCGCTCGCAACGACGGATATCTCAGCACACTTAAGCTTTCCGAAAATCAGAGGGGAGTTCACGTCACAGCAAGGGAAGTGAATTTATCGTCGCAGCAATCCGCCGAGCGCGCCGCGTACGAGGGCGCGGCCGACCGAACCGCCAATCGAGCCGCCCACCGATTTGCCGAGATCGGCAACGACCCCGCCGACCACTTTATTGGTGACCGAGCGCGTGACGCTTCGCGCGATCACCTGACCGGTCGACATCTTGCCGCGCGGCACGTTGGTGCCGAAAATCGTCCCGACGATCGCGCCGATCTGCCCGAGAATTCCCCCGCCGCCGTTCGCGGACGCCGCGGTTCCGGCCACGCGCTTCTGAAGCACTTCATAGGCGGATTCGGAATCGATCGTCGTGTCGTATTTGCCTTTTACCGGGCTCTTGTCCATGATCGCCTTGCGTTCCTCAGGCGTGATCGGTCCGATCCGCGCGGTCGGCGGCCGGATCATGACACGCTCGACCATCGCCGGCGTGCCATTGCCTTCCAGAAACGATACCAGCGCTTCGCCTTTGCCCAATTCCATGATGACCTGGGCGGTGTCGAGCTTCGGATTGGGCCGGAACGTCTGCGCCGCCGCCGCGACTGCTTTCTGATCGCGCGGTGTGAAAGCCCGGAGCGCGTGCTGAACGCGGTTGCCCAGTTGGGCGAGCACCTTGTCCGGCACGTCGATCGGGTTTTGCGTCACGAAGTAAACCCCGACGCCCTTCGAGCGTATCAGCCGCACCACCTGCTCGATCTTGTCCATCAGCGCCTTTGGCGCATCGTTGAACAACAGGTGCGCCTCATCGAAGAAGAACACGAGCTTGGGTTTCGGCGGATCGCCGGCCTCCGGCAGCTCCTCGAACAGCTCTGACAGCATCCACAGCAGGAAGGTCGCGTACAACTGCGGGCTCTGCATGAGCTTGTCCGCGACCAGGATGTTCACCATGCCCCGGCCATCGCTGTCGGTGCGCATGAAGTCCTTCAGCGCCAGCGCCGGTTCGCCGAAAAACCTGGCGCCGCCCTGATTTTCCAGCACCAGAAGCTGACGCTGGATGGTTCCCACGGTCTGTTTCGATACGTTTCCATATTGCGTGGTCAGCTCGGCGGCGTGTTCGGCGATGAAAGACAGGATCGCCCGCAGATCCTTCATATCCAGCAGCAGCAACCCCTGCTCGTCGGCCACCTTGAACGCGATGTTCAGCACGCCTTCCTGGACGTCGTTCAGATCCATCATGCGGGAGAGCAGCAGCGGGCCCATTTCAGAAACAGTTGCGCGCACCGGATGACCCTGCTCGCCGAACACATCCCAAAACACGGTCGAAAACCGGTCGGGCTGGAAGGTGAGGCCCATATCGCTGGCCCGTTTGACGATAAGATCCTTTGACTCACCCGCTTCAGAGATGCCGGAGAGGTCTCCCTTGATGTCGGCCGCGAACACCGGAACGCCAGCGCGCGCAAATCCCTCAGCCATCACCTGCAGCGAGACGGTTTTTCCGGTTCCGGTAGCACCGGTGACGACGCCATGGCGATTTGCGAGCCCGAGCGTTAGCCAGGCCGGCTGTTCACCCTTTCCGATAAAAATTTTCTCTTCGGTATCGGTCATCTTGTTATCGGACGTAGCCATTGCATTGCCTCTTCGCGCGCATCAGGGGGTTTCAGCCGCCAAGCACCGCAATCATACTGCATCTTGCAAGCCGATTGAAACCGGTCAACGTCCTCCCAAGGGGATTGCCAGCCCAGTCGATCGAAGCGAGATCGACTGGGGCAGGTGCGAACCACCGCCAAAAATTGGAACGAACGTCCCCGCCCGCGACAATTTTCCGCGAATTTCGCGTCCGCAATTGCATTGCTGCAACACTCGCCACGCGATCGACCTTTCGAATGCGGTCGTCGCTTGTAATTCGCGTCGCAGAAGATCAAGATAATTCACGAGCAAGAAGCTGGCGCTTAGCCGGTTGAGGGCGGGGCAATATGGACGAATTGATTGGGCGGCTGGCTGCAAAAGCCGGCATCGATAATGCTGTCGCTGAAAAGACCGTCGGCATTATTTTGGGGTTCCTTCGCAACGAGGGTCCTTCCGACAAAGTTCAGGCCTTGATCGATAAGATTCCCGGCGCGGAAGCCGCGATCGCGGCGTCAAGCAACGGCGGCGGTCTCGGAAGATTGATGGGCGGCGGCCTGATGGCGCTCGGCACCAAACTGATGGGGCTTGGTTTGGGTATGGGCGATATTCAGAACGTCGCTCGTGAACTTTTCAGGTTCGGCCGCGACAAAATCGGAGCGGATCAAATGGGCGAGATCATCGCAGGGACACCGGGTCTCAGTCAGTTCGCTTGAAGCACCTTTTTCATATTGAGTATCATGACATATCCAATTTCCGAGATTGATGGTTTGCCAGCCTTCGCCGCTTCAAAACTGAAATCGCTGGGCATTCGCACGACGGAAGGGTTGCTTGAGGCCGCCCGGACCGTCAAGGGCCGTAAAACGCTCGCAGCGAAAACCGGCATCAGCGAACAGCAGCTGCTCGAATGGGCCAATGTTTCCGATTACATGCGGATTCCCGGTATGGGCAAGGCAAAGGTCGG
>Ga0209117_1000629_pt1 | contig 13746 bp, 17 predicted proteins | sample BlaSpr_A8_OM2_M2_FD_187978 | JGI IMG/M metagenome (GOLD analysis project Ga0209117, IMG submission 187978) | Forest soil microbial communities from Thunder Bay, Ontario, Canada - Black Spruce, Ontario site 2_A8_OM2_M2 (SPAdes) (version 2) | ecosystem: Environmental > Terrestrial > Soil > Boreal...
AGTTTTAAGACTGATGCGCGATTTAGCGGGATTAATGTGGCCCAGCTTTTGGCGGCCTTCGCGAACGGCGGCGGAAAGATGACCGGAAAGATGGAAGGAAACGTAAAGTTATCGGGGGAAATAGAGCACTCGTCCCGGCCGCTAGCGGGAATCCACGGAGGAGGGCACGTAACGGTGCGAAACGGACAGGTTCCAAGCCTCAAGCTCAATGCGAATTTGATGCAGCTGGCGCATTTCAACGACCTCGGGCCGGCGAAAAATGATCCCTCCTCGTTTAACTTGATAACCACCGATTTGGAACTGGCCAATCAGCGGATTTCGAGCAAGGTAATAGACATTGACGGCTACGGAGTCGATGTGGATGGCTCGGGAAGCGTCAGCGTGTCGGGCTCTGACGAGCTGAACTATCGCGGGTTAGCGGAGATTACGACCAAGGAAAGCTTCTTCACCAACACCGTCGCCCGGATGTCCGGAGCCTCACTAAAGGATGGCAAGTTACAATTTCCCTTCCGGGTCGGCGGAACGATCAGCAGCCCGATATTCTCGAAAGGGAAAGGCGATAAGGATGTTGACGCCGTACCAAGCCCTCCGCCAGGGAAGAGGGTGAAGCCACAGGGAAGCCCAAAAAGTTGATACGAGTGTCCGGTATGGTACATCGCCAAGAGGAAGACGATATGCACCGCAGTCATCGATATTTTCTAAGTTCCCTTTTTCTTACAGCAGCTCTTGCTGCACCATCGGCAATGAGTGCCGGGGATTAGCGTGCGGGCGGAACGGTTGTGTCAGTCGTGGAAATGTGTTCTTTTTCTTGGGCACGCTACTGCCCTTCGATTTTCTTTGGCCGGTATTGCTGCCTGGCGTCACTGTTCAGGCCGCCTCTGCTGGAAATGACTAATAGCGCACCTGTCCGAAACGGGACAGATTCCGTTTTCTCACCGCCATATCCTGTGCGTGGAGGGGTCCACATCCTAGCCGCTCATCGCGGCTTCGACGGTGCTGCGTATGGCTTCCATCTCAAAACCGGGTCCGACCGAAATCCAGTCTGACCGGAAGAATGTCCGTCCGGACGGCACGGCTTCCCACAGACGCAGGCCTCTCCGCGTGCTTTTCATCCACCGCGAAGCAGACGCAGTGGACGCCTGTGTGCAAGAGCTCGAGAAAGCGCAATTCACCGTCGGCGCCGATGTTGTTTTGACTTTGGCGCAGTGCGCTAAGCAACTCCATTTCCAGACTTATGATGTCGTGGTTGCCGAGTACCCCAGCCCAAGTTGGAAAGGCTCGCAAGCCTTGCAGCTCCTTCAGCAGACTCTACAAGACATCCCCCTCGTTTTCGTGACCACCGCCATGGGCAGCAAATCCCTCGCGGAATTGATCTCTTGCGGCGCTTTCGATTACGTCGAACAGGAACACCTCGCGCAGTTGCCCATGGCCATTCGCCGCGCGCTCAACGAGAGAGAGCTGCGCGCCGAGCTGGAAGCAGCCGGAAAGGCCCTGCGACATTCACAATCGCTGTATCGCGCGCTGGCGGACAATCCTACCTACGGGATATGCCGGTGCGATGCGGAAGGAAAGTTTCTGGACGTCAATCAGGCGCTGGTAACGATGCTCGGCTACGCAACCAAAGATGAACTTTTGGTAGCGAATCGTGCGTTCGAAGTCGTCCTCGATCTTGGTCAGCAAGCGCCATTGGCCGCCCGATCCCGCGAGGCGATTCGGATCGAACCTGTCGAAATTGAGTGGAACCGCAAAAACCGCACAAATCTGAAAGCCCGGCTCAGCGGCCGCGGTGTCTATGACGAGCATGGGGATTTTGCCGGCTACGAGATCATCGTTGTCGACGTCACGGAACAGCGCGCCCTTGAAGATCATCTGCGCCGCCAGGCATCCAGTGATTCGCTTACTGGATTGGCCAATCATCGCCGTCTTTTCGAGGTGTTGCACGCGGAGATCTGCCGCTCCAAGCGCACCGAGAGGGAGTTCTCTCTTCTTTTGCTGGACCTCGATGCATTGAAAGGGATCAACGATCGATTTGGCCACCCCAGCGGAGACCGCGCGCTTTGCAGGTTGGCGCAAGTCCTGACCGACTGCTGCAGGTCCATAGATACCGCCGCCCGGCAAGGCGGCGATGAGTTCGCGCTGGTTCTGCCGGAGACAGGTGTCGCCGCCGCCACCTTAGTGGCGCGACGCATTTGCGGCCTTCTTGTTAAAGATACCGAAGAGCCGGCGCTCTCGGTCAGCGTGGGGGTGGCCAGTTATCCGAAGGATGCCGACACCGTCGGAACCCTGCTGTTCGCGGCAGACTGTGCCCTCTATGCGATGAAAGACAAGCAACCAAGAATCGCCCGGGCCGGTCATGCCTAAAGCGGCGGGAGTGACCCGACCGAAACGACGCGCAACGAGGAGCTTCGATGGCTGACAATTATCTCCCGCTACGGGATGGGGGACAAGAACGCTGGCCGCAGCGCAACTCTGGAAGCGAAATTGAGCATTTGTTGAGAACGGAAGAACAGATTCTCCATTCGATCTCAGGCCGTGCGCCTCTTCCGGAAATCCTGCACAAAATCTGCGACGCGCTCAATTTAGAAATGGGCAACCTGATTTCGTTCTTTTCCCTCCCCAGTGACCATGCCACCGATCTTGCCGCGATTGCCAGCAGCGCAGAACTCTTTGGCTTGTATAAGTTCTGTTCCGCGGAAGTTGCTGGTGGGAATGGCGAACTGCTTGGATTCCTGGAGATGTACTGTTGCAATCCTCGCAGCCCTTTCCTCAGCGACGTTCCGTTAATTGAACGGGCAGCGTGCTTGGCCGCGGTTGCAATCAAGCGTCACAACGAAGCAGAAGGCGAGGTTTAGTTTCACGCGTCCACGGTCACAGATGTTTGATTCAGTCGTGCAGCACGACGCTCAAGAGCGAGGTATTGATCTCTATCACGCCGTTGTATTTGATGAAACCCAGCTTCCTGAATTTGTTCATGAACAGATTGACTCGCGTGCGCGTGGTGCCAATCATTTCCGCCAGCGTCTCTTGCGAAACCTTTGGAAGCACCCTCTGAGGCTGCTCTTGCTTTCCGTACCGGGCCAGCAACAGAAGCGTGCGTGCCAGCCTCTTCTCCGTCGAGTTGAATAGCTGATCCACCAGGTCCTCTTCCACGCGGATGTTGCGGGTCAGCACGAAATTGATGAACAGGTCGGACAGGTCATGCTGTTCGTGCAGCACGTGTTGCATTTCCTTCTTGTCAATCACCAGCACCGTGCTGGGTGTGATCGCAGTCGCATTCCCCATGCGCACCGTCTGGCCGGCCAGGCATCCCTCGCCAAAAAACTCGCCGGGTCCCAGGATGGCGATGATTGCCTCCTTGCCGCTGGCGCTAACCGCCGTAATCTTCACGCCGCCTTCTTGAATGTACATAACGCTTTCGGCGGCGGCCCCTTGAGAAAAAACAATCTCTGCTTTCTTGAGATGTCTCACCTTTCTCGACAGGCCCGCGGAATCTAAAAACGCCTGGGCATCGAATGCGTCCTTCTTCCTGGACATGACCTTGGATTTGCCGTTGCTCGGACTCATAGATTGTGTTCACTCCCACCTGAGAAAATGTGTGCAGTGCCTGTGACTGTTCCTGTGCCCCCAAAGGATTTTCTCGTATCGCCGTACCTCGGGTTTCCTGGTCCTGTTCCCTTGCTGTTTCCCGCTGGATTTTCTCTTCAACAATCTTTCTGACAATCTCCAGCGGAACTTGCTCGAAATGTGTTTTCGCGTTGAGCATTGCATCCTTCTTCGATCCGCCTACACGCTAGCAGGCCCGAGGTCGTACGGGTCATATCTTTCGCAAATCTACCTGTGGCGATAGTCGCGGCGATGCTGCTCGTTTACGCGAGTCTGGAGGGAGCACGTATGGCTCCGAGCCGAATCGCGTTGTGCTTTTACGCTCCGGATTTGTTACTTGCAGGGCTTGGTACGATGAGATACGATAACGTCACGTTTGTTTAGCGCGCCATCGCCAAAGGAGGACTGTATGAGCGGCGCTCAAAAGAAAATCCTGCCCATGCACTTCAAGACCATGGTGCAATCGGATGTCCCGCAAGGTCGAGAAGGAAAACACAAGCTGATTGTCACCACCATTCTCAGGGATCTCGATCGCCTAAAGCCCGACTCCGCGCTCAAGGTCCCGCTGGCTGAATTGATGCTGTCGAAGGAAAAAGTTCGCTCCGCTCTAAATCGTGCAACTCGTAAGGACGGACGCAAAGTCGCGACCGCCAGCGACGCTACATTCCTGTATGTGTGGAACGTTAGTGAGTAGTGTGACCACCTGACCCTTGCCGGATTCGCTTCCCTGGACTGTTATCGAGCGAGCTTTCTCGTCCCGTCGTCGCGCAACTCAGCGGTCCTGATTCGCGATAGTACAAGCAAGTCTCCGTCGATTCGCCGCTCTAAAGAAAACCGCAAGACTGTATACAACTGGACAGACACCGGACTCCACAACGTCTAGGATTTACTACGCAAGCTTACGCGGCTGATCCGCACTATCCATCCCAGGCCATGCCTTCGTGACGTAGCGGTTCATCACGGTTTTCCGCCAAAAGATTGCATGAAAGTCCTGGACCAGTGTGGAAGTGTCTGGCAGCGAAAACAGAAAGGTAGAAAAGAATGCCTCTCCTTCAGATTCTACTAACGCTAATCGTCGTGGGCGTCCTCCTGTGGCTGGTAAATCGCTTCATCCCCATGGCCGGCAGCATCAAGTCCATCTTGAACGCAGTCGTGGTTATAGGCGTGGTGCTGTGGCTCCTCGACGTATTTGGGTTGTTCCACTCCCTTTCGCGTATCCGCGTCGGATAGTAAACACGGCTGAACGAACGCAGCAGGAAGTGCTGCGGGCCGCGTACCAGAATTAGGGATCGAACCCGGCACACGCGAAGTGCGGCGGGCTTACGAACGCAAGTTAATGGAGAAAAAATGTTGAAATCGTTTCGAATCATTGTTTCATCAGCTGTACTTTTGCTTCTCGGATGGAGTGTTCCAGCCGAGGCACGACAAGACAAACAAGAGGAAAAAGCTAAGCCCGCGCAACACGAGCAACAGGCTAAGCCCGAGAGACAGCAATCCCAGGCTCCGCAACAGCAACATCAACAGCAGCAGAGTCAGGCTCCAAGGCAGCAGCCGCAACAGCGTCAGCAACAGCAAGCTCAGGTTCCACAACAGCAGAAGCAACAACGTCAGCAGCAACAAGCCCAGGGACAACGACAGCAGCAACAGCAGGACAACTCAGCGAAGCAGCAGCAGCAAGCCAGAGGGCAACGGGATCAACAACGCCAACAGCAAGACAACTCCGCAAGACAAAATCAGCAGCAAGCTACGCGGCAACATGATCAGCAACAGCAGCAGCAGCGGCAACAGCAAGACAATTCCGCTAGACAGCGGCAGGCCAGAGGACAGCAGGATCAGCAACGTCAGCAGCAGGACAACAGATCCGCACAACAACGGAGCCCGGCTCAGGTACATCAGCAACAGGTAGCCTGGCAGGGTGACCGTGCCCATAGTTGGCAGTCTCAGCATCGCACCTGGCAGCAACGTGGCGGTTACAACGGTTACCGCGTTCCAGATGACCGCTTCCGTGGCTACTATGGCGAGTCTCACGAGTTCCGCATCTACAGCCTCCCCGTGATCTATGTTGGTGGGCAGCGCCGTTTCCAGTACGGCGGGTATTGGTTCGGTCTGATTGACCCGTGGCCAGAATACTGGTCAAGCGATTGGTATGACAGCGATGACGTCTACGTGGACTACTACGGTGATGGATATTATCTGTTCAACCGCAGATATCCCGGAGATCGCATTGCCATCAGCTTCTACGTGAACTAAGCGCTCATTTGAGCGCGGTGATTTGCAGCGCAACCCGGCCCAGCGCGGAAACCTGTCGAAGGTAGCCGCCGCTGGGTCGGGGCGCCTGAGTCGAGACAGGCAAATTCACAAAGGAGAAAAACAATGCTTGGAACTATCCTGGTGGTCTTTTTGATCCTAGCGCTCCTGGGCGCTTTGCCGCGGTGGTCGCACAGCCGCGACTGGGGCTATATGCCGACCGGAGGCGTGGGTCTAGCTCTGCTCATCGTAGTCATCCTCGTGCTTCTTGGGCGTATCTAGGCTTTTCCACGGAGGGTTCAGCGATGGATGAGTCCAAACGCCGTGTAGTGAAGTTTCTCGAGAAAGAAATCAAGACGTACACAGCTCTATCTCTATTCTTGTCCAAGAACGGCATCAAGGAACGCGTGCGCGTGGGACAGAAAGAAGTTTTCACTAGGCCCTCGTTTTACAAAGAGCGAGTGAAGGAAGCGAAGAGACTTGTCCATGAACTCAGAAAACCAAATTAGGACGCTACTTCCCCAACGCGCCGCTCCGTGCGGCTGGTGCCTATGGGGCGCTCGCGTCGTTGCGATACTTCTGCTCGTGCTACTGTGCAGCAGTGGCTCGTACGCTTATTCCGTTCTCACTCACGAGGAAATCGTAGACTTGCTGTGGACTGATGAGCTCAGCCCACTTCTTCTCAAACGATTTCCAACGCTCACGGAAGACCAGCTCAAGCAGGCGCACGGCTACGCTTATGGCGGGGCCGTGATCCAGGACCTCGGCTACTATCCGTTTGGCAGCGTGGAATTCAGCAATTTGGTGCACTACGTGCGCAGCGGTGATTTCGTGCGCGAGCTACTGTTGCAGAGTCAGGATGCCAATGAGTACGCCTTTGCGCTGGGCGCGCTCGCGCACTATGCCTCGGATATCGCGGGCCACCCGGCGGTCAACCAGGCTGTTTCCATCCAGTACCCGAAGCTGCGCGCCAAATTTGGCAATTCCGTCAGATACGCACAGGACCACACCGCGCACCTGAAGACGGAGTTCGGATTCGACATGGTGCAAGTGGCGAAGAATCGTTACGCGTCGCAGCAGTATCACGATTTCATCGGATTCCAGGTGTCCAAGCCTTTGCTGGAGCGGACCTTCCCTATCGTTTACGGAGTGGAATTGAAAGACGTGCTGGCGCATGAGGATCTCGCAATCGGTTCCTATCGCTTCGCCGTCAGCCGGATGATTCCGCAAATGACCCAGATCGCGCTACGGACTCACAAAAAGGACATGATGAAGGAGACGCCCGATTTTGCGAAAAAGAAGTTCCTGTACCGCCTGTCGCGCTCCGACTATGAAAAACAGTGGGGAAAGGACTACACCAAGCCCGATTTCGGCACTCGCCTGTGGTCCGTTCTCTTGCGGTATATGCCGAAAATCGGCCCCTTCAAGGCGCTGGCGTTCAACAACCCTACGGCGCAAACGGAGGACATGTATTTCAAGAGCATCAACACCACTGTCGACCAGTATCGCATTTTTCTCGAGCAGGTTCGCAGCGACTCCCTGGAACTTGCCAATGTTGATTTTGACAGTGGCAAGAAAACTAAGGCAGCCGAGTACTCGCTGACGGACGATAGCTATGCAAAATTATTGGGTCAGTTGGCGGAGCGGAAGTTCGATCTAACGTCACCCGACCTGCGCGAGAATATCCTGAACTTTTATTCTGATCTTTCCCTTCCCCTGGAAACCAAAAAGGACTCTGCTCACTGGCAAAGCGTATTGACGGCGCTAGATCAACTGAAATTGGTTAGTCCAGCTCCGATTCTCGCCGCTAGCCCGGCAACTCTGCCTTGATTGAGAGGCAGAACCGGGTGGTAACCCTGGCGATCCACCGCGCGGAGATAGTAAACGCAAGCCATCCTCCAAACAAAAAGTGAATGTGTGCGTAACTGGACAGACATATTTGCGGGTTGATCCTAAGATGTGCATGTAGGAAAAAACAAAAAGACTTTCGCGCAGGCCCAATCACCTCTCGTCTGATCGTCTCGGCTCCGTCCTACATAACCGGCCATCGGAAAAACTTGCAACTCTTGGGAGGAAATTCGGATGAAAAATGTAAAAGCAGCATTCTGTTTACTCGCAATCTCAATGTTCGGCGCTACCGTGCTGTCCAGCGCTCGAGCGGATACATGGGACAAGAAAACCGTCGTCACCTTTAGTCAGGCTGTGGAAGTTCCCGGGAAAGTTCTTCCCGCCGGGACGTACACGTTTCAGCTGTTAGATTCGCCTTCCGACCGCCACATCGTTCAGATCTTTACTGCCGACGGCAGCCATATCATCGCCACCATTCTGGCCATCAATAACTATCGTTTGGAACCGACGGGCGATACCGTCATGAAGTTCAGCGAAAGACCGGGCGATTCTCCAGACGCTCTTCGCGCTTGGTTCTATCCTGGCGACAACTTTGGACAGGAATTCGTCTATCCAAAGGTTCGTGCGATTCAGTTGGCGCAGACGACGAAGCTAATCGTGCCGGCCGTTGCTGTCGACACGCTTGACGACAACACGATAAGGACAGTTCCGATCGTCGCCGTCACGCCCGACGAGAAAGAAGTGGAAGTGGCATCGGTCATACAGACCACCCCGCCCGCGCCGGCCGCTGTGGCTCCAGCTGCGGAAACCGAAGAACTGCCCCAAACAGCAAGCTTAATGCCGTTGCTCGCACTACTTGGTGCAACATTCATTGGCCTTGCTCTCGGTTTGAAGTTTGTCTTAAAGCTCGCTTCATAAATGTAGCAAGAGCTCCTCAGCGTGGCGGACGTGATGTGGCTATCACGTCCCGCTTCGCGAGAAAGTCTTTCGTGGCCTTCACCTTAAAGTCTTACAAGCATTCTCCAGGAAGGCGCCCCCTTTTCCTCGCTCCCCTCTTGCTTTTCGTGGGCATCGTCAGTTCCTCGCAATATCTCATGACGACGAAATCCGCTCTTGTGGATGGCCAGGCGAAAATTGCCGTGACCGCCAATCTCGTCCTGCTGCCCGTGAAGGTGACTAACGCGCGCGGAACTTTCGTCTCTGGTCTCAAGTTACAGGACTTCCGCGTTTACGAGGACGGGAAGCTCCAAAACCTAACCGTATTCGAGCAAGGTGATAGCCCTGTTACGGTGGGGCTCGTCGTTGACCACAGCAGAAGCATGGGCTCGAAGCTCCCAGGTGTGGTCATTGCGGTATCCACCTTTGCACATTCGAGCAATCCGCAAGACGAAATGTTCGTCGTGGATTTCAATGATGACGTATCGATTGAACTTATGAAGGGAAAGGCATTTTCGAGCGACGCAAAGGAGCTCGAGAAGGCTCTCACGGCTATCTCAGCGCGCGGACGCACCGCTCTCTATGATGCCTTGAGTGAGGGACTCAAACATCTGCAGTATGGCCGCTGGGGGAAAAAGGCGTTGATCGTCATCAGCGACGGTGGAGACAACGCCAGTCATCTCAAATATTCGCAGGTGCTGGCACAAGCTCGCCAATCACAGGCATTGATTTATTCCATCGCTCTATTGGGCGGACAGGACGAAGACGAGAATCCGAAGATGCTTCAGCGGCTCTGCAAGGACAGCGGTGGAGTGGCGTTTTTCCCTGGACCCAAAGATCGCGTCGCGGACATCTCCAAAGAAATCGCGCGAGACCTTCGCGAGCAGTACACGCTCGGGTATGTACCGCAAAATACCAACGGCGCCGGTTCGTTTCGGAAAATTGAAGTGAAGGTTACTGCACCAGAGTACGGCAAATTGCACGTGCGAACCCGGCCGGGCTACTCCCCTACGGCGGACAAGCAGGCCACGTCGCAACCGGGATCGGAGACGAGATGAGTCTCCTGTCTCGGGAAGCGCGAGGAATGTCGCCAACCCGAACACGCATCCTCGGTGGTGCCTGCTACTTTTTCCTGGCGCTTGGCGTGCTCGCGCTGGGCTATGCTGGCTTCGTCTTCGCTGACTCGCGTGTCTATCAGTCCCTCGAAATGAAGAAATTCAAGCACGCGGTTCTCCTCTCGGAACCACACATCTTGGCGGAAGGCGATGTGATTGGAGAAATTCAAGTGCCCCGCGTGGGGCTCGACGCTATCGTTGTCCAGGGCGACTCGCCCGCCAACTTGCGGCGAGCCGTAGGTCACATTTCAAAATCAGCTTTGCCCGGGGAATTGGGAAATGTGGTCTTGGCTGGTCACCGGGACACTTTTTTCCGGCCGCTCCACGATATTCGCCTGGGTGACACGATTGAGTTCAGCACTTCGGAGCATAGCTTCGAGTATCGCGTTGACTCCATTGCGGTCGTTGCACCCAATGATATTCAAGTGTTGGAACCATCGACCGGTCGCGATCTCACATTCGTAACGTGCTTCCCGTTTCATTTTGTAGGCCCGGCGCCGAGGCGCTTCATCGTGCGCGCCCGTGAAGTCGACGCCGTGTTGCGGGAGCAGGTTGCGAAGGAGTGAGGGTTTGGCGCAGGAGCTAACGAAATAAAACGCCAAAGTGTCCTCAAGTGAACAGACCTACATCGGCCAGGTCGGCTAGCATGAGTCATCTCGGAAATCGAGAGTACGATATGAAACCGATCATGTGGGTTGGAATTCTCTTGGTAATTCTGGGCGCGCTCGGCCTCGCCTACCAGGGCTTCAATTACACTCATCAAGAAAAAATACTTGATGTCGGCCCGATCCATGCCACCGCGGAAGAACACGACCGAGTATCTATTCCACCGGTACTCGGCGGGCTCGCGTTGGTGGGGGGAATCGTCTTGCTTGTCGTCGGAGCGAAAAAGAGTTCGTAATTCGAAATCTACCAAAGTATCCCGCCTGAGAGCCGGGTAACGCATAGCCCTCTCGTAACGTGAAGCGCGTTGGTTGAAGGTCCTTCAGCCAGCAGTTTTGGAAACAAATGTCAGCAAACGAATTTCTCGACCATGGAGGTCAGCAATGAACCGATATTTGGCCGGAGCAGTTTGTCTTACTCTCGTAGCGGGTGCAGTGTATGCCAAGAAACTGAACAAGGAAGAAAGGCGCCTTGAAGAATGTGGAGTAGTGATGCAGGAAGTGCTCAACATCCCAGACAGCATTCCTCATGACCTTCTGGAAAAGGCCGAGTGCGTCATCGTGATCCCTTCGGTCAGAAAACTGGCGTTTGGAATCGGCGCAGATTACGGACGCGGAGCCATGGTTTGCCGCACAGGCGAGCACTTCCGTGGACGTTGGGGAGCCCCGGCGATGTACGCGTTGGAGGGTGGTAGTATCGGCTTTCAGATCGGCGGAGAAGCTACAGACCTAATCCTGCTGGTCATGAACGATAGAGGCATGGAATCCATTCTCAGCAGCAAGGTTAAATTGGGAGCAGATGCTTCTGTTGCGGGCGGCCCCAAAGGACGTGATGCTTCCGCGGATACCGACGCTTGGATGCGGGCTGAGATCCTCAGCTATTCGCGTTCCCGCGGCGTGTTTGCCGGCGTCTCGTTGGAAGGCTCTACTATTCGCCCCGACGATGAAGCCAGCGAACAGGTCTATGGACATGCCATCAAGGCTAAGGAAATCGTGAGAAGTGAAACGATGGGCGTGCCGGAGACCGGACGTCATCTCGTCAATACGTTGCAAAAGAGCGCGCCGCGCAACGAATCAGAACGCGCTTCGACTCGGTAAGTGCTTGCAGCTTTGCCGGGATTCTTCTAGTCCAAGCGAGCTGCCAATCTTCAGAAAGACGGGGCCAAACTGTAAAGGTCGTTTTACAGTTTGGCCTTTGCCTTTTCAGATCGTCGGTCGTCAACCATCCGCCTGGACCGAAAGCTAATTGTGAACGCGTGCGGCGAGGATTCTGCGGCAGTACCACTTAAGGATCATTTGTGACGCCGGTCGCCAGCGTGTTCCGCATGGCCGTTGGCGTCTAACCAGCTCAGAAGAGAGCGAATGCTGCCATGGGCCAGAGCAATGCTTGAATCCGCAGCGCCATAATATAGATTGATCGTGTCCGCATCGGGGGCCACGGTGTAGCCGCAAGGAAATACGACGTCTTGAACATCCCCGTGACGCTCGTACTCTGCCTCAGGCGCAAACATCCACGAATCCCCACGAATCAGGCATTTGTCCGGCCGTTCAAGATCGAAAAGAGCCAGGCCCAGCCGATAGATAGAACTCGAAGGCGTCCGTCGCACGCCGTGATAGATCATCAGCCAGCCTCTTGAAGTTTCAATCGGCGGTGGCGACATGCCAATCTTGTTTGCGTCCCACCAGGCGCCACGGCGGGCTTCCAGCATGAGCTTGTGACTTCCCCAATGACGCAAATCGGGTGAGTAAGAGATCCAGACGTGCGCTCCCAGAGGTGTCATAGGGCGATGGATCAAGGCCCAGAATCCATTGATCCTGCGAGGCAGCAGAGCGGCGTCTTTGTCGTCTGGCGGCATGACGACACCTATTCTTTCAAAGCTGCGAAAGTCCTCTGTCAGGGCCAACGACACTCCGGGCCCACCGCGAGAATAAGAGGTGTAAGCCACGGCAAACTTCTTGAGTTCCGGCATATAGGTAATGCGTGGATCCTCAATGCCCCATATTTCCTCGGGGTATTGGTCGGGTTTGGGTAAGAGCGTCGGCTCGCGATCGATCTCCCAACCATCAGCACCGTTTACCGACCGGGCCGCACACAGATGCGAGAGTCCGCGACGATCCTCCACGCGGCAAAGCAGCAGTGTGGAGCCGTTCGGCAGTAGCGTTGCGCCAGCGTTGAAAACGCTGTTGATGGAATACGGCCAGTCCTTGCCCGTGAGGATTGGATTGGCAGTGTGCCGGCGAAATAGCGTTTCGTATTGTTTCATCATTGCCTTCATATGAATTTCACCGCACTCATGAAACCGATTTCTCGAAGTCTTACCAGGCCAAGGGTAACGCTTTGCCGGTCAGAGCTTTGTCTCGGTGTCGTCAGCTTCTTCCAACTTACGCATTTCCAGGAGTGCCATCAGAAAGGACAAAGTGGACTCCGCTCCCTGATTTTCATTTGCCCGGTCGGGATGCAAGCCGTCTCGACATCCGCCGGTAGTCGGATCGTAAAGAGCGATCTGAAGATCGTTGTCTCCCAAAAACCAGTTGAACGCGGACCATGCCTCTTTGCGCCAGTGCCCCTTCCCCGTAGCTAGGTAGGCCAGCGCGCATGCCGAGACGACAGCGCAGGCTTCGACCGGTTGCTGGTCGAAACGAGCCTTTTCCGTTTTTTTGGAATAGAAGCCTTGCGATCCGATAGGCACAAAATGACCCTTCACTTCGCAGCGCTGAATCGTGACCAGCCAATCCAGCGCTTCGAGTCCCGCCGAAACCATCTCTTCGTTTGCGGCGCGCATCCCCGCTCGAATGAGAGCTTGCGGCAACCGCGCATTTGAATACGCGAGGACATTTTCAAACCAATTCCAGTCATAGGAATGGTTGACGCGATAGGAATTTAGCAATCGATTTGCCAAAACATCGGATGCGCTGAGCGCCGCGCGATCCCCGGGGAACGAGTCGAGATACTCCTGCAGCCCCAGTAAGGCGAAAGCGCAGGCGCGAGGGCTCTTGAATTCGATAGCCGCGGGAACCGCCAGTTCAAACATGCGCCCCGCAGCGCCTCTCCATCCCGCGTTACTGGATCTACCTAGAACGGTTCCCAAACCCCACAGAGCTCTTCCGTGACTATCTTCCGAGCCCCCCTGCTCTTGCCATTGGCGTTCGTAACTCAGACAGTTTCTGAACCGTCTAGTGGTTGGATTAAACGCAAGCCACAGGAACGCCAAGTAGCGAGAGGCCAAATCGGTCGAGTTTGTTGGTGCGCCAGTTCCGAACTCTTCCAGAAGAATGGCTACGATCAGCGCGCGCGCGTTGTCATCTGTTGTGTAACCCTCTGGATAATTCGGAAC
>Ga0209117_1000630_pt1 | contig 13719 bp, 14 predicted proteins | sample BlaSpr_A8_OM2_M2_FD_187978 | JGI IMG/M metagenome (GOLD analysis project Ga0209117, IMG submission 187978) | Forest soil microbial communities from Thunder Bay, Ontario, Canada - Black Spruce, Ontario site 2_A8_OM2_M2 (SPAdes) (version 2) | ecosystem: Environmental > Terrestrial > Soil > Boreal...
GGCGCCGGCGGCTGTGCGCTCGGCGCGATGGTGGGGCTGACCGTGCATTTGCCGCTCTATTACGAGGTGGTTTATCATCTCAGCGCCAGCGAAGCGGGGCTGGCGCTGATTCCGCTGGCCGCGGTTTCAACCGGGGGTGCCGCGATCGCCGGCCGCACCATGGCGCGCGCGAAGCATTATAAGCGGGTAGCGATCATCGGAACGTCGTGCGCGGCGTTAGCGGGGGGCGCGCTTGCGCTCACGGCGCTGCCGCTGTGGGCACTGCTGGTACTGCTGTCGGTGTTCGCGCTCGGGCTCGGCACCGCGTTTCCCGTGAGCGTGGTGTCGATCCAAAACTCGGTGATGAGGTCGCAGGTCGGCACCGTGACCGGCGCGATGAATTTCTTCCGCGCGCTGATGGCGTCGTTCATGGTGGCGGCGTTCAGCGCCATCCTGCTGATGGCGCTAGGTGCGGATATTTCGCTTGGCGGGGAGCATCGCGGCCCGGTGACTTCGATTGCGGCCGACGACATGATCGCGGCATTCCGTTACGTGTTTGGCGCAGCCGCCGCACTGCTGGCCGGCTCGGCGCTGTGCATGATCCTGATGGAAGAGAAGCCGCTGGCCGGACCGGCCACGCCGGTGGAGATGGCGGAGTAGGGCGCACGGGCCGGTTACGGCCGCCGGCCCTCGAGCCTTGGTAGTTTGCGCGAATTCTAATCGCAAAACCGGTGCGGAATACGCGCTGGCTATGCATGGCCTGCGATTTGATCTAACAGCGGCGCCAGCAAGTCTGACATCGAAATCGACAAGGAGCCGGCCATGAGCAAACCCACCATCGAGCAAGCCCGGATGGGCACCGAAGGCATCGCGTTTTGCATCGCGCGGACCCTGATCGAACGCGATCCCTCGCTGAAAGCGCCGATGCGAGCCAACTTGCGCAAAATGTGGGAGCTGCTGGAAGAGCGCGAAGACCACGGCGCCGCCGACATGGTGGACACCATGATCAAGGCGCTCAACGATCCCGCGTTTTTCAAGCCGTGAGTCCGCAGCTCAATTGGCCCGTTCCAGCCGGGTGTCGATTTCTTCCCGCAGCAAGGTGAAGTCGATCGGCTTGGTCAACAAGCCCTCCGCGCCGCCTTCGATCGCCTTGCGCTTGGTCTCGGGATCGCCGTAAGCGGTAATCATGATCACCGGCACGTCAGGCCGCAACGCTTTGACCCTGGGCAGCATTTCCAGGCCGGTCATCCCTGGCATGTTGATGTCCGACAGGATCAGAATCAGCGACTGTTCAATTGTATTTGCAATGCGCACCAGCGCGTCCGCCGCTGAAATCGCAAAGTCCATCACAAAGCGCTGCGCGCGCAGGTCACGCCGGAATTGCTGTCGGAACAGCGCCTCGACGTCGGGCTCGTCATCGACCACAAGAACCAATACGCTCACGTCTGACCTCTGATTTTGTTTGAAAAATTGCTCGTTCGCGGCAAAATGATCGTGAATTCCGTGAACTGCCCAGGCGCCGTCTCGACATCGATCCTGCCACCGTGTTGTTTCACGATGATGTCGTGACTCATCGAGAGGCCAAGCCCGGTTCCTTCACCCGCCGGCTTGGTCGTAAAGAACGGATTGAACATCTTTTCCTTGACCTCGTCGGGGATGCCGGTGCCGTTGTCGCGAATGCGGATTTCCACGGTGTCACCGAGATTTCTGGTGCTCGCGCTGAGGACCGGCTCAAACCCCGAAGTGTCATTCTCGGTCTTGCGTTTGGTCACCGCATAGAATCCATTCGAGATCAGATTGAGGAATACGCGGGTGATTTCCTGCGGAAACAATTCGATCATGCCGGCGCTCGCATCGAAGTCTCTTTGCAGCGTGACATTGAACCCCTGCTTCTCGGCGCGCGCGCCATGATAGGCGAGATTGAGACTCTCATCCAAAAGCGCATTGATATCCGAGGGCCGGTGTTCGCCGGAACCTTCGCGCGAATGCAGCAGCATGTTCTTGACGATGGAGTCGGCGCGCTTGCCATGCTGGACAACCCTTTCGAGATTGTCCTTCAGCATGCGCGTCAATTCGTCGACTTCCTCCCGGATCTTGCCGCTGAACTCGGCGGATTTCAGGACGTCGTTCAATTCATCGGTCAGCTCCGCCGAAAGCGCGGAGAAGTTGTTGACGAAATTGAGCGGGTTCTTGATTTCGTGCGCGATGCCGGCGGTGAGCTGGCCGAGCGAGGCGAGCTTCTCGGTCTGCACCAGCCGATCCTGCGCGGTGCGCAACTCATCGAGCGACGCGGCGAGCTCCTTGGTCCGTTGCTCTACCTCGTCGAACAACCGCACATTCTCGATGGCGATGACGGCTTGATCGGCGAATGTCGTGACCAGTTCGATCTGCTTGTCGGTAAAAGGCCGCATGCTTCGACGCAACAGCACAAGCGCGCCAACGGGCCTTCCCTCGCGCAGAAGGGGGACTCCGAGAAATGTTCGGGGATCGCCGCTTAATCTCTGGGCTTCCGAGAAAGTATAGTCGGGATCAGCGTGCACGTCGGGCACATGGATCACTTTACCTTCGAGCAAAGTACGCCCAGTAATGGTCTTACGTTCCGGCCTGACCGGTATGTCCTTTACGTAATCCACGAACTGTGACGTAAAGCCGTACGAGCCGGCGCGAAAATACTCGTCGCCCTTCTGACGCGTAATAGCCGCCATATCCGCCTCGCACAGGCGCGCCGCCGACTCGACCAGCGTGTCGAGCACAGTCTGCAAGTCGAACGCTGACCGGCTGATCACCTTGAGCACGTCGGCGGTAGCGGTCTGCTGCTGCAGGGATTCGTGCAAGTCCTCCGTACGTTGCTGGACCTCCTCGAACAACCGTACGTTCGAGATGGCAATGACGGCCTGGTCGGCGAAGGTCTGGACGACCTCGATCTGGCGTTCGGTGAATGGCGTTAGATGCGATTGGCGCATGGTAATGACGCCGATCGCCGTGCCCTCGCGCATCAGCGGAACCGAGAGCAGCGCCCGGCGCTGTCCGACGGACATCGGGCCCTGGCCGAATTCGGGATCGGCGCCGATATCAGGGATATGTACCGTGCGCTTCTCACGCGCCGCCCGTGAGGTCGACGAGCCCGGTTGATCGAGCGCGATCGGATTGGTTCGCAGGAACTCGAGATATTCCGGCATCGCGCCCGATGCCGCCGCGATGTGGAACCGTTCGTCCTTCAGCAGGAAAATGGTGGAGGTTTCGGTGCCGCACAGATGGCGGGCTGTATCGACGATCACGTCCAGGACCGGCTGCAGTGAATCCGGCGAACTGCTGATGACTTTCAGGACATCGGATGTCGCGGTCTGGAACTGCAGGGATTCCCGCAAGTCCTCGGTGCGCGCCTGCACCTCGTCGAACAGACGGACATTCTCGATGGCGATCACGGCCTGGTCGGCGAAGGTAGTCACAAGCTCGATCTGCCGATCGGCAAACGGGCCCGGCGTGGTTCGCGACAGCGCCATGGCTCCGATCGCCTGCTCTTGCCGCATCAGGGGTACGGCCAACATCGCGCGAAACCCAGTGAGTTCCTGCCAGGAATTGTTGGTGAATTCCGGATCGACCAATACGTCGGGTACGTGCGCGGTACGGCCCTCGAGCACCGCCCGCCCGCTCATCGTGCCCCGGTGCGGTGCCGCGGCGAGCGACTTTCTGAATTCGAATTTTTCGGGATGCGGACCGCAATAGGAGAGCGGCTTTAGAACGCCGTCCTCGAAAAGCAGCAGCATACCTTGATCTGCGCTGCACAGCGTCGAGGCCGAGGCGACAAGTGTGTCGAGCACCGTTTGCAGATCGAAAGCCGAGCGGCTGATCACCTTGAGCACGTCGGCGGTCGCGGTCTGCTGCTGCAGGGCCTCCGTCAGGTCACGCGTGCGGGCCTGTACCTGGTCGAACAGCCGCACGTTCTCGATCGCGATCACCGCCTGATCGGCAAAAGTCTGAAGCAACTGGACGTGATGATCGGCGAACGTACCGAGCTCCTTGCGTGTGACGCTGATCAGTCCGATCGGCGTCCCGTTGCGCAGTAGCGGGACGAGGAGCAAGCTGCGGAAGCCGCGCAGTTGCGCCAGTTCCCGCAAAGAGGGCAGCGCGGCCCATTCGACCTCAACGTCGGGGATGTGGGCGATCTCGCCCTTGCGGATCTTTTCGCCCCAGGTAAATGCAGACAGCGGTCTGGGGAACAACGCTTGCAGGGCTGCATCTGCCGCCGGGTCGGTTCGCGTGAAGGCCGCCAGGTGCAGTGTATCGTCGACCAGGCTGTACACCGCGGTCGACAAGCCTTCGACCAGCCGGTTCGATCTCTCCGCAATGGCTTCGAATACCGGCTGCACATCCGACGGCGAGCTGGCGATGATCTTCAGGATATCGGCGGTGGCGGTCTGCCGCTCCAGCGCTTCCCTGGTCTCGTTGAACAGACGCACATTCTCGATCGCGATCACGGCCTGGTCGGCGAAGGTCCGAACCAACTGGATGTGGTGTCCGGCAAACTTTCCCGGGTCCTTGCGCGTGACGCTGATCAGGCCGATAGGTGTCCCGCTGCTCATCAGCGGTGTGAACAGCATGCTGCGATAGCCGCGCAATCGCGCCAGATCCCTATTCAGCTGCGGCACATTTTCCGACTCGGTATCTGCAAACTCCACCGTCTCGCCGTTGCGAACCAACAGAAAGGGCGGAAATTCGGCAAGCGGCCTGGGGAATGACGCCGTGAGGGCTTGGTCCGCTATTGCATTCGTCGGCGTGAACGCCGCGAGGTGAAGTTCATCGCCGATAAAGCGCAGCACCGCCGTCGAGAAGCCGCCGATCAGTCTGTTGGAGCTGGTCGCAATGGCCTCGAATACCGGCTGCACGTCGGTAGGCGAACTGGCGATGACCTTCAGGATGTCGGCCGTCGCGGTCTGCCGCTCCAGCGCTTCCCGGGTTTCGTTGAACAGCCGCGCGTTCTCGATCGCGATCACCGCCTGGTCGGCGAAGCTCTGCAGGAGCGCAAGCTCGTCGGCGGTGAAGGGAGCGAGCCGGTCGCGGTACACGATGAGAGCGCCGATCGCCTTACCCTCGCGTCGCAGCGGCGTACCGGCCATCGTGCGGGTGCCCGCCGCGCGCGCAGGCCGCAGACCGGGCCAGTCGGCGATCCCTGGGTCGACATTGTCGAGGTCGGGAATATGGATCTGCCGGTTTTCGAGCAACACCGTGCCAGGCAGGTTCCTAGCGCCAATCTTGAGCTGCGCCGCCGAAACCTCCGCGTCGATGCGTTCGGCGCTGGCGCCGACGCTGATCGTCCGGCTCCATTCGTTATTTTCGGCGATCCTGATCCTGACGCTTTGACCGCTGAACAGGCGCGCGGTCGTTTCGGCGATCTGTTGCAACGACCGCTCGGCATCGCCTGACGTGCTGGCGATGGTGCGCAGGATTTCGGCGCTGGCCGTCTGGCGATCCAGTCCGGCGCGCAACTCATCCTGCAGCCGGGCGTTTTCCAGCGCGGTCGCGGCCTGCTGCGCGATCGCGTCCTCGCGCTCGGCCAAACCTGACTGGAGCTTCTGCTCGAGGTCGGCAACCCTGCGCCTGAGATCGGTCACCACGTCCTGGGGAAGCGCGGTCATTCACTCAATCCATTTCGCCCGGTGCCTGATGGCGCCGCGCCCAAATAACAAGCGTTGCCCGTACCGGACCGGTACCGGCTCATGCTTCATATGACGGGCCGGCTGGCAATGCCATTCGCCCGCCCAGTAGACCAGTATCCGAGTATTCCATCCCGGCCGCATCTGAGCCAGCGCCATCCGGGCATTGTTTCCCGGGGTGGTGCGTCAATGCTCACAAAATGCCATGAAAAGCCGAAAATCGTCCTATGTCGCGGTCAGAATTTGCCGGGCTATCGCGAGTTCCGAAGGAACGTCGTCGCCCTCGAAAGCGCCTGCGGCCACATGGAGCTGCGCGATGCCCTTCTCAGGCGCACCCTTCGCAGCCCTGGCACGCGAAAGACCGATGGCTGCCCGCAACCAAAATACCCGCGCCTGCTGTTGCCCTCACGTCCCCGGCCTTGAAACCTCGGTCTCCTTTGAGGTGATGAATTCGAGCAGCACCGGGATGCCTTCCTTCGTCCTTTGAATGCCGCGCTGGATCGCGGGGATGATGTCTTCCGGTTTGGTCACCCGCTCGCCATAGCCGCCGAAGGCGCGCGCCATGGCGGCATAGTCGCCGGAGATATCGGTCGAGCGATATTTTTCGGTCGAGATCGGCATCACCTTCAGTTCGATCGCCATGCTGAAGTTGTTTAGCAGGATCGACATGATCGGAATTCGCTCGCGCACCGCGGTCTCGAAATCCATGCCGGTAAAGCCAATCGCCGCGTCGCCCCAGACGTTGATGCAGAGCTTGTCCGGCTTCGCAAGTTTGGCGCCCATTGCGAGCCCCAGTCCGTAACCGAGCTGGGTGGTCTTGCCCCAGCCGATATAGGACAGCGGCTCGACCGCCTTCCAGAATGGCGAGAGCTGATCGCGCGGGCTACCGGCATCATGGGTGATGATGGTGTTCCTGATGTCGACGGTATGCTGCAAGTCCCAGAGCACGCGATAAGGGTTGAGCGGCGCGTCGTTGCTGGTCAGCTTCGGCAGCCATTTCGCCAGCCAGTCGGCATGCGACGCTGCAATTTCGGCAGCAATAACAGCAGCATCGCGGTCAATGCTGACGCTCTCGTTGATCTCCTTCAACAATGCGTCGAGCACCAGGCCGGCATCGCCGACCAGTCCGATTTTGGCCTCGACATCCTTGTTAAGATGCGCGGGGTCCAGCGTTGAATGGATGATGGTTTTGCCCTTGGGCATGGCGATGCCGAACGAGGTTTCCGTGAACGAGCAGCCGATGCCGAAAATCACGTCGGCCTCGGCAAGGAATTTCGGCACCGCACGCGGCACGGCGAGGCCGCCTGAGCCCAGCGAAAGCGGATGCGTCTCCGGGAACGACGACTTGCCGCCGAGGCTTGTGGTGACGGGGATGGCGAGCCTCTCGGCCAGCCGCTTCAGCTGCGGCCAGGCTTGCGCGTAATGCACGCCCTGGCCGGCATAGATCACTGGCCGTTTCGCGCCGATCAGTAGTGCCGCCGCTTCCCGCACATGCACGGGGTCGGCGCCGTAGCGGGTGCGCAGCACCGGTGTGTAGTTCAGCGGCTCCGGCACTTCCTCGTTCCACATATCGGCCGGGATTTCCACGATGACAGGGCCGCCGCGGCCGTTTTTCAGTTTTGTAAAGGCGCGCCGAAAAATGTTGCAGACTTCGGTGGCGATGTTGATCGGCTCGGCCGACTTCGCAAACGCCTTCATCGCCTGGCTGGAATTGAAGTTCGGTTCGATATTCGCAAGCCGCCGCGCGTAGCCCATCGGCAGCACCAGGACGGGCACGGATTCGCCGTAACATTGCGCCACGCCGCCCATGGCGTTTTCCGCGCCGGGGCCGTGCTGCATGCAGAAGGCGCCGATGGTGCGGCCGGAGGTGACCCGCGAGATCGCGTCCGCCATATGGAGCCCGATGCGCTCCTGCCGCACCATGACCGGGCGAATGTCGGCATTGGCTGCGTGTTCAATGAGGTGATTGACCGGATAGCCGCAGAGAATCTCTATTCCCTCGCGCTTCATGATTTCCGCAATGGCGGTGCCGAGTTTCATGCCGATCCCTCCCCAGAACTGGCCGATGTTGGGCTCGGCCTAGCATGGACAGTTGGAACAGGATTCCGTCGATCGGTAAAGCGTGCGCGGCGCGTCTTCCGGGAAGCTCTGGTATCTCGTTCTGCATCTCGCCCGCTCCGTTGCAGGCGGCTGTCTCACAATCCGGGGAATAGTCGAAGGGGCTGAGGATAGGCGACAACTATCTGGCGTCGCCCTCGCGGTTCAGCACGGCAGCGATCAGACCGAGAAAGTAATCCTTCACGAGGCGGTCGGATTTCGGCTGCGATTCCGCGGCGCGTTGTTCTTCGATTCTGTCGATCACGACACCGATATAGTTCTTTCGCAATTCCCGCTCCTGCGCTGGCATTTTCGCTCACTCACTCCGGGGGTCGCCGATCGGGCAAACCATGCGAGGCCAGCGCAAAATCGCAGGTAAATTTTGGGCCCCGTGCGAATATCGGGGGGATGATGAATTTCACGGTATGCGGGGAGGGCGCCGTAGTCGTCCCGGTAAAGATCGACCACAGTCTTAACCGATCGTTTAGCGTTTTCGTGAACGTACCGGCAACCAATCCGATTTAGATTCCGCTCGACCGTACGGGAAAATCCGGCGGTAAGCGCCGACAGGAGTTTAGATGCGGCAGCTATTTTCAAAATTTCTCAGCGACGATTCCGGCGCGACCGCGATCGAATATAGTATTATCGCGGCCGGCCTCAGCATCGCGATCCTCACGGCCGTCAATGGCGTCGGCACCGCTGTCAAGGGCATGTTCACCTCGGTGAGTACGTCACTGAAATAGCGGCGGATCGGCAGCAAGCGCTATGCAAGAGTTGCTGTTCGGAACCTGGAGCCCGCGAATCCTCGCCTTTGGCCAACAATATCCGTGGCGCGTGTTCGCCGCCCTGCTGCGGGGATTGACGCGCGATCATCCCTCTCGTTGACCACCGTTCAGCGCCCGCATCACCCCGATCCGCGCGAACATCAGCCAGCCGCCGCCGGTCTCCGCGGCGTTGATCAGGTTCTCGACCGCGATCTGCCAGCGCTCCTGCTGCTGCACGTCTTCCGGCAATTTCATGATGTAGTCGGCGGCGTGCTGCAGCGTGGTGAGCTTAGCGCCGCCGCGCAAGCGTATCGGCTCATCGAACGGCGTCGACCACGGCATCTCAAGCCCGGCGTTGCGCGGGTCGTGAAGCTAAGTAGCAATTACCTGAAATCATCGCGGGCCGCTGCGGTGGCGCATGCACCTATCCGGCCTTTTTCGACCGGGCGGTGGCGCGTACCGGCTTCTCGGCCTTCTTCGGCTCCTGCACTCTTGGTTCTTCCTTGGCGGCGCGCTTGCCGCTGATCGGCAGCAGCATCTCGCGCTGGCCGGAGGCCGCCTTGCGCGGCTTCTTGCCCTTGGCCTTGGCGGGAGGGGCGGCCTGCTTCTCGCTGGCGAGGCTGCGCTTGAGCGCATCCATCAAATTGATGACGTTGCCGCTTGATTTCGGTGCGGCCTTGGCCGTCGTGCGTATGCCGTTGCGTTTTTGATTGATCAGATCGATCAGCGCGGATTCGTAGCGATCCTCGAACCGGTCGGGCTCGAACGATCCGGATTTCTTCTCGACGATGTGCTGGGCGAGATCCAGCATGTCCCTGGTGACCTTCACGTCCTGGATGTCGTCGAAATATTCCTTCTCGCTGCGCACTTCGTAGGGATAGCGCAGCAGCGTACCCATCAGGCCCTTGTCGAGCGGCTCCAGCGCGATGATGTGCTCGCGGTTGGTGAGCACCACGCGGCCGATCGCGACCTTGTCCATGCTGCGGATGGTTTCGCGGATCACCGCGAAGGCGTCGTGGCCGACCTTGCCGTCGGGCACGAGATAATAGGGGCGGATCAGATAACGGTTGTCGATGTCGGTTTTGGGCACGAACTCGTCGATCTCGATGGTACGGGTCGACTCCAGCGCGATGTCGTCGAGTTCGTCCTTCGAAACCTCGATGTAGGTGTCGGTGTCGACCTTGTAGCCCTTCATGATGTCGTCGGCGGCGACTTCCTCGCCGGTGTCGGCATCGACCTTCGCATATTTGATGCGATGGCCGGTCTTGCGGTTGATCTGGTTGAAACTGACCTTTTCGGTATCCGACGTCGCCGGATACAGGGCGACCGGGCAGGTCACCAGCGAAAGGCGCAAAAAGCCTTTCCAGTTGGCACGGGGGGCCATGGGATACTCCGAAAACGCAACCGACCAAGGGCCAAGAATACCAGAAGAATACCACAAGGATACCACCGGGGAACCGGGTTTCAAGTGAGCGGGCAGGGATTCTCTCAACGGCGTTAACCGTGGTGGGGAGGCTGAGACGGAGAGGCCGCTGCCGCCTCTGCCGGGGCGGCGTGGCTGGCCCAAAAACCCGGAACATCATCCGGGATCATGCGTTGCTCGATACGTGACGCTGCAAGGACCCGCAGGCAATTTGCGCGACACCTCAAGAAATCGAGGGCACCATGGCAACGAGACGGCACGATCAGATCATCGAAACCCCGACCGAAGCACGCCAGGCCGAGCCCGGGCCGTCGGTGCTTGTCCTTCTCACCGTCTCAACCGGGCTGGCGATCCTGATCCTCGCCGCCGTCTGGTTCTTGTTCTTCCGCACGTGATGCGGAACATGCGCACCTCCATCGATCGCGGATTCGTAAACTGAGGAAGTAAAACTTACCGAATGTTCCTGAGGCCAGCATTACACTGGATGGCGATTGCGCAGGAACGCTCCTACCCTCAAAGCCCGAGCTGTCTCGGCCGTGGAATCATTTTCAAAATCATTTCTGGATCGCCGCCGTTCCCGGTCCTCGCGGCGTTTAACATTTCTTAACCAAGATAGAGTGATTCTGAAGTAGATTGCGCCCGATGCCCCTGGCTTTGGACCGGACATACATCGATGTTTCAGCTTTTTTTGCGGGCCCGCGCGCACAGCTACTTTAAGACCCGCCTGGGCGGTCAGGATTTCAAGGCACGATCAGCCGATCGAGACGCTGAAACCGACCGGGTGCGCGTGAGCTCCATTCTGGAGGCCATCGAAAACGCGCTGCATGCGGCAGAGCAGGAACAAGCGGGCCTCAATCGACGGGTCGAAGACGTGCTGGCGCGGGCCGCTGTAACCTTTGGAAACGGAACCGACGAATACCTCGAACGCGAGGCGCTCGATAACCACCATCAAGACTTGTTCTCTACCGAGATTTCCAACGGGCAACGTCGCCTCAAGGAACTCGCCGCCGAGATCACGCATTTCAAGTTCTTGAAGGCTGCAATGTTGAGCAGGTTTCCGGACTTTAAGCCGCCGGCACCGAGCAACTAATCCATATGCCCCGAGCAAATATAGTAAACCGTTAGTTTCCAATAACTGCGGTCTTTGAATCTATTTAAACGTCAAAACCACCCGGAATTTCAAATCGTTTTATCTAGTTTCCTCCTCAACAGACATGTGGGGAGAAAAACATGCGCAAGATTTCAATTCTGGCTGCGGTGGCCGTGGCGGCGATGATCGCCGGGTTTCAGTCCGCCAATGCAGGACTGTTGGGGATGCCGATGGGCCTCCAGTCCGCTATCCAGCACATCAAGTTCGAGACGCCAACGCTGGCGCCCCTGTCATACACTCAGTTTTGCCTGCGCGGCGAGCAGGAACGCCGGTTTTGCGATGGCCCCGTGCAGCTGACGGCTGAACGATCGGATGACCTTAAAGACGTCAACCAAGAGGTCAGCAATACCGTCAATCAGGATATCGCGCCTGAGCGCAATGAATCTGGTCTTGCCGGCGCGACTTGGCTCCGGATAGTGGCGATTGCAACGACGATGCTTTCACAAAGTGCCACGAACTTCTCGATCGCGGAGGGCGAGCACGAGCGCTGTTGCTGAGCGAAGTCGTTACTCCGCGGCGCATGCGATGAATAAAATCAGCCGGTACAGGAATAGGGCTTTGTCGAAGCGCAGGCAGGCAGGCAGGCAGTGCGGAAACCGACCGTTTGAAGTGTCCGTCCTTCATGGCTCTGAGATTTCCGGCCGGATGTCGGGGAATCGAACGCCATTCCGCTTTTAACGCGCTTCCAATATATGGCGCGATATGGCGCGGGCATCGCCCGAGAATCCGGGGTTGAACCAGCCGGTCGTCCATATTGAACCACTGTCACTATTTGTGCATACTAGCTCACGCTCTTAGAAAATATCGCGATACCCGATTGGCCGCCTTTTCGAAGCTGCGCCGGCTGGTCAATTTCAGAATCGCGAACGCAATGAATGCTGGGAGTTCAACCGGCCGAAAATAAGTGCGAGGCGAGTTTTCCCGCAGCCTTCTTGTTACCCATTGCTTATGAAGCGTGCCATTGAGCAAACCATTAAAGATTTTTACTCTCGAGATAGATGGCAGACCTACGCTTGCTTTCGAAGCGACGGGTCTCGCGGAGGCACGCGAAATTTGTCGCGATGCGGACTTGAGGATTGATCTGGGCGCGCTCACCTCTGACGGGATTCCAATCTGCGCCGAGGATGCAACCGTCGTTCCCCGGTCGGCGGTGCAAGAGGAAATCGCCGCGTTCGAACGTGCCGTTAAACTGGCACCGACTTCAGACGAGCCCACTATGGCCTTTCTTATCAAGATCGATGGCGTGATGGTTGTCGCCGTAGATTCTCAATGAGCTGAAGGCGAGTGCCAGGTGCTCGGGATTGCGCAGGCGAAGATCAGGCTGATACGATTTTTTGATTAACTGCGGGGACTCTTAAGCGTGGCGGAATACGACAAACAAATTGTCAATTTGGCCCAGCAAATACTTGGACTGGGCCAGCCGAAATCCGACCCGCCGCTGGCCGAATCCAAGGCGCGGCAGCAGGCGCCCGAGAACACGGTCGAAGCGCGCCCGGACCCCACCGATGTTCCCAAAGGCAAGGAAACAAAAACGGCCGCCGAGCTGGCGCAGATGATCGAGGCCGACCTTGCGATGCATCCGGAGTGCCCCAGGAAGGGGTTTGTCGTGACCGTCTACGGCACCACGCTCTGGCGGGCGATGCTGACGATCAAGCCGGCTGCGGGCCCGGTCCGCAATCCGCAGGAATGGCGCGACCTCACTGAGGAGCTCGCTGAACGGCTTCGCAAGCGGTACGATTTAGCGTGGCGCTAAGCCTGAGCCGAAAAACGCCTCCTAAAAGGATACAAAATGATCCCCAACATAAGAAGATTGCCGGAGGCGCTGAAGATGTCAGCTGATGCTATCGAGCATCTGTACCAAGAACTTGATCGGCCCCCTCCGCCGGAGGCGGCAGCCCTGATCAAGGAACTACATGAACTGGCAAGGGATATCCTGACCAGTCAGGATTTTCTCAATTCCAAAATCAAGTTGTGAAATGGAAATTCCCGGCTCACTTGCCGGGCTTCTTCTCCGGTTTGGTTTTCTTCGTCGCCGTCTTAGATGACTGCCTGCCGAATTACGATGACCCGGTGATTTGCACCTACCGATATCAGCGTACTCACTACAAATTTTGCGATTGATATCCTACGCAACTCATCCTGTTGCGATAATTGGCGGAGTTATGATGGAGAACCCGTTCTTTTCGCGACCGGAGTAGTTATTGCGTGAGGTCTGGGAGCGTACCGGAGCGCCTCAATCATATCGCGGATGAGGTCCTCGGCACCACGCATCTTTAGTCCCGCTCCGCTACCGCAGTGCATCGGGAGCGGGCTTCCCGACTAAAGCGACATTCGAGTGTGCGCGAAGAGATTCCGCTCAAAGCGAGCGCGCATCTGCGGATAAAGCAAAGATGACGTTGTCATCCACCATGATGACGACCTCGAAGCCCTTGCGGTGGGCGGCCACCAGGCGTTCAAAGCCGTGCTCGGTCAGGACTGCGGCTCGCCCCTCAATGGCGTTGGTACTGCGGCTTAATGCCTAACAATTTCGCTGACGCAAGATACGCTTCCTCTTAACTGCGGAATGCTCTAGGCTGTGTGGACACTTATCGCAGCCATAAGATGATGGCTGCGATAGTGACGACGGCCCGGTAATTTCGGGCGGTCTTTTCG
>Ga0209117_1000631_pt1 | contig 13706 bp, 8 predicted proteins | sample BlaSpr_A8_OM2_M2_FD_187978 | JGI IMG/M metagenome (GOLD analysis project Ga0209117, IMG submission 187978) | Forest soil microbial communities from Thunder Bay, Ontario, Canada - Black Spruce, Ontario site 2_A8_OM2_M2 (SPAdes) (version 2) | ecosystem: Environmental > Terrestrial > Soil > Boreal...
GCCGGGAAGAGCGTTAACCGCAGAGGACGCAGAGTTCGCAGAGGATTTCTTGCTTCTTGATTTAGCTGCGGTATCTTTGGACGCGGCATCCTTGGACGCGGACTTCGCGTGGGTTTTCGCGTGAGCGACGATTCGCGCAGCCTGTCTTGGGCTTTTGTTTTTCTCCGCGCCCTCTGCGCTCTCCGCGGTTAAAGCTTTTCGCTTCGAGTCGGCTCGTGCGATTGCGTCCGCCAGCCACGCGGCCTTCACTTTCCCTCGCGACGCGGGACGGCTGCTCTTCCATTCCGCCGAGCCTTCATCACCGGCAATCTGCGCCATGGTGCGATCGGTGAGGATGGAGGTGTCGTACGCGTCGATGTCGAATCCCGCGACGGTGTGAGCATCTTTTTTCTTGATCAGCAGCCATTCGTTTCCTTTGCTTCCGGATCTGCGGGCCTTGATGTGCACAAGCGCGAAATCGCCCTTGAGCCGCTTCCCTTTCAGACGAAACTTGAGGTCGCCTTTCGCCAGCATGGCGGCAGCTTCTTTTTCCGTGCCCGGAACGTACTCGCCATTGACTGGCACCGGCGATAGTGGCACCCAGGTACCTGCGTCCCAAACCATCACGGTTCCGCCGCCGTAGTTGCCTTCGGGAATGGTGCCTTCAAAATCGATATACGAGACGGGATGATCCTCGACCTGCATGGCCAGACGCTTGTCGGCGGGGTCGAGCGACGGGCCTTTGGGGACGGCCCACGACTTGAGCACGCCCTCCATCTCCAGGCGGAAATCGTAGTGCAGGCGCGTCGCAGCGTGGCGCTGTACAACAAAGCGGTGCCGCGATTGTTTTTCCAGCTTGGGCGGAGGCTCGGGCGTTTCCTCAAAGCGCCGTTTTCGTTTGTATTCGTCGAGCGGCATGGTGGTTATTGTAATTCCAGTCAAGTGTGGTGACGCGGCTTTGCCCCGTCCAAAGGTTTGCGTAGGGACAGCCGCCCCGGCTGTCGCTAGTGTGGAGACGGGCGCTCTCGCGAGCCTGCCCTGAGCGAAGTCGAAGGGTCCAAGCCGAGCGCAGCTCGGCAGCTGCCTGTAGTCAGCGCGAATCTGGATTCGCTATAAGACTGCACTCTTGCGCAAGTGGTTACGCGGCAGAATGCCAACCCAAGGTCGTATACTGTTCCCATTTCTGAGGAGTGAGACATGAATCGTCCACCGCGAACTGGAAAACCTGGCGCATGAAACGTGAATACCCGGAGTCGCCGCTGGTGGGCGTGGGCGCGGTGATCGTCGATGATCATCGCGACGATCATCGCGTCCTGCTCATCCGCCGCGGACAGCCGCCGCTGCTTGGCGAGTGGTCGTTGCCGGGCGGCATCGTCGAATGCGGAGAAACTCTGCGCGAAGCGGTGGCGCGTGAAGCCCGCGAAGAAACGGGATTGGTGGTCGAGACGGGTGAGATGCTAGGCGTGTATGAACGTGTGATCCGGGGCGACGAGGGACGGGTGCGATATCACTATGTGCTGATTGACTTCTTGTGTCGTCCGCTTGGCGGCGATCTCAAAGCGGAGAGCGATGCGGCGGATGTTCGCTGGTTCACGCGTGACGAATTGCCCGCGCTCAACCTGGCGCATGACGCGAATGACGTCGTCCTCAAGGGACTGGCGCGGCACTCCAGATGAAGAGTTACTTCCGCACGCGTATCAGTCGGCCATCTTGGCCACGTGCACTGGGAAGCCGGTCTTCGGCAGCAGCGACGTTAACGCGAACACCTTGAAGCCGTCACCGGTGATTTCGGTCTGGCGATAGATGCCGGGCTCGGTTTCAGCCGTTTCGTGGCGGCCCTGCAGATCGTCGAGAAACTTCTGCGCGTCTTTGCTGCTAGCCTCTCCGCCTTTGGCACGCGTCACCACAGCCTCGGTGGCATAGGAGCGGGCAAGTTTCGGCCAATATTTTTGCAGCAACTGGGTGCTCGCAAAAATATCGGCCCAGACAATTTCTCCGTTCACGGCAACCACGACGCCCACCGCATTCTTATCGCGCAGTTGGCGGATTACGCTTTCGTAGTTGCGCTGCACCGGCTCGGCTACGGAATCAACCTTCTGCTGCACTTCTTTATTATCCATCACGCGGGCATAAGAGGTGGTCGAATTCACTTCCGCGGCAGCCGGAGCTGGAACAGCTGCCGCCATTGCCTGCTTCGATCTTCCTACGTTGTCCCAGACCTGCTGCTGATTTTTGGCGGCCATCGCACTTCCGCGCACGCCCGGCGCGGCAACGAGACCGCCAATAACGCCTCCAGCGCTGCCGAACCCGTACTTACCGTTCGCCGGCACCCAACGCCCGGGCTCGACGCAGAAGACGCTGAGGTCGACCGGATCGCTCTCAGCGGGCACGATGCGGTCTTTACCGATGACGCGGTCCTGCTTGCCGCCAGTAACTATCTCGCCGGCGAGCAGTAACAACGGTCGCTTCGAGTTATTAACCAGGACCAGTCGATTCACCTCCGCGTCGCGTATGGGATGGAGGATTGCCGGGTCGCCGGGACGGTGACGGATGAGGCCACGCGCTTGGCCAGCTTCAGTCACGACAACGTCGCCGCTGCGCAGACCTTCATCGAGGGTGAGAAACCCTACTGTATCATACGACTTACTGGCTACAACGGGAAAGACGGTCAGGTTGCCGCTGCGAATCGGGCTCAGCAGAGAATAACCAGACGCTGGTGTTACTTCGCCAGCTTGCAGCAGGCACGGGATTACAACCGCTGCCACTACTAACAGAACGATTCCAGTAACAACGATGACGATCCGCATAATTGGGCCTCCCAGCAGTAAAGACACCGCTGATCTCATAAATGATTCTCCGGACGTGACATCTGGCCCTCGGGGGCAAGCTAAAGCCCGCATCGAGGCGGATTTAGCGGCACGACTGAAGCCCTGCCCTTCCCAAAACCTGCCCAGAACCATTTATGAGACCAGTTCCAGTGAAGACACCGCTCCTCCCGCGCACCCGCGATCTTCTGCTTGCGCCTGCTTGCGCCGCCACCCCGGCACGCCAAGACGGAGCGTGCCGAGGAACTCAACCGCGAGTCTTCCAGGAGTGTCTTTCTCCGCTCGCTGATCGAAGAACGCACGATTTATTCTTTCTTGCGTCGGAAAAGTTGCTAGCATCATATTGGATATGTCGCGGTGGTAATGCCGAAGTCCGCCCAATCCGGCCCGGGAGCAGACATCGCTGCGGCTCTTTATGCGCGCAGCGGGGCTGCGGCTTACGGCGTGAGTGCTGAGCAGTTCGCCGCAATCCTCGATGAAATTCTGCGCAAGTATCTTCCTCAGACTTCGGCCCGCGCTTCGGCAGAGCAGAAAGCCGACTTCTGCGCCGGACTGCGTTTGGAAGAACTGGCATTGGCGTGCGCCTGTGCCGCGGGAAACGAGCGGGCGTGGCAGGACTTCGTCAGCCGCTACCGGCAGAAGCTGCACAGCATGGCGCTGCACATTACGCGCGACGGCGCACATGCCGCGGAGTTGGCCGATTCGCTGTTTGCGGATCTGTATGGCGTGAACGCGCGCGATGGAGTACGCAGTTCGAAGCTCGCGTCCTACACCGGCCGCGGTTCGCTCGAAGGCTGGTTGCGCACGGTGATGGCGCAGGAGTTCATCAATCGCTATCGCAAGCAGAAACGGACGGTCAGTCTGGAAGAGCAGACGGAAGAGGGTGTGCAGTTTGTAGCGGCGGTTCCCGAGCCGGCGTGCACTTCAGGCCGTACTTCGGACCAACGTCTGGAAGCGGCTACCGATGAGGCGCTGGCGGAACTTTCGTCAGAGGACCGGTTTACGCTGGCGTCTTATTATCTGGATGGGCGGACGCTGGCCGAGATAGCGCGCACGCTGGGGCTGCACGAATCGAGCGTCAGCCGGCGGCTCGATCGGCTCGCAACCGGGCTCCGGAAGCGCATTCTGGCAGGCCTGCGAACGCAGGGACTGAGCCACGCCCAGGCTTCGGAAGCGCTGGAAACCGACGTGCGGGACCTACGGTTGAATTTGCGCTCGCGTTTGACGCAAGATTCCGGGGCGAAAACGTTCCCTGAGGGAAAGGTCCCCGCACAAGACGCAGGCGAAGGAAGCCATGACTGAAGTACCCAAGATCGTGCCCACAATCGTGCCCCCAATCGTGTATGACCGCCTGCGGGCTGCTTCTTCGCCGGAGCGAGCTTTGCCTGAGCGAACCGGGCCCGAGCAAGCGCATCCGGATGCGGATCTGCTGACGGCTTTTGCCGAGCAGTCGCTTTCGGCGACCGAGCGCGACGGTGTGCTCGAGCACCTGGCGCTCTGCGGAAACTGCCGCGAGGTGATCGCTCTGGCGCTTCCAGCTGCGAGCATTGCGGCCGCTCCGGTTGCGACCGAGACGGAAGCGGTTCGAGCAACGCCGATTCTGGCGAAGGATGAAAAAAGAGGTGGGCTGGCCTCACGAGTATTTGCCTGGCCAAGTCTGCCCTGGGCCGCGCTGGCAGCCGGAGTCGCGGTAGCTGCCTCGGTGCTTCTGTTGCATCCGGGAAAGCTGAACCAGGCGACGCTACCTCCCGCCAACCGGCCGGTCGTGACTACTGCGCAGCCAATTCCCGGCCCGCAGATCGCATCGTCGCCACTCCCACCGCCAATGGCAGCGGCGGCAACTGACCAACCGGCAGAGGCCCCTAGAACCGAAGCGCGACTGAAGCCAGAATTGCGGTTGTCCAAGAAATTCAAAGCTGGACAGGTTGTGACGCCATCGCTTCAAGCGGAGTCCGAAATGCTGGCTGAAAACAAGATTGCTGACAACAAGAAAGATTCCAAGGAGGCGGGAAAGGTGCCGACAGCTTCATCGGCCGGAGCCCGGTTGCTCGATTACAACGCATCCGCGATCCCAAGGTCGAATGAAGCCGTCGAGGTTACTGCCGAATCCCCAATAGTTCAGGCAGAGGTCTCCTCCGAAGACCGCCCGATGGCGCGGAACGGCGCACCAGCGATTGCAAAGGCAAAGCCAGTGCCGCAGGCCGAAACAAGTCAGCAGCAGAACACCACCTCAGCTACTGTCGGTGAACTTCCTCTGCAGAGCAGGAATAGGGTGTCGATGGCGAAAGCGGCAGCGCCTCCTCCGAGCCCAACTCGGGCACGCGCTGTCACCTGGACCGTTACAGCGGGCGTCCTGCAACGGTCACTGGACAGCGGCCAGAGCTGGCAAAATGCTTTGCGCTCGGATCATCCATTGCTCTGCTACGCCAGTCACGACGAGGATGTATGGACCGGCGGGCAGGCGGGCACGCTCTTTCACTCCGGAAACAGTGGCATAACTTGGGTGCAGGTGCAACCTTCCATCAAAGGCCAGGCACTTAGCTCCGACATAACTCACATCGATCTGCGCGAGGATCTGCGCGAGGATGTGCGCGGGGATGTGCGCGGCCCGGCGGAGATTGTAGTTTCCACCAGTAACAACGAAATCTGGCGCAGCGCGGACGGCGGAAAAACCTGGGAGAAGAAGTGATCCCGTCGCTTCTGACGCTGTGCCTTGAGGCTTTTCTCGCACTCGGCAGTGCGGAGCAGCCCGCAGAACTCGCGGTAGGGTCCTAGTTAACCACGAAGGTCACAAAGGAGCACGAAGGAAACCCTCAGGGGTTTCACACCTTTGTGTGATTTCGTGTCGTTTGTGGTGAATTTAGGACACAACCGAACTCTTCATGAAATTCCGCCTTTGCTTTCAGTCAGATAGCATCTAATAACTCCACAAAGTGAGGTTACCTCCGCGCCTAACCACGCGGTACTTATTTGCAAGCTTAACATTACGTAAGTGCCATTTACAGTTTGGCCAAACGGACATAGGATGAGCATGTGGTTGGCAGTTCTGGGGGAGGGCTGCCGGAAGACGTCCTGAGCTTAACCGCTCAGGGCGTTTTTTATTGCCCGAACAATTCACCGGACAAATGAAACTTCACGGGCGGGCAGCGAAGGCGAAAGCTCTCCTCATCGACACCCTACGCACAACTTCCGGCCCGATGCCGCCCAGCGGATACATGCGATCGGCAAGGCTGGCGGCAACGACATTCCCAGGCATGCCCCAAACCACCGAGGAGGCTTCGTCCTGCACGATTACCTCCCCGCCCGCCTCCCGTATGACGGCCGCCCCACGAGTGCCGTCCGCCCCCATGCCGGTGAGCACCACCGCCAGCACGTTCGCACCGTAAGTTTGAGCGACCGAGCGGAACAACACATCCACCGCGGGACGGCAGAAATTTTCCTGAGGATCATGGTTGATGCCGAGCACGAATTCAGTCCCCTTGCGAGCCACCGTCATGTGATGGTCGCCGGGCGCTATCCAGACCTGACCTCGCCGCAATTTTTGCCCTTCCTTGCCTTCCTGCACCTCGAGCCGGGCGAGTGTATTGAGACGCTCAGCCAACAGACGCGTAAACAAGGGCGGCATGTGCTGCACGATCACGATGGGCACGGGGAAATCTGCCGGGAGTTGCGGAATCAGTGCAGTCAGGGCGTTCGGTCCACCGGTCGACGTGCCGATGGCGACCACGTCGATCCGCGCCTGCGGGCGGGCGGAGACAAGGGTGGGCGGGGGCACCGGCCGTGGCCGCGGCACGCGCTCCGCGCACAAGGACTTGATCTTCCGAATCAGCTCCTCCCGCACCCGCTCGTGCGAGCGTTCCGAAGGCTCGTGAGGGGAGGGTTGGGCGACATAATCGCAAGCGCCCAGCGCCAGCGCACCCAGGGTTGCAGTCGCACCATGCTCGGTAAGAGTGCTGAGCATAATCACCGGTAATTTTGGATAGAGTTTGCGAATCTCGACCAGGCTTTCCAGCCTGTCCATGCCGGGCATTTCAATGTCGAGCATGACCAGATCCGGCTTGACCTCTGGAATCCGGGCCAGTGCCTGACTGCCGTTTCCCGCCGTGCCGGCGACTACGATCTCCGGGTCGGCTGCCAGCAGTTCCCTAAGCACCTCTCGAATGACCGCCGAATCGTCGACGATTAATATGCGAACCGGCCGCATGTCTCCTGTCCTGAACCGCTGCTGGTCTTATGGCCACCCACAAATGTCGTCGGAATCATTCATGTCCAGTACCCTCTCCATCGGCCCGGCCCTTCTCTCGCTTGAGCACAGAGGTGCCGGCGGATCTCGATTTCGGTTCCCTCCATCAACCCCTCGGTCGCACGGAAAGGCCCGCTCAAGTTAGAAAGCTCTCACGGTGCGGCTCGAAACTTCCTGAGATGGAGCATTCGCCGGCCCAAACGGACGCGCCCCCATCACCTTCGACAGCCTCCGGGGGACGGATCGGCAGTCCTGCACCCGAACTGGTTGTGCAAACTTGTTGTGCGAACTTTGTGCGAACTTTGTGCGAACTTTGTCCGAACTTCAGGGATGGGGCGAAGAATCCATCGCCCAGAGAGAGGCCACCTCTACTTTATTCCCGAGAGGATTCGGGACCTTTTTCGGGATGACTGCGCCCAACGAATCAGGAGAGCCAGGTATTACCGTTGCGGAGAGCTGATACTTCCAGTCTTCGGCGAATCGGCCGTCTTACTCAGCTTCTTACACGGAGTACGAGACATCGTCATTGGCGACGCCTTCATTTGCAGAGCCTGGTGCCGTGCTTTCCGTGGTGGAGGCGGCGTCGCCAGACTTGCTGCCACGTCGCATGGCGACGATGCCGGTGCGCACCATCTCCAAGACACCATACGGACGCAGCACTTCGAGCAATCCATCGATCTTGTCTTCCGCGCCGGTGATTTCGATGGTCAATGATTCGGAAGAGACATCGACCACACGCGCGCGAAACACGCTGGCCAGTTCCAGCACGTGGGAGCGGGCATCGTGGGTAGCCGCCACCCGGATCAAGGCCAGGTCGCGGATGATGGCAGGTTGATTGGTGATGTTCTCGACCAGCAGCACGTTCACCAGTTTGTATAGATTCGCTTCGATGCGGCGGGCCTGGTCGCGATCGGCGTCGACGGTAATGGTCATGCGCGACACCTCTGGTTTTTCAGTCCGCCCCACCGTGAGCGAATCGATATTGAAGGCGCGCCGCCGAAACAGCGAAGCCACGCGGGTGAGCACGCCCGGTTTGTTTTCGACGTACACCATGAATGTATTCAGCATGTTTTTCTCATTCGTCGCTGGCAGTCTCGACAATCGGGCTGGGCCGCCGGATCATGTCGTGCAGTGCAGCGCCGGCCGCGACCATCGGATAAACCGTGTCTTCCTGTTCCACCTTAAAATTGATCAGCATCGGCCCCTCGTGCTGGCGCGCCGATTGGACGGCGGGCACGACCTCGGAACGCTCCGAGACGGTCGCGCTCCGTATGCCATAAGCTTCGGCTAACCTTGCGAAATCCGGATTAAGCAAGGGCGTTGCCGCATAGTTGCGGTCGTAGAAAAATTCCTGCCACTGCCGCACCATGCCGAGATAGCCATTGTTGATGATGGCAATATGGATCTTCAGATTTTCCTGCACCAGCGTCGCCAATTCGCACATGGTCATCTGGAATCCGCCATCGCCCACCACCACCCAAACCTCGGCCTCCGGGCAAGCGACTTTGGCGCCGATGGCGGCGGGCAGGGCGAAACCCATCGTGCCTAATCCGCCGGAAGTAATCAGCGAGCGCGGATGCTCATGCTTGTAGTACTGCGCCTCCCACATCTGGTGCTGGCCGACGTCGGTTACGACGATGGTGTTGCCGTCGCGCGTCTGGTGCCACAAATCATTAATGACATGGGCGGCATAGAGATGACCGCTGTCGGGCAGGTTCTGGATGTCGCGCACGGCAGAATCGCCCTTCAGCTTGTCGATGGAGTCCAGCCACTCGCTGCGGTCGATGGACTCGATGTGCGGCAATAATTCCAGTAACACCTCCCGCAAATCGCCGACCAGCGGAACATCGACCTTGACGTTCTTGTTGATCTCCGCGGGATCGATCTCGATGTGGATCTTCCTGGCATTCGGCGCGTAAGTCTTCAGGTTGCCGGTGACGCGATCATCGAAGCGCATGCCGAAGGCCAGCAGCAGATCCGCTTCTTGAATGGTATGGTTCACCCAGGCTTCCCCATGCATCCCCATCATGCCCAGATTGAGCGGGTGCGATGCCGGGAGCGCGCCGAGGCCGAGGAGCGTCAGCGCGACCGGAATCCCGGCGCGCTCGGCAAAATCACGCACCTCGCGCATGGCTCCAGAAATGATGATGCCGTGGCCGGCGAGGATCACGGGCCGCTTCGAATTGTGGATCAACTCCAGCGCCTGCTTATACTCCTGCGGAGCGGGCGAAAGGTCGGGGCGGTAACCCGGCAATTGCGGCTTGGCCGCTTCCCAGTCGAACTCGCACGAACCCTGCTGCGCATCTTTAGTGATATCGACCAGCACCGGACCCGGACGGCCGGACCGCGCCACATAAAAAGCTTCCCGGATCGTCCGCGCCACTTCGCTCGCGTGGATCACCAAATAGTTGTGCTTGGTGATCGGGAGGGTCACGCCGGTAATGTCGGTTTCCTGAAACGCGTCCGACCCGATCAGCTTGCTGCCCACTTGGCCGGTGATGCAGACGATCGGTGAGGAATCCAGCATCGCGGTCGCGATTCCGGTGACCATGTTGGTGGCTCCCGGCCCCGAGGTTGCTACCGCAACTCCCACCTGTCCACTGGCGCGCGCGTAGCCGTCGGCCATGTGGGTTGCGCCTTGTTCGTGGCGCACCAGGATGTGATGGATCTTGCTGTGCTTCAGCGCGTCATAGGCGGGCAGAATGGCGCCGCCGGGATAGCCAAAGACGTGTTCCACGCCTTCACGTTCCAGACACTCCCAAAGAATGCCGGCCCCGGTCATCGTGATCTTGTCCTTACTCATGGTTGGCGTAGTTTTCCGATCCGTCATGACCCCTCCTGCGATGGTCCTAAGGAATCTCCGATTAGGTTGGTTCCCGGATGAGCTTTGAGCTTTGAAGGGGCGTGGCTTCAGCCACACCGTCAAACCCGCCACACAAGCGGCTTTAGCCGCCGAGGGGCACCCTCTTCACAGCGTCCAGTTTTGCCCACGAAGACTTCATTAGAGTCTTCATGAAAAAAACAAAACCCACCGTGCCAGCGTTTCTGGCGGGTGGGATTCGGGAGCACTTACGATTTCTAATTTGTCAGCTCGCTCTTTCCCCCGCACCCAGACCGACAGGCATACTCGTACCAAGGAATTCTAAAACTAAGTCGTCGGAGACTCCGCAAATTCCTCACGGTTGCACCCAAAGCAGTTCACGTGATAGTAACCGACCGACCGTCCGGTTGGCAAGCGCGCGAACGCGGACTGGCGACACGCCAAGGTGTCGGAGGTACGTACTATCTGACCTACCATCGTTATGCCACTCGAAAGCAAGTGGAAACCTGCTATCCGCAATTCGCTGAATTTCTCCGGCTGAAAAAGAAGTACGACCCCGAGGAGCGTTTTCAAAGCAACTGGTACAGACACCACAAAAACATGTTCGGGACAGGCTTTGACTCATTCACAGGGGGTGCCCCACTCATCGCGCACTTTGCGATGAGTGGGATTGCGCCGCGAACGTCTGGCCTGCGCCATCACCAGCGTTCCTCTCCTTGAGGGTGCCCCCGTCCGAGCTTCGCTTGGGCAGGATCGTTCATGCCGAAACCTTTGGCTCGCGGGTTTTTGGGGAAGGTTGTGTTTCACTGGCCCTGCGTCTTGGCTGACGCTCGTACCGCCTCCTGGCAAGCGCCCGCGGCGGTCAACACTTTGTCAAACGCTGGATCTGTGCGAAGTTTTGCAAGCAGAGGATCATACAGCAGATTCTCGTGCGCGCAATAGTTCTGCTCGACCGCGCTCCGGAGCAGATGGAGAGCCGCCTGTTTCTTGCCACAGAACGCGAAGACAGAGCCCTGGTAATACCACGTCTCAGGATCGGGCTGGGTGGGCAGGCTGGTTTCCGCTTCCTGCGCCATCCGGTCCAGATCCGCGGCGGGCCGCAACTGGAGACAAGACTCCAGCAGATCGCGGTGATAGCGCGGCGTGGTCGGCATGCGCTTCACGGCCTCGCGCGCTTCCGCAATCTTCCCCTGGCGCAAAAGGATGGATGGCATCACATACGCGGCCCACTCCGAACCGGCATCCAGACTGACAAAATCCGCTGCCCGTTCAGTCTTACCCAACTCCATGAACGCCCAGGCGCACGAGCGAAAAGAATAGTTACCAGGATCGAGCGCCAGCGCGGTGTTGCATTCAGCCGTCGATTGCTCCAGCATCCCGGCATAACGATAGACATACCCCATCCCGAAGTGGGCCTCGGCACTCTCCGGACGACGCTTGACCAGCGCCTGCGCCGCCTGGTACGCCTTGCCGAGTTCGCCGCGCTCCACCCGGTTGCCGATCAACTGTCTAGCGGCAAGAACCCGATTCGGATCTAGCTCGACGGCCCGCTCGAGGGCTTGGTTGGAGCGCTGGAACATCGGCTCGCCGCCATCCGAATAGGCCTCGTCATAGTAGCAACGCACTCCCAACTGCTCCCAGGCCGGCGCATAGGTTGGGTCCACGGCGACCACATGCTCCAGCACCGCGATGGCATCCTTGTTCGGCCCGGCATCGTGAGGCAGCGCCAGGCTATGCAGGTAGAGATCATAGGCCTCCGCGTTTTTCGGGCGCGTGCCGGTATCGACAAAACCGCTGGCCAGACCGAGCGCCGGCAGCAGCCCTTGACGTATCTGGGCAGCCATCTGCGCCTGCAACGCGATCAAATCTTGAGCGGGCGCGGTCACGTTGGCCTGCCACAAAAGCTTGTTGCCCTCTACCTGGATCGCCTCGAGCGTAATCAGAAGGTGGTCGCCTTGCTTCAGGAAGTGTCCGGCAAGAATGTTGGCGACGTGCAATTCGCGGCCCGCCTTCTGCGGGTCGACGTCGTTGCCGACAAACTTTTGCGTGATCGCGGATGGACGAACGTCAAGCGTCCGGGTGTAGGTGAGCGTGTTGGCGATCTCATCCGCCAACGCGAAGCGAAGAAACTCCACGCTGATGTCGCCATTCCTGTTCTGCAACGGCAGCACTGCAATGGTGTTCTTGGGCGCGCCACCCGCCATCTGACGCTGTTTGAACCACCACGCTCCTACCGCAGCCAAAACCGTGAGCAGCAGCAGGCTGACCCCCAACAGAAGATAAGTTGGAAATTTGCTCGAGGCCTGAAACGTGCTCGTGACGATGCGATAGGGCAAGGCTGGCCGCCGCGCCCCGGTCTTGGTTAACCCCGATTCCGTTTCCTTCCTCAACGACTGGAGATCGCCCTTCATCGCCAGCGCGTTGGGGTAGCGGTGTCCGCGGTCCTTTTCCATGGCGCGACCGATGATGCCTTCCAGATCCGTGGGAAGCGACGGGTTGAGACTAAGTGGAGACACCGGCTTCTGGTTCAGGACCGCGTCCAGCGTGGTGATCACGTTGCCGGTTGCAAAAGGCTTCTTGCGGGTTGCCATTTCGTAAATCACGACTCCGAGCGAGAACAGATCGCTCCGCGGATCCAGTTCTTCGCCCCGCGCCTGCTCCGGAGACATGTAAACCGCCGTTCCCGGAATCACGCCCACCGCGGTCAGCGAGTCTTCCAACGCCGCATCGCTCGATCCCGGTTCGGGCACCGACTTGGCCAATCCGAAATCGAGGATTTTTGTCTGACCGCTCTGCAACACAAAAATATTGGCCGGCTTGATATCGCGATGAATGATCCCCTTGGCATGCGAAGCCGCCAAAGCATCCGCCACCTGGATGCCAATGTCGAGGATCTCGTCGACTTCCATCGCCTTGCCCCGGATCCGCTCCTTCAGGCTCACCCCTTCCAGCTTCTCCATGACAATGAAGGGATGTCCGTTGTTGTCGTCGATATCGTGAATGGTGCAGATGCCGGGATGGTTCAACTGCGATGCAGCGCGGGCTTCGCGCACGAAGCGGTCGAGCGACTTGCGGTCGTGCACCATCTCCGCGGGAATGAACTTGAGGGCGACGTGACGGGCCAGGCGCGTGTCTTCCGCCTCATACACCACGCCCATGCCACCACCACCGAGCTTTCCGACGATGTGATAGTGGGAAATTGTCTGGCCGATCATTCTGAGGGCCTCAGTGCCGTCGGCGGCTATGTTAGGCCGCTGGCAGAGCCCCGGTCAACCCTCAGGCGGGATAGAAGACCGAGTGTTCTGGAACTGCCATCCTGCCCAGAGAGTAAACTCTGAGCCCTGGAACTTGGGCAGCCGCGGCCGCTGCGGGCGGGCGCGGCGACAAGGCCGCTAGGGTGGGCTTTCGGCGCCTGAAAGTGTTCCTCCAAATCCGGCACCCTGCTAAAGCATCTGGCTCCCTTTGCCGATTCTTCAAAACGTACCTCTGGATGCACGGGCCAGCCAATTGCCAGCCCCTCAAGCAGCCTCTTGGTCTTATGATGGTGGGTGGATCAGGTTTCATGGGTACTGATCCGCCACGGAGGTGTGAATGAGCGGCCGTTCATGGTTTGGCGCAGCGGAGGTCGGAGGTTCAAGACTCATGCAGGCCTTGGTGGTCGATGATTCCGCTGTGTACCGCAAATTGATCGGCGATTGTTTGCGAAGCTGGGGTTTTGGCGTCACCCTCGCGGAGAGCGGCTCTGAGGCTTGGCAAATCCTGGAGCAGCCGGATGCTCCCAAACTCGTTCTGCTCGATTGGGTGCTGCCCGATCTGGATGGCATTGAGCTTTGCCAGC
>Ga0209117_1000632_pt1 | contig 13670 bp, 14 predicted proteins | sample BlaSpr_A8_OM2_M2_FD_187978 | JGI IMG/M metagenome (GOLD analysis project Ga0209117, IMG submission 187978) | Forest soil microbial communities from Thunder Bay, Ontario, Canada - Black Spruce, Ontario site 2_A8_OM2_M2 (SPAdes) (version 2) | ecosystem: Environmental > Terrestrial > Soil > Boreal...
GATTATACTGTTGGATAACTCCGTAACACTCGCAGGCGCACTCTTCGAGTTTCGTGCGGCTCAGAATCTGCACTGCACCACGGGTGTACTCGATAATCTGCTTGTTCTGCAAAATACCAGCTGCCAAGCTTACGGTGGGTCGATCCGTCCCTAGCATCGTCGCAAGAAAATCGTGGGTGATAGCGAGCGTCGCGGAATCCACTCTGTCCAGAGTGATGAGTAGCCAGCGCGCGAGGCGCTGTTCAATATTGTGGAGCCGATTACACGCGGCTGTTTGTGCGAATTGCATCCCCTGAACTACTGCATAGCGGTTCAGAATCCGTTGAAGCTCTGGAGCTGATTGCAAGACGCTTTGCAATGCGCCAATTCTCACCCGGAACCCGTCTCCGGCGATTTGTACGATCTCACGCACTTGGTTCCTGTTTATGCCAACCGCCGCCTGTATCCCTGCAAACCCTTCCTTGCCCACCTCCCCTACTTCAACAGTCTTTCCATTCTCGGTCGCAATTACAAGAGACACCATACCGGTATTCGGGAAATGCACAAACTCTAACGGTTGGCCCGGTTCGTAGAGACTAAGATGGTGAGGCATGCTGAGAAATTCTAGGTGAGGGCGAATCAGGGCGTACTCGTTGTCGGGAATTGATAAAAGGATATTGTTGCCTACTCGGTTCTCCGCAGTGGTTGTCCGTTCGCTCGGCTGCATGATTTGAAAGTCTCTCCTTTCAGCAACAAGATTGCTCCCACCGTCTGCAAGCCGGGATAACTACAGGGGCTCCGCCTGTCACGGCCTGCAGCGTAGACATCTACCCAAGAACGCAGGTCTGAATTAAACCACAACTGGGATCCGAGGTTCGCCATCTTGCTCCCAAGCGATTGAAAAAGCGTGAGCGGGTCGGTCGGGCCGGGCGGGTGCCTGACGATGGTCAGGATACATGCGGCGGAAAAGGCCAGCATAAACACTCGGTGTCGGCGTTCCAGTGCGTAGCAGACCATCATTGCTGTCACTGAGAACAATCCAAAAAGGCTCAGGTTGCTCACGCGGCTCGCTGCTCCCGAAAATTGAATAGCTCGGCAATTTCCTAACCAAGCTATAACAGGAATGAGCGATCTGTCTCGGGTTAGTCAGAATCAAAATGAGCTATCAGTACATCGCCATCATCGCACCAGCCGCGGCTTCCGACGCCTGATTATCCGATGTGCCGACGTACACCATGGTCGAGCTGATCCCCAATGGCCAGCCGACTAATCAAACGCGAAACCGAGAGATAGCGTTCGAGCAGTGTTGGCGAAACTGAGAGCACCGAGCCGACGTTATCGAAGCCTATTCAATGGCAAACAAATTAAAAGTAGTATTTAAATCCTAACTGCACGCTGCGCGCCCCTACTTTCGTGCCGTTGATAACACCGAAGTTTGACGCGCCGTAGTTTGTCGGCGGATCGCTGAAGACCGGGTGGTTGCGCACATTCTGTGCTTCCATGCGAAACTCTGCTCGCTGGTTTTCCTTGACCCGCCAACTCTTGAGCAATGCGGCGTCAAGCATGTTAACTCTCGGGCCGCGCATATTGAGTGTACGTGGCGCAGATCCGAACGCGTCCTTTTCCGGTTGCGAGAAAGCCTTTGGGTTGAAGTAGTTGTTCAACCGGTCGTGAATCGAGCCGTGCGTCTCCGGGTCACCAATCAGATTCGGGCGTTGCGTGCCATTCCATAGCGTTCCATTGGACTGGTTCACCTGCAGCGGGAACCCTGATTGCAGCGTAAAGAATCCGCTGACCTCCCAGCCCCCAATAACGGCATCGATAAGACGGTTGACGCCCGAGCCGAAATGGCGTCCATGCCCAAACGGTATCTGCCAGTCCCCGGTAGCCACAAAGTGATGCGCCACATCGTGCTGCGAGAGCGAACGCTCCATTGGTAAATTCAGTGGGTTTTGTAGGCTGGTTGTGCCGCCTAGCCAAGCGAGATTACCGTCGGTGACCGACGAATCGTCAATCATCTTCGACCACGTGTAATGCGCGAGTATGGCCAGCCCCTTTGAGAACCGCTTCTCATACTTTATTTGCAAACCGTGATAATGCGAATCCGCTGAGTTCGGATCCGATCCACTGGCGCCGTCATATTGCGGCATGTTACGCAGCAGCCGGTAGCGCTGAACAGTTTTGCCGTTCAAATTCACTGCTTTAGGATTGGTGATGATGCCGTAGAACGGATTTCGGACCGCCGCTTGCAGTTGGTCCCGCGTATATTGCGCATTAGGCCCTAACCAGTAGGTGGGATCGAGCGGGGTAAGACTGGTGTAGGGGGAGTAGAGATGCACCCCTCGGCTCCCGGTATAATTGATTTCCATCATCGAACTCCACCCGATCTCGCGCTGGATGGAAAAGTTCCACGAATACATTTCGGGATTATTATTTGGCCGGGTGATGGTGCCGACTCCGAGGCCGAGGAAAGTCATATCCCCTAGAGAGCGACCCGGCGGCGATAGTATTCCTTGCGGATACGGGTCCGACAGCGTTGCATTTCGCGTAGCGCCACTATCAAGGGTCCAGGGTACTGAAGCGTCGGTATTAAATGCAGCTCCTGTGTGCCCTGAGACGGAGGCGCGGGAAAGCACGTAGAACTTACCGGCGCCGGCCCGAATCGAAGTTTTATCATTAAGCGCATAGGCGAAGCCCAAGCGGGGACCGAAATTATTCAAATCGGTATCGAACGGTGAGCGCGTCTTGTCATCGACGAACTTCATTACGCCTTTGAGGTCATATCCTGGGACGGAGATGGGCGACTTCGCGTTCAAATCCCAATAACTGTAGCGATTCAGCTCTTCGGTTCGGGGGACTTCGAATTCATACCGGAGTCCCATGTTCAATGTCAGCCTGCGCGTAATCTTCCAATCGTCCTGGACAAAAAATCCACGGTACCCAGCGTGTGAAAAAGCTTTCGGATCAATATGAAAATTCGAACCGTTGCCCCAACCGAGGAGCATCGAAGCGAAACCATTTCCCTGGAAACTGTTGCTGCCATTCAAATTCTCGCTCGTTGTTTGCGCTCCGAAGGTAAAGTGCCCCGAAGGATAGCCGGGTTGAGCGTAGTCCAAAAAGCTCTGCCTAATTTCGGTGCCCGTCTTAATATTGTGCCCGTGCAGCGTCTTGCTCATCGAGGCCGAATACTGGTGCACACCCTCCTGCCGATCCATTTTCCAGTAGCCCTGTGTCCCCATGTCCGAGTAGCCACCTGCGCTGAACGACGGAAATACATTTAGGGTTGCGGTATCTTGCATGTACTTGGGGAGCCCGAGCGTTGTCTCGTCGAACTTCGCGTTGAACGGATCGCGGCGGTAGTTTTGATAGATGAATCCGTAAGTGAAAGTCCACACGGTAGTGGAATTTTGAACGAATGTAAGATTGCCCGTTGCCGACTGGGTCCTCGTGGAGCTGGGACCGTTATACGGGTCGGCTGACGAGATGTCTGGGTCGGCTAAGGCATATAGATTGGGCGGATTATTGTCACCCCTGGATTGGCTGTAGCGGCCCGTAAAGCGAAGCTTAGTGTTAAAGCTGTGATCGCCTTTGATATCAAACTGGTTGCCAACACTTTTCCCGATCCCCTGCATGAACCAGTTGTTGATATGGGTGACCGGATTCCCGTCCTGGTTTGGCTTCGGGTAATAGCGGAGCGCCTTCAATCCGACTTTGTCTTGCAGCTCTTTGGGAATTACATTGCCTTCGAAAGGTCTTCGTTTTGTGACGTTCCCAACCTTATAGGTATCGAAAGGATTGTAAATCGTGACTAACTTTATTACGTCTCCGTCCTTGAAGAAAGTCTTGGAGAAATCTCCGGCCCGCTGTTCAAGGGTCGGGACAGTCGCTGTAGCGCTCGATGGGCTCTTCGATCGGGTATATTCGAAGGTGACAAAAAAGAATGTCTTATTTTTCTTGATCGGTCCGCCCAGCACCCCGCCGATTTGATCGCGATGGTAATAGGGCTTAGGAGAACGATTACGATTCGCCGCCCAGGAGTTGGCATTGAAATTGGAATCCCGCAAAAAGTAATAACCGTCACCGTGGAATTCATTCGTGCCCGACTTGGTCACCATGTTGATGATAGCTCCGCCGGATTGTGCGTACTCGGCTCCGAAGAAGTTTGTCTGCATCTTGAATTCTTGCACCGCATCCACCGAGGGCGTCCATTTTAGATCCGTGGCACCGCTGTTTTGCTCCGTGGTGTTGACGATCGCGCCATCCACTAGCACGTCTGAGGTGGAATTGCGCGTGCCGTTGGCAACAAAATTCGTATTGCTAGGGCTGACGTTGCCCGCCGCACCATTCACTCCTGGCGTCAGATTCAGCAGACTCAGGGGATTTCTTCCAATGTTCGGCAGCGCCATCATGTATCGATTCTCGATTACCTGCCCCAAGGTTGAGATGGTTGTGTTGAGAAGCGGTGCTTGGCTCCGGACTTCAACCGTGGTTGTGACTTCACCTACCTGCAACGAAACATCGAAGGTGGCCTGCTGCTGGACGGCCAGCGGAATGTTGGTTTGCGTATACTTCTTGAATCCACTTGCTTCGACACTAAGCGTATATGTACCCGGCGGCAAAGCAGTGAGTGCGTAGCGGCCCGCCTCGTCGGCAATCGCGGTGTGTGGCACGTTCCGATCGGACTCCGTGAGCGTCACTCTGGCTGCGGCGACCACGGCGCCGCTGACATCGGTTACGACGCCTCGCACCGCGGCTGTGTAGGACGACTGCGTCCAAGCAAGCCCAGCGAATGCAAATGAGATGCAAAGTAAGAAAATAACTCGTTGGCAGTTTCGCATTTTGAGAAGCTCCCTGCAGTTAGCCCTGGCGGCTACTAAACTTTCAGACGGATCATGCTCAGCCGAGATTTCCGATTTCGACCTTGTCTTTTCACCCGAAGATAGTGCAGCCAATTAATGGTGTCAAGCTGAGACTTTCGGCTGTCGTTAGCACATGAATGTCCGGTTGAATAAGCAAGTGATATGTTTGAATGAATAAGTCACGGAGGAGCGTTTGGTGTAAAAAAAACTGAACTCAGCGACCGCGCTGATTCAGATACAAGCAAGGAGGCTCCCCCATGGAGATCGATTTGGATGTTCACAAGAAGCGATCGACTACTGCGTGAAGGACGGCAGTGGCCGTATCTACGCAGCAGGTTCACGAAGTGAAACGCATACTCGCGAATACGAAAGATACAGAACAGGTGTTCTTTTGGCTCGCGGCAGAAACAGGGCTGCGTGCCGGGGAACTCGTTGCGCTTCGTGTCAGTGACGTTGACCTTGCGAAACTCTCTCTTGAAGTGAGCAAAGCAATTTGGAACGGAGAAGAGCACAACCCCAAAACAGGAGCGGGATTTAGAAGCTTCTGCATTTCTTCCCGTCTTGGTGCTCACCTTGCGGCGTATCTAGCAAATCGTCCCGAAGGGCATCTGTTCCAAACCACCGCTGGCAATCCTTGGGGCGCAAGCAACGTGCTTGAACGCAAGCTCAACACTCTGCTTGACCGGCTGAAGACTCCGAAGATCGACCCAAAACTGTTAGCAAAGATGGTTGGGGAAGACAGAAGCGTTGAACAAGCAACGCGGAGTGAGAAGCGTGCGGCCTCACTGGGGTCGGGAGCTAGCGTGGTCACTAACTCCCGATATCTAACTACTAGCAATTGGTTGCGGGGGTTGGATTTGAACCAACGACCTTCGGGTTATGAGAACGAACATAAAACAGATGGCTCGTTGATTCTGTGCGACTTAGCTCATCTTTGTGCAATCGGACTTCTTTCCCAAGTCTTTCCCAAGGCTTTATTCTTTCCGGAACGAAGCAAGCAGATAGTTAATTAACGGGGGAGGTCACTTGACGGTATGAATCGGGACGGACAGAATTACTCAGACTACAGGGCGATCCTGATTCCATTACCTGTCCCTTGGATACGCACAGAGCCCACACCCGTAGCCATTTTCAATCGAGTATCACCTGCTCTTACGACGTTATCCGTTCGCGCCCGAGCCACACAGACTCACCCGTTTCCAGATTGCTCAGGCCCCGGATAGCGCCGAGACGGAATGAGCGGAATGAGAACCATGAGTGACTGATACACAAGAATGTGGTATTCTTACACATAGGACGGTGAAAAGATGCGTACCAACATCGATATCGATGACCGCTTGATGCGACAGGCAATGAGGAGCAGCCGATCACGGACAAAACGGGCGGCAGTCGAGGAAGGGTTGCGCCTGCTGATTCAGACAAGGGCGCAGGCCACCATTCGGCGGCTTCGAGGTAGGGTCCGTTGGAACGGCGACCTTCACAAGTCGCGTCTCGGGCGATTTGCACAGTAGAGATCAATGGTTATCGTTGATACCACGGTCTGGATCGACTATCTGCGCGGTCTGCGGAACAAAGAGACCGATTACTTTGACAGCGAGCTCGGTCGTCAACGCTTGGGACTCACGGACCTGATTCTCTGCGAGATTCTTCAAGGTATTGGAGACGATAGGGCGTTCACACGAGTCCTGCGTGAAGTTCGCAAGTTTGAGATATTCGAGACCGGTGGTGAGGAACTGGCAATCGAGGCCGCTAGAAATTTCAGGAGTCTCCGTCAGCGGGGACGCACCGTCCGCAAGACCATTGACTGTTTGATTGCGACGTTTTGTCTCCGCCACGGGCATTCGCTGTTACACCGGGATCGCGACTACGATCAATTTGAAGATTTTCTGGGCCTCGCTGTAATTCATCCCTGAGGAATCCCGCCAGATGTCCCTTCCAGGTCGTGCACCCGGTGGGTTGTTCTATGCCTATGATGCACCAGCTAAATAGAAGTATGATGTACAGATGTACATGGGAGCGTGTTCCGTCAGCTACAAATTCACCGGCAAAGAACGTGACCCCGCGTCCGAGTCCGGTCTTGATAACTTTGGAGCCCGCTACTACGCGTGCGACCTAAAGTTGTATGCAACTTCACCACCCGCATGGAATGGACCGAAGGCCTTAACCTCTCCGATTCCGCCTGCCGATGTCCCGCGGTCAATCAGTGCGAGCGGATTGCTAAGAACGTAAGCGTAACGATTCCAGGACTGCGGATTGGATGGATTCGCAGAAGCAAGTCCCGAAGGATCGGGCGAGGGCCAGCGTCCTTGCGTGCTGTATTCGCCCGGAAAATCATACAGACCGGGGACAGTGTCTGAATTCTGGCCGGTGAACGATAGGTCGGGTGTTCCATATTGCGCGTATGTTTCGCCAAATGGGGCATACGCGGTGATCGACGAAACCGTCCGCGAAGGACTCGAAGTCAGCCGATTGCTACCTAACCAATCCGAATGGCGGTAGTGATCAAGGCCGCTGCCGGTATAAACGGCCTTAGCCTTGCCCGGTAGCGGAACAAAAGCATTCTGCAACGTCGAGCCGTTCATGATAGCCAGCTTCTCTCCCGTGGGAGCATACCAAGTCGGGAACGGGAACAAGTCAGCGGCTGCAAACTGAAGTTGATAAGTATTACGGCTCGACTCGTAACCGTAAATAAGAAGGGCGCTTAGAGGATTTTCCTCGCAGTGCCCATGGTTGCGGGGGTTGGATTTGAACCACCGACCTTTCGCGATTCGTTCGCGCTGCCGTTCGCGATTTCGGACCATTTCGGAGCGTGTCAGCCGACACCCTTGAGCCTCGTTCCGGAACCGGGCTGGCGCTATCGATTACCGTAAACTGAGCCGAGTGAGTGCTTGTTATAGATCCACCCAAGAGAAGCGTTGTTTGTATTGACGCGGCTGTTTGGTTCAGCTGGGTTGTAAATACCCCCGACCAATTACTGATACTGTCTCCATCTGAAACGGTGCCTACAGCCTGGAGGCTGATGGCCGTGTGATCGCCAAGATTAGTGAAAAGGAACGGCGAGCCGGCAAACGCGACGCACGACTGGCCGCGGGTAGTGCTTGCGCAGTTCGTGCCATTGGTCGACGAAGCCGGCGGAAGCGACGTCAAGATGAAATCGAGAGGCGTTCCCACAAATGTCATGAACTGGTCTAACGGTAAAGTGCCCATGGTCAGATTCTTGATGTTACCCGTCTCGCCCGGTCCTAAGGTGGAGGTCGTATAGACGACATTCGTGGTTGCGCCGGTGTTGATGCAACCATCATCGGTCCCCTCTCCACTTGGTAACCAAGTTATGGTCGTAACGCCCACGGTTACGCCACCGCCAGAACAGTTCGTTATGTCGAGAGGGCCGGAGCTTGCAAAGGCAGGCGTAATCATCAATAAGAAAGCGACTGCCAACCCTGCCGTTAGAATGGTACCTTTCTGCATATTAATGAGAATCTCGTGTGGGGCCATTGTTTTGAAGAAACTTTTCTGGCGCTCAAGCGGGGTGATCGTGCCACCCTGCTACGCAGAAAATCTGTCCCATTTTGAACAGCTGGCGGAATAATTCGTTCCGGCAATTGCCGGACGACTTCGTTTTCTGCAAGGCGGATGGTTCTACGTTGAGTCCCGATGTGCTGCGCCGCGATGTGTTGTACCCGGTTCTGGACAGACTCAATATTCCTCGCTCATCCCGCCCGGCGGGGTTTGATTGCTTCCGGCACTCGGCCGCCAGCTTCAACAATGCCGAGACTGGGAACCTGAAACTCGCCCAGAAGCTGCTTGGGCATTCGACATTGAACATGACGGCGAACGTATACACGCATACGAATGCCGAAGCCGAACGAGAGGGAGCGAACGCCTTAGAGGGGGCAATCTACGGCGATCCGTTCGCGCTCGTTCGCGAATCACGAACCGCGAAGGAAACTGCGGCCATTAACTGAGGGAAGTCGAACATGAAAGCCTACTCGCAACCGACACAAAAAAGCCGCTTAAAGCAGCGTTTGTCGGTACTAATCCGCCGTGGAAGAGCTCTGTTAGACCTTTCCGTTCATGTCCGCGGTGATTATCCGAAGGGCACCTTCGGCCAATTGGCGATAGACGAAACGTAGGATCCAAACACCAAGACCCACGGCAAGTACGATAGGGACGAACCAGCCAATGTGGTCGTGCTGCGCTTCCGAGACGGTAGAAGCAGATCGCCGCAGGCAGGCATTGCTCTCGTACAGCGGCTCCCATCGAAGGACCACACCGTTGGATTGCGAAGCGAACTGTAGTTCTCCTTGGCGGTTCACGTGAACCCTGCGCTCAGTTGTCCAATTATAGAGGTTGTCGGGTGGAATGGACGTGTTCCAGGATGACCAGTCCTGCGTCACAAGAACCATCCGCGGAGAAGGGCGGATACAGATTTCTGCCCCATGATCGAATGTCGCGGTCGATTCGACAGCGTAACCAAAAGAGATCTAGTCAGCGGCGTAACGCTCTAGCTGCAGAAGTGCTGATGCTCGGTTTGTGGATCGCTGGTCCCGTCTTGGTGGGCCCGCTCCAAGAAGTTAGCTCACGCGCGTCATGAAGGTTACGGACGCCCCGCCGTGAAGTTCTCCTGACAGGCAATCGCAGCTTTGCGGAGCTCGCCAAGACGGGACACAGTGCGTACGCCTGCGAGCAGCGGATCCGAATCGATAGCGGGATACGCACAATAGCCGCCATCGATAGCCGTCTTCAGCATGTTGAACGCGGCATCGGTTTGGCCAGCATACGCAAGGTGCGCCGCTGAGAAGTAATTCACTTCGGCATCCTCATTCGGCATCACCTTACTGCCGAGTGCCGCAACCTCGCTCGCCGGCCGATGTTCGAGATACGCCAGCAGTACACCGTAAGCCCCCCACTGCGGGACTGTCGCAGGCCTTGCGTCCCAAGCTTCCTTCAGCTTCCCTTCGCGCAGCAGCACGTCTAGAGTGAGCGCTTTCCCCCACTCCGACCCGAGATCGAGCCGCAGGTAGTCCAGGGCGCGTCCGTAGTCTCCGTGGAGAATAAACGCGACCGCACAGGATCGGACACCTGCGTCCTGCGGATCCAGCAGCAGCGCCGAGTCGCATTGAGATTCGGATTGCTCCAGCAAACCGGCGTATCGCAGCGCGTAGCTCAGCCAGAAATGCGCGCGTGCGCTGTCGGAGTGCCTGCGAACCAAGTCCAGGAACTCCAAATAGGAACGGTGGTTTTCCCCGGGGATCATGTGGTTGGCCGCGTGAGCCCCTACGATGTTGGGATTGTTTGGGTCGAGCGCTGCCGCCCGATCCATGGTCTCCCGTGCGCAACGTGCAGCCTCAGAGCCCCCGTCCGAGTACCAATTCTGCACCTCGCAGATTGCCGACAAAGCGGCCCACGCAGGAGCGTAGCCTTCATCGAGCGCCACCGATCGTTCAAGCATCGCTCGGGCCCTTTTGGTGACGCCAGGCTCCCGTCCCATGGCCACGGCCCGGAGGAATAGCTCGTAAGCCTCCTCATTCCTTGGTTGCGTGGCCGAGTCCGTCATCTGTTGCGCGAGGGCCGCGTAATCTCCCAGGCCGCGCAGGAGCGGAACAACTCCACGCAAGGTCTTCGCCGCGATCTGAGCCTGCATCGCTAGCATGTTCCCGGCTGGAATGTTGAAAGTCTGCCGCAATACAAGACGGCTGCTTTCTACGTCAATCATCTCCATGGTGAGTTGGAGCTGGTTGCCCTGCTTCAGGAAGCCGCCGCTAATGACATAGGAGGCGTGCAGTTCACGCCCCGCTTCTTGCGCGTCCACGTCAGCTCCCGCATACCTGCGGGCGGTCTCGAACGGTCTGACGGATAAATCGCGCACATATTCGAGCGTTCCGGAAATCTGGTTGCCGAGTGCGATACCCAAGTAGTCCAGGCTCGGATCGCCAGTCGCGTTGCGAAACGGAATTACCGCAACGCTCTTGCCTCGAGGCCCAGGCGTCCGGTTGGAGTATTTGAACGCCACCGCCGCGGCGCCCATGAGGAAAATCAGGAATACGGCCAGAGCAGATAGCGCTGAGCGGTTTCGCTGCGCAAACTTCCCAGCCACGTAAACGAAAGAATCCGGCCGAGTCTCAATCGGCTCCTGCTTCAGGTAATGATCCAGATCGCGAATGAGCGCCTCGACTGAGCCATATCTGCGCTCCGCATCCTTGTGCATTGCAGTCAGGCAAATGATGTCGAGGTCGTTCCACGATGCCGTATGCACTCCGCGCGCCGCCGTCGACGGCTTCTCTGGATCGTCTGTCGTGACCCGCTCCGCGGCTTCGAGTGGCGTCGATTGCGAAAGGTCGAAGGGTAGATGCTTCGTGAGGAGTTCGTAAAGCACCACGCCGAGCGAGTACACGTCGCTCTGGGGAGTGGACGGCTGTCCGCGAATCTGCTCCGGAGACGCATATGCCGGCGTGAGCATCTGCATTCCTGTGCGCGTGTGATCGAGTGTAGATGCCGGCTCCGTTTGTTTGGCGATTCCGAAATCGAGAAGACGGACCGTGCCGTCGCGCTTCACCAGAATGTTTGACGGCTTTAGATCGCGGTGGATGACGCCGCGCTCGTGAGCATACTCCACGGCATCGCATACCGCCCGAAATAGCTTCAGGCGCGCTTCTATCGAGCAGTTGTTTTTTTCGCAATACTCGTTGAGAGGCAGCCCGTCGACGTACTCCATAACGAACCAGGGCGTGCCGTCGGCGGAAGTGTCGGCATCGTAGAGCCGCGCAATGGAAGGATGATTGAGTTGTGCAAGGGTGCGCTGCTCGCTGGCGAAGCGCTCGCGACGCGCGGGCGAAAGCCACGCGTCGCGCAGAACCTTAATGGCAACCTGACTGCCAAGATCCTCGCGGTCGGCAAGGTAAACCATGCCCATCCCCCCTTCACCAAGGGCCTTTTTAATCCGGTAGGGGCCGAACTCTTGGAAAGGAGGTGAGGCGGAGGAAGGATCGCTGAGAATCTGATGAGCGATTTGAGCGACATTACGGTCGAGAAGCGAGCCGCCGCGGGCGTCTTCTTGCAAGAGGATCAGAACCTCGCTTACGAGCGCGACATCGTCCCGGCATTGCGTTTCAAGAAAACCGCGCCGCTCGTCCTCCGTCAAGTCCACGGCTTCGTGAAAAAGGGATTGGACTCTCTGCCAGCGAGTGCTGTCCATCGTCACTCTCCGTCCAATAGGATGAAATAGCGCTGCTCCTCAAGAGGCTTGGCGGAGTTCGTGGGCAAGCCACGCCTTCGCTGCCCGCCAATCCCGAAGAACGGTGGCTTCGGAGATGTTGAGGAGCGCCGCCATCTCCGGTATTTCCAGTCCTCCGAAGAATCGGCTCTCCACCATCACCGCCTGCCGCGGATTCATGCGCGAGAGCGAATTCAGGGCGGTGTTCAGCGCCAGAAGTTCTTCTCCGCCGGAGGGTTTCTCATGAAACGCATCGTCAAAACTCACAGTAAGTTCCGCACTGCCTCCGCGTTTGCCAGCGTTCCGGCGCCGCGCAGCCTCAACCAATAGCTGCCGCATGGCGCGAGCGGCGATGCGCTTGAAGTGGAGCCGGGAAGTGGAGGCAATTTCCGGGGAATTGGCCAGTTTGAGCCACGCTTCATGAACGAGCGCGGTGGGATTGAGCGTGGCGCTGGGATCGCCGCGCCGGACAGTCGAGGCGAGGCGCCTTAGTTCTTCGTAAGTGACACTAAACAGGTGGTCTAGTGCGCGCCTGTCCGCGAGTGGCGAACCCATTTGCTGGGCCCCTGACCCGCCTCCCCATCGAGAATTCTTCGCCGCCATGACGGTTTTTCTCTCGTTTTTGCGCAATGTTAAGTAGACAGCCACATCGCGAACCCTCTAAACGGGCTTTGCGGGGCAGGGACCTCCGCGTTGGGGGAAGGCTATCACTGACCTTGCAGTGATGCAACGGTCTTCAGAGTTATACATGGAAGTGTGTGGTGTGGCCGCCCGGTGGCCGGTTTGCAAGGAATTTTATACGGTGGTGGATGTCAGAATCTGAGATTTCTAAGGAGAAAGAATGATGAAGCCCAAGGGTGTCCTCAATCCCTTTCGATCCTCCGCCCTGCGGATAGCGCTGCTCTGCACGCTGGCGCTCGCCACGACGCGTGCGACTCCAAGCGCAGTTCGAGCTAGTCCTCCAGGGTTGGCCTCAGGTCATCGGTTCCAACTACGTTCTGGACATAACCGTTGCCGAAATCAAAACGAGCCATGGACACCGCCGGTTGAAAGCGATGCGGCGGCGGGAAGGCAACGGCGGCGTAGTAAAGATCGAGTTCAAATCAGGTTGGCTTTGCGGAGGACTGCATGCGGCGTCTACTCTTCGTTACTTTCATTCTTGCAATAATCCTTGCACTCCCCAATCTCTCATCGGCGGCATGCACCGAGACCTGGACCGGTGCGGCCGGCGATGGTCTGTGGCAGACAGCCGGCAACTGGAGTCCCGCCGGCGTGCCCGGTCCAACCGACGACGCGTGCATAGGCGTTGCATTCAGTGTTACGCTCTCGGCGGGCGCGCAGAGCATCAACAGTCTTACGAGTGACGGCACTCTGACGATCTCCGGCGGATCGCTTGATATCGCCACTGCGTCCACGGCCAACACCCTCAATCTCAGTAGCACTATCTCCGGTGCGGGCGCCCTGATCGTCAGCGGTGTATTTAACTGGACCGCTGGAACGATGAGCGGTACGGGCACGACGACGATTCCCGCTACGACAACCCTGAATATCAGTGGCTTCGGCCATAACCTGACCGGGCGGACACTGAACATAGCGGGGACGGCGACGCAGAGCGGAGT
>Ga0209117_1000633_pt1 | contig 13654 bp, 12 predicted proteins | sample BlaSpr_A8_OM2_M2_FD_187978 | JGI IMG/M metagenome (GOLD analysis project Ga0209117, IMG submission 187978) | Forest soil microbial communities from Thunder Bay, Ontario, Canada - Black Spruce, Ontario site 2_A8_OM2_M2 (SPAdes) (version 2) | ecosystem: Environmental > Terrestrial > Soil > Boreal...
TGGAATCGGAATCTGGGAATGGGCTTGTACCGACCTGGGGTCGGAGCCGGATGTCGTCATGGCCTGCGCCGGGGACGTCCCGACCCTCGAGACGCTTGCGGCAGTGGATTTACTCCGCCAGCATTTTCCCGATATCAAGATTCGCGTAGTTAACGTCGTGGATCTCATGACGCTTCAGACCTGCACAGAGCATCCGCACGGGCTTTCCGACAGCGAATTCAACTCGATGTTTACGACCGACAAACCAGTCATATTTGCGTATCACGGCTATCCCACCCTGATTCATCGCCTCACGTACCGTCGCAAGAACCATGGCAATCTGCATGTCCACGGTTACAAGGAAGAAGGAACGACGACAACACCATTCGACATGACCGTCTTAAACGAGCTCGACCGCTTTCATCTCGCGGGCGACGTTGTCGATCGAGTGCCGCGCTTTCAACCGGTGAATGCGCAGTTCAAACAATTGGTCCGCAACCGCCTCGTCGAACACAAGCAATACATTTGTCAGCATGGTGACGATCTTCCGGAAATTCGCGATTGGACCTGGCCCTACTAGGCAATGAAGATTCTTGTTCTCAATTCCGGTTCGAGCAGCCAGAAGAGCTGTCTCTACGAGATTGGCGATACTCTTCCCGAACACCCGCCCGAACCTATTTGGCAAGCCAAAGCCGAATGGAATGGTCGACGCGTCGAAATCGAAGTGGAAGCGTGCACGGGAGCAAAGCTCAAGAAACAACTAAGGGTTGAGTCACGCAAGCAAGCCCTTGGCCCGCTGCTAGATACACTGTGCTCCGGAAAGACGCGCGCCGTCTCCAACTTTTCAGAGATCAACGTAGTCGGTCATCGAGTCGTGAACGGGGGTAGGTACTTCCAGCAGCCGACATTTGTCACTCCGAAAGTGAAAACGGCAATTATCCGCGTCTCGGCCTTTGCACCACTTCACAACCGAGCCGAGCTGGAAGGGATGGAGATTGTCGAGAGACGATTTGGTCCAGCTCCTCAAATCGCTGTTTTTGACACTGGCTTCCATAGCCAGTTACCGGAACCTGCCTTTGTTTACCCAGGGCCTTACAAGTGGCTTTCGCAGGGAATTCGCCGCTACGGCTTCCACGGGATCAACCATCAATATTGCGCCGAGCGCACCGCTCAACTGCTTGGTAGAAATCTACGCTCGCTCAAGCTTGTAACCTGCCATCTTGGGAATGGCTGCTCTCTGGCAGCGATTCAAAATGGTCACAGCATCGACACCACCATGGGATTCACTCCATTGGAGGGCTTGATGATGGGCACCCGGTCCGGATCCGTCGATCCGAGTATCCTGACCTACTTGATGCGCCAAGGTCACAACACAGGACATCAGCTAGACGAATTGCTGAACAAGAAGTCAGGCCTGCTGGGGATCTCCGGTATCTCCGGTGACATGCGTGAGATCGTGGCATCGATGAAAAAAGGCCACTCGCGTGCCAAGCTAGCCTTCGATATCTTTGTGCATCGTCTTCGATCGTCGATTGGCGCGATGATCGCGGCGCTGGGCGGAATCGACGTACTGATTTTCACTGCAGGGATCGGAGAGAATTCACCCGAAGTACGCGCTGCAGCGTGCGCCAGCTTCAACTATCTCGGTCTCAAGATTGATTCCGAAAAGAATGCCGGTAACATGCCAGATAACGCCATCTCGAGTCTCGATTCGGCCGTGCGCGTCTTGGTCATCCGCGCCCAAGAAGATTGGGCAATTGCGAGAGACTGTTGGCGTCTGATTTCGGTAAGAAATCGGGGCCGCCAAGCCCAAACTAGTCGAAATGCCGTTTAGCCACTGATACACGGGATTATCGGAAGGTGGCCAGTTCCTGTCGGTGAAAAAAAACGCATTCCGATAGGCGGACTTCTCGGGAGTTGGCCGACTACTTAGAGAATATTCACAGCGCGCGCAGCGAGCAAGGCAACAATCATGAGCGAAATCAAAGACTGGACCATCATGCCGAGCTTTGCCCAGCGTGACAGAACCGCCGTATCCGTCGGTGAGAAAGCCGTACTCGTATTAAAAGCCAGAAACAGATAGTCCACAAAATTGGGCTTCCATGACCAATCCTGTTCTTTTCGACTCAACATCTGTGGAAAAAGAAATGGGCTATTTGAGAGGCCGTCCGGACGGTCGCGCCTCAGCGGACCGCCTGCATCGAGCTTCCAGTACCAGAGTGCGAATACCAGAATATTGGTGATCCAAAGTGCGCTCGCCGAACGCAGCAATGCCTTCGGTGTTTCAAGATGCTGCGGTATGCCTCTGACCAAAAGAATTAAGGAGGCGGTCATGGCGATGGTGATAATGCCATTGGTGGTGAGCGTCAGAATCCGAGTTGCCCTGTAATGACCGGCATGGGAAGTTCGCGGCGTGTTTTCGCGCAACGCCTTTCCCGTGGCCATTCTTTCCTTAATCGTCGGTCCGAGGAATTGCGAGTCTTTTCGCACAATGTTTGCAACCTTGGCTCTACGCACCTTCGGGTTGATCAATTTATTGTTTTCCGCGGATTGTCCCAAGCCTCATAAAATGCGCCCCAGCGCGGACACGGTCAAGCGGCGTTTAGTGAAAGCGCTCCGGCATTGCGTTCGCCGATTCGGAACATCGGGCAGTCACGAATGTGGTACGGTTCTGGGCGACCTGGAGGACATTTGATGTCCGTGATCGATCTGCTTTTTGGCCGTCCGCTGAGTTCATCGGAAGAAAGAGGCGAGAGACTGGGGCCGATAGCCGGGATTCCGGTTTTCGGTTTAGATGCTCTTAGCTCCGCCGCGTACGGCCCGGAAGCCGCCCTGGCCTTGTTAATCGCGCTCGGTACGTCTGGAATTGCCTACATCGTTCCAATTACGATCAGCATAATTCTCCTGTTAGTAATTGTTTACTTTTCCTACCGGCAAACGATTGAATCCTATCCGAACGGGGGCGGTTCCTACACCGTAGCTGGACAGAACCTCGGACCTTTCGCAGGGTTGCTTGCAGCGGCTGCGCTCATGATCGATTACGTTCTGACGGCTGCGGTAGGGATTTCCGCAGGCGTTGGCGCCCTTGTCTCCGCCGTCCCCTCTCTCGAGCCCCACACGCTGACACTTTGCCTGGTCATCTTGCTGCTCATCACACTCGTGAATTTGCGCGGCGTCCGCGAGACGGGCGCTCTCTTCATGATCCCGACGTATCTCTTCGTGGGCACGCTTTTGATTACGCTCGTGATTGGAATCGTGAAGGTGGTTGCCTCGGGAGGACATCCCACACCGGTTGTCGCTCCTCCGGTGCTTCCTGCGGCAACCGTTGGGCTAAGTGCGTGGCTGCTGCTCAAATCGTTTGCCAGTGGTTGCACCGCGATGACCGGCGTGGAAGCGGTCAGCAATGGGGTGACTGCGTTCCGCGATCCAGTCGTGAAAAGCGCCCAGCGCACATTGACGGCGATCATTGCCATTCTGATCGTGCTGCTCGCCGGCATTGCCTTTCTTTGCCGTGCCTACCAGATCGGTGCCACGAATCCCGGTCCCGGATACCAGAGTGTGCTTTCGCAGCTCACGGCGGCGGTCGTCGGGAGAAACATTTTTTATTTCGTTACGCTCGCTTCGATTCTGCTCGTCCTCTCCCTGTCCGCCAACACGGCGTTCGCGGATTTCCCCCGGCTTTGCCGGCTGGTCGCGGATGACGGATATCTTCCGAGCCCGCTGGCCGTGCGCGGCAGACGCCTTGTTTTCACGGCGGGTATTATCACGCTCGGCGTGCTTTGCGCGGTGCTTCTAATCTTATTCAGAGGAATAACGGACGGCCTCATACCGCTTTACGCTGTCGGGGCATTTCTTGCGTTCACGTTGTCCCAGGCCGGCATGGTCGTGCATTGGAGGCGCAAGGGAGGTCCTGGAGCCCGGCTGGGAATGTGTGTGAACGGACTCGGCGCCGTGGTGACCGCAGGCACTGTAGCGGTCGTGACCGTCACAAAATTCGCTGATGGAGCATGGATCACGGCGCTACTGATTCCAACCATCATGGTTTCCATGTATTCGATTCGGCGTCACTACGACGTCGTGACGCAGGAGCTTACGAACCCCGCCCCACTGACTCTTGATCGATTGCAGCCTCCCATCGTGGTGGTGCCCATGCTTTCCTTGAACGAAGTGATTCGCCGGGGGCTGCAATTCGCCTTGAATCTCTCTTCCGACGTGAATGTCGTGCATGTGGAATGCGCGGTCAATAAAGAGGAGCTTCTCAGACAATGGAATGAGGTCGTGGTAGAGCCGCTGAAACGATCCGGGCTGCCCGTTCCGCAACTAAATTTTCTGGAGTCGCCGTATCGCTTCGTCATCACTCCGATTGTCGACTACGTCCTGAATCTTGAGAAACAGAACCCGGAGCGCGAAATCGCGGTAATCATTCCCGAACTCGTCGAAAAACATTGGTATCAATACTTCCTCCACAATCAACGCTCATCCTGGCTGAAAGCCGCACTCCTACGAAGAGGAACTCAACGAATCGCCATCATTAACGTGCCATGGCATTTGAGTTCGTGACGGCGCCGTGAATGAATCTTAGACAGCCGCCTTCAAATCGGCGTCCACTCCGCAATTCTAAGCGAATGCTTTCGCGCGCGGCCTCTTGCGTTTCCACTCGTAGTCCTTGCGAAGTAGTGCCATGTGTTTCTTGATCTGAGCCTCGATTTCCGCGAAGGCTGCGTTGACGCATGCGCGCACGCCGGCAGCCTCACCCGTGGCGTGCAGCCTGCCCGTGGGGAGCGAAAGATTCAGGGAAAACAGGTACTCCTGTCTTCGAGGGCGCTTCTCGATGCTGCCGTGCAACTGGACTAGATCGGGAGCATATCGTTTCAACAGCTTTTCCATTTTAGCGACATGCCGTTGTGTTTCCTTTTCGATGGATTCGCGCCATTCTTCGAGCCCATAACTGATTGAGAGTTTCATGAGAATGCCTTTCCGGGGAAGCTAGGGAAGGAGGGTGCGATTCGCGGCCTGATCCGCTGACGCATTGGCACTTTTAGGATAGCAATTCCCTCACAGCGTTGCAATCCGGAAGCGCTGGTCTGGTAAGGAACACAATATTTTGTTTTGGCTGAATCGAGGAAGGGCGTTCTTATTTCTTGAACAGGTCCTCGAACGCTTGACGGGCGTCGCGGGGACGCGAAACGTGCTCGGCGGAAACCGTTGGGCCTGGAGCGGGAGCCGACGGCGCCGTATCTTTTTCAATCGTCGTGCGAAATTCGTAGAACCGGCAATCGTTCCGCTGATCCTTGCGGGGGATGCGTTCCGGGATAGGCTGCATGCATTCAAATCGCGCGGCCGTATCAAAATAGGCGCATTGCTTGCAGGAATGCAGCTCGAAAGCGCACTTCGGGCACTTGCCTTTCGGATCGAAACCCGGCTGCAGAACGGTCCCGCAATTCGAGCATCGCGCGCGCGTGATCGTGCCGACCATGCGCGGCGTGCGCGGTCCAATTTGTTCTTGGCGTGGATGGCCTTCGGGCGGCCGTTTTTCTTTTTTCTGGGGCTTTTCGGCACTCATGTAGCCCCGCTGCTTATACTTCCGCTCCAAGGGAACCTCCGGGAGAGAGTCACATCATACGCTGAATCGCCTGGTACAACACAAAAAACAAGGAAAACTGTGAAAATCGTGAAAACGTGAGCGTGCTACCATTATCGGCCGGAAAGCTGCTCTTTATCGATACCATGATGAAGCGCCATAATTCTCATTGGACGATTCTCTGGACCTTCCAAATTAAGCCGCCGAATGAACGCGCTTTCCGGCGGATTTACGGACCCGGCGGAGACTGGGCGCGGCTTTTCGCGAAAGACCCAAACTACATTGGCACGGAGTTGCTGCATCACTCCACGAGCGCGGGCTGCTATGTCACCGTGGACCGCTGGACTTCGCGCGCTGCCTACCACAATTTCAAGAAGCGGCATCGGAACGAATTCGTTGCTCTCGATGCGCGCTGCGAGGCGCTTACGGCCCGCGAAATCAAGATCGGCGAATTCTCTTCCGCCGGCAGAGCTTTTCTTTTCCCTCGGAAGGCTGAGCCGGAAAATCTTTAATGCGTCGCCGCCTCAAACGCCCAGACGAGAAAAGTTCGGACCGTTCAGGATTCGCGGGCCCAGAATCGACATAAACCTTCCGCGGGAAGATCAGGCCGCAGGAATTTCCGCGGCGCGCCCACATCGGAGAGGATCGCTTCGGCGGCGAGATAGCCGCTGCGTACCGCTCCCTCCATTGTCGACGGCCAGCCTGTGAAAGTCCAGTCCCCCGCGAGAAATAGTCCCGCAAGCGGACTTTTCTGCGCGGGGCGCCACTGATCCGATCCTGGCGCAGGCGAAAATGTCGCGGAAGTTTCCTTCACGACGGTGCCCTTCAGGAGCTTGGCTTCACGAATGCCCGGAAGCACTCCTCGCAATTCGTTCAGACAAAGTTCGATGATCTCTTGTCGCGAGCGTGGCACCAAATTGTACGACGCGCTGATTACAAGTTGCAGGTATTGCCCTTCCGTCGCCGCGCCACCGCCATAGAGTTGCGTTTTATTGAAGACCCACTGCGTCGTGCTGTCCAGCATCGTCAGGAATGGCTCGCCCATTATTTTTTTGTCGAACCAGAGATGAACACCTGTAATCGGCGACGTCCGCAAATTGCGCAAATTCAAAAACACGGCTTCGCGTTCCACCACGTCCGCGGGCAGCAACGCGGGCAAAATATCCTGCGGCACCGCGGTCACGTAGTAGTCCGCGGTTTCCACTGAGCCGTCTTCCCTCTCGATGCCGGTTACTTGATTGCGCGTCACTTGAATTCCGCGCACGCCCGCGCGCAGCAATACTTCTCCTCCCCGCCCCACGATGGCTTCCCGGCACCCTTCGTAAAGCTCTCCGAGCGGCACGCACGGAATCCCGACGCGATAACCTCCGCGCGTCGAGAGAAACGCTTTCCAGAACACGTCGATGCCGTAACGCGCATCGATTCGATCCAACTCTTCATCGAGCGCACTGACCAGAATCACTTCCCAGAAGCGGCGGATCGCCCGTTCGGTTTGCCGGTGCTTTTGAAGCCAGTCAAGCATTGTGACGCTGCCCGTTGAAATTTCCACAGGGCGCCCGCCGCTGCGTGCGATTGTGAGCAGCGCTCGCGCGATTGCGAGTTTGTCAGCCCAGCCGAGCAAAGGAAACCGCGCGAACGAGAGCGCCATATGCAGGGGTGGAGGTAGCGGGAAAGACTCCATGGCGCCCCGGCGGCCGTCAGGCGCTGCAAAAAGCAGCTGGTCAAAAAAACGAATCTTGTCCGCCGCGCCTACACGGCGATAAAAATCCTCAAGGTTCGTGCAACAGCCCAGCGTCACGTGCTGGCAATTGTCCACGTGCTCGCCTCCGGGCAGCACGTAGGACGCAGCCCGGCCACCCAGATGGGGCCGCTTTTCGAGCAAACGCACGCGGTGTCCGGCTTCAGCCAGCGCGACGGCCGAGGAGAGTCCCGCCAGGCCGCCGCCGATCACGATCACGTTTTTCAAGGACATTATCCCGAGTAAGCCGTCCGAAGCGTGCGCGGGCGATGAACATCATCTTCTCCGCTTTACTAAGACGGACGCGCTCGCCGAAGACCGCAAAGTCGACCGATTCCATGCGGGCGAGCAGCGCGCTGTAGGTATGCACAAGGAGCCATAGAGCGCCGCGGCTGTCAGCATCAACAAGATCGAGCATATCAGAGCATTCTTCGTATATCCGCCTGGCGCGACCCGCTTCGAAGTGGAGAACCTCGCGGACGCCGAGCGTGGCTTCGCTGCGCGAAAAATCCTCCGGAGACACGCCATACCGCGCGAGGTCCTCATCGGGGATGTAAACGCGGCCGAGCGCGGCGTCCTCATGGACATCACGAATAATGTTGGTGAGCTGAAACGCCAGACCAAGTTTCTCCGCCAGGTCGAGTGCGCGGGGATCGGAAAAACCAAACACGTGCGTGCAAGTGAGCCCGACAGTTCCGGCGACACGGTAGCAATATTCGCGTAGGCGGTCGAAGGTCGGATAGGACTTGACGGTGAGGTCCATTTCCGCGCCGGAAATCAAGTCATGCAAATAGCGCGCAGGCATGTTGTAGAGCCGCATGGTATCGACGAGGGCAGGCAGGACTTCCACTTCGCCGTAAAGAGGTTCTCCAGGCAACGGCTTCGCGGCCGTTCCATCAAAAATCCGAGAATGGCCGGTGACAGCTTCATCAAACGCCGCGCGCCACTTGGCGAGACCCCGTTGTTTGGTCTCCAAATTTTCATCTTCGTCGGCGAGGTCATCGACGAGGCGCATAAACGCGTAGAGGGCAGCGAGGCCGTCACGCTTGCGCTTTGGGAGGAGATAGAACGCATAATAGAAATTGCTGCGGGCGGCGCGAGCGATCTGGTGACAATTTTCGTACGACTGGGCGATGGCGGCGAGGCCGGCCCCGGACGGTGTGGGCACGGATCCCCGTGAAACCGGCACGCTCTCGAGAGGTCCAGGGTAAACACGCCCTACCCCGACGGGAGCCGATGAATCGCGCTTAGAAGAGAACAAATGAGTGAGGAGGGCACGGCCCAGCAAGGCGGCTTGTTTTGTCTTGCCGACCGTGGGGCGCTGATGCAGCGTGTTGTAGCCGCTCGATTCGATGGCCTCGAGAATTGCCATGCCGCCGCGACTGAACATTTCCAGATCAATCCTGAGTTTGCCTTCGACACGACTGGCGAGGGGGAGACCTTCATCGAAAAGCAACCTGGTACGCGAAATTAAGTCCTTCATCAGCGAAACATAGCGCGCATCAAAGTGGCGCGCCACGATGTCATCTTCGGTGAGGCCGTGTGCCGCCAGCGCTTCGAGCGGAATGTAGATGCGGCCCTTTTCCAGGTCGCGCCCAACATCCTGCCAGAAATTCGCGAGCTGCAGTGCGGTACAGGTCGCGTCGGAAAGTTCCTGGCGCTCCGCATCGTGATAGCCGCACAGAAAAAGCACCAAACGCCCAACGGGATTCGCTGAATACCGGCAATACCCAAGCACGCCACTCCAGGTTGGGTAACGGTGCACCGTCTGGTCCTGGCGAAACGCCACCAGTAAATCGGAAAACGGCTCGATCGGAATGTGGCACGCGCGGATGGTCTGTTGCAGCGCAACAAAAACGGGATGCGACGCCTTGCCCGCGTAACCGTCACGTAATTCCTGTTCCCAACCATCCAGCAGCTCCAACGCGCGCGCGGAATCGGCGATTTCATCTCCGAGGTCGTCGGCCCAGCGGCAGTACGCGTACAGATTGTAAAAATGTTGATGGAGGCGCTTCGGAAGCAGCCACGAGGCCACGTTGAAATTTTCGTAGTGGTGTGTGGCGAGCCGGCGCGTGTAGCGTTCGGCCTCCGCAACCGAACATCCCGGCGGAGGCACTCCACGCGCGATCTCGAGTTCAGCGGGAATCTGCATGGCGTCCGGACGGCCGCCCGAATCCCCGGAGCGGCCTGGAGATCTCCGTGCGGACACAAACGGCTATGGAATCACCGCGACTTTCATTTCGCCGTTGCGATATTTCATGTGCTCGAACATCTTTGGCAGTTCGGTGAGCCGGATCTCCGCGTTCACAAAATCGCTCGAGCGGATTTCCCCGCGCGCAATGGCTTCCAGGGCCTCTCGAATGAAACGCGGCGTATGGTGGAACGTCGATTTAATCGTGATCTCGGAATAGTGAAGCGCGTTCGGGTCCACCTGGACCAGCGTGCCGCGAGAGCAGCCGCCGAACAGGTTCACGGTACCGCCTCGACGCACCATCTGGAGCGCCCATTCCCACGTTTTCGGCGTGCCCACCGCCTCGATGACTGAATCGGCTCCGCGGCCGCCTTCGGTTACATCGCGCACAGCTTTCCCGGGATCCGCCAGGTCCGTGGCGATGAATGCGGCGCGCGCGCCGGACTGCTCCGCGGCGCGAATCTGATTCGGGCGCTTGCCGAGTGCGATTACGTGCACGCCACGCCCTGCGAGGATGCGAATGAATTTCAATCCGATCGGGCCGCAACCGATTACAACCGTCGTGTCGCCCGGTTGGATGCCGGTCTCATGAATACCGCGCAAAACACAGGCGAGTGGCTCGACCATCGCCGCATCCTGAAACGAAACGTGCTCGGGAATCACCAGCATGTTTTGGCGGACGATGCGACCCGGAATGCGGATGTACTCGGCGTAGGCTCCGTTGTTGAAAAGCAAATCTTCGCAAAGATTTGTTTGTCCCTTACGGCAGAACATGCAGACGTTGCATGGCGCGGAGTTCGACGGAACCACGCGCGCCCCGACTTTCAAGCCTCCGTTCACATCGGAGCCCAGCGTTTCGACGATTCCGGAAAGCTCGTGCCCAAAAACGGCGGGCGGCGTGATCATTCGCGCGTGGTATCCGCGCTTCCAGACTTTCAGGTCCGTGCCGCAGGTCAACGCCACCTTCACGCGAATCAACGCCTCGTCCGGCGCGAGCGTGGGAATGTCCACGTTCTCGATTTTCAAGTTCTCGCTTCCGTATAAGACCGCGGCGGTCATGTGACCATTGCGTTGCTTATTGTTTTCGGTTCTTATCAAGGCTGTACCACCACTTTCAAAGAATCGCTTTTAGGATGAGCTGCTAACTCGAGTGCCTGATTTATGTCCTCCAGGGAAAATCGATGAGAGACCAGTTCGCGCACCGGGAGTTGGCGCGAAAATATCAGCCGTGCCGCCTTTTCCTGACGGTCCACTGCGGCACTGTAACTCCCCAGAATTTCCTTTTCTGCGACGCCGACCGCCGCCGCCGGAAATTCGATCCGCATCTCCGGATCATTCTGCGCAAATAGTAGGATGCGCCCGCCGGGTCTGGCGATCGCCAGAGCATCCGTCAGCGCGGCAGGTGCCGGCACGGCCACAAGAACCCCGTCGGCGCCACGACCCTCCGTGCGGGACAAAATTTCATCTGCAATTCGCCCGGCGCGAGGATCGAGCGCCAAATCAGCGCCTAGTGACAAACTCTTCGCGCGGCGTTCCGGCATCGGATCGCTGCCGATCGCAAACGCGCCCGCAAGTTTCGAGAGCATCATCAGAAGCAGCCCGATCGGGCCTTGCCCCATGATCAATATCGTCTCCCCGGCGGCGACGCGGGCCTTCTCGACAGCCTTAATGCACGTATTGACCGGCTCGATGAAAGTGGCTTCTTCAAAGCTGATTTCGTCCGGAATCGCCAACATGCCACGCTGAGCCACCCACGGCATCGCCTTCACGTACTGCGCAAATCCTCCGCCATTCGGATCAAAACCCGCGGTCAAACCAACCTTCTTGTAAACGGCGCATTGCGAATACATGCGTCGATCGCAATAAAAACATGCCCCGCAGGGAATGTGATGGAAACTCATCACTCGGTCGCCGAGCTTCCACTGCGTGACTCCCGCGCCCACGGCAACAACGGTGCCGGAAACCTCATGCCCGAAGATCTGTGGCGCCGCGACAAAACCGTGCTCGATTTTCTTGATGTCCGTTCCACAAATTCCGCATGTGGCAACCCGGATTAGTACTTCACCGGCGGAGATCCGCGGCACGGGAACGTCTTCCACAACCACGCGCCCTTTGCCCCGATATACAGCCGCGCGCATCATCGTGGCGGGGATGGGAGGCGCCGCAACGGATGTTTCAAGCATAGCGCCGGAGCGGCTCATTGCGCGGCCACCATGCCCGGTTCAACCGGAATCAACCGATCACCGAGCGTTCCCGTATAAGCGTCCAAAAAATCCGCGAGATGGCGGGCCGCAAAACGGCAATCGCGCGCCAGCGTGAGCAGCGCAGGCAAACCGGATGGGTGGCGCAACACTTGCGCGATGATGCCGCTGATGCGCATCTGCCCGCGCGCATCACGCACGCGCTCAAAATCATAGGGCACATCAAAATCCACGGTGTCGCTGATGGCCCGAACAGCCACCGCCGGCACTCCATATCGGGCCGCTTCCGCCAGGATCGTGTAGCTTTCCATTTCGACGGCTTCCGCTTGCCTGCCGAGCTGCAACTTTTCTTCCGCGCGCGCTACCAGGGTCCGCGACGTTGCGAACCGCTCCACTTGCCGCGCGCCGCAATCTACTGCCGTTGTCAACAACTCCGGATGGCTCGCAACGGCGACAGGTTCTCCAACTTCACTGACCAAGCGGGCAGCCAGGACATCACCAGGACGGTACCCGCTTCGGAGAGCGCCTGCTAGTCCCGTCGAGATACAAATGTCAGGACGGTCGGACAACACTCGGCGCGCTGCTTCAAGAGCGTGCATCTGCCCCATGCCCGTAAGGACGGCGCGGACGCGCGCACCGCCGAATTGCGCTTCAAAGCGCGGCCAATCGCCCGGCAGGCGCCGAAACTTCCGGCGTTTCTGCCACGGCGCGAACTCCGCTTCGACCGCGAATGTGACCAGAATATTCATCGATCCTTCTGTTTTTCCTATGCCGCATGCGCGCGCGCCACTGCCTGCGCGCCCCGCGCGGCCACGTACCCGTTTGTTTCGTACCACCGAACCGCGCGCTCGAGAGCTCCTTCAATCGGCCCAGGTGAAAAACCAAGCTCGCGCGTGGCTTTCGATGCGTCGACAAACATTTTGTGCCGCGACATTCGCACGCCCTCAAGCGGAATCTGTGGCTCCCGCCTTAGCGCCGCGGAAACAGCCGTGTCGACGCACGCCGCAACGTAGGCCACGGCGTGCGGAAATTTCCAGCGCGGCGCATGCAGCCCGCTAATCGCCGCGAGCATGTCGAGCACTTCCTTAAGGGTAACGTTGCAACCACCTAAAATATATCGCTCACCGATTCGGCCGCGCTCGGCGGCGAGCAAATGCCCGGCAGCGCAATCCTCCACCGGAACAAAGTTCAATCCGGTGTCCACGTAACCCGGCATACGCCCGTTCAGAAAATCCACAATGATCTTTCCCGTCGGCGTCGGTTTCCAGTCGCCAGGCCCCACCGGTGTAGTCGGGTTGACGATCACAACGGGCAGACCCGCTCCGGCCGCTCGCAACGCACACTGCTCCGCTTCGAACTTTGAGCGCTTGTAGTGGCCAATCATTTCCTCGACGGACGACTGCGTCGACTCATCCGGCAATCCCTCTTTGCGCGGAACAGCAATCGTCGCGACCGTGCTGGTGTAGACAAATTTTTCCACACCCGCGCGCCGCGAGGCTTCGAGCAAATTGCGCGTCCCAGTTACGTTGGATTCGTAGATCTCTTGCGGGTTACGCGCCCACAGCCGGTAATCCGCGGCCACGTGAAACACGCGAGTGACGCCGGCAAGTGCACGATCGAGCGACGCCACATCCCGTAGGTCGCCAATGTAACGTTCCGCCTCCAATCCCTCAATGGCTCGCGTATCGCTCGATGGACGCACCAGGACGCGCACTTCCTCGCCGCGGCCGGCAAGATGCCGTGCTACGTGGCTCCCAAGAAAACCTGTCGCCCCGGTGACCAGCGTTTTCATAGCACTCGCAGTCTCCCGTCGGAAGAAACCAAATCCGCATTCTGCGGCGGTGGTGGCATCAGTGTTCCGCCCCCCGTGTGCCCATTAGTGGGACCGCTGCCTGCCTTGCTGTCGGGATGACCGCCCATCCGTCCGGAAAACTGCCATTTTAGCATTTTCCAGGTATCACCCA
>Ga0209117_1000634_pt1 | contig 13637 bp, 15 predicted proteins | sample BlaSpr_A8_OM2_M2_FD_187978 | JGI IMG/M metagenome (GOLD analysis project Ga0209117, IMG submission 187978) | Forest soil microbial communities from Thunder Bay, Ontario, Canada - Black Spruce, Ontario site 2_A8_OM2_M2 (SPAdes) (version 2) | ecosystem: Environmental > Terrestrial > Soil > Boreal...
GAAAAGACCGCGACCATCCACGATCGAGCGTTCGACACAGCAGCACTCGATAAAGCCGAAGCGAAAAGCCAATCGATCACTGAAACGACCGAAGACTTGGCACAAGAAGACCCGGCACCAGAAGACTCCGATCTGACCCTCCAGCCATTCCAGTTATCCATCAGCGACGATTCTTTCCTGAACGACGCTGGCAGGAGTTCCAAGATTCAGCGCTTTTGGGACTTGCGAGTGAAGCTGCGCTTTCAGCGCGCCGACCTCTATCTGGGAACGGCCGTCTTCGTGGCCGCGCTTGCCCTGCTGTGGCCAGCGGCAGGCACGCCGCGACGGGCAGCGCTCAGCCCGTGGGAAAGAGCGCTCGTGACGCTCGGAATCGCCGAGGCTCCCGCACCCGTGGTCCATCTTAAGGGAGACCCCGGCGTCGAGGTTTGGGTCGATCCGCACACCGCTCTCTACTACTGTCCCGGCGAAGAGCAGTACGGAAAAACCGACGGCGGCCGCATCAACAGCCAGCGCGAAGCGCAGATGGATAGCTTCGAACCCGCCGGTCGCAGCGCCTGCGAGTAACCTCCTGCGAGTAACCTACCGCGAGTAACCTGCCTCCCGCACGCTGCAGGTTTCGATTCCTGCCGGATCAAGCGTGTGATTCCACTACGTTTAAAAAGCATCGCAACGCAAACCGCTGAGGTAGGTAACCGATCGTAACCCAGCAGAATGACAAAAGACCAATGTGCCGCTATTGCACTGTCGTGCTTTGACCCAGTTCCAGCCTGCCCCTACGATGAAATTAGCACGGGGCACACCCGCGAACCAAAGAGCATTCGAGTCTCAAATATGGTGCCTTCCACGACACAGAGGAAAGGTCGGGGCTTTTCCCTGATTGAATTGGTGATCGTCGTTGCCATCATCATGATTTTGGCGGGGATTACTGCGCCTCGTTTGTTGAACGTCGTCAGCGACATCAAGCTGCGATATGTTGCGACGAACCTCAGCGGTCTTTTGCAGTCCGCTCGCATGCAAGCGGTCAAAAAAAACACCTTTTACTCGGTTATACCGACCACATTGCCTACGGGCGACGCTGCATACTATGTCGATATTCCCAAGAGCGGGACGTACGTCGCCGGTGATCCGGTCCTACCCATCGGCAGCCACATAACCGTGCACATCGGAACCGGCAGCGGCGCCCCCAACGAAGGGACCGTTACCTGCGGCGCGAGTTGCACCTTCAATCCGGGGACGGACTACCCGAGCTTCAATGCGCGCGGACTCCCTTGTATTGCGGGGAACTCCTGCCCGCAAAACGCCGGTCTAGGCTACGTCTTGTTTTTGTCGAAATCCTCCTCTACGGGAAATATCAATTGGGCTGCAGTCGTCATCACCGCGAGCGGACACATGCAGATTTGGACCTGCGACGGCAGTGGCAATTGGATACAACGGGATTGAGGGACAAAAATGTCTAAGTCGCCAAACATTTTATCTGGGTGTGCCCGGCATCGGGCGAGACGCAGTGAGAGCGGAATGGGGCTGCTCGAACTTATGATCGCCATGACTGTGCTCACGGTTGGAATGCTGGGGTCGATGATCATGATCCTGACCGGCATGCAATCCAACTCGCGGAACAAAACGGATAACGCGGCCACCGTCCTGGATCAGGAGATCCTGGAGATGTTTGCGACGTTGAACAATTATCCGAAACCGTCGCAATATATCACGATTTACGACTGCGCTCTCAGCGGCGGGAGCGCGAATCAGCACCGGGTCTCGCTGGCTCAGGGGACGTTTGCAAGCGGTGGAAACGGCGCGCCCCTAAACAGTGCGGGAGACATTGACTGGACGCAATCGACTCCTACTCTGGCGACTTCGACGACCCAGGGTTATGCCATGAGGTATCAGACGTGCAGCGGAGACATTTATGAAGTGCGCTGGAACATTATGGACGCCAATAATCCTGCGCCTACACCACCCGCGGTGAGCCGCATCAGCCTGCTGACGGTCTCGTCGCGGGAAATGGCGGCAGTAGGGTCCCCGCTCGGCATGCTTTTTGCACCACCCACGACGCTACGCACTCTCATTGAAAACTGAGCGCATTGCTATGAACATGAAGATATCTGGCCGAACATTACCTCCATCGCAAGCCGGCTTCTCGCTGCTCGAACTCGTCATCGTGTGCGCAATCATGACGATCGTAATGGTGGCTGTTTTCAATGGGATCGACCTCGCCACCCAACGCAGTCAGGCGGAGCAGGTCAAGGTCGATCTCACTCAGGAAGGGCGCGAGTTCGTGGATGAGTTTGAGCGCGACCTGCATCAGGCGGGGTATCCCAACTGCCGCATGGTCGCGACCGTGGTCGCAGGAGTTAGTTCCAACTGTCCCGCGGACTATTCCATCAATCCCAACGCGGCGAAGAATTCGCTGGTGGCGGCTGGCCTGGTTTACGTTTCCAACACCCAGATCGTTTTCGAGGGTGATGTGGATGGCAACGGTGTTGTGGACACGATCCGGTATCAACTGTTGGATTCCGCGGGCAACCCGGTGCCAGACACCGCGGGCACCCTGTCCACCGCAACCTGTCCCTGCAGTATCCAGCGCAGCCAGCAGGTGAAAGTGAATGGATACTTGCCCCTTGCCCAGCCTTTTGCTTGGAGTCAGGAATTGCAGAACGTCGTCAATAGCGGGGTGCCTGGGGGCACCCCCCCTTTGCCCTACGGAGGCGGTTTGTCGATAGCAGGTAATACGGCCTGGGGAGCCACCAACACCTCTTACTACGCGGCCATTAGCAGCTTCAAAGATTATCCGGTCTTTCAGGCCTATGACCAGTTTGGCGGCATCATTTCTATGCCACAGGACCTTTCAACTGGCTCGACATTACTGACGTGCACCTCAAGTTCCATAAGTTGCGTTAAGTCGATCCGCCTCACGATCAATCTTCTGGCAAACGGGATCACCGGCGTTGATTCGAAGACTAACGTCCGGCCGGTGACGACATTGGTTGGGGACGCTCGCCTGGTGAATAACGTTGCGACCAACTAGGGAGGACTTCTTGCATATGCGCAAACGCAACCTTCGCAACAAAGAACGCGGTATCGCCCTGCTCATTGCCCTCATGGCGCTGTTTCTGATCTCCGCCATCGGCCTGGGCATGATCTACATGTCAGATACCGAAACCTCGATCAACCAGAACTACAAGGACACGCAGTTGGCTTTCTTTGCCATGCGTGGCGGGCTGGAAGAAATGCGCGACCGGATGCGCACCAATAGCCCACCTCCGACGATTACGCTTCCGCCTGTCACGCCCAGCCCCAGCACGCCGGGATCTATTGTCTATATCCTCAATCCCGGGGCCTTGGAGACGGTGGACCCGACAAGCACCACTAATAAATATTTCGATGATGAGTTCTGCCACGAGTCGTTCGTAGGGTCGGGGGTGACGCCCACCGCTCCAGGTTCGCCGTGTAACTCCTCTTCGCTGGCGCCACCCTCAGGCGCCGTGACGACCGTGTGGAGCATGATGCCTTACACAGGGTTGTCTTCTTCCCTGAAGTACAAATGGGTTCGGCTCACGCTGAAGCAGAATGGAACCTTCGGGCCCAATTTCAATGCCTACGTCGCCCCCCTCGATTCGACCCATCTTGCCGCATCGCAGGTCTGTTGGGACACGGCGAACAGCAAAGAGGTGGTGCTAAGTGCGCTCACCGGCCCCGGCAGCCCTTATACCAACTGCGCTGCGGCGCAAGCCCAAGGCCTCATGGTCGAGCCCGTATATATCATTACATCCCTGGCCGTCACCCCGCAAGGCAGCAGACGCATCGGTCAATATGAGACGGCGGCTATAACCATCACGCCACCCCCCTCAGGTCTGTCATTGGATGGACCTGGCTCCGGGACTAACTTTAACCCGGCAAGTTCCGCCAACGGCACCGTCGACGGCATAGATGGTAGCGGCCCCGCACCACCTGCTGTACCGAACTGCGCCCCGGTCGCCGGGGCAACCGTGCCGGCCATAGGCGCTTCCGACCTTGCTGATCGGGACCTCATGGCGGGCGAAATTCCCAACAACCGGATTGTTAACTACCAAGGAACGGTTCCGACGACGACAGGAGCAACGGCTACTCCCTCGGTCGTCGACATGGGATCCGACGTCACCGGAGCTACGAACCAGCTAAGCAATTGGTCGACCCCGGCGCAACTAAACACCATGGCATCTCAGATCGCGAATGCAGCCGATTATACTTACAACTGCAGCATCAACGGCGTCGCCAACGCCGGAGCAACATCGGCGTGCAGCGGGACTTACGGCTCCGTTGCCACCCCACAAATCACTTATATCAACGGCGATGTTACGCTCAACGGCGGCGCGGGCGTGCTGGTTGTAACCGGAAACCTCATCATCAGCGGCGGTATGCAATTCGACGGCCTGATCCTGGTCATTGGCCAGGGAAACATGGTGGTAAACGGTGGGGGTGGGGGTGGTAGCGCAATCTACGGAGCGGTGTTCGTGGCCAACACCAACAGCCACACGTCCCCGTACGCGCAGCTCGGTTATCCGACACCCGGTCTGGGGGCCCCCTCATTCACGTGGAACGGCGGCGGCAATGCTGGTATCTACTACAACAGTTGCTGGGCCAACATCGGAAACACCATGCACTACATGGTGGTCGCCTCCCGGGAAGAGATGTACTAAGCGGACGCGGCAATCGCGTCCAACCAACTCTCGAGCGTGCCCCATCCCAACGTCGTGCTCTTCGACGCTACGATGACGCCCGGATGGGGCACTTGACTTTGGCGGGAGCACCTATCGGGTCATCGCTTCCGTGATGCCGAACGCTGCGTGTTATCAAGGCCCCTTCAGGAGCCGGCCCCTTCAAGAGCAGGCCCCTTCAGGAGCTGAGGGAGGGACAAAGACGGCCAGTCAGGCGTGGTGGATCTGCTCGTTGTGCCGCGCTTCGTACCACAGCGCCAGCTCGACCCGGTTCCACAGTCCCAGCTTGTCGTAGATCAATCGCAAATAATTCTTTACCACGTGTTCGGTGGTCCCGAGGGAATCGGCAATCTCCCGGTTCTTGCAGCCTTCGGCTACGCGTTGGATGATGAGGTGTTCGCGTTCGCTGGGCCCGCGGTGGTTCGCTGTCTCTCCAACCATAATTGCCTCCTATAAAGTAAAGTCGCGAGCTTAACCCGCTTGATGCCGCCCGTGATTCCGAAACGCAGAAACAGGCGGTTGAAATGCGCTTTGACCGTTCGCTCGGCAATGTTCAAATCTTTCGCAATTTCCGAGTTGTCACATCCCTGGAGAAGGAGATTAATGATCTGCCGTTCCCGGGGCCCCACTTGGCTGAACCGCTCTTCCATAAAACACTGCACCTGACCGACGCGCCCCGGTCGCCGCAAGTGGCTCTCCAACCGGGATTCGGGTCTCTGCGTGTCATTTTGCATTCACGCGGCCAAATCGGGCTCTCGCTGTTAACTAATTGGGAAAACTTCGTTGGTTGCGCGTTTTTGCCTGTAAAACGGCGATTACTACAGTCATTGCAGGCACATACGTAGAGCAGTTTTGCTCAGTCTCTAGGGTGAACAACTTAGCACAAAGTTCCCATCACCAGGGCGCTAAAGACCATATTTACACAGAAGTACATCCACAGCGGGTCTTCCGCCGCCTCCCATATAATGAGCTGTGGACTTCAAGCTGGTAAGCAATTACAAGCCCCAAGGCGACCAGGGACGAGCCATCGACACCCTCAAGCGCGGCGTCTTCGATCGCGAGCAGCATCAGGTTCTGCTCGGAGTCACCGGATCGGGCAAGACCTTCACCGCCGCCAAAGTGATCGAGGCCGCCAACCGCCCTACCCTCGTCATGGCCCACAACAAGACGCTAGCCGCCCAACTCTACCACGAGTTCAAAAGTTTCTTCCCAAACAACGCCGTAGAATACTTCGTCTCCTACTACGATTTTTACCAACCGGAGGCTTATGTGCCGGCGGCGGATCTTTATATCGAGAAGGAATCCACGATCAACGACGAGCTCGACAAGCTGCGGCTCTCGGCCACGCGGTCGTTGTTTGAACGGCGCGATTGTTTGATTGTCGCTTCGGTCAGCTGCATTTACGGTCTGGGCTCGCCCGAAGCCTACTACGGGATGCTGCTGTTCCTCGAAAAAGGACAGAAGATCAAGCGCCAGGACATCACCCGCAAGCTGGTCGAAATTCTTTACGAGCGGACTGAGGGCGATTTTCGCCGCGGGACATTTCGCGTGCGCGGCGATGTCATCGAAATCTATCCCACCTACGACGACAACGCTTATCGCATCGAAATGTTTGGCGATGAAATCGAATCGCTGGCGCAGATCGATCCTTTGTTTGGGACGGTCAAGCAGCGTTACATGCGCCTGCCGATTTATCCGAAGACGCACTATGTCATGAAAGAAGAGACTCGCGCTTCGGCCGTCGCCTCTATAAAAACTGAGCTTGCCTGGTGGGAAGCGGAACTGGAAAAGCAAGGACGCCTGGTCGAATCGCAGCGCATCCATCAGCGCGTAATGTATGACCTCGAGATGATCAGGGCCATGGGCTACTGCCACGGCATCGAAAACTACTCGCGGCATTTCACCGGACGGCTTCCCGGCGAGCCGCCGCCCACGCTGCTCGACTACTTTCCGCGCGACTTTCTGATGTTCATCGACGAGTCGCACCAGACCGTGCCGCAACTTCACGGCATGTATCACGGCGACCGCTCGCGCAAGCAGACGCTGGTGGAATACGGATTCCGCATGCCCTCGGCGCTCGACAACCGCCCGCTCACCTTCGAGGAGTTCGAGCATCGCACCAATCAGATCATCTACGTCTCCGCCACCCCCGGCCCTTACGAACTGACCAAGTCCGCCGGCGTGGTGGTCGAACAGGTCATCCGCCCCACGGGCCTGATTGATCCGCCGGTCGAGATACGTCCGGTCAAAGGACAGATCGACGACCTGCTGCACATGATCCGCGACCGCGTAGCGCGCAACGAGCGCGTGCTGGTGACGACGTTGACCAAGCGCATGTCCGAAGACCTGGCAGAGTATTACAGCGAGGTCGGCGTGAAGTGCCGTTATATGCACTCCGAAATCGAAACGCTGGAGCGGGTGAAGATTTTGCGCGACCTGCGCAAAGGCGAGTTCGATGTATTGATCGGCATCAATCTTCTGCGCGAAGGCCTCGACCTGCCCGAAGTATCGCTGGTGGCGATTCTCGACGCCGACAAAGAAGGCTTCCTGCGCTCCGCGGGTTCGCTGATCCAGACGATTGGACGGTGCGCGCGCAACCTGAACGGCCGGGCGATTCTCTATGCGGATCGCATGACCGACTCCATGAAAAAGGCGCTCGACGAAACCAACCGCCGCCGCGCCATCCAGCAGGCCTATAACGAAGAAAAGGGAATCACCCCCGAATCCATCATTCGCCCGCTCGACATGACGCTAGTGGCAATCGTAGGCGCGGACTACACCGACCTGACCGGCCCCGAGGCCGAAGGCATTCCGGATCTGAAATCGCAGGAAGAGTTGGACGCCTACATAGGCAGGTTAGAGAGCGATATGCGAGAAGCCGCCAAGCGGTTTGAATTCGAGAAGGCGGCCAAGCTGCGGGATACGATCAAGGAGCTTAGGACTAAGGAATTCTTGTTTGCGTGAGGGTGTAGGGCGGGCAGAGCAGAGTCAAAATCCCCAACCTAACGTCGAAAAGCGCGACGTTAGGATGGGGCACCCTCGAGAGTAATATGGATGCGAAAACCGGGCCACCCGCCGGGAAGGGTGGGGCCGCCGGCCTATCTTCCTGAGGGAAGAAGACTCAATGCTGGTCGCGGTCGCGATCGCGATCATGATCGTGGTCATCCCAATCGCGCTCGGTATGCCAGCGATGTGCGTCTTCATCCCACCATCTATGACTGACGCTCCAGCAGTGCTCCCGCGCTTCGTGCAGTTCATGACGCCGACGTTCGGCCTGCTCGCTCCGATAGCCATGATGCTCAATGGCTTCGTGCAGCCTGTGGTCCGCGCGCGCAACGCGGCGCTGGCAATCGTCGCGATCGGCGCGCAGACTTGGCACTCCGGTGAACATTAGAAATCCAGCCAACGCCGCTGCCGCAAGTACCGTTTTCCCGAAGAGGGAATTGTTCCAACGATGTTGCATAGGTTTTGCGTCCTCCTTGACAGTTTTCAACGAATTGCCCAGCGCGCCCGCTCCGCAAGGCAGGAGAGGACGCGAAGACATGGAACGAATATTACCCTATGAACCCTACTCTCTGTTGCGGGGCAACTGTGTGCAGAATTGAACACTTTTGAAGATCGGGGCTTCCGCAGCCTGTGAAGCCGCGCCCTTCCCGAAACGATAGAGCACTGATTTACAAAACGATCAATTCTGACCAGATTTCCGTAGCCTAAAGTTTGATACTGGGAAGTTTACAAGTGTTCGCGGCAAAGGGAACTTCGTGAACAAATTTGGTTTTGTGGATATTCTTGAGGCAGGGAGGTATCGATGAATCTAAACCTGCCGGATCCGAAGCTGACTGTGCTCGCCGCCGTGGTGATTCTGATCATCGTCTGTAAGGAGGAACGCGTTTTCGGATTCAGGAAGGAGATTTCGACATGACGATGCGCAGACTTATGCTTTTGCTGCTGGCAATTGCGGGCCTGACCGTCCTGCCGCCATTGGCCATGGCGCAATCCCAAGCCGATTCGGGCGCCTCCTCCAGCGCTGCTGCCTTGTCAACAAAAACGACGCCACCGCAACCAGATCTGACGTACACGAGTCCGACAGAGAAGACGAAGCTCCACAACTACTTCTTCGACGCGTTCGGCCCCTATCCCATCGTCGGCGCTGCCCTCGTGGCCGGCATTAACCAGGCGAGGAGCACTCCGCCGGAGTGGAAACAAGGCGCGGAGGGTTACGGCGAGCGATTTGGGTCCAGCTTCGGCATCGCAGCGGTAAGCACCACGACACGCTATGGGCTCGCGAAAGTCTTTCGGGAAGACACGTTGTATTACCGCTGTGAGTGCACAGGCTTCTTTCCGCGGCTGAGCCATGCCGTGATTTCGACCTTCACATCACGCCGCGGCGAAGTTGGCCATCGCATCTTTTCTTTCCCTGCTCTCGTCGCTCCGTATGCAGGCACCATGACCGCAGTCTATGGGTGGTATCCCGACCGCTACAGCGCCAAGGATGGGTTCCGAATGGGCAACTACAGCTTGCTGGGGTATGTAGGCGGAAACATCGCCCTGGAATTCCTCTATAGCGGACCACACGCATGGCTTTCTCGCATGCACCTCAACAATGGGCACGGAGCGTCAGCTTCGGGTTCACAGCCCTGATCGGTCTGAAAAGGCCGTCGGAGAATAAAGGACGTATCAACACTGGATGGCAAAACACGAAGGAGGATACCATGTCGCAGACCGTAGTGGAAAGAACGGCGGAACAGATCGCCGAATCAGTTCACCAGGCTTCTCGTGCAACCTCTGCGGTTGCCGATGCAATAGAGGATGGCGTAGGAGTAGTGCGGCGTGCCGCAAAACAGGGCGGCGATGCTGCCGAAGAATTCTTGAATGACACAACTCAGCGCATCCAGCGACACCCGGTGCTAACTGTTGCAACGACGTTTGCGGTAGGCTTCACCGCAGGAACACTGATTGGCTGGATGATAAAACGAAGGTAGATCAGGCAAATTGAATTGATCCACCCTCGATCCAACCGCGCAAAAGGGCGCTGCTCCTTAGCGCCCTAGAACTGCAGATTTCATTCCTCAATCTTCCAACGACCCTGGGGAAGTCGGGATGGGGAGAAGATTATCAAAACAACCTTGTCCCTAGCGACGTGTGGTGAAGGTTGAATTTCGAAATCCAGCGCCTGAAGGCGGATTCATTCTAAAAGCAGCTTCCGGCACGCCTGAAGGCGATGCCCGGATACGAATCCCACTTCCGCCGCTTCTTCGTCAATCGATCTTCTTGCTGCCATATCCTCATCCGCTGTTGCAGAGTCTTGGGAGAGCGCCCTATATAATTTGGTTGTGAGTTCTTCCAAGGTAAAACAGGTCGCATCCGCGGACTTCCCGACGCGCTGGGGGCATTTTCTGATTCACGGGTTTGCGACAAGGGCGTCTGCCTCCAGCAACGCCGTCAAGACCGAAGAGGCGGTGGCGCTGGTGATGGGCGAGGTGCACTCCGGGTCGCCGCTGGTACGCATCCACTCCCAGTGTCTGACCGGCGACGTATTTGGTTCGCTGCGCTGCGATTGCCGCCAGCAACTTGAAATGGCGCTCTCGATGATTGCCGAGCTGGGGGCGGGCGTCCTTATCTACGAGCAGCAGGAGGGCCGCGGCATTGGGCTGATGGCGAAACTGCAGGCCTACGCCCTCCAGGACAGCGGACTCGACACGGTGGAAGCCAACGAACGCCTCGGTTTCAGAGCCGACCATCGCGAGTTCCTCATGCCGGTCGAGATCCTGAAAGCGTTGGACATTCGGCGGGTCCGCCTGCTCTCGAACAATCCCGACAAAGTTGCGGCGCTCGAACGCGCCGGTATCCAGGTGACCGAGCGCGTCCCGTGCGAAGTCGCGGCCACCGAACATACGGAAGAATATTTGAAGACGAAGCAGGAAAAGCTAGGGCATCTGTTCGCCGACCGCAAACGTCAGCATTAAGACTGACAGACTAGCGTTACGCACCGCAGTGGCCCTCAGCGGCTGAAGCCGGTCCTGAAAGTAAGGAGTTACCGCAGCGCTTGAAGCGCTGCGCCACCCAAAATCAGAGGCTGCGGCGAGCTTCGCTCGCCCGGACAGCCGAGAGCCTGCCCTGAGCTTGCCGAAGGGGGCGGCTGTCCCTATGTGATAGCGGAATACTGCATCCTTTCAGTTCCGCAGCAACCGCCGCAGTCCATCCCGATTCTTCACCGGCAGCCCGCGCAGCGCGGCTCGCGCCAGCGCCACATAAACCTCGCGCGCTCGGGGATGCTTCTTCAGCACGGCCAGGTGTCTCGCCACCGTCTCCGCGTCTCCACGAACCAGCGGCCCGCTAAAAGACTGCGCCGGACCGAGGCGTGAGTAGTTTGCCAAAGTCTGACGGATGATGGGCAGGCTTTTGCGGCGCGCATCCTGCCGCGTGAGCCCGGCGGCACGAGCGGCTTCTTCGAGGGTTACCAGGAACGCCAGCAGCAGCGGCGAAGTCAGAGTGGCCCACGCGTGGTACGCCGCTTTGCGCGCCGCGGGTAGTGAAAAACTCTCGCCTCCCAGCTGGCGGACGATCCGGCGCGCAAGTCGCGTTGCCGCGCCATCGCCTTCCATGGCAAAAGGAACAGCCTCTAAAGAAGGACGCGCTCCGGCAACGAAGGTCATCAGCGGATGCACCGACGCGACCGCGACACCTGCCTTACGCAGAGGCTCCAGTTCGCGGCTGAGCAGCGCTCCACTGGAGTGGAAGGCGAAACGAAATCTATTTTTTTTGTGAGCAGCCGCACGAGCCGCCAGATGAACCGCCAGCTCGGAAGCCGCGCTGCGAATCTCACGGTCGGAAACGCAGAACCACAGCAAGGTGGCGTCCAGCGCGGCGGAGCGTGCGGTGACTGCCTGCGCGCCCACCTTCGCGGCGAGCGAGCGTGCGCGCTGACGCGACCGAGGCGAATCGCGCGCGACGATCTCGGTAATGGTGAAACCGGCGTCGTGCAGCGCCACGGCCAGAAAAGTCGCCAGGCTCCCGGCTCCGACGATGGCGACGGTCGGCTTTCCGGTGATTGTTCTTCCGGTAATTGGTTTTCGGCTCAACGGCGCAGCATAACAGGTGTCAGGTCTCAGCGCACAACACCTCGGATCACTCGACCGATATGCGTTCTCCCGTGACGCTGCCGGTTACCTCGAATTGGAAGGTACCGGAGGGGTCGTAGAAATCCAAGGTGAAGGAACCGCTGTGCGTGTTGCCGCCTTGACCCACAGTGACCGTTTCACTGAGGTGGATGGTTCCCAGGAAGTTTCCGTTAGTGTCGTACGACCACACGCGGTGCGCGAGCTTGTAAGCCCCGTGCGCAACATGCTTCCAAACCCCCAGGCAGACGTTGCCCCCTCTCGGATCAACATTCGGGTTGTGAACCTCGGTCCCCCCGGCATTCCAGAGCTGGTACGCTTCCTGGATGGTTTGACCGCCGACCGTGAACTGGATGTGCCAAAGGCCGACCATGGATTTGCCGACGTTGTCTCCGGCAGACTGAGAGTTCTGTTGCATCGGGCTGGATTGAATATGGACAGCAGCAGCCCCCGCTGCCATTGCGGACAGGGAATCGCCGCACGACGCTAACGCGCTGGCGCTGAGTCCAACTGCCAGGACCATGCACGCAGCAAACTTGACGAAATTCAGAGTTTGGATCCATTTCATTCGGAATCTCCTTTTTGACTTCAAGAACGCCAGCGAGTATAACCCCCTCTCGCCGTTCACGATACTGTGAAAGGATTTTCATCTGAAGTGCAACTAATCGGTATGCGATCCGCACCAGCACAGCCGAAATTGCGCTATTTGGGGTTGAATTTCCTGAGACCTGGAACCTGAGACCTTTATATTGTTGTTATGGCGAAATCGGCAGCAACGAAATCGGCAGCGACGAAATCCCAGCAAGCCCGCGTCCTCTCTTCCCGCATCAGTTACCAGGGCCCGGTGTTCAGCGTCACCACGGATGAAGTGGAAGAGCCTGGGGGCGTGCGCGCCCGCCGCGATGTCATACGGCATTCCGGCTCCATCGTTATTCTGGCCGTCGATGGTCTGGCCCTCGATGACCCGGCGAAAGCGGTCCGCAAAGCCGAGCCGCGCATCCTCCTCGAGCGCCAGTATCGCCACGCCGCGCAGTCGATGATGTGGGAGCTGCCCGCGGGACGCATCGATGATGGCGAAACGTCGCTCACCGCCGCTAAGCGCGAGTTACTCGAGGAAACCGGCTACAGCGCCCGCCACTGGAAGAGAGTCCTGCATTTCTACGTAAGCCCCGGTTTTCTCGACGAAACCATGACCATCTACCTGGCCCGCGGACTCCAGCCCGGCAAAGCCCAGCCCGAGGCGGACGAGAAGATCGCAACCAGATTTTTCACTTTATCGGAGGCGAAGCGGATGGCGCTCAATGGCCACATCCGCGATGCCAAGACCATCTCCGGTATCCTGTGGTTCGCTCAGATGCCGCGACCAGCGCGCTAGGAAGCAGGGTGCGGCACATCGCCCATCCCCTAAATGGGCATCTGAGTTTCGGGAACGTACGGCATCGCTAAAGCGATGCCCTGATACAAAACCCAGTTCTTCGAGCCTGAGATAGCCGCCCGGTAACCATCTCGTCACTCCCAGGCAGAGCCCACAACCCCCGGCTATGTAATGCACAGTCTTGACAGTTCCCCCGATGAGCAGCACAATGCCTGCACATTTCTTGCGGCTCCTGGGAATCGCGCCTTTTCTGGGGAATCCGCAAGAAATAGGGGGGCGCACGTGGCGGAACGTTTGAAAGGCACCGTGAAGTGGTTCAACAACGCCAAGGGATACGGCTTCCTCGGCCGCGACGATGGACCGGATGTATTCATTCACTACAGCTCAATCACCACCGAGGGCTACAAGAGCCTGCAGGAGGGCGATAAGGTGGAGTTTGAGATCGTG
>Ga0209117_1000635_pt1 | contig 13633 bp, 26 predicted proteins | sample BlaSpr_A8_OM2_M2_FD_187978 | JGI IMG/M metagenome (GOLD analysis project Ga0209117, IMG submission 187978) | Forest soil microbial communities from Thunder Bay, Ontario, Canada - Black Spruce, Ontario site 2_A8_OM2_M2 (SPAdes) (version 2) | ecosystem: Environmental > Terrestrial > Soil > Boreal...
TTGGAGAAGGGCTTGCGCTTCGCGATTCGCGAAGGCGGCCACACTGTCGGCGCCGGCGCCGTAACCGAGATCATCGAGTAAAACATGAGACAAGGCGACAAAATTCGCATTCGTTTGAAGGCTTACGACCACCGGATTCTCGATCAGTCCACGCGAGAGATTGTGGAAACGGCCAAGCGCACCGGCGCCGATGTTGCCGGCCCGATTCCTTTGCCGACCACCATCAATCGCTGGACGGTTTTACGTTCGCCGCACGTGGACAAGAAATCGCGCGAGCAGTTCGAGATGCGCACGCACAAGCGCCTGATCGATATTCTCGAGCCCACGCCGGACACTGTCGATGCATTGATGAAGCTGGATTTACCCCCTGGCGTGGATGTGGAGATTAAAGCGTTCGGCCACGCTGGGAAGTAGTTTTGGTGCTCCTAACAAAAGGTTTTTGAGAGAGAAAAGAAGATGGCGGTCAACGGAATTATCGGAATCAAACTGGGGATGACGCAAGTCTTCACCGACGACGGCGCATTGGTCGGCTGCACCGTGCTGCAGGCGGGACCGTGTGTGGTGGTGCAGCGTCGCACAAAGGACAAAGACGGCTATGAGGCCGCGCAGTTGGGCCTCGTGGAATTCGTCAAGCCGCAGCGCGTCAACAAAGCTATGACTGGGCACTTCAAAAAGGCCGGCGTGGCGCCTATGAAAGTGCTGCAGGAAGTGCGCATCGAGGAGTCGAAAGACGAGACCAAGGTCGGCGACCGCGTGCTGGTTGAGAATTTCAAGGCTGGCGAGTTGGTTGACGTCAGTGGCGTGACCAAGGGCAAGGGCTTTGCCGGCGGCGTGAAGCGCTGGCACTACCGCGGCGGCGACGCAACGCACGGCTCGATGTTCCATCGCGCGCCGGGTGGCATTGGCGGCAGCTCGTTTCCATCGCGCGTGTGGAAGAACCAGCATTTTCCAGGTCACATGGGAAATGCGAATGTGACGGCAAAGAATCTGAAAGTCGTGAAAGTGGACACCGACGAAAACCTGCTGCTGGTGCGCGGCTCCGTGCCGGGTCCCAGCGGCACGTACATTTTCATTCGCCGGGCGAAAAGCGCCAAGAAGGCAAAGTAAGCGAGAAGGAAAATTATGCCGGTCGTGGATGTAGTCAATCTGGATGGCAAGAAGGTCGGGCAAGTGGAGCTCGCCGACGCGGTGTTTGGCGCGAAGGTGAACCCACACTTGCTGCACGAAGCTTCGCGCTGGTATCTCCGCGGTTTACGCGCGGGCACGCACAAAACCAAGGACAAGAGCGAGGTCAGCGGTGCGGGCCGCAAGCTCTGGCGGCAGAAGGGCACTGGCCGCGCGCGCGTCGGCTCGATTCGCTCGCCGCTCTGGCGTCATGGCGGAACTGTGCACGGCCCCAAGCCGCGCGACTACAGTTACGCGCTACCGAAGAAAATGCTCCTCGGCGCGCTGCGCTCGGCGCTTTCCGCGAAGCTTGCGGAACAAAAATTGACCGTTGTCGACGCCTGGTCGCTCGAAACGCACAAGACGAAAGCGCTACGCTCGGTGCTCGACAAGCTCAACGGTGAGAAATCCGCGTTGCTGGTCGCGCACGGCGAAAACCGCAACCTGGAGATTGCCAGCCGCAACCTGGATCGCGTGAAGCTCGTGGCCACCAACGTTTTGCAGCCGTACGATTTGCTGAACCATGACCTTCTGGTGCTCTCGAAAGACGCAGTGGCACGCTTGAGCCATTCGCTTGATCCCGAGAGCAAGCCGATCGTGGCGCCGGACGTTCAATCCATCGCGCCTGCGGCGAAGCCGAAGAAAGAAGCAGCGCCCAAGGCAGCGGCGAAACCAGCGGCGAAGAAAGAAAAGTCTGGAGCTAAAAAAGCCAGTTCCGCCAAGAAAAAGGGGAAGGAATAAGCGATGTCAGCCCCGCACTATCAAATTATTCGCCGGCCCATCATCACGGAAAAAGGGCTGGGCGTGAAAGAGACACAGCACACGGTCGTTTTTGAGGTCGCATCCGGCGCGACCAAGACGCAGATCAAGGAAGCGGTGCAGCAGATTTTCAAAGTGAAGGTCGATGACGTGCGCACCGCCAATTTTCATGGCAAGATGCGCCGCCGCGGGCAGAGCGAAGGGTACCGGCGCGACTGGAAAAAAGCCTACGTGAAGCTGGCGGAAGGCGAAAAGATGATCGAGTACGCGGAGAATCTCTAGAAACAGAAGAGATTTCACGTCGAGATCCTTCGCTCCGCTCGGGATGAACGTGCGGAGCGGGGAAGAAGCAAGAAGGTAAGAGGCAGCGATGGGACTGAAAAGCTTTAATCCATACACCGCGTCGCGGCGGTTTATCACCGTCCTGGACAAGAGCCACATCACCAAGCAGGAGCCGGAAAAAGCCCTGCTCGAGCCGAAAAAGCGCTCCGGCGGACGCAACAATCACGGCGAAATCGTGATTTGGCATCGCGGCGGCGGCCACAAAAAGCAGTACCGTCAAGTAGACTTCCGGCGCGACAAAGTCGGTGTGCCCGCGAAGGTTGCCGCCATCGAATATGACCCCAATCGCAGCTCCAACATCGCGCTGCTGCATTACGCCGATGGCGAGAAGCGTTATATCTTGCATCCGGTAGGCCTCGAAGTCGGCGCCACGGTGCAAACGGGTGAAGGCGCGGACATTCTTCCCGGCAACGCGCTGCAGATTCGCCACATTCCTCCCGGCACGATGGTGCACAACCTCGAACTGTACCCGGGACGCGGCGGGCAAGCCGTTCGCTCCGCGGGCGGTGCAGCGCAACTGCTCAGCAAAGAGGGAGACCTCGCGTTAGTGAAAATGCCCTCGGGCGAAGTGCGCAAGTTTTCCATCGATTGCATGGCCACGGTCGGCCAGGTTGGCAACCTTGACCATGAAAATGAAACTTTCGGCAAGGCCGGACGCTCGCGGTGGCGCGGCATCAAGCCCACCGTGCGCGGCGTGGCCATGAACCCTGTGGATCATCCGCACGGGGGCGGCGAAGGCAAGGTCAAGGGCAATCACCCGCAGACGCCCTGGGCTTTCCCGACGCTGGGCAAGAAAACCCGCAGGAACAAACGTACGGATAAGCAGATCGTTCAGAGAAGGAAGTAAGGCAGTAGAGACGAGAACGAAACCAGGTGGCGATGTTAGAGCTGCCTGGTGAGAGTAAAAACCATGCGAGCAACAAGAACAACACGAACAGGACGCGCAGCCAGCCGGAGAACCAGCCGGCCCGTGAAGCGTGCGTCCAAGCGAGCAGCAGTCAAGGCCAGCAAACCCGTGCGGGCGGTAAAGGTGGTCGTCGCCCCGCCGGAGCCGGTGCTTTACAAGCTGTGCAAGCCCGGCTGGTCGGTAATTGTGGAACGCATCCCCAACGCGCAAGGCACCCGCTTTGTGTGCCCGTTCTGCCCCAAGTCGCATCGCGTGCCGGGTCCGGTGCGCGGCTTCAAGAAAATGCGGCGGGCGCAGTGGGGCCGCTTGCGTCGAGTCGAGGAGTAACAACGAGAGATGGCACGCTCACTGAAAAAAGGGCCGTTTGTCGACGGCCACCTGCGCGAAAAAGTGGAAGGTCTGAACACGCGCAATGAGAAGAAAGTGGTGAAGACCTGGTCGCGCCGCTCCACGATTGTTCCGGAGATGATCGGCCACACCATCGCCGTGCACAACGGCAAGAAATTCATTCCCGTGTACGTGACCGAGCAGATGATCGGGCACAAGCTCGGCGAATTCTCGCCGACGCGCACCTTCAAAGGCCACGCTGTGAAAGCGGCGCTTGAGAAGGCGGCGGGCGCGGCTCCCGCGGGCGGTGTGGCCCCGGCAGCAGGAGGCGGCGCAGCTCCGGCAGCGCCGAAGGCATAAGTCATGGCTGAGCTACAACCACAAGCGGGCTCGATCGAAGCACACGCGCTGGCCCGGCATGTGCGCATGTCGCCGCAAAAAGCGCGCCTGGTGATGGACTTGATCCGCGGGCAGAAGGCGCATGCAGCGCTGCAGACACTGCGCTTCACGCCAAAGCGCGCGGCCAAGCACATCGAAAAAGTCTTGCGCAGCGCCATCGCTAACGCCGAACGCAAGGCGGAAGATGCTGGCGCGCCGCTCGATGTCGACGAGCTGTACGTGAACAACTGTTTTGTGAACGAAGGGGCGCGCTGGAAGCGCCTGCGTCCCGCGCCGATGGGCCGCGCGTTCCGCTACCAGAAGCGCACCGCGCATCTGTGGGTCGGTGTCGCCGAGCATCATGTCGCCGCGGCGCAGCGCGTCGCTGCTATCGAAGCGGAAGCCGAAGCGCAAAAGGGCGTTCGCGGCACAGCGCGTCGCGTGCGCAAAGCTCTCGCTGGCAAGCAGAGAGCTCCCAAGAAGGGCAAGAAGTAAGTCGGCCGGTTAGGCCGCGCTGGAAAGAGGACAAGAGTGGGACAAAAGACGCACCCCTACGGATTCCGTCTCGGCTACAACAAGCCGTGGAAGTCGCGCTGGTACGCCGACCGCGACTACGCCGACCTGTTGCACGAAGACGTGAAGCTGCGCCGCGAGCTGAAGGAACGCCTCAAGAGCGCCGGCATCAGCTCCATCGATATCGAGCGCGCCGCCAATAAGCTCGTCGTGCGCATTTACACCGCGCGTCCCGGCATCATCATCGGCCGCAAGGGCGCGGAAATTGACAAGCTCAAGCAGGAAGTGCAGAAGCGCACCAAGCGTGAAGTGCACATCGATATTCAGGAAGTGCACCGTCCGGAGCTGGACGCACAGCTCGTCGCCGAATCGATCGCGCTGCAGCTCGAAAAGCGCGTGGCCTTCCGCCGTGCGATGCGCAAAGCGGTGGACTCCGCGCTGCGCTTCGGCTGCAAAGGCATCAAGGTGCGCGTCGCCGGCCGCTTGAACGGCGCGGAAATCGCCCGCAAAGAGTGGTACCTGCAAGGCCGGCTGCCGCTGCAAACCCTTCGCGCGGATATCGATTTCGGTTTCGCGCAGGCCTACACCACTTATGGCGTGATCGGCGTGAAGTGCTGGGTCTATCAAGGTGAAAACGTGCCCAAGCGCGCTTCCAAGCTGCAAAAAGAGCGCGAAGGGGTCGCGGCTTAAAGGCGCGCCACAAAAATTTGTAGCGGCGAGTTTGGCTCGCCGGTAACGAACGAGATCAGGGAAGCGAGAACACAGCGATGTTGATGCCCAAGAAAGTGAAGTACCGAAAACAGATGCGCGGCCGGCGCACCGGCAAAGCCTGGCGCGGCGGCCATTTGGCCTTCGGTGAATACGGCTTGAAAGCCATGGAAGCTGCGTGGATCACGGACCGGCAAATCGAAGCCTCGCGCGTGGCCATCACCCGCTTCATCAAGCGCGGCGGAAAATTGTGGATTCGCATTTTTCCGGACAAGCCGTTCACCAAAAAGCCCGCGGAAACCCGCATGGGCAAAGGCAAAGGCGCTCCGGAAAAATGGGTTTCCGTGGTGAAGCCCGGGCGCATCATGTTTGAGATGGCCGGCATCGACGAAGCCACCGCCAAGGAAGCTTTGGGACTTGCGGCACACAAGCTGCCCATCCCCACGAAATTTGTCACCCGCGCAGGAGGCTTCTAACCATGCCTCGGCGCATTGAAAAAATCCGTGAAGCCGGCGTCAACGAGCTGCAAGCGCAGCAAAAAGAGCTCACGGAGCAGATTTTCCGGTTGCGTTTTCAGTTGACCACCGGGCAAGCCGAAGCGCTCAAGCGCCTTCGCGAAGCAAAAAAAGACCTCGCGCGGGTAAAAACGCTTCTGCGCGCGCAAGAATTGAAGAAGGCATAAGGAAAATGACTAGCGAAACGAAAAGCAACGCTCCCAACGCAGCGGACACGCGCCACCAGCATCAGATCCTCACCGGCCGTGTCACCAGCGCCAAGATGGAAAAAACCATCGTGGTCGAAGTGCTGCGCCTGGTGCAGCATCCGAAGTACCGCCGCGTGGTGCGCATCTCCAAAAAGTTTTACGCGCATGATGAACAGCGCCAGGCCAAGCCCGGAGACACGGTACGCATCGTCGCGTCGCGGCCGATCTCCAAGCTGAAGCGTTGGCGCCTCAAGGAAGTGCTGGCGCGCAATGCGTCAGCCGAATAAGGACAGGGGAGCAGACCAATGATTCAGATGCGAACCTGGCTGACGGTGGCGGACAATTCCGGCGCGCGCAAGCTGATGTGCATTTTGCCGGTGGGCGGCGACGTCGGCCTCAAGGCCGGCCTCGGCGACATCATCACCGCGTCGGTCAAGGAAGCCACCCCGGAAAGCCAGGTCAAGCAGGGCACGGTGGTGAAAGCAGTGATTGTGCGCATGCGCAAAGAGCGCCGGCGCAGGGATGGCACGTACATCCGCTTCGACGACAACGCCGCGGTGTTGATCAACGACGCCGGCGAACCCGTTGGCACGCGCGTCTTCGGCCCGGTGGCTCGCGAGCTGCGCGAAAAGAAATTTGCCAAGATTGTTTCCTTGGCTCCGGAGGTTTGGTAAGCAATGGCACTCACACACGAACGCGCTGAGCGCAGCACCATCAGCATTCGCAAAGGCGACCAGGTGCGCGTGATTGCCGGCCGCGATGCCGGCAAGAGCGGGCGCGTGCTTTCCGTCAACGCCAAGAAAAACACCGTCGTGGTCGAGCACATTGCCATCATGAAGCGGCACACTCGCCCCAATCCTGGCAAGAACATCAAGGGTGGCATTGTCGAGAAAGAAGCAGGCATCAACGTTTCGAACGTGATGGTGGTTTGCTCCAGTTGTGGCAAGCACACTCGTATCGGACACAACATTTTGCCGGACGGCACCAAAGTGCGCACGTGCAAGCGTTGCGGCAACACTTTGGATAAGTAAAAGGAAAAGCAAAGGACTAACGAGAGCGGCAATGAAGAGTCGATTGCAAGAAAAATACCGGAAAGAAACCGTGCCCACGCTGATGAAGCACTTTGGCTGGAAAAACATGATGGCTGTGCCCAAGCTGCAGAAGGTCACCGTTAACATCGGCCTCGGTGAAGCCAGCCAGAACGTCAAGTTGCTGGACACCGCGGCGCAGGAGCTCGGCCAGATCACCGGTCAGAAGGCCATCATCACCCGCGCCAAAAAATCGATCGCGAATTTCAAGATTCGCAAGGGCATGCCCATCGGCTGCGCGGTCACGCTGCGCGGCGATCGCATGTACGAATTCATCGACCGGCTGTGCAATGTGGTGTTGCCCCGCGTGCGCGACTTCCGCGGCTTGCCCTCGAACGCTTTCGACGGCCGCGGCAACTACACACTCGGCCTGAAAGATCAGTTGGTGTTTCCGGAGATCGATTACACGCGCGTGGACAAAATCAAGGGCATGAACATCACCTTGACCACGTCCGCGCGCAACGATGAAGAAGGCCGCGAGCTGCTCAAGGGCCTCGGCTTTCCGCTGCGCACTCCAGGGGGAGCGCAATAGATGGCACGCTTAGCAAAAATCGCCAAGACTCGCAAGAAACCTAAATTCAAGGTGCGCGTGCGCAATCGTTGCCGCGTCTGCGGCCGCGCCCGCGGCTATATTCGCAAGTTTGAGATGTGCAGAATCTGTTTTCGCGGCATGGCGCTCAAGGGGGAAATTCCCGGCGTCGTGAAAGCGAGCTGGTAGGAGCCATAGGAAAATTATGCAAACGGATCCCATAGGCGATTTTCTGACGCGCATCCGCAACGCCGCCGCGGCCAAGCACCAGCGGGTGGACGTTCCGGTGTCGAAGCTGAAGACCGAAATCGCGCGCATTCTGAAGGATGAGGGCTACATCTCCACCTTCAAGCTCGTCGACGAAAACAAGACTCGCAAGATGCTCCGCGTGTTCCTGAAGTACACGCCGGACCGCCGCAGCGTCATCACCGGCGTGAAGCGCATCTCGCGTCCGGGCGCGCGCTCTTACGTCGGCTCCACCGATATTCGGCCGGTGGTCGGCGGTTTGGGCATCAGCATTCTCACCACGCCGAAAGGTTTGATGAGCGGGCGCGCCGCGCGCAAAGCCAAAATCGGCGGCGAACTTTTGTGCGAGGTCTGGTAACGATGTCACGTATCGGCAACAAACCAATTCCTGTTCCGCAAGGCGTGAAAATCGCCCTGCAAGATAGGAAAGTCGAAGTGCAAGGCCCCAAGGGCAAGCTTACCGTGGGTGTGCCTTACGGCATCACCTTCGAGCAAAAGGACGGCGTGCTCAGCGCCAAGCGCGCTACGGAAGAGCATCGCGCGCTGCATGGACTCGCTCGCGCCCTCGTCGCCAACGCGGTGTACGGCGTCACGCAAGGTTTCAAAAAAGAGCTCGACATCGTGGGTGTAGGCTACCGCGCGGAGCTGAAGGGCAAAGCCGTTTCGTTCGCGCTCGGTAAGTCGCATCCCATCGAATTTAAGATTCCCGAGGGCATTCAGATCGCCGTGGACAAGCAGACGCACCTCGTTGTCAGCGGCGCGGATAAAGGCCAGGTTGGCCAGGTGGCCGCGGACATTCGCTCGCTGCGTCCGCCCGATCCGTACAAGCAAAAAGGCATTCGCATCACTGGCGAGCGTTTGAAGAAGAAGGCTGGCAAGGCTGGCGCGAAGGCCGGCGGCACGGCGTAAGGCGAAGGAGACGACAGTGGCATCGGCACGAGTCAGAAAATTATCGCGCGACCTGCACCGCAGGCGTGTGCACGCCCGCGTGCGCACCAAGGTTTCCGGCACCACCGAGCGGCCGCGTCTCTGCGTTTACCGTTCGCTGGGCCACATCTACGCGCAGGTCATCGACGACCGCACGGGCAAGACGCTGGTTTCTGCCAGTTCGGTCGACAAAGAAACGAAAAAGAATCTCAAGGGCGGCGGCAACGTCGCCGCGGCCAAGGTCATCGGCAAAGCCATTGCCGAGCGCGCCAAGTCCGCCGGAGTCAGCAAAGTAGTGTTCGACCGCGGCGGGTACAAGTACCACGGCCGCGTTAAGGCGCTCGCGGATGCGGCGCGGGAAGCGGGGTTACAGTTCTAAGCCTATGTCGAAGCAAATTTTGCGAGACAGTTTAGCGGTGCGGCGCATACTGGACGTCAATCTTTCCGACCTCAAGGATGACGTCATCGCCATCAACCGCGTCACCAAAGTCGTCAAGGGCGGCAAGAACCTCAGCTTTTCAGCGCTTGTTGTTGTCGGCGACAGCCGTGGTCATGCCGGATTCGGCATGGGCAAGGCGCGTGAAGTGCCCATGGCCATCAAAAAAGGCATCGAGCAAGCCAAGAAGAATTTGATCAAGCTCAACATGAAAGGCACCACCATTCCGCATCAGGTACTCGGCCGCTACGGCTCGGCGCAAGTTTTGCTGAAGCCCGCTCCGGACGGCACCGGCGTTATTGCTGGCGGTCCGGTGCGCAAAGTCATGCAGGTCGCGGGAATCACCAACGTGCTGACCAAGTCGCTGGGCACTTCGAACCCGCACAATGTGGTCAAAGCCACTTTCGCGGCGCTGCTCAGCTTGAAAGACGCGGCGCAAGTGGCGGAGACGCGCTCGAAGACAGTCGACGAAATCAGCGGCAGGCAGCCAAAAGAGCAAAAAGCCGCCGTCAGCGAGGCGAGTTGATGGCCGTAAAGAAAAAAGCCGCGGAAGGCAAGAAGCCCGGCGGGACCGTGAAAGTGAAATGGGTGGTCAGCTTCATCAGTTGTACCGATGACATGCGCCAGACCATTCGTGGACTCGGATTGCGCAGAATGCAGCAGGTGGTGGAACGCGAGGACACGCCGGCAGTGCGCGGAATGATCCATAAAGTGCGCCATCTGGTGGAAGTGGTGGAATAGGGAAAATGGCTAAAAAAGTTTCCAGTGGCCGCAAAGCGGCCAGAAAAACACGCGGCCGCAAACCAGCAGCCGCGCCCGCGACTCCGCGACTCGTGAGTCTCTCGAATCTGCGTCCGCCGGTTGGCTCGCGCCATCGCAAGGTGCGCGTCGGCCGCGGCATGGGCTCGAAGCTCGGTAAGACCTCCGGCGCCGGCGACAAGGGACAAAAATCCCGCCGCGGCTATTCACGCCGCCGCGGATTTGAAGGCGGCCAGATGCCGCTGCATCGCCGCATGCCTAAGCGCGGCTTTCACAACCCGTTCAGTGTCGAGTACTCGATCCTGAACCTGGAAGAACTAAACGTTTTTCCGGCCGGCGAAACCGTTACGCCGGAGTTGCTCCGCGCGCACGGATTCGTTCGCCGCAGCGGCGATCGCGTAAAAATTCTCGGCGATGGCGAGCTGACGACAAAGATTGCGATTCACGCGCACGCATTCAGCGCGTCCGCCAGGGAAAAGATCACCAAGGCAGGCGGTACATTCGAGGTTGTGGCGTAAGGAAGCGAAGCAAGGCTAAGTTATGAACCGATTCATCGAAGCGTTCCGAAACCTCTTCCGCATCCCCGATTTGCGGAACAGGGTGTTGTTTACCCTGGCGTTGCTCGCCGTATACCGCATCGGTGCGCACATCCCCACGCCGGGCATCAACGCGCGCGTGCTGGAGACTCTTTTCCAGCAGGGGCAAGGTTCGGTCCTGGGCATCTTCGATCTGTTCAGCGGTGGCAACCTACGCCGCTTGACGATTTTCGCGCTCGGCATCATGCCGTATATCACCGCGTCCATCATCTTACAGTTGATGACCGTGGTGTTCCCGTACCTGGAGAAGCTGCAAAAGGAAGGCGAGCTCGGACGGCGCAAAATCACGCAGTACACGCGCTATTTGACGGTCGTGCTCAGCGTTATCCAGTCCACCACCATCGCTACGGCGCTGCAAAGCACCAACATCAGCGGACAGGCCCTGGTCTACCATCCGGGCCCCGGGTTCGTGTTCATGACCATTCTGACCCTGACCACCGGCTCGGCCTTTATCATGTGGCTTGGCGAACAGATCAGCGAGCGCGGAATCGGCAATGGCATGTCGCTCATCATATTTGTAGGCATTGTTGTCGGCTTGCCGCGCGCCATCCTGAACCTGTACGAATTGGCAAAAACCGGAGCTTGGGGTCCGTTCACCCCATTGGCGCTGATCTTCTTGGTCGCCCTGATGATCGCCGTGGTTGGCTTCATCGTCTTCGTGGAAGGCGGCCAGCGGCGCATCCCGGTGCAATACGCCAAGCGCGTGGTGGGTCGCAAGGTGATGGGTGGGCAATCCTCGTACCTGCCGCTACGCGTCAATTCCGGCGGTGTGATTCCGCCGATTTTTGCGAGTTCGTTGCTCGCGTTTCCGGCGACCGCCGCTTTGGTGTTTGGCAGCAGGTACGCATTCATCAAAGATTTCAGCAAGACCATCGGGTTTGGCGAGCCGCTCTATAACCTGGTGTACGTCGTTCTGATTATCTTGTTCGCGTTTTTTTACGTGGGCATCGTCTTCAACCCGACCGAGCTTGCGGACAACATGCGCAAGAATGGCGGTTTCATCCCGGGCATTCGGCCGGGCCGCACCACCAGCGAGCACGTCAGCAAAATTTTGAAGCGCCTTACATTCATCGGCGCCGTCTATCTTGCGCTGGTTTGTTTGCTGCCGGAATGGCTGATCACCGGCATCCATTTGGATCACCTCGGATGGGGCATCGGCGGTTGGTTCGATCGCCACTTCCCAACCTGGTTCTTGAAAGGTCTTGGCGTGCAGTTTTATTTCGGTGGCACGTCGCTGCTGATCGTCGTTGGCGTGGCCATGGATACTGTGCAGCAGCTCGAAGCCCAGTTGGTCATGCGGAATTACGAAGGTTTTGCGCGGAAGGGCCGGTTGCGCGGCCGGCGGTAATGAAGACCAGCGGAGCGCCGCCGCACGGCAAGTCCGTGGAGCAGTTGGACCGCGCTGTAATTTTTCTCGGGCCTCCGGGCGCGGGAAAGGGCACGCAAGCGAAAGAGCTGGCCAAGCATTACGGTGTGCCACATCTTTCGACCGGTGACATGCTCCGCGAGAATATCGCCAGGGGCACGCCGCTGGGAATCAAGGCCGAGCCCATCATGAAGCGCGGCGAATTGGTTCCCGATTCGCTGGTGCTCAAGATGGTACAGCAGCGCATCGAGCAGCCGGATTGCACGCACGGTTTCGTGTTTGACGGCTTTCCGCGGACGGTGGCGCAAGCGCAGTACTTGACGAGCCTGCTGCGGCAGAATGGATACAAGCCGCCGCTGGTGGTGCATTTTGTGATTGATCCCAAGCTGCTGTTGCGGCGGATCACCGGCAGGCGGATGTGCAAGGTCGGCGGCGAGATTTACAATATTTATGAGCGTCCGCCGAAATGCGATCTGCGTTGCGACAACGATGGCGGCAAGCTCGAGCAGCGGCCGGACGATCGCGAAGAAATTGTCGGGCCCCGGCTGCAGGCGTATGAAAGGCAGACCGAGCCGCTGGTCGCGTATTATCGCCGGCTCGGACGCTTGCACGAGGTGAACGCAGCGAAGAGCGTCGATGAAGTGAAGAGGCAGGTGCTCGACGTTGTGCGCGGGGCGCATTGACGTAAACACATGGCGATTCATTTGCGCAGCCGTGACGAGCTCGAAAAGATGCACCGTGCCGGGCTCATTGTGCACGAAGTTTTGACGGCTTTGCGCGATGCGGTGCGGCCGGGTTTGACGACGATGGACCTCGAGAAGCTCGCCGAGGAAAAAATCGCCGGAAAGCCTGGCAAGCCGGCGTTCAAAGGGTACCGCGGGTATCCTTGTTCGCTGTGCACGTCGGTGAACAGCGAGATCGTTCACGGGATTCCGTCGGCGAAGCGCAAGTTGCGCGAAGGCGACATCGTCTCGATTGATTTCGGGATGGAAGTGGAAGGATATTTCGCGGATTCGGCGGTCACCGTGCCGGTCGGGAAGATTCGGCCGGAAACGCTGAAGCTGCTGGAAGTGACCCGCGAATCGCTGGACCGCGCCATTGAAAAAATGCGCGCGGGCAACCGGCTCGGCGATGTAGGCAACGCGGTGCAGAGCTGGGTGGAAGAGAATGGTTTTTCGGTGGTGCGGGAGTTTGTAGGCCACGGCATCGGAACCAAGATGCACGACGAGCCCAACCTGCCGAATTACGGCGATGTAGGGCGCGGCGCGCGGTTGCAGGAAGGCATGGTCATAGCCGTCGAGCCGATGGTGAATGCGGGACGCCCGGAAGTGCGCATGCGCGATGAGTGGGTGGCGGAAACAGCGGATGGCAGCCCCTCAGCGCATTTCGAGCACACCGTGGCGGTAACCGCAAACGGCCCTTGGATTCTGACGAGGCCCAAAGATGTAACCGGCCCGTCCTGGTAAGCGGAATTAAACAGGAGACTATGGCGAAGCAGTTTAACGACGAAAAAAAGAAAGGCGACTCCGGCAATTCCAAGGAGGACGCCATCGAAGTGATGGCCACGGTCATCGAGCCGTTGCCGAACGCCATGTTTCGCGTGGAGCTGGAAAACAAGCATCAAGTGCTGGCTCACGTTTCCGGCAAGATGCGCAAAAATTTTATTCGTATTCTCGCGGGAGACAAAGTAGCTGTGGAGCTTTCGCCTTACGATTTGACGCGCGGCCGCATCGTCTACCGCTACAAGTAGGTTGGCAGGAGGAGGGATCCATGAAAGTACGGGCATCGGTAAAAAAGATTTGCGACAAGTGCAAGGTGATTCACCGGCGCGGCGTGGTGCGCGTGATTTGCACCAACCCGAAGCACAAGCAGCGCCAGGGGTAGA
>Ga0209117_1000636_pt1 | contig 13629 bp, 11 predicted proteins | sample BlaSpr_A8_OM2_M2_FD_187978 | JGI IMG/M metagenome (GOLD analysis project Ga0209117, IMG submission 187978) | Forest soil microbial communities from Thunder Bay, Ontario, Canada - Black Spruce, Ontario site 2_A8_OM2_M2 (SPAdes) (version 2) | ecosystem: Environmental > Terrestrial > Soil > Boreal...
AGGCATGCGGGCGGTAGCAGCCGTGGTGCTGAACACGGTGCTGGAGGAATATGAGTCGGCGTTTCGCGACGCGGGCTACAACCCGGGGATGGTGATGCCGTCGATGCTGGCCGCCCTGGGAGCGGCGGACGCGGAGCGGCCGACCCTGGTGGTCAAGGTGGACGCGCGGACGATCAGTATTGCGATTCTCGATCAGGAACAACTGCTTTTGTTCCGGACGCTCGAAAATGTGCGGGGCGTGACCATCACCGGCGATCAACTGGCGGAGGAAGTCTATCCCTCGGTGGTGTTTTTCCAGGACACCTACAACCTGAACATTGAGCGCGTGTATGTGGCGGGCCTGCCGGAAGCGGGTGGCGCCGCGTCGGCGCTGAAGAACCAGTCCGGCGCGCAGGTTGAGGACCTGGTGGCGACGTCGCAGATCGGGTCGACCACGGGGACGGTTCCGCGCTGGCGCATGGCGGGAGTGGTGGGAGCTTTAATTTCATAAATCGCTGTTGGCTTTTAGCTTTTGGCTTCTAGCTAAAAGCTAAGGTCTAAGAGCTCAGGCGGTCTGGCTTTTTGGATTGCAACTATGCGTCTGGATATCAATCTCGCGACCCGGCCGTATGAAGATGCCCGTGAATTCTGGATGCGCTGGGGAATGGGAGTGGGGCTGCTGGGCGTGTTGACGCTGGTTCTGGTGGGCTCGGCGGTGCGCGGCTGGACCCACGCCGGAAGGGATCGCCATAACATCGGGCAACTGCAGGCACAGATCGCGGAACGCGACAACGAACGGGCGCAGGACCAGGCCGTGCTCGAGATGGCCGCCAACCGCAGCACGCGGGACCAGTCGCAGTTCGTGAATGGACTGATTCAGCGCAAGTCATTCTCGTGGACGCGCGTGTTCGAAGATCTGGAGCGGGTCATGCCCCCGAACCTGCACGTGGTCTCGTTGCGGCCGGAATTGAATGAGCAGAATCAGATGCAACTGGACATGAAGGTGGCGGGCGACACGCGCTCCGCCGCCGTGGAACTGGTCCATCGCATGGAAGGCTCCAGGCATTTTCAGGGAGCGCAATTGGTGTCGGAAAATCAGGGGGAAACCGGGTCGAGTGTAATCGCTACGGTGGTCTCGATTTATGTTCCTGATCCGACCGACAGGAGCGGAAAGTAATGCCGGATTTGGGAAGTTCGCGGCGCAAGTTGAAAATTGCGATTGGGGCGATGCTAGCTGCCGATGTGGTAGCGGTGGCAGTTCTGTTCTCGCCGCTGGTGGGTTCGGCGGATTCGCGGAAGCTGCAATTGAATCTACTGAGATTCGAACTGCAAAAGAAGACCCGCGAAGTCGAGCCGCTGCGCGGCATGAACCAGAAGATCGTGCTGGCGAAGGGTCAGATCAACGGGTTTTACAAGGACCGGTTTGCCGCGACGGATTCCGTTCTGGTCAATGAACTGGGAAAACTGGCGTCGGGGAATGGGATCCGGATCCAACAGGAGCGCTACAAGGAAGAGGAGGCAGAAATCTTCGGCATCATTCCAGTCGAAATCCAGGGAAGTTTTTCCGGAGACTACCTGCACCTGGTACGGTTCATCAATACGCTGGAACGGTCGAATCTGTTTTTTACGGTGGATAGCGTGGACCTGGCGGGCGAAAGCGCGGGACCGGTCCGGCTGCAAATCACGATGCACAGTTATCTGCGGTCAGGTGCTTGAGTGAAACTGGGAATCGAAAATCGGAAGCAAGTCATCTCGCTGGCGGTGTTGGGCGTGATCGCAGTGGGGATGCTGGGCTACGAATTCTGGCCCTCGTCGCCATCTGCGGCGCCGGCAGCATTGCAGACGGCTTCGGCACCGGCCAAGCCTAGTATGAAGCGTTCGGCTTCGGGAAGAATGGTGCCCGTGCTTGAGCCTCGGCTGGATCCCACTCTCGACTTGAAACTCCTCAGCCAAAGCGAGGAAATCAAGTACGCGGGCAACGGAAGAAATATTTTTGTCGCGGGGTCGTTGCCAATCGAAAAGCTTAAGGGAAACGGTACCACAGACAAACTGCCTAAAGGCCCTCAACCGCCTCCGCCAATTCCACCGCCGCCGCCGATCACGCTCAAGTTTTTTGGCTTTGCCAATCGGCCTGGGGAGACGAAGAAAGTGTTTTTGTCGCAGGGTGAGGACATTTTTATCGCCGCTGAGGGCGACGTTGTCAACCGGCGCTATCGCGTCTTGCACATCTCGCCGACAGCGGTGGACGTGGAAGATGTGCTCAACAACAACCGGCAGAGCTTACCGTTAACTCAAGGATGAAGGCCACATCCGATTTGGATTTTGTAATCTGTAATTTGATAATTTGAGGGCGAGTGAGCGGTTATGCAGCGCGGTTTGAAATTACGAAATTACAAAACTACAAGATTACAAAAGGGCCAGCGCGGCTACATGCTGATCACGCTGGTGCTGGCCCTGGCGTTAATCACGATTGCGCTGCTCACCGTGCTACCCGAGATTGGCCAGCAGATCCGCCGCGACCGGGAAGAGGAACTCAGACACCGCGGCACGGCGTATATGCGCGCGATTCAACACTTCTACAAGAAATTTCAGCGATATCCGGTGCGCATTGAGGATCTGGAAAGCACCAACAACCTCCGTTTCCTTCGTAAGCGCTATACGGACCCGATCAACCGGGATCCGGTCACGGGCAAGGAACGGGACTTCAAATTCCTGCATCAGACCGACATCAAGCTAAATAACGGGCCGGTATTGGGACAAATACCTGGCCAAAGTGTGCTCGGGGGAAAAGGTGGACTCCCGGGACAAGGCGGACTCGGCGGGATGCAGGGAGGGTTGGGTGGGCTGCAAGGCGGGCTTGGCGGCTTGGGAGCACAACCGGGTGGGCTGCAACAGACGGGCGCGCAGATTCCCGCGAGCGGTGATTCCGGCAATCCTTCTACCGGCAATCCTTCTTCCGGCAAACCTTCTTCCGGCAACCCTTCGGATGCGGAGGGGAATTCAAATTCGCCTGGATCGTCGTCCTCCAGTTCCAATACAAGTTCCAATTCCGGATCCGGCTTCAACGGGCCAACGTTGGGCGGAGGGCCAATATTCGGGGTCGCCAGCACGAGCAAAGCGAAAAGCATTCGCGTGTTCAACGAAAAGGATCATTACAACGACTGGCTCTTCATTTACTTGGCGCAGGCCGATCGCGGCGGCCTGCTGATCGGGCCCGTGAACCCTGGTATGCCCACTGGGAACCTGGGCGGAGTCGTTCCCGGGGCGGGTGGTGTTCTGCCGGGGCAGGGAGTAGTGCCGAACGCCGGCCAGCCCCAAAGCCTTCCGACGCAACCTCCGCAGGACCCAGGGCAGACGCCACCAAAGGAGTAGATTTCACAATTCCAGAGACAGAAAAGCCCCGCATCGAAAGCGGGGCTTGGCGTGAAACCAGAACTACCTGAACGGTGAGCGTTCAACGCTAAAGCTTAAACGTTAAACGAGGAGCCGCAGCCGCAGGTGCTCTTCACGTTCGGATTTTCGAACTTGAACCCGGCGCCTTCCAGGGTCTCGACGTAATCGACACGCGCTCCGCCAAGATACATCAGGGAAGTCGCATCCACGTACACCTTCAAACCGTCAAAGTCGAAAACCTTGTCCATCATGCCGGCGCCGTTCTCGAAGGCCATGGAGTATTGAAAGCCGGAGCAACCGCCGCCGACTACGGACAACCGCAATCCCGTCGGGACCGGCGCCTGCGAGGCCATGATCTCTTTGACCTTGGCAATCGCGTTGGGGGTCAGCACGGGTGCCGCGGTTTTGGGCTGGGCATTGGGCTGAACTTCGGGTGCGGTGGTAGTCGCCATCTGTTTATCTCCTTGTGATTGCTTATTATAACAAAGGTTGCAACCGGCTCGGCAAGGCTTTTCGGGGGCCGGTGCTTCCTCCCGAATCTAGCGTTTAGATGCTTCGGGCAAGCAAGAAGTCGCGGCCCCCCCTTGCCAACGGGTCTATAATCATGCGCAGTAGGGGCCAGTACCCGAAGGCCAGCGGATGGCAGGACAGTTTTCGCTGGGGCCCAAGACGGCAACTTCGGGAATTGGCTCGATCTGAGCTCCGAGGTGGCGTATGTCTCCTATGTTCGGGCTGCTAGTCGCGTGGGGGATTCTGACGGGGATCCTCATTATCCTGCTGATCTATAAGAGCACCCTCACCATGCACGAGGACGATTCCATCGACCTCCATGAAACCGAATCCCAGATGCATAAAGATCAAGTGGAAGTTCTGGCCAAGATGAGAAGGATCACACCGATCGTCAAAGTGCTCGGCGCCTTGTCAGGGGTCATGATCCTGGTCATCGCGGGATTGTTCATCTATCAAGGGCTGAGCGGCGCTACTACGCTGCAGTGACCGTGAAGGTCGCGGGTTCGCGGGAATCCTTGCCAACCCCAGCTCGGGGATAACTTCGCAAGAGCAGCGGCGGAGTGTTGCTGCGCGCTGTCTAGCCTTTCTCCTATGCGGCAAAATCCGTGACCAGAGCATGAGTGTGCGACACCCCGTTGCGATTGTCGGAGGCAGCGGATACGCTTCCACATGCAGGACCCGGTCGCGATTTTCTCGCGCCTGGCGCTGAACAGAATTATTGTTGGAGCGAGCCCGGGCGCGCCGGCGTTGATGTGCGCGTTGATATACGCGTTGATATACACGTTGATATACACAACGAGCGCGTCACGCGGATTACGCGGACGATTGGATGGGCGCCGCGGGCTACTTCATCCCCGACCGCAGGAAAACAGACGAGCCCAGCGGGGCGAAAGAGCAGCTTTAGCAACTGCAACCGCTCAGGCCGCCCTCTCCTGCATCCCCTCGATGTAGTCGAGCAGCACTTTCTCGTGGCCTTCAGGGTTCACCTTTTCGTAGACCTTGCGGATCACGCCCTTGGGATCGACCACGAAACTGGTGCGCTCCCAGAACTTCATCCCCTTCCATTCCGCCTGACCGATGCCGAGGGTCTTCATGAGATTGGCATCGGTGTCGGCAAGCAGATCGATGGCGAAAGCAAACTTCGTGTGGAAGTTCTTGTGCGAGGTGACGTCGTCGGCGCTCACGCCAACGACTTTGATCCCGGCAGCGTCGAAATCAGCCTTGGCCGCAGTAAACGACTTGCCCTCGACGGTGCAGCCGGGCGTGTCGTCTTTCGGATAGCAGTAAACGACGAGCCAGTGTCCGGCGAAATCGGAGAGCTTGGTGATCTTGCCGTCCTGGTTGGGGAGAGAAAAATTCGGAAAGGGATTGCCAGCGGAAACCATTGAGAGAGTCCTTTCTAAGGTTTTGCCTGCAATTGTACGAATGCGCACAGCGAGCGCGGATACATCACCCAGCTCTTAGCCGTTAGCCCTTAGCCAAATCTGACTTCGGCCTAGCTAACGGCCAAGAGCTGTGGTCATGCGGCTTGCATCACTTTCTTCATGCGTTCTTCCAACTCTTTCGGCGACACATCTTCCTTATGAGTCGCGATGCCCCAGAGGTGTCCGAACGGATCCTGGATAAATCCAGAGCGGTCTCCGTAGAACTGGTCCTCGACCGGCTTCAGGATTTTCGCGCCCCCCGCGGCCGCCTTTGCGACCACTTTGTCGCAGTCAGGGAGGTACACATACAGACTCACCGGAGACGCGCCGATGCTCTCGGCGCTGCGGTTGCCCATGGCTGGGTTTTCGTCCGCCAGCATGATGCGCGAGTCGCCGATCTGCAACTCGGCATGGCCGACCTGTCCGTTGGGACCATCCATGCGTACGACTACGGTCGCCCCGAAGACCTTCTTGTAGTAGTCAATCGCTTTCGCGGCACCCTTGACGACCAGGTAGGGCGTAACGGTGCTGTATCCCTTGGGAATGTAGTGGATTTTGCTCATAATTTTTCTCCTCTGGTGTTCCGCTCGAAGATGAGGTTGAGGGTTGAGGTTAAGGCGCACCGACGGGCCCCCACGGGCCACGTCATTCGCTAATGAGAACACAAGTTGGCCGGAGGCTCAAGGCCGAATTTTTGTGGCGCGGCCTGTCAGGTTTGTCGTTGGTCTAATCGCAATTTTGCGACAACAATCGCATAGTTCCGGTTTGCCGACCCTCCAGGAGCTATCGGCTCGACTACCTTCGGGTTCGAGGCGCTCGCGCCAGAAGCCGTCATTCGTTGACGAGCGGATGCCGCGTCCGTAAGATGAAGCGACCCGAAAAGCACGTATCTTCTCACGTATCTTCTGATGATCGGCCAAACCATCTCGCACTACCGCATCCTAGAAAAACTAGGTGGCGGCGGTATGGGTGTGGTCTACAAGGCGGAGGACACCGAGCTTGGCCGCTTTGTCGCATTGAAGTTTCTGCCCGAAGGACTGTCGCGAGACCCGCAAGCTCTGGAACGCTTTCGCCGGGAAGCGCGTGCGGCGTCTGCTCTCAATCATCCCAATATTTGCACGATCTACGAAATCGGCGAGCACGATGGGCAAGCGTTCATCGCGATGGAGTTTCTGGACGGGCTGACGCTGAAGTACCGTATTGCTGGCCGACCGCTGGAAACTGAGTTGATTCTGTCGCTGGCAATCGAGATCGCGGACGCGCTCGACGCAGCCCACGCCGAAGGCATCGTCCACCGGGACATCAAGCCTGCGAACATTTTTGTCACCAAGCGTGGGCATGCCAAGATTCTTGACTTTGGATTGGCGAAGGTCAGTCTGGCAGGCAGTTCTTCGAGCAACATTGCGTCTCTTAACACGCAGACGGGTTCGGTGGACGCGGAGCATCTGACCAGTCCGGGCACCATGGTGGGAACGGTGGCATATATGTCGCCGGAGCAGGTGCGGGCGAAAGAGTTGGATGCGCGTACGGACCTCTTCTCGTTTGGGGCAGTGCTGTACGAGATGGCGACGGGTGATTTGCCGTTTCACGGAGAAAGCTCGGCGATGATCTGCGAAGCTATCGTGAACCGCGCCCCGGTGGCGGTGGTGCGGCTGAATCACGACGTGCCTCCCAAGCTGGAAGACATCATCAACAAGGCGCTGGAGAAAGACCGCAATCTGCGCTATCAGGGCGCGGCGGAGATGCGAGCCGACCTGCAACGGCTGAAGCGAGATACCGAAACGGGGCGAGTTGCGGTCGCGAGTTCGGGGTCAGTGGCGGTCGCACAGGAGAGCGGGTCGAGAGTTACTCAACCCACGGTCGCCCAACCGCCGTCGCCAGCATCCGGTTCCTCGCCTGCGCTTGCTCCATCTCCGTCATCGAGCGCCGTGAAGGTCGCCGAAGTTCCCGTCGCGGGCAGGAAACTTTGGAAGGTTCTGGTTCCCGCCGCCGCGATACTCGTCGTGGTTGCAATCGCGGGAGCGTTCTACTTCCGCTCACGGCAGACTACGCACCGCCTGACCGAGAAAGACATCATCGTTCTCGCCGATTTTGCCAACAGCACGGGCGATGCGGTGTTCGATGACACGCTTAAGCAGGGACTCTCGGTACAACTTGAGCAATCGCCCTTTCTCGATCTGGTTTCTGATCGCAAGGTGAACGAGACATTGAAGCTGATGGGACGTCCCGTTGGTGACCGGCTGACGCCGGAGGTCACACACGAGGTTTGTCAGCGCACGGGCAGTAAGGCGATGCTGACCGGCTCGATTGCGGGACTGGGCCGCCAGTACGTGATTGGCCTGAAGGCGGTGAACTGCAACACTGGCGATGTGCTGGCCGAGGCGCAGGAGCAGGCGGCGGGCAAGGAAGCGGTGCTCAAGGCTTTGGACTCTGCTGCAATCAGCTTGCGAAGCAAGCTGGGCGAGTCGCTCAGCTCGGTGCAAAAGTTCGATACGCCGCTTGAGCAGGCTACCACCGCTTCGCTTGAGGCCCTTCAGGCATACAGCCTCGGACGGAAAACGTTGGAAAATCAGGACGCTGCCGCGGCCGTGCGCTTGTTCGAGCGGGCGATCCGCTTGGACCCGAATTTCGCCATGGCCTATGCCTCGCTCGGGCAGAGTTATGTGGTTGAAGGCGATACCAACGGGGGCTCAGAGAATACAAAGAAGGCTTACGAGCTGCGCGAGCGAGTCAGCGAACGGGAAAAGTTCTACATCGAGTCTCACTATTATGCCAATGTCACCGGCGACCTTGAAAAAGCGCGCCATGTCAGTGAACTGTGGGCGCAGGTCTATCCGCGAGATGCATTGGCTCACCGCTTCCTCGCTGCCGTCAACGCGTTTCTGGGGCAATATGACAAAGGCCTTGCGGAAGCCCGCGAGGCCCTCCGCCTGAACGTGAGCGGTGTGGAGTATTCCAACCTTGTCGTTATCTATGTCAATCTGAATCGGCTGGAGGAGGCCCGCACCGCAATCAGGGAGGCGCAGGCGAAAAACTTCGATTTTCCTATACTGCACTTCTATCAGTACATTCTGGCCTTCTTGCAGAACGATGCGACGGAAATGACGCAGCAGGTGGATCGGGCGGCCAGCAAGCTGGAAGAGGCTGGGATGCTGGCCGCGGAAGCCGATACCGCGGCCTTTTTCGGACGGCTTAGCAAGGCTCGCGAGTTTTTCCGCCGGGCGGTGTCCTCGGCCGAGCAGGCGGAAAAAAAAGAGGCGGCGTCCAGCTATGAAGCAGACGCCGCCGTGCGGGAAGCGCTCTTCGGCAATGCCGCCGAAGCCCGACAGCGGGCCGCGGCGGCGCTCGCGCTTTCGACGGGCCGATATGTACAGTGCGGAGCGGCGCTGGCGCTGGCGTTGGCTGGAGATGCAGATCGTGCACAAGTACTGGGGGATGATTTGGCCAAACGCTTCCCTGACGATACGGAGGTGCGGTTCTACTGCGTGCCAACGATACACGCGCGCCTCGCGCTGAACCGTAATGATGCCTCAAAGGCGATTGAGGCACTTCAGGTCGTCGCTCCCTACGAATTGGCGACGGGGAACAATGGTTTCGCGCCCGTTCTATATCCCGTCTACCTGCGCGGGGAAGCCTATCTTGCTGCCCATCAAGGTGGCGAAGCCGCGGTTGAGTTCCAGAAAATCCTTGATCACCGAGGGATAATGGGGAATGACTCTAGCAGCGCACTCGCGCATCTCCAAATCGGCAGAGCCTACGCCATGCAGGGTGACATTGCCAAAGCCAAAGCCGCCTACCAGGATTTCCTCACCCTATGGAAGGACGCCGACCCCGACATCCCCGTCTTGAAGCAAGCCAAGGCGGAGTACGCGAAGCTGCAATAAAGTTGGAGAAAGTCCTTGGTCGCCTTTTAGCTGTTTACTGATGATTGATGTAACCAGGCCATAGCGCTCACAATCCGCTCAATGAGCGTTATGACGACGTTTCGCCAGCCAGAGGTAGAGCATGCCGTCGTCGCTGTGCAATGCGTGACCTGCCACGCCGCAAAATTCCGAGCGTCCGCCACCCACGCCGTTGCGATCACCCTTGAATGTTGAAGACCCAGGCGATCCGTCCGGCATGTGCGGCGGAGAACGTGAAACCGAGTGCTGTTCACAACCGCTCGCCCCGCTACCCGAAGGTAACTGCCGCCATGCCGACAACCGTCAACCGATGTGCAGACGAAAGCTAAACTTAAAGAAGTGGCTCTTCCATGAAGCGATTCACCGCCATCGTCCTGCTTTGCGTCTGGCCCTTGTTCGGCCAAAGCAACAGCGGCGAACTCCGCCTCAAAGTCGTTGACCCGGCCGGCCTCAGCGTAAAGACCACGGTGCGCGTGGTCGCCCGCACCAACCAATACCGCAACCTGTTGGAAACCAGCGACCAGGGAAGCCTCGATATTCAGCGTCTGCCATACGGCATTTACCAGATTGAAATCCAGCAGCCGGGATTCGCTCTTGCCTCTGAGGCGGTCGAGATTCACTCTTCGATTCCGGTGGAGCGCACGATCCAACTCAGGGTTTCTTCGACCAACGAATCCGTAACCGTTACGTCTGAGAACGCCTTGATCGATCCCGAACAGGCGGGTTCGATCCGTCAGGTCAGCTCTGAGGCGATTCAGACCCGTGTCAGTTCCGTCCCTGGCCGCTCCCTGCAGGATCTCGTGAACTCACAGCCCGGATGGCTCTACGAAGGCAACGCTGTACTGCACCCGCGCGGCTCGGAATACCAGACTCAGTTCGTCGTGGATGGCGTCCCGCTGACCGACAACCGCTCGCCCAGCTTCGGGCCCGCCATCGATGCCGACGACGTGCAGTCGCTCAGCATTTACACCGCCGGCATTCCCGCCGAATACGGCCGAAAGATGGGCGGCGTCATCGAAGTGAACACGCTGCAGGACTCACAACCTGGCTTCCATGGCCAGATCGTGCTTTCCGGCGGAAGCTTCCATACAGCCGGCGCCTCCGCACAGGGGCAATACACCTGGGGTAAGAACACTCTGGGTGCGAGCGCCAGCGGCAGCATGACCGACCACTACCTCAATCCCGTGGTTCCGCAGAACTACACCAACACCGGAACACTCGGAGATTTCTCGGCCCGCTACGAGCGTGACCTCACCTCCAAGGACCGCTTGCGCCTGATCCTTCGCCACGAGCTTTCGCGCTACGAAATTCCCAACGAGCAAGAGCAGCAGACCGCTGGCCAGCGCCAGACTGCCGACAACCTCGAAACCATGGGGATTGCGTCATACCAGCACGCGTTTTCCTCGCACGCACTGGTCGATTTTCGCGGCATGGTTCGAGACAATGCCAGTGGCTGCAATTCCAACCCGCAATCCACGCCCATCGAGATTTTTCAGGCCAGCTCATTTCGCGAAGGGTACTTCAAGGCGTCGGCGACCAGCGACAGTGGCCGCCATGAGTGGAAGCTTGGCGTCGAATCGGACAACACTTTCCTCAAAGAAAATTTCCATTACCTGATCACCGACCCTTCGCAATTTGGCGCCGGCACGCCTTCCACTTTTACGTTTCTGGGGACGCGCCCGGACCTCGAGCAATCCGCGTTCGTCGAGGACCGCATTCGGCTCAAGAACTGGACCATTAGTGCCGGCCTGCGGTGGGATCACTACCAGCTTTTCCTGAATCGTCACGGACTCGGTCCGCGCATTTCGATATCACGTTACATCCCGTCCGCCGACCTGCTCCTGCATTTTTCCTATGACCGGGTTTTCCAGACCCCATCGTTCGAAAACATCTTGATGTCAAATTCGGTTGGATTTGGATCCCTCAACCCGAACTTCCCCCGCTTGCCGGTCGAACCCTCCGAGGGCAACTACTACGAGGCGGGAGCGACCAAGATCCTCGGCGGTAAGGTCAGGCTCGATGCCAACTATTTTCGGCGCCTGGTGGCGAACGCCGCCGACGACGACCAGATCGATAACACCGGCGTCAGCTTCCCCATCGCCTTCCGGCAATCGGTCGTGTACGGTGCGGAAGCAAAGCTCGAATTGCCCGAATGGCAGCGCTTCTCCGGCTTCCTGAGTTACTCGTATTCGGTGGGCAATGTCTGGTTCCCGGTGACCGGTGGCCTCTTTCTCCACGGCGACGGTGGAGCGCCGTCAAGTGGACACTTTCCCGCCTCGCAGGACCAGCGCAACACCGTGCGCGGCCGGTTGCGCTATCAGATTCATCCGCGCGTCTGGATCTCCGGTGGCATGCAATACGACAGCGGCCTTCCCTTCGAATTCAATGGTGACCCCGCCACTGTCCCCGCCCAGTACGGCCAGCCGATGCTCGACCGGATTAACTTCGCCCGGGGCCGCATCCGCCCCGCGTTTCAGGTCAGCGCTTCTGCCGGAGCGGACCTCCACCACTCCGACCGTTGGACGGCCCGGCTCCAGGTGGATGGCCAGAATCTCAACAATGTTCTCGACGTCATCAACTTTGGCGGACTCTTCTCCGGCAACGCCATCGGCCCCTCGCGCAGCGTTGCCGTACGCTTGACGACCATTTTCTAGCGTTAACGCCGAGCGTTTTTGCTAGTCGTCCATGCGCAATCCACCGCCGCCCGATGTCTAGGCGGCTGGGCAGGATGGACAGTTGTTCTAAATAGGCGTTAGCGCTCACAACCACTCAATGAGTGCTATTGCCGATATTTCGCCAACGATCACTGGGGCACGCACTCAATTGCGGGCGGCAGTGCTGGCCTAGCGGTGTCGACAGTTGTTCCTACGCTCACTTGGTTGGGAGTGTCAGGGGTTTTGCCGATCGGCAAGATCGATTGGGCAAGTGTGTGCTACGGTCATCATCTTTATCTTTGGCGCCCTCTTCTTTGGTGGCATCTTCGCAGATCTGGGGAAAATTTAACTCGGCTGCTATGAAGCAAAAAGCAGTAATCAGATTCCGACCTTTCCCTTAAACGATGCGCTTCTACAACTTAGCGTTTGGCAAGGAATGTGCTCACTAGATTCTTGTTGAAAAGGGCTAGCGCCTCCCTTTCCACTCGCCCAGATGAAAAGTCTAAGGAGGCGGCGCTATGGAAAAGCAAAATGCGATAATTCTGTGCATCGACGACGACCGTGCCGGGCTTGAAGCCCGCAGAGAGTTGCTGGAGATCGGTGGTTACGAAGTCTTGACCGCTCAGAGCGGAGAGCAAGGGCTGGGACTGTTTGTTTCCCATCCGATTGATGCGGTGGTCTTAGACTACAAAATGCCCGGGATGAACGGAGATCGGGTGGCGAGGCAGATGAGGCGTGTCAAGCCAGACGTCCCCATCTTGATGCTTTCCGGCTACAGTGAATTGCCCCTGAACGAAATTAGTTGTGTGGATGCCTTCCTGAGCAAGGGGGAATCGTGGTCAACAGTCGTTTCGACCCTGAATCGGTTGCTGAACCTGCGCTCTCTGTTTTTTGATCGTTGGTTGGAAGACTGGAAGCACCAGCTCACCGGATAAACCCCGGTCAGCGCTGAGGGGGTGGACCTACAATGAGTGTGTCTAATCGCCTCCGAATAGAGTCTGCGTACGTACGGTTTGCCCTGAGTTGACGCGCAAACGTTCCTACTCAATGCCCAACTCCTTCGCCAGCGCCTTCCACTTGCCATCGACCAGCGCCCGGGTCTTAGCGTCCATCACAATCTCATCCGGCCAGGGACGCCCGAATCCCTCGGCCGACCACTTGCGCGTGGCGTCGATGCCCATCTTCGATCCGTAGTTTGCGAGGCGGGCGGCGTGGTCGAGCGAATCGACTGGCCCCATCGTGAACTGGATGTCGCGTTCAGGATCGATGTGGTTCAGCACTTTCAAAGTGACGTCGGCGACGTCCTGCACGTCCACGTCTTCATCCACCACGATGATGCACTTGGTGAACATGGCCTGCCCCAGCGACCAGATGGCGTTCATCACTTTGCGCGCTTGTCCTGGATAGGACTTGCGAATGGAAACGATCATCAGGTTGTGAAACACGCCTTCGATGGGCAGGTTGATGTCCACCAGTTCAGGGATGGTCAGCTTCATCAGCGGCAGGAAAATGCGCTCAACCGCCTTGCCCATCCAGGCATCTTCTTGCGGCGGCTTGCCGACAACGGTTGTCGCATAGATCGGGTCTTTCCGGTGTGTCACGCACGTAACGTGAAACACCGGGTACTCGTCTTCCAGCGAGTAGAAGCCGGTGTGATCGCCGAATGGCCCTTCGGTGCGGAGTTCGTCGAGGCGGACGTAGCCTTCGAGAATGATCTCGGCATCGGCGGGAACTTCCAGATCGACGGTCTCGCACTTCACCAGCTCG
>Ga0209117_1000637_pt1 | contig 13622 bp, 11 predicted proteins | sample BlaSpr_A8_OM2_M2_FD_187978 | JGI IMG/M metagenome (GOLD analysis project Ga0209117, IMG submission 187978) | Forest soil microbial communities from Thunder Bay, Ontario, Canada - Black Spruce, Ontario site 2_A8_OM2_M2 (SPAdes) (version 2) | ecosystem: Environmental > Terrestrial > Soil > Boreal...
CGGCCTTCATGCCAGTGCCGATACCTACGCTGGCCGGCGTGCTGACGATCGGCTGGATCCTGCTCCGCGCAGGTGGGGCTATCCCTTGGTCGCGGCGAGAGCCGGCACCGCTGTCGACTGGATGATCCCGTCGATCAGTCCGTAGTCGACAGCTTCCTGGGGGGTCAGGAAGTAGTCACGGTCCGTGTCGCGTTCGACCCGCTCGAGCGGCTGGCCGGTGTGCTTCGCGATCAGCTCGTTAAGGACTCCTCGGATGCGGATGATCTCCCGGGCGTGGATGTCGAGGTCACTCGCCTGTCCCTGGAGTCCGCGGCCGCTGATCAGCGGCTGGTGCATGTGAATGTTCGAGCTCGGGAGGGAGAACCGGCGGCCCTGGGCACCGGCCATCAGGACGACGGTTCCGAAGCTTGCGGCCCGGCCGATGCACACCGTCGAGATGGGCGCCTGAACGTACTGCATCGTGTCGTAGATCGCGAACCCTGAGCTGACGGATCCGCCGGGCGAGTTGACGTAGATCTGGATCTCCTTTTCGGGGTCATCGGCCGACAGGTATATGAGCTGCGCGACTACCAGGTTGGCCACTATGTCGTCGATCGGCCTGCCGATCAGGATGATCCGGTCTTTCAGCAGGCGCGAGTAGATGTCGAAGGTTCGCTCGCGGTTGCCGCCTTCGTTCTCGGTGACTGTTGGGACGTAACCCACTTCATGGCAATGTAGCAGGCCATAATCCGAGAGTTGACAAGCGGCACAGCACTCGCCCCCGCGGAGTTCTTCGGTGGGCTCCGCAAGGGAGTCAAAGCAAAGCTTCCGCCGGAGCTGCGCAACCTGTACACAGGTCGTGGCCGGGGTCGCCTCATGAAGCTGCACTACGACCGCCCCGACTTCCACTACGAGGCATGGCATCACACGGGAGACGGGCGGCTCGAGATCGGTCTCCACTTCGAAGGACCGCCTGCCGAGAACCAGGCGGCGTTCGAGTTCTTCCGCGCCCGCATGATCGAGATCAAGGCAGACCTTCCCCACGCTGAGCTCGAGCCGTGGGACAGGGGTTGGTCGCGGCTGTACGAGACCTTGCCGGCGCCGCAGCTGGAGGACGGCGTGCTCGATGCGGCAGTTGAGCTGATGTCGGCCTACATCGTCACCCTGCAGCCTCTACTGGTTGCCTTCGCGAAGGATTAGGGTGAACGGAGTGAGACCTGTCGAAATCACCGACGAGCTTCAGGCCTACATGGACCGGCTGCTGCCGCCGCGCGATCCCGTCCTCGCGCGCATGGAAAGAGAGGCGGATACCGAGAACATCCCGATCGTCGGCGCCCACGAAGGCGCGTTGCTTCACCTGCTGGTCAAGATCTCCGGGGCCAAACGAGTCCTGGAGTTGGGCACTGCAACCGGTTACAGCGGAATCTGGCTGTTGCGCGGAACCGGCGGTGGCGCGTTGACCACCTTTGAGGTCGACCACAAACGCGCGGAACGGGCGCGAGCCAATTTCGCCGAGGCCGGTTTGGGAAAGCAGGCTCTGGTTCTGGAGGAAGACGCCGTCGGTGGTCTCCACAAGATCACTGCGCGATTCGACGCGTGTTTCATCGACCTGCTGAACGTCTTTCCTTCTGAGGACGTGACGCTAAGCGCCGCTGCGCTGTGCCTCGAGCGGCTGGACCAGGGAGCGCTGCTGATGGCCGACAACGCGTTACGCCAGGGCGAGGTGGTCAAACCCAAGACCCAGCAGTCGGAGAACGTCGCCGCTTACAACGAATGGGTGTCGAAGCACCCTCGGCTGGAGAGCGTTGTGATCCCGATTCGGGACGGCCTGTCCGTCGCCCGGGTCAAGAATTAGGCTCGCTTCGCCTCGTCGCCCTCGATCCAGTAAGTCCCGTCGGCGGCATGCTCCTTCTTCCAGATCGGCACTGACTCCTTGAGCCGGTCGATCCCCCACTTGCACGCCGCGATCGCCTCGCCGCGATGAGGGCACGAGACCGACACGACGACTGAAGCCTCGCCGATGTCGAGCTTGCCCGTTCGGTGTGCCATCGCAACGCGTGCCTCCGGCCAGCGCTCGGCGATCTCATCGCCAATGCGGCGCATCTGCGCGATGGCCATCTCGCCATAGGCCTCGTAGTCGAGATGCGTGACCGAACGGCCGCGAGAGTTGTCACGCACCACCCCCGTGAAAGTGCAGATCGCGCCCGCACCTTTGTGCGACACCGCCGCCTCCATGCGTCGGGCGTCGAGTGGGTCTTGAGTGACCTCGAACAGGATCCCCACACCATGCGCGCCGCCACTCACCGGCGGGATGAAGGCCACCTCGTCGCCGTCCGCTACCTCAGCGCTCCATTCCTTGAATTCCTGGTTGAGCGCCGCGCGCACCGCGTTGCGGTTCGACTCGAGAGCGCCGTGCTTGCTGCGAAGCGCTTCGTACACGTCGGCTAAAGAAGAGCCTGCCGGCAGCTCTAGCGTCGCCGTTTCGGTCCCGGCCTGCTCGCGCAACCTCGCAAACAGCCTGACGCGGACCGCGATCGCTACCGGCACTGCCTCAATTTACTCGCCCGATGAATACGTGGACCTCTTTGCCGGAATCGAGAGCCCTTTCCACAGTGGCGCGAGTCCCCTGCGAGCTTCCATCCCAGAAAGCGACCAGGACGTCGCACGCGTCGACCAACCGCTGGTTCCGCGCCGCAGACCGGCCGGCGTCCGCCATCTCGTCGAAGCTCGCGGGCATCACCTGGACTGGAATTCCCTTCGCGCGCGCGGCCTTGGTGGCTGCCGCGTCCACCCCGCTGGCACTGCCCGTGATGATGGACGCCCGCGGCGGCAAAGCGTTGACGTAGTCGCTGACTCGCGAGGACTCCGCAAAGCGCCTGCTCCCGACTATGGCGACCTTCACTGCTCGCGTCCGGCCACTAGCCGGAGGACGACGCGCTCTTGCCGATCATGTGAATGTTGTCCTCGAACATCGCACGCAGCTTTTTCGCCTGGCGGTTGTACGCCTCCGGGTCGGCCCAGGTCGACCGCGGATCCAGCACCTCGGTCGGGACATCAGGCACCTGGTCCGGAATCTCCAGCCCAAACACTGGGTCGGTGTGAGTAGTCACGCCGTGCAGCTTGCCCTGGACCACGGCCCGCACTATCGCGCGGGTGTGAGCAATCGACATCCGCTGCCCCACCCCGTACGGACCGCCGACCCAGCCGGTGTTGAGCATCCAAACGTCGACGTTGTGCGCGTTGACCCGTTCGATCAGCATGTCCGCGTACGTTTCCGGCGACAACACGAGGAATGGCGCCGCGAAACATGTGCTGAAGATGGGCTCAGGTTCAGTGACCCCGCGCTCCGTCCCTGCCACCTTGGCCGTGTACCCCGACAGGAAGTAGTGCCGGATCTGGTCGTGGTTGAGGCGGGAGACCGGCGGCAAGACGCCGTAGGCATCCGCGGAGAGAAAGAGCACGTTGTTGGGATGCCTGCCCGTCCCGGACAGGACGGCGTTCGGGATCAGGTCGACCGGATACGCGGCCCTCGTGTTCTCTGTCTTCGCGTCGGAGTCGTAGTCGGGAATTCGCGTCCTGGGGTCGTAGACCACATTTTCGAGGATCGTCCCAAAGCTCTCGGTTGCGGCATAGATCTCCGGCTCCGACTCTTTGCGAATGTGGATGGTCTTCGCGTAGCAACCGCCTTCGAAGTTGAAGATGCCCGTTTCGCTCCATCCGTGCTCGTCGTCGCCGATCAGCCGGCGCGATGGGTCGGCCGAAAGTGTGGTCTTGCCAGTGCCGCTGAGTCCGAAGAACAGCGCGACGTCGGAACCGCCGCTCCCCACGTTCGCTGAGCAGTGCATTGGGAAAACGCCCTTCGCCGGCAGCAGGTAGTTGAGCGCGGTGAAGATGGATTTCTTGATCTCGCCGGCGTATTCGGTGCCGCCGATGATCACGACCTTTTTGCCGAGGTTGACGAGGATGTAGGTCTCGCTCCGGGTGCCGTCGACCTTCGGATCGGCTTTTACGGACGGAAGAGAGATGACCGTGAAATCCGGCTCGAACGCCATGAGCTCATCCGCATTCGGCCTGATGAACAGATTGCGGGCGAAAAGGCTGTGCCACGCGAGCTCGGTGATGACTCGCACGCGAAGGCGGTGGCGGTGGTCGGCGCAAGCGAAGACGTCTTGGGTGAACACCTCGTGCGTGGCGCAGAACTCTTCCATCCGTGCGAGGAGGGCATCGAACTTTGCGCTCGCGATCGGCTGGTTGCCGGGGTGCCACCAGATCGCGTCCTGGCTGGTGGGCTCCTTGACGAAAAACTTGTCCTTCGGCGACCTACCGGTGTGCTTGCCGGTCTCAGCGGTCAGGGCGCCGGTGGAAACGATGACCGCCTCGTTGCGGCGGATGGAGTGCTCGTAAAGGGCAGCCGGGCTGACATTGCGCAGTTCGGGAATGGGGTTCGGCAGGCCGCCGACTTCGGAACGGTCAGGTGCAGCTTTCACAAGAGTTTCCCTCCGATCATAAGGAAGACGGCCCGACCCTTTCAGGCGATGCGGGAACGGCGGTTGCTCGCCCGGCGGCGCTGCTTTCCGCTCACATAGTCGACCAGGACGTATTCGCCCAGGCGGTCGGGCGAGACAAAGAACGCTCGGCCCTTGTTGATGCGCGTCATCTGGTTGATGAACTCGGTCAGGTACGGGCCGCGCTCGAGCATGAATGTGTTGATGACGATGCGATCCCGCGTGCAGCGCTTGACCTCGCGCAGCGTCTGCTGAATCGTCTGGAAAGTCGGCGGGTATGCAAACTGAGCCTTGCCGTTGTCCGCGATATGCGCCGTCGGTTCGCCGTCCGTGATCATGATGATCTGGCGGTTGCCGCGATGCTTGGCGAGCAGCGATCGGGCGAGCTGAAAACCGTGCTGCATGTTGGTTCCGTACACGTAATCGTTCAGTGCCAGCTGGGGAAGCGTCTGCGGCTTCAGTTCAACCGCGTAGTTGGAAAACCCGACCACGTAGAGCGAGTCACGCGGGTACTGGCTGCGGATGAGCGAGTCGAGCGCGATGGCGACCTTCTTGGCGGCGAGAAAACAACCCCGCAGAAACATCGAACGGCTCATGTCGATCATGAGCACCGTTGACGCCTGGGTCACGTGCTCCGTGCGGTGAACGATGAAGTCGGCAGGGGCCATCTTCACCGGAACCTTCGGTCCCTCTCGCACCAATGAGTTGAACAGCGTCTCCTTCATGTCGAGCAGGAACGGGTCGCCGTACTCATATTCCTTGAGCTCGTCCGAAGCGTCATTTCCGATTCCGCCCCGCAACAGCTGGTGCTGCCCCATCCGAGTCTTCTTCAGCTGATCGAAGATGTCGCGCAGCGCCGACTGGCCGATGCGTCGCATTCCGCGCGGCGTGAGCTCCATGCGGCGGCCCTTGCGTTCGACGTAGCCGGCCTTCTCCAACACGTCAGTCAGCTTCCGCAGCTGGTCCAGCGCCTGTCGCGCGTCATTGCCCAGCAGCTCCTGCGCCAGAGACCGGTCCACATCGTCGGGTCGGAAGCTGCCGCGCTCCAGCTGTGACTCGAGCCTATCCATCTGCTGCAGGCGCTCCATCAAACCCATCGCCTCGCCCATGCTCAGCGGGTCCTCGCCGAAGAACGGATAGCGCTCGCTCAGCTCCGACGGCGGCATCATCGCCTGCATGAAGCCCGACAGCCGCGCGAGCTCGAGCCGGAGCGAGTCGTCCTGCAGGAGCGCGTCCATCATCTGGCGCAGCTCTTCGCGCGCTTCGGGACTCAAGCTCTGGAGCAGGGACTGCATCTGGGCCATCTGTCGCTGCAGATGTTCGAGCAGCTCATCGAGGCTGTTGATGCCAGGTGGGAACATGTCGCCGAAGCGCTCCATGAATCCGTTGAAATCAGGCGTGCGACCTTCCATTCGCTGCTCGAGCATCTTGTTCAGCTCGCGGACCATGTCGCGTACGCGAGACAGGTCCTGTCCCTGCATCTGCTGGATCGAACCCTTCATTCCCTGAAACATTTGGTCCACCATCTGCTTCTGCAGCTGTTGCATCAGCTCCTCGAACTTCTGCCGCGCAGCGTCGTCGACAAACTCATAGTCGCGTAGTGCCTTGACCCGACCGCCGAGGTCGTCAGGCAGCCGGTCGAGCTGCTCGTTGCGCTGGCGCGCGATTCGCTCCATCAGCTTGCCGGCTTCGGGCGTTTCCGCCTCGTTGAGCCTGCGGTCGATCCCACTCTTTTCGGCGTCGATCACTTCCTGAACCTGCTGGCGTAGCTGCTCGACAGTGGAGTCGAGGTTGTAGCGGCCGAGCTCGCGCTCACGTGCCTCGCGAAGCTGCTTGAGGAGCTGTTCGAGACCCGCGATGTTCGGAGTGCCCCAGCGCAGCAACCGCTGCAGAGCAGCGTTCAGGTCGCCGTAGTTCATCAGGTCGTCGGAGAGGGCATCCAGAACGTCGCCGGCGTCGAGGTCGTCCATCTTCTGGGAGCCGTCCCACCGCGAGTACCGGAACTTCATCTGACCACGCTAGCAGGCCGCCAGCCACCCAGCGCCCGCTCAATCGAGTACGCGGCGCGGAGGGCCTCGTCGTCGTGCCAGTTGCGCGCTACGACCTGCACGCCGATCGGCAGACCCTCGGGTGACGTGCCCGCCCGGACCACGACACACGGGTTGCCGGACAGGCTGTACGGAATGGTGTAGCTGAACAGGTGGGCCGGCTCGACCTTCGCGCGGTAGAGAGGTGCGATGTCCGCGGCGACCGGGCTCAGGATGAGATCGAATTCGGACATGAACCCGAGCATGGAGGTGCGAAAGCCGTCCCACCGCCGGAAGAGCCTCTCGTGGCTCATCCGCTTGTCTCCCCAATAGCCAAGCGTCACCTGGTGAGCTTCGTGGAGGGAAGGCGGCCGCGCCTCGGTCACAGTGCAACCTGCTTCGGCAAGTGCGTGCGCTGCCGAGCGAACCACCGCCGCAATTGCATGAGTCGGTTTCGCGAGACCGTCGTCCGCATACCAAGCGACCTTGAGGTCGCTGAGCTTGCGGGTGCGCTTGGCGAGCGGCACCGGCACGACGCCCGAGTCGATCCCGTCCGGCCCTACCAGCACCGGCAGGGCGAGGGCGAGGTCGGACACGAAGCGAGCCATCGGACCGACCTGGCTCCGAGGGTCGGTCAGGCCGCCGACGAGCCCATACGCACCGGTGCCGGGGACCAGGCCGGTCGTCGGCTTCAGGCCAGCGATGCCGCAGTAATGAGCCGGCATGCGAATGCTGCCTCCCGAGTCACTGCCGATTCCGAGTGGCGATCCACCGGCGGCGATGATCGCGGCTTCGCCGCTGCTGCTCGCCCCCGGCGAGCGCGCAATGTCGTAGGGGTTGCGCGTCCCACCATGGAGCGGGTTCCAGCTGTCACCCCCGGTGCCGCCCGGAGGGCAGTTCGTCTTGCCTATCAGGATCGCGCCCGCCCCACGCATGCGCGCGATGACGGTGGCATCCTTGTCCGGGATGTTGCTTCGCAACATCCGGAGGCCGGCCGTGGTCGGAAGGCCCTCAGTGTCGAAGATGTCCTTGGCTGTGAAAGGCACTCCGTGCAAAGGGCCCAGCACGTTCTTTCGCGTGTTGCGACGATCCGCGGTACGCGCTTGCTTGAGCGCACTTTCCGCCGTGGCGAAAACCACTGCATTGAGGCGAGGGTTGACGGTGTGGATGTGCTCGAGGTGAGCCCGGACGACCTCGAGGGACGAGACCTTCTTGGTTCGGATGGCGCGCGCCAACCAGCCCGCCGGCGCCCCGATGATGTCCCTCATAACGCGGAGTAGAAGGTTAGACGGTAGCGCCAGGCTTGATGTCGAGCACCTTCACGCCCGGGTCGACAAGCTCCTGGAGGGTTTTGGGCCTGCCGATGAGCGGCGGAAACGTGCCGAAATGCATAGGAACCACTGTCTTTACTCCGAGCAGCTCCACCGCCTTGGCGGCACGATGCGGCCCCATCGTGAAGAGGTCGCCGATCGGGAGGAAGGCGACGTCGAACTGGCTCAGCTCCGCGATGAGGGCCATGTCGCCGAACACATCCGTGTCGCCGGCGAAATAGATAGTGAAGCCGTTTTCGAACTCGATCACAAATCCGAGTGCTTGTCCGCCGTAGATGATCTTGTCGCCGTCCGAAATGCCACAGCTGTGCTCGGCGTGGACGAGGGTGATCTTGATGCCGTCCACGTCGACGGTTCCCCCCAGGTTGGCGCCGGTGATGGTGTCCCCGGCAATTCCTTTCGAGCCGAGCCACGCGCCGATCTCGTAGTTGGTCACGATCTTGGGCTTGGTCGCTTTCGCGATCTCGAGCGCGTCATGGACGTGGTCGAAATGGCCGTGGGTGATCAACATGAGGTCGCAGACATCCACCTTTTTCAAGGCTTCCGGTGCAACCGGGTTGTTCATGACCCAGGGATCGATGTAAACCACCTTTCCCTTCGCGCTGCGGACCTTCCAGGACCCGTGACCGATCCACGTGAAGCTGACTTCATTGTTGAGCGCCATACCCACCCTCCCTGCCTGAGCCCGCGCGGAAAAGCCGATTTTCCCACACGCCCAACACGAAGATGCCGATCGCGGCGAGGGTCCAGAGATTTGGGAAGAAGAGATCGCAGGGTTGCCGGTAGAAACCCAGCAGAAAGACTCCCAGCAACGAGAGTAATCCCACTTTGCGCTGCTCGATGCCGCGGACGACCAGAAGCAGCACCAGAGGCAGGAGCGGGAGCCACTGATAGGGCCACACCTCGTTGGGGATGAGGGCACCCAGGGCGAATCCGACCGACATTCCGTAGGCCGGATTCCATCCGCTGCGCCATGCCGCCCAGGCAGCGGCGCCGGCGAAGACGAGGGCGCTCAAGTAGGAGAGTGCGAGCGCGACCTGAGACAGGTGCACCGGCCAAGTAACCATCACGTAGCCGGCGCCAGACGGCTGCGCGTATTCCTCTCCGCCGATGGTGCGCATGAAAAGAGTGCGCACCGAGTCGTACGCGCAGTCGGGGTTGTACGACGCGAGCGATGGCAGCAGGACGTGCTGGAAATAGAAGACCGCGCCGCTCGGTCCCAGTGGGGCAAAGCACGCGACTGTCACCAACACCAGCACCGCGGCAAGCGCGATGACGTATGGAAAGCGGTGCTTGGGACTTACCCCGACCACCATCGCGGCCGGGTAGTACTTGAGGGCCGCGGCCAGACCGCCTGCTGCGCCGGCCAGCGCCGGGCGGCTCGTCTCCAGCCAGATCGAGCCCATGGCGCCCAGCAGCAGGACGCCGCCGCGCTGTCCCGCGCTGATATCGGCGAAGAGTGGCGGGAAATAGGCGGCCACCAGCCAGAACGCGGGCCGTGCGAGCGGATGACGGCCGGCGACCCGTCGATACAGCAAGAACAGCGCCAACAGCACGGCCGCTGCGTCGATCACGGTCCAGACTCCGGCGCCCAGGCTCTTGGGCAGCAGCGCCACCGGGATGGCCAGGGCAGCGACCGGCGGCGGACTGACGAACGCATCCAGGCCGCCGGGCGGCGCGATGATGTGGAGGCGCGCCAGGTAATTTGCCGCCGCGTCATACATGTGCGAGGGCTGGGTCAGGTATGCGTGGGCTCCTTCCCACATGCCTTCGGCGTCTGCGCGCCGTGGCACCAGGGCCGTGAGGACCGCCACGCGAATCCAGAACACTGCAGCCAGCGCCCACCAAAGCGCCGGCCGCGACAGCACGTCGGCGGCCGCACGGCCAAGACGTCCGATCAATCGGTTGGGGGTCGGACGCGCCCTGGCGTGCCGTTACGCGAGAGCCAGGTGGTGTCCTTGAGAAAGGCGATAAAGGCCTGCACAGAAGCCGGGAGGCGGCGCCGGCGTAGATGGACGATGTGCCAGTCACGGCGGATTGGGAATCCCTTGATGTCCAGCTCCACCAGGCGGCGACTCGAAATCTCGAGCGCGCACGCATAGCGCGAGATCACAGCCAGGCCGAGACCTGACTCAACCGCGTGCTTGATCGCCCCGTTGGAGCCCAACTCCATCGCCACGTTCAGCTTCGCACCCGCGCTGCGAGCCGCCTTCTCGAGCGACCAGCGGCTCCCCGACGCGGGCTCACGCATCACGAAAGGCTGGCTTTCGAGGTTCTTGAGCGTCAGTCCACGGCGGCCGGCAAGGGCGTGGCCGGCCGGCGCGACGACGACGAGCTCGTCGCTGACAAACGGAAGGATCGTGAGGTCAGGATCCTTGAGAGCCGGGCCCACCACCGCAAGGTCGAGCTCGTTGGACAAGACCTGTTCCTGAACCCGAATCCGGGTTCCGATCTCGAGCGAGATGACTATTCCGGGGTGCAGCTTCTTGAACGCGCCCAGGGCGGCCGGCAGCAGGTAGATGCCGACTGTCGTGCTCGCGCCTACCCGCAGGTTGCCACGCCTGATACCGCGCATCTCCTCGAACGCGATCGCGGCTTCGTCCAGGACGTCCAGGGTCCGCCTCGTGTAGGAGTACAGGATCGAGCCCGCCTCGGTCAGGTGCACGCTTTTGCCGAGCCGGTCGAGCAAGGGCAGGCCGAGCGCCTCCTCGAGCTCCTTCACCTGGTACGAGACCGATGGCTGGCTGAGGCGCAGGTGCTGTGCCGCGAGGCTGAAGCTCTTGAGGTCGGCCACCGTTTTGAAAGTTCTCAATTGACGCAACGTCACGGAGCGTTCGAGGTCAAGCGGAGGGCCGTATTCGGGCACGCGCCTACGATATGCCCTATGGCAGCCAGGAGACCCAAGTCGCTAACTCCAGTCCGCAGGACAACTCCCAACATCGAAGGGGTCGAGGCGCCGCACCGGCCCCAGACCACCGTCTCGGAACAAAAGATCAACCAGTACCGCAAGCGCCGGTACCAGGCTTTGCATGCGGAGACCGCGGCGGCCAACAAGCGCCGCGCAGCGGGCAAGGCGACGGCGCGAGACCGCATCGAGATGCTCCTCGATGAGGGATCCTTCGTCGAGCTCGACGTCTTCGCGGTGCATCGCGCGCATGGATTTGGCATGGAGGACCGGCGGATCTCCGGCGACGGCGTCGTGGCCGGATTTGGCGAGATCGACCGTCGCCCTGTCGCCATCTACGCATATGACGCGACAGTCTTCGGCGGATCGCTCGGCGAGGTCACCGCCGAAAAGATCGTCAAGGTGCAGGAGCTGGCGCTGCGCAACCGGGTGCCAATCATCGGCATCAATGACTCCGGCGGCGCGCGCATCCAGGAAGGTGTGGTCGCCCTGGCGGGCTATGCGGACATCTTCTTGCGCAACGTGCGCTCATCTGGGGTGATTCCGCAGATCAGCGTCATCGCTGGTCCGTGCACAGGAGGCGCGGTCTACTCCCCTGCCATCACCGACTTCATCTTCATCGTGGCCGGACAGGGATACATGTTCATCACGGGCCCGGAGGTGATCCGCGTGGTCACCGGCGAAGATGTCTCGTTTGACGAATTGGGAGGCGGAGACGTGCACAACGCGACGTCAGGCGTGGCGCATTTCTTGCCGCTGACCGAGCAGGCATGCGCCGACGGCGTCCGGAAGCTCCTGTCGTTCCTGCCGTCGTCGAACGGCGAGCCGCCGCCGTTCGTTCCCACCACTGACGACCTCGAGCGCGCCGACCCTGAGCTGCAGACGATAGTTCCGGAGTCCCCGAACAAGCCTTACGACATGCGCGAAGTCGTCTCGCGCGTCCTGGACGATCGCGAATTCTTCGAGGTGCAGCCGTTCTTCGCGCCCAACATCGTCATCGGCCTAGGACGTCTCGGCGGGCACGTCGTGGGAATCGTCGGCAACCAGCCAAAGGTGCTGGCAGGCGCGATCGACATCAACGCCTCGGTTAAAGCCGCAAGGTTCATCCGCTTCTGCGACGCGTTCGGCATTCCGATCATCTCGTTCGTTGACGTGCCTGGATACCTGCCAGGGCGCGACCAGGAGCACGGCGGGATCATCCGCCACGGCGCCAAGCTCCTCTATGCGTACGCGGAGGCCACGGTGCCGAAGCTGACAGTGATCACCCGCAAGGACTACGGCGGCGCCTACACCGTCATGGCGCCGAAACAGATGGGAGCAGACCTCAACCTGGCATGGCCGACAGCGGAGATCGCGGTCATGGGGCCGGATGCGGCCGTCAACATCATCTACAAGCGCGACCTGGCGGCAGCCAAGGATCCTGGCGCGCGGCGCAAGGAGCTCGTCGCCGAATACACCGCGAAATTCGCCAACCCATATGTGGCTGCCGAGCGCGGCTACATCGACGATGTCATCGAGCCGAGCCAGACCAGGCGGGAGCTCGTGCGCGGCCTGCAGCTCTGCTTGCGAAAGACCGTTGAACGCCCGCCTCGGAAGCACGGGAACATCCCGCTTTAGGTAGACCTCGTCAGGGCTGGGTTCGCGACTTAGGTGGGACGGTGGCAGGAATTGCTGAATGCCGCAGACGCTCGGACTTGCGGCAGAACTCGTCCACCGTGACGACCAGCTCGGCGTGTGACCACGTGAGCGGCGATACCGAAAGGGGCGCACCGGTATTCGGGTCGAGCTGCTCCGAAAGCAGTCCTCCCTGCAGCTGATGCGCTACGACCCAGTTGATGATGTCGCGCGCGGGCTTCAGGTCGTGTGTGTCCTTGGCAGTGGCTATGCACCACTGGGCAAGCCACAGGGTGCACATGAACCACGGATTGCCCGGGACTCTTTTCGTGTCTGAGTCAACCTTGAAGTAGTAATCGTCCTGGTACCTCGCAATGCCGCCGGCAGCTCCCTTGTTCGCGAGCTGATCCCTTATCGCCTTCATCGTCGCAGTGATCCGCTGATCGTCAGGCGGGTACATCCCGAAGCGCCAGAGCCCGTAGATCGCGCTGTCGAGGACCATGTCCACCGTCTGGGTGCCGTCCTCCTCCACGGCGATGCGGCGAACGAAGCGACCCAGCTCGGAGCTGTACAGGTGTGTGTCGGTCGCTTTCCGGAGCCGGTCGGCGGCATCGCGGTAGCGAAGGTATGCGGAGATGTCGCCGAAGAGGTCGGCGAAGTTGCGCGCTGCATCAAGACCGCCCCACACGGCACCCACCGTGAACGCGTGGACGCCCCAGCGCTCCTCCCATAGGTCCCAGGAAGGCATCAGCAATCCGTTCCGCTGATCGACATACGAGACCATCCACTCGGCGGCAGGCACGACAAGCGTCGTGTACAGACCGACCACGAAGTCGAGATTGCGGTGAATCCGGTAGTGCTGCCAGAGGGCCCACAGGACAAGGCCTGTTTCGTCTTCCTGGATCGGCAGCGTGCGCTTTCCGTGCGAGTCGATCCACGGAAGCCACGAGCTGCCCGGCAGGCCGTAAGGCGTGTACTTGTGCAGGAAGAATCCTTCTTCCACCAAAGCCTGCTGGCAGAACTGGAAGAACTGGCGCGTGATGTCCTCATGGCCCGCACGATCGAGTGCGTTGGCGACCAGCGCGCCGTCGCGCGGCCAGGCGTAGGCGTACGTGTCGCGGGCGAATTTGGTGATGTCGAAGTCGGTCGAAGCGATGATCGCTCCGTGGTTGTCGGCATGGGTGCGCGCGGTCAGGATGCTGCGGCGGTAGAGCTGCGTCACATCGGCTCCAAGCTCTTCGTCGATATGGTGGTGATCTTT
>Ga0209117_1000638_pt1 | contig 13587 bp, 10 predicted proteins | sample BlaSpr_A8_OM2_M2_FD_187978 | JGI IMG/M metagenome (GOLD analysis project Ga0209117, IMG submission 187978) | Forest soil microbial communities from Thunder Bay, Ontario, Canada - Black Spruce, Ontario site 2_A8_OM2_M2 (SPAdes) (version 2) | ecosystem: Environmental > Terrestrial > Soil > Boreal...
TACAAGCCAAGCGGAAGAAGCGCAAGGGCGGTCGTCCTCCCAAGTCCAAGAAATCTCGCTGAAAAGTTCATTGATAAACAACGAGCGCTCGTTGTATTATTCGTACATGATTGAATCGTATCGAACCGCTGGTGGCTGGCGTGAAACGACTTTCGAGAGCTTGCAGGTAATTTCATTTAGGCCTAAAGTCGGTCCAATTCGTCGCTTGTAACCTCAGGAGGTGATACTACCGTGATTATCGGAGATCAATTGCGTGCCATGCGGGAGGAAAAACAGCTCTCTCAAGGCGACATCGAGAAGAGGACGGGATTGCTTCGTTGTTATATCTCCCGCGTTGAAAACGGCCATACTGTCCCGGCCATCGAAACGCTGGAGAAAATGGCCAGGGCCTTAGAGGTTCCCATGTACCGGCTCTTCTACGATGGTGAGGAGCCGCCCAAACTGCCGAATCTTCCCAAGCGCAAGTCGTCTGACGACATCGCCTGGGGCAGTAGTGGTAAAGATGCGCGTTTTCTGAGTAAGCTTCGCCGTCTGTTAGGCAAAGCGGAAGAAGCAGATCGCAAGCTGCTTCTGTATATGGCCCAAAAAATGGCCGGAACGAGGTCTCATCGAGCAGGAGCAAGCAACTAATTCTGCGGTCCAGGGTTTGATTTTGGCAAAGTAATGGCGAATCGTCGCCAGAAAGGATTCAGAGCCACACCAAAGTGGGGCTGCAAGAGGTGACAAGATGGACTTGCGCTGCCCGAAGTGCAATAGCACGGATCTCAAGAAAGTTTCCCTCGCCTACCAAGAAGGGCTTTATCAGACAGAAGGTCGCACACGACTACGCGCGGTCGCAGTTGGGGGCGGAGGCCCTGATTTGGTCGTGGGCCGAGCGACCGCACGGGGGTCTCAGCAGTCTGCCATTTCCAAGCAGTTGAGCCCCCCGGTGAGGTGGTCCTATGGCAGGCTGGTTTTCTGGTCGGGACTTGTCTTCGTTTGCGGAGGGTGGCTGGTCTTTTACGTCAATACCGTCACGACGAAGTTCTCAACTGTGTCGTCCCCAGCGTTGACGATCTTCGGTTTGATTTCCGCAGCTAGTTTCGCTCTGGTCGCGTTTCTCGTCTGGCGGCACAATCACTTCACGTATCAGAAGAGGTTTGGGGAATGGGACCGCTCTTTTATCTGCGCGCGCTGCGGAACAGTCAGCGAGCACAACCTATAAATTGGTCGCCTGCCTCGGCCTGAGGAGCCCAAATACCGTACCTTATGGAGCGGGACAAGGATGTCCATGCTACCTCTTCAAGTCGGAAGCGATTTGAGAGAATTGGTCAAGGGCCGCCTGCAAATCCTCGGTGATTTCGGCGGCAATCACGTCGGGATTGGGCAGACTGGCCGAGTCTTCTAGGCTGTCGTCCTTGAGCCAAAATATGTCCAAGTTGACCTTGTCACGCTTGAGAAGCTCTTCGTAGGAGAAGGACTTGAAGCGTTCGGTGTCTTTGCGCGTGTGGCGGTTCTCCGCGTGGTAGCTGGCAACGAAGTCGTCTAAGTCTTCGCGCTTGAGCGGATTCGTTTTAAGCGTGAAGTGCTCGTTGGTCCTGAAATCATAAATCCACAGCTTTGTTGTCCACGGTTTCTCGCTGGCAGGCTTCCGGTCGAAAAAGAGGACGTTTGCTTTCACGCCTTGCGCGTAGAAAATTCCGGTCGGCAGGCGGAGAAGCGTGTGCACGTCACATTCGTGCAGGAGCTTGCGGCGGATGGTTTCACCCGCACCGCCTTCGAAAAGCACATTATCGGGCACCACAATTGCGGCCCGTCCATGGATTTTCAGGAGCGATTTCACATGCTGTAAAAAGTTGAGCTGTTTATTGCTCGTCGTGGCCCAGAAGTCGTCGCGATAATACGTGAGAGCTTCTTTTGTCTCTTCCCCCTCTTCGCTGACGACGGTGATACTGGACTTCTTGCCGAAGGGCGGATTCGTCAGAACGACTTCGTAATAAGTCGAAGGGGCTTGGGCGAGAGCATCTATCCCGTCGCGAATGGGGGAGTCTTCGCCCCCGATGCCGTGAAGAAATAGATTCATCACGCACAATCGTGCTACCCCGGCGACGAGTTCGGTGCCAGATAAGGCCTTATGCCTCAGAGTCTGCTTCTTGGTCTTATCAAGCTCGTACTGATGGCTCACGTAATCGTACGCTGCCAAGAGGAACCCGCCCGTCCCGCAGGCAGGGTCATTCACGGTCTCTCCGGGCGCAGGACGCACAACGTCCACGATGGCTTTAATGAGGGCACGAGGAGTGAAGTACTGTCCAGCCCCTCCCTTTACGTCGGCTGCGTTTTTCTCAAGCAAGCCCTCGTACGCATCGCCTTTAACATCCACTTCCAATGTCATCCACTGTTCTTTACCGATGAGATCAGAGACGAGGCGCTTGAGCTTAGCCGGGTCTTGAATTTTGTTTTGGGCTTTTCGGAAGATCACGCCAAGCATTCCTGGTTGCTTGCCAAGTTCTGTCAAGATGTGGCGGTAATGACTTTCTAACGGGTCTCCGTCCAGTCTTTCCAGACTGGCCCAATCCAAGCCCTTGGGGATACGTGCCGGACGGTTGTACGGCGGCTTCGTCTGCTCGTCGGCCATCTTCAAGAAAAGAAGAAACGTCAACTGCTCAACGTAATCTCCATAGGAGAGGCCGTCATCCCGAAGAATGTTGCAATAGTTCCAGAGTTTTTGAACGATTCCGTTTTGCGATCCCATTGGTCTTCACCCTGCTCCCGAACTAAACTCGTTGCAGTAACAAGTCGATCCAGTCGTTCTCCACTCCTCTCATTCCTGCTAGAATTGCTCTCGCTGCTGCAGAAAACTCAGCTGTGGGTGTGATCATCTCACCCACTTTCCGAGCCATCACCTCAAAGGAATCTCGCGAGGCTTGATCCCCGCCAACGGCCCAGGCGTCGAAATACTTAGTTCCCTCGTGAACAAAATCGCGAACGTCCCGAGAAACAGCTAGTCGGGCCTCACGAACGTTGGGGTCATTGAGGTTATATACATCGATTGTCGATTGCGCCCTAAACCAGATTCGTTCTTTGTTTTTCTTCTCATATTTAGAGACAGCCCGGCCATCCTCGTCAAACCAAAGCGGAATCACGTCCGCCGCTACAGTCGGGTCTAGCAGGCAGGGGTCTTCCAGCCCAAGGTTGTTCGCGATGTCAAGAGCACGTGCCGCCTCATCAAACAAAGGAAAACTATCCGCTTTTCCGTGCGTGTCGCCAGTCTCTTCATTTTTTTTCAGGCTGTTACAAAGAGTGCAGCAGTACCTGAAATTCGAGTGAGCTAAAGCAAGCCACCAGTACCCGGGATGTTCCTTTCGCTCTTTCACCCTGTTCTTCGGCCGAAAATGGTCTATCGCCATGTGCGATCTAGTTTCTCTGGACTCGCAATACCAGCACTTATTCGATGACAGCTGGCCCAGCTCAACTTTTAGCTCAGTCCAAAGTCCCTGAGCACCTGAGATCTTCTTGCGAAGTTCTTCGCGGATTGCCTCTTTGTTCTCAGGTGCAGCCTGCCCCAATCTGGTTGCAATTTCTCTAATTTCGTCTTGCAATGTCTTCGCGCGACCGCGCCATTCGTCCGATGGACGATAATTTGAAGTGTCTATGAATCTCACTTTGTGGAGGACTCCTTGGGGCGCAGCTTCTTAATGACTTCTTGTGCCAGCTGACGCCGTCGCTCCCGCTCGTCGCGTGAGAGTTTAACCTTCGGGGTCCGTTTGACTTCCTCGGTTCTAGAGAGCGCATCTACAAACTCTTTAAACATTGGGTCCCTAACCTGATTGGTGAAATCGAGGCTGGAAAGCTCCTCGTTCAATTTCGTAAGTTCTTCCTTCTCAGCCTCTGTGAGCGTCTCTTTCACCGCCAGCTCCCTCTTTCTATCGAGAAGATGCAATGTGCCTAAATCCAAATCGGATCGCAGTCCGAAAATATCGCTGGTAAGTATCCCGCTGATACCCATGCCCTTTGGGTCTTTCTCCGGAATGACTGATGAGATCGTTCCATTTGCGTCGCGGGTCATGACTCGCACCTGTTCGCGTCCCAAACCAGCAATCGTAAGCGGATCGTGGGTTGCCATAATGATCTGGCTTGATCTCTCCTCCCCAACAACCTTGCTCAACAGTTCCAAATAACGGAGGCTCCAGACGGGATTCAAGTGCGTGTCCGGTTCATCTAAGAGAAAAAGGGCGTCAGTATCTTTCGTAAACTTGAGCAGGCCAAGGACGGTCAGTAATTGCTGTTCCCCTTCGCTAAGCTCTCTAAACGTCAAGACCCCATCGGTGTTTCTCATTCGGACGCGTATGCGCACCTCTGCCAAGAGGGCGGATAAGTAAGTGCTTTCCAGCGCCTTAAAAAACTCCCCAGGCGTTTTGTAGTGTGCCCGAAGCCTTCCGAGGGTTTCGGAGTCTTGAAGGTAGAGGTAGAGCTGTTCCTGTCTTTGCTTTTTCCGCAGTCCAGTGTCAACCGTGTGTATGAGACGCATCGGCGCCAGCGACAGAGTAAACACCTTGTCAAGAAAATCTCTAACCGCTCCTCGGGCATACCAAAAACGAGCGTCCCCAGCCTTGCTGGACCAAGGTGGTGCCTTGAGAACAAAAAGAACAGACTCCAATCCTTCAATCGAAAGATATTCCCTCAGAAAGTCCTTCGCCTTTGGCTCTTGGTCGTAGAAAAAAGCAAGCAACACGAATTGGCTATGGATTAATCGCGCATAGAAAAGAGGTCGAAGTGCTTCGTCCGAATCACCTTCGAGTAGCTGACGATAAAAATTCTCTTGATGTTTGACGAAATGGTTTTCGAATCGATTGCTAGGCCCAGAGTAGTAGCCAAAGACATTCCTAGGCAGGTATGCACGATCCCCGCCCCTCCGAAAGGCCGCTTGCGTCAAAATGTTTCCATCCACGATGTACTTGAACTGGGGGCCGGAACTGGTTGGGTCTGCTTCGACCACTACGTTGTGTCCCGCACATTCGTATTCCAACCTGTAGGCGAATGCTGGCGGAGCGGCAAGATCAAGGTCACGAAAGATGATGACAAGGGACTCAAGAAGATTTGATTTCCCGGTGCCGTTCTCCCCTAGAAGTACCGTCGTCATGCAACTCGGATCAAAATCAATTCTGAAGTTCTTGAGATTCTTAAATGATTCGACCCATAGGTTTTTGATTTTCATCAGCCCACAACCTGAATCCTGACTGTATTCTTGCCCTGGCGTATTTCCCGAATCCGTCCGGCTCGAACCTCTTTTTTGAGAGCAGCGTAGAAATCATCGATTGTCTCGCGATCATAGCCAGCTTTTGAAAACAGGTCCTCCGGCGGTAGCCCCTTATCGGAGCCTCGCAGCGTTTCCACCAAATCTCTCTTAGTAGTACGGTTGTTAGAGGGCATATTTTCCTCCCGTGCTTGGTCAAGACGGCTTTCGGTGAGAACTGAGTCGTGTATTGGCGATTGCTGGTTAGCACGAATCCTATTCAACAATTTCTCTGCGGGTTCGTCGTTAGGATCTTGTGGCACTAAACTACCCTTGAAAGCAAGATGCAAGATGCTTTGACGAAGGCGCTCTCCTCGTCGTAGACCCACACCAATCTGTCGCTCGACCTCATCCGCGCTGGATAGGCCTTCCTCCGCATGAGCAGCAGCACGCAGCTGTTCTTGAATCGGAGGAAGTGGCAAGACTATGGACTTGATTTCGCCTAGATTCAGCCTCGGACGACCCACTCCATGCACAATTTCTGCCATGCGCTTCCTCGTAGGCTCTGCGTTCAAAGCGAGAACTAGATACCTCGCCGAAGCCACGGCTGGTGAGGGTTTAAACCGAATGCAGTCAGCTTTCACAATCGCAGGTCCGACGAGTTCAGGGATGATGCAGGCTCGCGGAGGTCTTTCTCCCAGGGCTGCGATGACAATGTCTCCGGCTTGGACCTGATGTTTGACAAGCCTTTCAAAATGTTTTTTGGAGATGTGTGCCATCGCATCAACGAAGACGCCGTCTCCGATGTTTTGAAGGCGAATCACTCGAGGACCTGCATCGGTGTAATGTTCTGTTTTGAGATTTGAGCCAAACGGACCATCAGTGATCGAGTTCGCCTCCAGCGCCGCAAGTTGATCAACAGTAGCCCATGCCCACCCCTCTGGAAGCGCACCTAATGATTTTGTTTCAGGGCTTGCGGCCGGTCTGTAGTTCTTCTTCCACTCGTCTCCCCTCGGGGCTTTGCCTGAACGTTTTAGTTTTTCCAACTGCTCGGTTTCCCAACGAGAGCGGCGCTCGACGAGGATGCGTTCGAGGAGCACTGAGGCTGAATTGTAAGAGCGGCCTTCGCGACGGACGAGTTCGGCTTCCGTCGGAACGAGGCGACCTTCACAAGTGGCTTTGATGACTGCGGCGCGGTAGCGTTTGAGATTTGCTTGGACCCGCTTTAGGGCGGCTAGAGCCGCATCGAGGCGAGTGAACTCCTTCTCGATTTCGGCGACGATTCTCCGCTGTTCTTGAATCGGCGCTATGGGGATCCGATAACCGCGAACATCCCTTGGCCGAATAGCAGGATATAAAGCGCCCTGCACCAGCATCGACATTGATTCAACGAACGCGCTTGTCTGGACCAAGTAAAACAGCCAGCGCGGTTCAATTTCCTGTGCCCTCAAGACGTCGAACCCGGTTGAGCCTATGGCCCCAAGGAAGCCTTCGGGGACTATAGCCACAGCATTCAGATTTGGTCGTGTCATCGACACAAGGACGTCGTGGGGCTGAATGTTTTGTCGTGCTCTGCTTGGAGCTTCTGTCCTTGGTATGATCTTTGGTTCAACAATCATTTTTGAGGACGTATCGATGCTGCTGATGTCGACGTAGACGAAACTGTCCGGCGTTCTTGGTCCAGACTGCTCGACCCGCTGCTGCACTACCTCCCCTATTGTTGACCACTCCCACGATGTCGGGATCGCGACCGTTGATTGCTTTTTCATGCAGCAAGGGCCTCATTCAATTGCTCAAGCATCGGCTGCAAATCGTCGCCAAAGACCTTGAATGCTTTGCCGAGGCCACCCCATTGCGAGAACGGAGACAATTCAAGGTCGTCCGGTTCTATCGAAACACTGGCGGCAATGTGGTCTCGGATTGCTGTGAGCCACTGCCGTTGCTCGTCGTTAAATTTTCTGCCGTGCTTCTCCTGTTCTGCAATCCACTTTTCAAAACGGCCAAACGCTAGATCCTTGAAGGGCCGAAGTTCGCCCTCCTGATGAACGGCGTATCGAACGAGCGAAACCAAATCGGTCATCAGTTTGGTCGCGCTGCCCCGGACTTTCGATTTGTCCAAAACCTCATAGGCTTGCCAAACACGTTCGGGTGGCATCGGGACAACGCCCGGTTGTTTGGGTCGCTCAATCGCTCTCGCAAGCTCTTTTAGCTGCTCATGGGTGATGCGCTGTTTGTATGGGCGGCTGTAAAGAATCTGTAGCGCCGTGATCTCATCTTTGTTGTCTTCGATGAATTTCTCGAAGGACTTCACGAGATTGGCAGCCCGCTCGCGGCCATCTTTTGACACTCCGGCGACGAGTACTTGGTCTTTGCTGACGTTGTCAATAATCTGCTCAAAAGATTTCTTCAGGTCCACCAACCGCTGACGAAGTTTGGCGTTAGTCGCTATGGGTTGCGCTGCCTGCATTAACAGTGCCTGCGCCGCCTTAGAAATCTCCTCCGGTGCAGGCTCTTCTTTCCCCGTCGCCTTCTGTGCGGCCCTTAACTGTTCATCGGGGTCCAAAGCCTGGACGAGATTGTGAGCGATGTTGGCAACCGTTTGGTCGCCTGATACATTTTTGATCTCTTCCTTGTCTTCTTGGGCAAGTTGCCGATCCAACCGGGCCAGCCGCGAGGCAATGGAACTCAAAACGTCTGTTTCGCGGTTGCCGAAGGCGACAAGCTCCATGAGTTTTTCCAGAGAGACATTCTTCTTCCTCTCCAGTGGCTTCGTCTCATTCATTTCATTTGGGTCAATTCCGATGGCATCCACGATGACAAAGCGGTCTTTGGCTGATGCGTCCGGCGTGACCTGTTTCAATTCCGTCTCTGTGACGACACGAGCGCCGCGTCCCTTCATCTGTTCAAAGAGTGAACGGCTCTTAACAGTTCGCATGAAGAAGACGATTTCGAGAGGCCGAACATCAGTCCCAGTGGCGATCATGTCCACTGTGACGGCGATGCGCGGGAAATAGCTGTTGCGGAAAGAAGAGAGCAGATCCTCGGCCTTTACACCGCTGTTGACCCAGGTCACTTCGTCGTATTCGGTTCCATCTTCTCGCTTCTTCTTCTCTGTGAGACGAGCGGTTCCTGTCCGGTATGTAATCTTCTGAGCGAAGTCATTTCCCTTACCAAATTCTTCGCGAACGATCCGGACGATGTCTTCCGCGTGCGAGTCATCTTTCGCAAAGATGAGTGTCTTTGGAACATCCGTGCGGCCTGGAAAAATCTCCGTGAAGAGGCGATCCCTAAAGATTCGGATGATCGTGCGGATTTGGTCCTCGGCGACAACCCGGCGATCCAGCTCGTCGGCATTGTACGGGATGTCCTGGTCCGCTTTAGAGAAACGGATGCGGCGAGTTTCTCGGTCTCTGAAGTCCACGTAATACCCGGCATTGATGGTGGACCCGTGTTCGCTGATCAGGGTGCGAATCGTGTAGAGGTCAAAGTCCACGTTCACACCGTCTGCTACGGCCTGCTCAAAGTTGTATTCCATCACTAGATTCTGGTGGAAAAAGCCGAGGGTTTGCTTCGACGGTGTAGCGGTGAGGCCGATGAGTGAGGCATCGAAGTATTCGAGCACTTGCCGCCATAGATTGTAGATGGAGCGGTGGCACTCGTCTGTGACGATCAAGTCGAAAGTCTCAATCGGGATGTTTGGGTTGTACGCGACTGGCGCTGGCTCGCGCTGCAAAGTCTCCAGAGTGAATCCGGCCTGCTCTTCGAGCGCCGGGTCAAGCTCCTCTTGGCCTTGGAGCATTGAGTAGAGGCGCTGAATCGTAGAGATACAGACCTTGCTGACACTGTCCAGCTTGTTGGATTGAAGGTGCTGGACGTTGTAAAGCTCAGTGAAGAGGCGTTGCTCCTCCGGGGTACGAAAATTCTGGAACTCCTTAAGAGTCTGGCGGCCCAGGTTGCTGCGATCCACGAGGAACAGGACTCGCCGAGCACCCGCATATTTGATGAGCCTGTAAATGAAGTTGCAGGCGGTGAAAGTCTTTCCTCCGCCAGAAGCCATTTGAATCAGGGCGCGGGGTTTCCCCTGCCCCAGAGACAACTCAAGATTCTTTATGGCCTTGATTTGAGCAGGGCGCAGACCCTCCTCGGCCAATGGAGGGACCAACCTTACGCGGCCCTTAACAGTGGAGTTCGGCTGCGCGAGTTCATCTCTCAGCAATTCCGCGAGCGTTTCTGGCCGATGGAAAGAAAAAACATTGCGGCTCGCGGCGTCGGGTTCCAAAAGATTTGTGAAGCGAGTTTCGATCCCGGTGCTCTGATAGCCGAATGGCAGCGGACGTTTGGGGGCAGGCAGAGAGTCAGGAAGCCCCTCGCTATATTTTGCAGTCTGTCCCTCAAACCCCGTGAGAGTGCTGCCCTCTTTTTTCGCTTCCACGACCCCGAGAGCCTGCCCGTCCACGTACAGAAGGTAGTCGGCTTCCCCGAAGCCCGGCTTCATAGGAAATTCGCGGATGGCGATGCCGCGTCCCGCCGCCAGATTCACTTCGTCGCGAGACTGCACGACCCAACCAGCAGTCGTTAAAAGCTGGTCTATATTCTTGCGCGCGCGGGCTTCGGGGGAGTCGGGCATGGGTTAAAGCAGATTATAGCCATAACAGTGCAGTTCTCCCACGTCCACTGTTTACAGTTTGGCTCTGTTGAGCAACTCGTTGAGAGCGAACCGTCACTCCGGCCCTTTAACCCCATTTACTCCCCATTAGTCTCATCTGCTACGAAGTATTCAGCCGTCGTTTTCAAGAATGATGGCCTTAATGATCCGCTAAGCCCAAGTTTTCGGGTGCCAGCCAACTTCTCACATAGAATGCTGAACGGAAGAAATCCGCAGATTTTCGCGAGTGGCTTTTCACGCAAGCTGAACGTCGGCCTCAGAAGTTCTTGCTCTACCTTATCTCTGCGGTCATCTGGCGCAACCAGATACAGGTTTATGTCCAGGTTCGGTTGCAGCGCCAGCAGGTCACTCATGCGCAGCAATCCTGAATAGATGGAAGTAGTACATTCCACTTCAAAGGCTGCCACGATGGAATTACCAGTTAACCAGAGAACATCAATCAGCTCAATTGTACGCGTCGTGGCCTCGTTGAACTGAGTGGGCATCTGGTCAAGCATCTGTGGCAGGGATCCAAGTGCCGTGCCATTCCACTTTCTCCCTCTATCATTGCGGGCTACCCACACATCAAGTCCGAGTTCTGCTCCAAGGGTCAAAAGCTGATACTGAATTTCCGAATGCCGCGTCGTTGCTGATTCAGCGGAATCTTGTGCCTCGGGTACCACTGATGCTGGAGCGTCTTCTGGATCTGGTACGCTCACAAGGGTGGCTTGTTTGCCCGTCCCCTTCTTCGGCTCAACCTTGTAGAGTGGCTTCCTCGCCAATTTCTTTGGGTCAACCGGACGAGAAACTGGATTCTTTTCCACTTCGCGAAGCATTGTTAAAATCAGTTCGCCGTCCTTTGGGTCATCAAATTTCCTTAAACTACTTCGCACGAAGCCCTTGAACTTGCCCCTATCTTTCGGTCCTGCATAGAACCTCACGCGGCCTTCTAACTGCTCCATCGGAATCCCGTGTTCGGGATCAAGCGCCATTAGGGGCTTTACCTCAAACCGAACCGGAAAGTCCTGTTCCTGCCAGATTTTTCTCGTGTCCGAGCTTGTCCCAACAATTTCTAGTGCTCCGACCCATCGCATAACCCCGGTCAGATAGCAGAGGAAAACGTCACCTTTCCTCATCTGCTTGGCGGTCTTCACTTGCTTGGCACGAAATCCAGACACGTTCGCCCCTGCGTCCCTGAACTCGCGCCAAATCGTTCCCGTGAAAAGGTCAAGCCAGTAATTCATTCAAGAATCCCGAAGGAACAATCTTAGTCTGTATTAAACATCGTCCGCTTGGATTATGTCCACAGTCATGCCACACTCCGAATTAGCAGATTAAGAAAACCCACGGGAGTCGGGTGTCTCAGGCGTTTGTCCAGCGGATGGCGTGATCTGTTACGATGTCTACCTGCATTTATTGTCGTCGCTCCCAGCAAGAGCGATTTCCAAGAGAGCACGTCATCCCGAAATCGCTGGGGACTTTTCACAGCAGCTTAACTGTTGGTTGCGTATGCCGAGACTGTAATCAGCATTTCGGAAAACATTTGGAACTTCGACTGGCCCGTGAAAGTGTGGAGAGCGTTGTTCGTTTGCAATACGGGATTCGGGGCAATACTGCGGCCCCCAAGAGTCGCGTAACAGCAAGAATCAATGTGCCGGGGCCGATGTTCGGGGCGAAGGTCGTGCTTGGCTCAAACGCCGCTGGAAATGGAATTGAGATCACCTATTTGCCGCAGGTCGCTATACAGAGCAAGGGTTCCGAGGAATGGAACTGGTACCTAGAGGAAGACCTGGACCCGACCCTCTTGCAGGAACTCGGGCCGGGGGGTGTCAAGTATTTTGTGACGTCGCAAGCCGAGTTGGAGCGACTGAGATCACGGCTTCGCGCACTCGGACTACCAGCCACACAAGTTGTAAGGCACGACCGCATTCCACCACAAACACAACTGAAAGCCAGAGTCACATTCCAGTTCTACTCGAACCTTGCGCGGTCGGTCGCGAAAATAGCTTTCAACTATCTGGCATACACGATGCATGAAGACACTAATTTCTTGCTGTGCAAAGACTTTGACGCCATCCGAAACTATGTGAGACACGACATAAATCCGGGCCAGGGTTTCGTCTATTTTTCTGGCAGCCCGAGACTAGACCCCGACGAGAGAAAAGGATCGGCTGTGGACGGCCATATTCTGGTCGTAGGATGGGATGCCGCGAACGAAGGCATTATCTGCAATCTGAGCTTGTTTAATGCGATGGCCTATCGGCTCACGCTGTCTCGTAAGTATTCTGGGGTTTGGTTTCCGTTTGGAAACGCACATTCATTCGATTGCAGACGTAGAAAGGTAAAAAGAGAGCCGTTCGGCATTTGGACACCCTAATTCCGTACGAGATGCCGATCCGCGGAGTCAAGATATGGCAAAGAACAGGAAGAAGAGGATTGGCAGCATGGACGATACGCGGAACCCGCTAGATTATTTCATTGCGGGTGTTCCGGCTCTTGGCTACTTCGAATTACAGGCCGACAAGCTGGCAGAGCTTGTGAGTTCGTCAAAAGAAGCCAAATTAGCCGGACTGAATCTGGTCGCCGAGGTTTCTCTTATTGGTCTAGCCGCCTATTTCGAGGCCTTTTGTAAGGCACACTTCGCATCTCTCATAAATATATGCCCAGAGATTCTCAGGAATTTTCTAGAAAGGAGAAGGAACGCGACTGTGAGCTTGAGTCACATTCTGACGGTTCGAGGGGAACTCGGATTCAAGCTGGGAAACGTCATTTCGGAAGAGTACGATTTTGGGTCAGCAAAAGAGATCAATGGACTTTATCAAGACCTATTGCGCATTACTCCCTTCTCAACCAAAGATGCGAAAAAATATTCTCAATTCCTAAGCGACCGGAACCTTGTCCACCATGGCGGCGTTTTCACTTACACTTATTCATCTCAACGGTTTGCCAATCGCGCTAACCCCGGTCTACCCCACTTCCACTCTTTGATAATCGGGAAAAAGGAATTTCACCACTGGAAATCCTTCGTTGTTGCAATGGCTGTGAAGATTGCGACCACTGCGCAGTCCGCAATGGAAGGTTTTTTCGCCAGAGAAAACCTATCGCCGACCCCTGAACAAATGCGCGCCATTCGGTCGCTTGGGTCTTCGAGGTAACGCCGTATTTACAGCTGACCCGATCGCAAAACAAACACCGGGGGACCTTGCTGCTTTGCTCAATCCTCGCGAGGCTGGCGCCAGCGGTCGGAAGGAAGCATATTTTCCAAATTACCCTCTTCGCTCTCTTCCTCTTCGTAATCCGGGTCTGGCTTCGGCTCGGCGACCAAAATTGTCAAGGTCAATCCATAGGACGGCCCGAGTCCGACCACTTCCTCACTGAAATAGGCTGTGCCGCCACAGTCGAACCACACATCCATGAGCGCCGTAGATGTCATCCGCTTCGACTGCGCGACGTTCTTTGGATCCCGGTTAAACCTGTGCGTGGCGGTTCCGTCCGGGATGCCGGAGTTCTTCTTAGGCCAAGTCAGATCGCGCCTCTGCTTGAGAGGTTCAGACATGAAGGCGAACTGCACGCGATTTTCTTTGGAACAAACCACGGCAATGGGATCGTCACTCAAGACAGCGTAACGGATGGCCGTTGCGGTCAGTGACGTTCCGCATTGCGCTGCCAGCGTTTCGACGGCCCGCAGCCCCGGTGTGATGCGAGCGGCAGCAGTCCTGAAGAGCGTCTC
>Ga0209117_1000639_pt1 | contig 13554 bp, 13 predicted proteins | sample BlaSpr_A8_OM2_M2_FD_187978 | JGI IMG/M metagenome (GOLD analysis project Ga0209117, IMG submission 187978) | Forest soil microbial communities from Thunder Bay, Ontario, Canada - Black Spruce, Ontario site 2_A8_OM2_M2 (SPAdes) (version 2) | ecosystem: Environmental > Terrestrial > Soil > Boreal...
AGCGGTTGCCAGGCCGTCAATGTGGCGGTGGTCAAGCGGTTCGAGACGAACGTGCGTGCCAGACAGCACGGGACCTTCTGTTCCCACGTTCCCAGTATGCAATGCTCCGCAGTGCGGTCGCAACGAGACTGACGACACGACAAATTGTAAGAGCCACGGGTGGGCCCTTGAGCCCAGTCCAATTGAAGTGTTTTATCGCTGCGATTCAGTTCTCAGCGATGGAACCGGGCCGCCCCCATCATTCGCGACTTTCATAGCCACTTCGCATCCTTGGCGGTTTTGGGGCATAATCCCTTAGTGTGTGGCGCGGACACTCCTGTCCGCGAAGCCGTGGATCACCTTTGCCGGCGAGGGCCGAGGTTACCGATCAAGAGCGCGACGCGACCATGCCGATGCACAGTAAACTTTACCGCCATCTCGGTTTTGTCTACGCTTTAGCGATCGCTTCGACTCTATGTTCCGCACCGTCCTTCGCCCAAACCTGGCCCGGACTCAAAGTCAGCGGTCAGAACATCGTCGATTCCTCCGGCAACAATTTCGTGCCCAGAGGCTTCGGTCTCGGCGAATGGACGAACACGGAAGCCTACATGCTCGAATGGCCCGACGGGAATGGCAAGTATTTGTGGTACTACGGATACACGCGAATCCACAGCACTCTCGACACCCTGATGGGTGAACCGGCCGCCGATCAATATTGGCGGACGTGGAACGAGAACGTGATCACCGAATCCGACGTCGCGAGGTGGCAGAGTTGGGGAGTCAATGCCGTTCGCTTGTCGATCAACTATCACTGGCTCTCGCCGTCGGACGGTGTGTATCTTGACGGCGGCTGGCGCTGGATCGATCAAATGATCAGGTGGTGCAAGGCCCATCGCATTTATGTCATTTTGTGCATGCACGCCGCACCAGGAGCGCAGAACCCGGAGTTGATGTCTGATACCGCCGATGGCCAGCCCCATCTTTGGACGCAGCCTGAGATCTATCAGCCCTGGACGATTCATCTTTGGCAAGCCATTGCGCAGCGCTATGCCGACGAACCCACCGTCGCCGGCTACGACCTATTGGATGAGCCTCTCCTGAGTGAGTCAAATCCGGCGAAAGGTGGACCGGTGGTGCGCGCGTTCTACGTAAAGGTCACGGCTGCCATCCGCTCGGTCGATACCAACCACATCATCTTTGCCTGTGGCACAGAATGGTGCGGCTCGCCGGGCGGGATGAGGGCAATGCTGCCCACGTGGGACAACAACATGGTCCTGGTCTTCCACAAATACTGGGACAACAACACCAAGGCTTCTATCCGCGACTATCTCAATATCCGCAGTCGATATAACGTTCCGCTTTGGAACGGAGAAACCGGAGAGAACAGTAATGCCTGGGCGAAGGGGATGGTCCATCTTCTGGGTAAGTACAATATCGGATGGAGTTGGTGGCCTTACAAGAAAGTGAATCAGACTACGAATCCGTGCTCCATCTCCGAGCCTGCCAACTATAGTCAGGTTCTGGACTATGTAAATGGGACAGGCCCGCAACCTTCGCAGGGTGAGGCCGACACGATCATGCTTGATCTTGCCGATAATAGTGCAACTTCGAATTGCACGTGGAACGACGGTCTGGTCCAGGCGTTATTTGCGGTCCCAGCTCACTAGGCTATTTGAGACTCTCCACGTACGCGATCAACGCCTTCAAATCATCCGGCGGCAGATCGATGGGTGGCATGCCGCCGGCGTTCATTTTCGCGGTGGGATGTTTGAAAACTTCGGCTAGCTGGGCAGGTGAGAATTTTGCTCTTATGCCAACCAGTGCTGGGGCGGCGGCCGTGCCCACTCCGGCATCACCGTGGCACGCGTTGCATGATTGCGCCTCGAAGATGGTCTTCCCTTTTGCGGCCAGCGGATCCGCGAGCGTCACATTCGCGGCAGCCAGGGATGCGGAAGAAAGCTCAGGCTCGAATGGCTTGCGTGCGTATTCGTCTTCTTCGGCCTTCTGCTTCGCCAATTGCTGAGCGACTCCGGAGTCGTGCCGATCCAAATATTGGCTGCGCAAACCGAGGCCGAGCAGCACGAACACAACGAATGCGTATGCTCCCATCGCTGCCGGCCGCTTCCATGGACGTCGTTCGATGCCGCGATCCAGAAAAGGAAGCGCGATGATGGCCAGGACGAGGAGCGTTGGAATCACAAGCACGCCGACGATCGCCGCCGACCCATGCCAGTATTTCAGCCATTGAAATATGGGAAGGTAATACCACTCTGGCCGCGGTATGTATTGCGCGTCCGCAGGATTCGCCGGCGGACCTAGCTGGATGGGCACGAAAAAGCACAGCAAGCCGAGTCCGATAATCAGCAGTGCCGTCAGCGAAAGATCCATCAGCACTTGGCGGGGATAGAAGAGTTCCGCCTTCTGTTTGGGATGGTAAGGATCTTCGTTGATCGGGCCGGCAGCTCCCGCTTTGCGAAATAGAAAAATATGAGACGCGACAAGTGCGAAGATGACTGCGGGAATCAAAAAGATATGGGCCACGAAAAACCGCGATATGGTGAGGGTGCCCATCTCCGTGCCACCGCGCATTAAGCGCTTAATGCTTTCACCAATCCACGGAATTTCGCTGACCGCGTTTGTCCCGACAGCGGTGGCAAAATAAGCTCTCTGATCCCACGGGAGCAGGTAACCGGTGAAGGCCATTGCCAACACCAGCCCAAAGAGCGCGCATCCAGACAGCCAAAGAAGCTCGCGCCGTCCTTTATAGGCGCCGTAGACATAGGTTTGTGTGAGGTGGAGAAACAATACTACAACCATCGCGCTGGCTCCGTACGCGTGGAGACTGCGGAGAAAAGAGCCGGCAGTAACCGCTTTGGTGATGTAAGCGACGGTCGTGTGGGCGTGATCGGCGGAGGGAACGTAGTACAGCGCAAGAAATATTCCGGTGATCACTTGCGAAATAAAAATGAATAAGAGTCCCGAGCCGAATATGTAAGCGAAGCGAGCGCCGCCGGGAATGGGTTCATCGAGCGCGGTCCGAAGCAGATCGTCCAGGCCGGTGCGACGGTTGAGCCATCCCCAGAGTCCTGTTTGTCGGAGGGGAGGAGTGGCAGCCTCGCTCTTATCTTTATCGGTATCTCTTTTATCGGGCGAATGCATTCCTCTGGAGTTCCTTCTCTATCTCGACCCTTTATCCGATAACTTCCTTATCGGAGACGAGTTGCCGGAAATATTGGAATCGCACTTGTAACTGGCCGTCCTGAACCGATGTTTCGAGCGTATCCATTCCCCGCAGTGAGGGCCCGCTGACGCGACTTCCGTCCGCGGCAAAAGTCGCGCCATGGCACGGGCAAACGAACTGATCCTTTTCCTTGTTCCACGGCACCGTGCAACCGAGGTGAGGACAAACCGAAGTGAGCACGCGAAGCCGGCCTTGACTGTCTTTCGTCACGTAGACCGCTTTTTCGGATATCGCTTTGCGCCAGCCATCCACCAGCTCAATCTGAATGGTGCGCATCACGGGCTCGGTCAAGGACGAGAATTCGGTCAGCGCTCCCACGGGTGACTCTTTGAGTTCGGTGGTGCGACGCAGAAGAGGAAACAGCGCGAAGCGAATGAGTGGCACCGAAAGCAGGGCTCCTACAAAGAGCCCTCCCACTGAGAGCAATGCGCCGAGAAAAGAGCGCCTGCTCTCGGGAGATAGTGCCGAGTCCGAAGTCGAAATGCCGCTTGCTGAATGTCCCGCATGTTCAACCATGCCATCTCCAAGTGCCAGCAGCGACCATGGAACCTTGCCTCTGGCGACCGTCGAACTTCCAGGTTATTTATTTCTGTTTGGGGAGTGCCCGGAGGTAAGCCACCAATTTCGTTATATCGTCGGGCTTGATCTTCGCACCGAAGGCCGGCATCTTTCCTCTGCCCTTGGTGATCACTTCAGTCAGCTCCGCATCGGTTTGCTTCTGAACTTCGGCAGAGCGCAAATCTTTCGCATGGAATGCCTTGCCGGTGGGGTTGTCGCCGCTGCCATCGGCGCCATGACACAGGGTGCAGTTCATTTTAAAAATTTTGGCGGGATCGGATTGGGCCTGCATCGCGGGTGGCAGAGCCATGCAGCACAAGATACATGCTGGAATCAGGTGCAAAGAAAGCTCTCGCATATGATCTCCTAATACTTTATTAGCTGGGCGGTGGCGCAGCCGGGGTCTTTTCGGTTGGCCCTCTAGACTCCGTGCCTGTTGCCTTGCACTTCTTACAGACTAGGAGTCTACAGCATTGTAAAAGCTAGAAGACAAATCGAGCCACTACGTAGACTGTGTTATTCGCCGCCGCGTCCCGTCCCGCGCCGTCGTAGTTTACTCGTGCGCCATTGAAGCGGAGATATCCCGTGTATTGCACCGCAAGGTCGACGTTCTGTTCGGGCCACCATGACAAGTTCAAAGTGTAGCCGTTACTTTGAGGAGATCCATTGGCGCTTCCCGAAACTGCGGCCTGAGCAAAGAGCAGTGGGTCCCGGGTTCCGGTGATATCGAACAATCCAGCTGTCCCGGAAAGTCGCGTGCCGAAATGGTATTCGACATTGGCCTGGGCGGTGTTCAGATGGTGGCGACTTTGCGCAGCGCCCCCTGCAAGGACTGTTGCCGGAAGAGACGAGTTCTCACGGATATAAGTGCCGCGGACAGAGAGCACGTCGTTCTTGAACTGAGGAATCGTTCGGTCATATTGAAAGTCCGCAGCAAAGTCTGTATAGCTATCCTCGAGGCCAGTGACGCCGTTCGGAGTGCTTTTTACATGCATGCCGTAGCTGCCGATTTCCAAAAAATTATTCTTGGTGGAGGTCTGCCAGGCCGCGCGCCAGTAGGGCGCGACACCCCGGATATTGAAGCCAAACCCCGCGCCCGAGTTGGGTTGCGCGCCTCCAATATGTTCTGACCGGTAGATCGTTCCTGCCAGGTACCAGTGATCGTTCAACATCGCGTAGCCGCCGGCGCCGGCCACGTCCTGAGCCAGACCTCCATTGATCAGCGCACCTGCGGAGGGCCCCGGAGCGACGTTGCTACCGACGAAGGGATATCCCCAGGCAGGCGTGCTATTCCAAAGATCCTCGACGCCCGGATTGTTATTCATCGTTATGCCGTAGGTGATGGGCTTCCCGAATAATTTGCCTCCGTGATTGGCATAGCGAATGTCGGTGTTGTCCCAGGAAAAATGGTCGCCCTGACTATCGTAAGTGACTTGCACAAAACTCCCGATATGGCTCGTCCAGGCGCCCGACAGAAAGAGGGATGCCGCCTGAGGGAACTGGAAGTTGCCGTTCTGGGTTCCGGGCTGCGGCGATTTTGTAGCCGTGAGGGAAGTGTCAAGGATTATGGAAAGAGGAAACGCCTCAAGGAGGTGCAGCACTGCGTTGTGGTCTTTTTTTTCGTCACTTACCTGGGCCTTCGTGGTGAATGTATAGCCCTCCAGCTTAAAGGTTCTTCCGAAGGGTGTCAGTTCGGGTGGAGCGTAGTGGCAGGAAGCGCACGGAAGGCCTGTCTGCCGTGAGTAGCTCGGAACGGCTTGTGCGCTGGGCACGGAGAGAGCAATTAGCGATATGATCGCGAGAAGCTTCGAAAAGATTCCGGTTAACGAGTACCTAGAGTGCGTGCGAAACATTGGTTCCTCCCTAAGTTATTGGAGATTTATTACTTATTTATTAATGATTCTCGCGCTTGGAATGTGTTGTTCGCGGTGGGGAGGGTCACAGCACTTTGTGACCAGGATCACAAATTAGGGACAGCGGTCGGGTGCCTGTCGGATCCGATAACAGTTTCCACCATGAGTGCCATGCAATTTTTTGCGTAGGACTTCGCGCACAAAGATGTGTAACGTCGAGTCCCATCTCCAGCCAAGATCGGCGCGTTAATAGCAGTGGGCTGATGTGATTCATCCGCGCCGAAGGGCATGGCCTGGCGGCGAATGACTTGCTTTGGAGAGTCTCCTCTGCGGGCAGGGATTGGGGAACCGCTAACTCGTTTGCCGAGTCTGCGGTTCCCTGGATTCCAACTAGGGCCTGATTGCAACCTTGATCACACCGTTGCGTCGTTCAGCGAAGACCTGATATGCCTCATTGATCTGATCGAGTGCGAACGTGTGCGTGAGGAGTGGGGTCAGATCCAGCCGACCATGCCGGACCAATTCCATCAGCCTGCGCATGCGCTCTTTGCCGCCCGGGCAGAGCGTTGTGACAATCTTATGATCTCCGAGGCCGGCTGCAAACGGCTCCACCGGCAACGAGAGTTTTCCAGAGTACACACCAAGGCTGGAAAGCGTACCACCGGGTCTCAGAACGCGGAGTGCGCTCTCGAAGGTGGTTGGGGTTCCCAACGCCTCGATGGCGACGTCGACGCCCCTGCCGCGAGTGAGATGCTTGATATTCTCGACCACATCTTCTTTGGTGAAGTCGAGCACAACGTCCGCGCCCATGCGTTTTGACATCTCGGTGCGCACCGGGTCGGACTCGACCGCTATGATCAGACTCGCACCTTTCAGTTTTGCTCCAGCCGTGGCGCACAGCCCGATCGGCCCTTGGGCGAAGACCGCGACCGAATCGCCGATTTGCAGGTCGGCGCTCTCGGCCGCCGATATGCCCGTGGAGGCAATATCGGCCAGCAGTACTACCTGTTCATCGGCCAGTTCGTCGGGGATTTTCGCCAAGTTCGCCTGAGCATGCGGCACCAGCAGGTATTCCGCCTGAGCGCCGTTGATGGTGTTGCCAAACTTCCAGCCGCCAAGCGGCCCACCACACTGCGACCAGTTTCCACCCAAACAGAAGTTACACTGTCCGCATGGTGTAATCGCGCCCACGAGGACGCGGTCTCCAACTTCGTATCCGGTTATGCCTTCACCAAGCTCGTGGATGATGCCCACGGGCTCATGGCCGATGATCAAGCCCGGTTTGACGGGATATTCGCCTTTTAGAATGTGGAGGTCCGTACCGCAAATCGTGGTGAGGGTTACACGAATTACCACCTCACCCGCTCGCGGCCTCGGGATGGGCACTGTTTCCAGGCCGATCTTTCCCGGTCCGTAGAAAACCAGCGCTTTCATCGTGGAGGCTGTTTCCTCCCGTTCTGTCAGTAGTGCGTAAGAAGTTTTTGACATGATTCACCCCTTTCTGTTCTTAGGTGTATTCCTTTCCGAGAGCAGGACATATGACCGTGGTTACCGCTCCCTGTGATAGAGATCACAGATGGGGAATCACAGTCCGAGAACCGCAGGAATGGACGCGCCGTCGGCGGAAAGACGAAAACGAAAGCCGAGTTTTTTGACAATGATCTGCATGGCCAGATTGTCACGCAACAATTCACCGGATACACGGTGCAGCTTCTGGTCACGCGCGATCTGGATCAACCGGCGCAATAATTCGGTTCCCAGACCCTGTTTCTGGTACTGATCGGACACTAGGATGGCAACTTCGGCCTCATTCTGTGCGTCGAGTTTGATCAGTCTGCCCACTCCCAGGATCTGCTGCTGCCCCGTCCTCTTATTTGTGTAGTCCACCACCAAAGCCACCTCGCGCTCACCGTCAACGCGACAAATGCGAACCAGGCGGTCGTGCGCCAGGCGCGACTCCAAGCTGAGAGAGCGAAAGTAGCGCATGTAGACACTGCGGCCAGAGAGCGTTTGATGGAATTGTGCCATCAGCGGTTCGTCACCGGGGTGGATCGGCCGCAGCGAAACGTCTGTTCCATCTTTCATGGTAAATCGTGAAACCAACCCGACAGCCAGCTCCGATTCAGATTTCGCTGGCCTTTCCGCGGCGCTCTCCGTTTGGTCAATCAGACTTTCTTGAACTTGACTCATAAGACCTCCTGCCGAAGGGAGAAGACCGGGCCGCGATCTCAGAATGCATTTAGACGAGTGAATCCTTACTGATCTCGACTTGGATTTCAAATTTCTGAGGTGTTGCCAGCGCACGCGACACCAGACACAGCTCCTTCGCCTTATGCAAGAGACTGATCGCCCGCTGACGGTTCTCTTCACTGGCAATCTTCAAGTTGGGACGGATGACGATCTCGCTGAAGCGATAGCCAGAGTCCGTTTTACTGACGGTTGCGTCCGCTTCCACTTCCAGGTCGGTGTATTCGAATTTCGAGTAGCCCGCCATTGCGTGGAATGTCGTCGTAAAGCAACTCGCGAGCGCATTCATCAACAGGTCTTCAGGTGTCCACCTTCCTTCGAGACCGCCGAACTGCGATGGCGCGGTGAAATGGATTGCGTTGGGAGCCGAATCAGACTTGGCGATACCCATCTGTCCGGACGTCCACCACGCTACAACGCGGTACTTATGTTCATTTTCCATTCAGTACTCCAGGTCCTGCTTTGTGTTTTCCAAATTGCTGGTTGCTGCTCCGCCAACTGATTCTGGAGATGGAAGTGTCGCGGTTACAACTACCATTGTTCCTGATGATTTTGTGCCAGCGGACCCATCAAAGCGGTGGCCGAGATCACGGATGTTCGTGATGCCAATCACACATCGGGTGCTACAATACGCTCACTTGGAAGGTGCTGAATGCGCGCTCCTTACGGCTTAAATATCATCGATAACTGCATGATCTGCCCGGTGCGTGAGGAGCATTTATTCTGTAATTTGCCTTTGCCTGCAGTACAAAGGCTGAATGAAATCAAGTCCACTGCGGTGTATCCGAAAACTACGATGCTATTTATCGAGGGCCAACAGCCGCGTGGGGTGTTCGTGCTCTGTGCGGGAAAGGCCAAACTCTTCACATCTTCGAGCGATGGCAAAACTATCATCACCAAGATTTCGGGAGCTGGGGACGTCTTGGGTCTGAACGCGACCATCTCCAATCGGCCTTATGAGGTAACGGCCGAGATGACGGAGCCGGGCCAGGCCAATTTCATCGCCCGCGACACGCTCCTGCAATTCCTGCGTGAATACGGAGAGGTAGCATTGCGAGTTGCGGAGCAACTCAGCCGCAATTACTACACCGCATATGAGGAAATCCGAACTCTAGGTTTGACGAGTTCACCCTCAGAGAAGTTCGCAAAGCTTCTGCTCTCGTGGTCGCCAGATAGCAGCAACACGAATGAGCCTGCGCATGTGAAGATGACGCTGACCCATGAAGAAATCGCCGAAATGCTCGGCCTCACGCGCGAGACGGTCAGCCGCTTATTCTCCGATTTCAAGAAGAAGCAATTGCTGCAAACAAAGGGATCTATCCTGATCATTCGCAACAAACCCGCCCTGGAGAAAATGTTGAACTCCTGAGTGCGCCGTGCTCCAGGCGACCCTGCTCGAACTGGCAGGCGACCTGTCTCCCTAGGTTTCCGCGACCTTCGAGAGTTCGTCGCATTCCTCCGGCAATGGCCCTATCGATTTCGCAAGCTGCTGTTCGATCCGAGTGATCTGGTTGCGTAACCAGCCGGCGAGGGCTTCTTCCATTTCGAGCTGCGTGCCGCTGCGATAGAAATAATCAATGGTCTCCCCCGCTTCGGTGAGGGGGATAAAGAGGCACGGGAAGTTTTCATTCTGCGACTCATCGGGAACGAACTTCATCAATAGACATTCGCTACACGGATGCGGCCGAGCGGGGTCGCCGAGGTTCGGACAACTGGGGGAGTCTTCGAAGATGAACGGAGGACGCCAGGGTGTGTGGGGAGAGCGCCCGTAGCCTCCATCTTCCACGAATTTCAGCTCGAACCTGAGGAGCTCCAGCATTTCATGTTCGTCGTGTGACATACATCCCTCCTTAAATACCCAGACTCGCAAGGACCCCTTAGGCTTGCAATGATGGCGATCACGCTGGCGTGTGATCGCCATCACTCTAACGGATGTTTCCGGTCACATGATTTTGCGATTTGTCGAATTAATGTCGCGTTGGAGGGTGTCATGGAACAGTGCTTACCCGGCGAACCGAAAGGTTGGCGAAAGCTGCAAGCGAAGGCCAAAAAAGAACGTGACCCGAAAAAGGTGGCCGCCATAATCGAACGAATGAACCGTCTTTTAGCCGCCCATGAGAAGAGATCCTCGACCAAAGAAACAAGTTAAGCCGGAGTGATTGGAAAAGGTATTTTCATCCTCCAACGGAGGTAGCATGGCAGGCATATCATGCACGCTTGCAACTCAGGGATCATTCCGCGCGGACCGCGGCAATGCCCCGTATAGCAGTGTTTGTCAACGCCGCCCGGATGAAGTTTCTGCACTGAGGTGCAAGGCCCGTGATTTTGCTGTCCGTCCTCTCGTAATTATCTGGGAGATGACACAGGCGTGCGATCTAAAATGCGTGCACTGCCGAGCTAGCGCCCAACCGCACCGTCATGCGCTGGAATTTTCCACCCCTGAGGCCTTCAACCTTGTCGACCAGGTAGCCAATATGCGCGTCCCAATGTTCGTGCTCACTGGTGGCGATCCACTCAAGCGTCCCGACTTGCAGGCGATCGTCGAGTATGCTCGCCAACGGTCGGTGAAGACCTCCCTGACCCCGAGTGCCACTCCGCTGCTTACCCGTGAGGCGGTCTTTCGACTGAAGGAGAGCGGCTTGATGCGTCTGGCGCTGAGCTTGGATGGCTCCACAGCGCAATTGCACGATGGTTTCCGGGGCGTCGCCGGCTCCTGGCAGCGAACCTTGGACGCGGTTGAATGGTCTCATGAAGCCAAACTGCCCGTGCAGGTGAACACCACAGTGACGCGTCACAACGTTCACGATCTCGACAACCTGGTCGAATTGCTGACTTCAGTCAAAACGGTCCTATGGAGCGTGTTCTTTCTGGTGCCCACCGGGCGAGGACAGATTTGCGACCTGCTTTCACCCGAAGAACATGAGGCTGTCTTCGCCAAACTGTATGCCGCCTCGAAGCGCGTTCGCTTCCACATCAAGACCACCGAAGGACAACACTATCGGCGCTATGTCCTCCAGCAGCGCGCCCAGGCTGCGCCATCTAGCGCATTAATTGCGGACCTGATCGCGCGTGCCCCTTCCGGAGTGAATGATGGAAAAGGCTTCGTCTTTATCAGCCACACGGGCGAAGTGTATCCCAGCGGCTTCTTGCCGATTTCTGCCGGTAACATCCGCCGGGATCGGTTGGCCGACATCTACCGCACCTGCCCTTTGTTCCTGTCCCTTCGCGACCTCTCGCAATTAAAGGGCAAGTGTGGACGTTGTGAATTCCAGGATGTGTGCGGGGGCTCGCGGGCTCGGGCTTTCGCGCTTACCGGGGATCCACTGGCGGAAGAGCCCTGCTGCTGCTACATCCCGGTCACGCAGGGCGATTTGGGTTGAAGTGAGATTCTGGCAATAGATGGCCCTAGCTCTTACCTACCACGAACTTCGCCTCTAGCTTCTCATACACTTCCTCCGCACGGCGCAACGCTTCCTGCACGTTGTCGCAGATATTTTCTGGGCCGACAACTTCCGCGAACTCTCCCTGATGGATCAATTGTGCGGGCTGCTCGCGTGCCCCGCAGAGGATCAGGGTGCGCTTGCTGGCGTGCAGGGTCTTGGCGACTTCTTCCAGGGCGAAGATGCCGGTGGCGTCGAGGGCGGTCATGTTGCGCAGGCGCAGGATGACCACCGGCGGCAGCTTGTGCAGGTTCTCGGTGACGACGGAAAGTTTGTCGGTGGCGCCGAACAGGAACGGTCCGTGGATGCGGAAGATGGTGGCATAGTAAGGGATGTCTTTGTCCTGGAGAATGTGCATGCGTCCGTCTTCGATGTAGTCGTCGGTGACTTGCGAGACCGTGGTGGTCGCGGCGACGCGGCTGATGAAGAGCAGCGCGGCCAGAATCATTCCGGCTTCGACGGCTACAGTAAGATCCGCGAAGACGGTCAGGGCAAAGGTGACCAGCCAAATGCTGATGTCGGTCTTTGTAAGTTTCAGCAATTGCGGAATCTCGCGCCACTCGCCCATGTTGTAGGCGACGATCAGCAGGATTCCGGCCAGCGCGGCCATGGGTACATAGCTCACCAGCGGCGCGGCGAAAAGAAGAATGCAGAGCAGCGTGAGGGCGTGGATCATGCCCGCGACCGGGGACTGCGCGCCGGAACGAATGTTGGTCGCAGTGCGGGCGATGGCACCCGTCGCGGGCAGTCCTCCGAACATGGGGGAGAAGATATTGGCGACGCCCTGGCCGATCAGCTCGACGTTGGGATTGTGGCGGTCGTTGCTCATGCGATCGGAGACGACCGCCGACATGAGCGATTCGATGGCGCCGAGCATCGCGACCGTGAAGGCCGGGCCGAGCAGTCCGTAAATCAGATCAGTGCGAAACTTGGGGATCACCAGGTGCGGCAGTCCGCTGGGGATTCCTCCGAAACGGGTGCCGATAGTTTCCACGGGAAGTCTGAAGAAGTAGACGGCTGAGGTTCCTAAGAGCAGGGCGACGATGGGTCCGGGAATACGCGGGGAGAGACTGCGACAGATGATCAGCACCAGCACAGTAAACACCGCGAGCGTGGTTGCTTCGTAGGAGAGCGTGTGAAAGTTTCCGGCGAGAGCTTCCATGCGCAGCCAGAAGACGCCGGGGACTTTATCAAGACGCAATCCGAAGAAATCTTTGATCTGCGTACTGGCGATCAGGACCGCGATGCCATTTGTGAATCCAATGACAACGGGGCGCGGAATGAATTTTACGCCGGTACCGAGCCCGGTCGCCCCCATGATGACTAGTAGAATCCCGGCCATGATCGTGCACATGAACAGGCCATCAACTCCGTGCGCGGCGATGATTCCCGCGATCACCACTACGAAGGCGCCGGTCGGTCCGCCGATTTGCGTTTTCGATCCGCCGAGGGCCGAGATCAGGAAGCCGGTGACGATGGCGCAGTAGATGCCGGCTTGCGGCGTGAGCCCCGAGGCGATGGCGAAGGCCATGGCCAGAGGAAGGGCAACCAGACCGACGGTGACTCCGGCGATCAGGTCGAGAAGGAATTTGTGACGAGTGTAGTCGCGGAGACAGAGGACCGACTTCGGAAGCCAACCGTCGTCAAGGAAAGCAACAGCCATTCTGACATTATGGCAGCGGTCGGTGGAACTCGGTAGAGGATGTAGACGAACGCAGAAAACGGCGTCGATCGTGCGTGTGACGGCCTCGACCCGCTCCTCCCACCAACTCCGACCGTAGGCCAATTGGAGCCCCAATTGGAGTCCCCGGACTCGGCCCGCTGTCCTAAGTAATTGAAGAGATTGGTCGGGGAGAGAGGATTTGAACCTCCGACCCCCTGGTCCCGAACTATGAAACTACAAACTCCAAGTGCTTTATCTGGTGTCGCTTAGGGAGCAGTGTGCCGTTTTTCTCTCGCTCAGTTGTACCGAAGTTGTACCGAAGAAGAAGATAATCGGTCTGTTCGACAATTCCAGTCGAATTTCGCGATGCTAGATCACACTGATTTGTATCCCCGCCAAAGTGGTCACTTCTGAACAGACGCGCAGTCGACCCTCAGGCTTAAATCATTGGCGTGCAGACTCCAGAACGGAAACTCTCTGACCAACCGCCCTCCGGTCGTATACCGTAAAGGAATTTCCCTAAGGCATGGTCAGAGCGTTTCGCAATTAGGAATGGGTTTCTTATAGCTAACA
>Ga0209117_1000640_pt1 | contig 13540 bp, 9 predicted proteins | sample BlaSpr_A8_OM2_M2_FD_187978 | JGI IMG/M metagenome (GOLD analysis project Ga0209117, IMG submission 187978) | Forest soil microbial communities from Thunder Bay, Ontario, Canada - Black Spruce, Ontario site 2_A8_OM2_M2 (SPAdes) (version 2) | ecosystem: Environmental > Terrestrial > Soil > Boreal...
AGCAAGCCCTTGCAGCGCGCGGTCGACACGCGGCTTGGATTTCTCGGCCAATTTTCTGCCGTCGACAGAATAGAACTGCGGGCTCAGGTTGGAGGTACTCTGACGGAAATCCACTTCAAGGATGGCCAAATCGTCCACAAAGGCGATCTTCTTTTCGTCATCGACCCGCGCCCATACGAAATCAAGCTTGCGCAGGCAAACGCCCAACTGCAGACGGCAAAGGCACGTGTTGCGTTCGCGAACAACCAGCTTACGCGCGCACAGTCGCTTCGGCGCAACGAGTTCGCGACCCAGGAGACGGTCGACCAGCGTACTTCCGACCAGGACGCCTCAGCGGCCGCGGTCGAGGACGCCAAGGCGCGCATACGAGATGCCCAGCTTGACCTTGAATACTGCCGCGTCACCGCTCCCTTTACGGGACGTATCGGCGCCCGCCAGGTCTCGATCGGAAGCCTGGTCGCGGGCAGCCGTGCGGCCGTCAGCCCGACGACCTTGCTGGCGACGCTGGTTTCGCTCGATCCCCTCTATCTCGACTTCGACATGAGCGAATCCGACTATCTTACGTTCGCGCGCGAGCGCGCGCGCCACACAGGTCCGCTCGCCGACAGGGTTTTGATCGGCTTAAGCGATGAGAATAGCCTCACCCGGGAAGGAATACTCGATTTCGTCGACAATTCCCTCGATCGTTCGAGCGGGACGATTCACGCCCGCGCCACCGTGCCCAATCACGGTTTCTTCCTCGCGCCGGGACAATTTGCGCGGCTTAACGTGACGGTCGCGCCGCCCGCGCAGGCCGCCCTGTTGCCTGACTCTGCGGTCGTGCTCGATCAGTCGCAGCATCTGGTTATGACGGTTGCCGCGGACGGAACCGTAACGCCCAAGATCGTGCAAACCGGCGAGCTTCGCGGCGGACTGCGTGTCATCAAATCCGGCATCGAGCCGAGCGACCGCGTCGTCGTCGACGGTCTGGTACGAGCCATCCCGGGCACCAAGGTCGCGCCCCAGGACGGCGCGATCCGCTATGACGCCGCCGCCGACGGCTAAGGTTAGGCCAAAGATAGGCCAAGGCTACAACAAGCCTAAAACAGGAGCCCTGCCGTGCGCCTCTCACACAGCTTTATCGACCGGCCGATTTTCGCAGCCGTCCTAAGCGTCTTCGTGATGTTGGTCGGACTTGGCGCGCTCGTCATCCTGCCGGTTGCGCAATATCCGGAGATCGTGCCTCCCACGGTCCAGGTCACGACGACGTACCCGGGCGCGTCCGCGGAGACCGTTTCGAGGACCGTCGCAACGCCGCTCGAGCAGCAAATCAACGGCGTTGAAGACATGCTGTACCTGAGCAGCCAGGCGAGGGGAGATGGCAAGCTCACGATCACCGTGACGTTCCGGATTGGGACCGACCTCAACATCGCGCAGATGCTGACGCAGAACCGGGTGCAGGACGCTCTCCCCCGACTGCCCGAGGACGTGCAGCGCCTCGGCGTGCAGGTGAGGAAGTCGACACCCAACATCCTCCTGGCAGTTCACCTTTATTCGCCGAATAGCTCCCGCGACACGCTCTATATTTCGAACTATGCGACCCTGCACGTCAAGGACGTGCTCGCGCGTCTGCCGGGCGTCGGCGACGTGCAGATCATGGGCGCTCGCGAGTATGCGATGCGTATCTGGCTCGATCCGGATAAAGTCGCGGCCCATAATCTGAGCGCCGGTGAAGTCCTCGTTGCTCTGCGGGCACAGAATGTTCAAGTCTCGGCCGGTGTCCTCAATCAGCCACCGGTCGCCTCGCGAGAGGCCTACCAAGTCAACGTACAGACGCTTGGCCGGCTGGCGACGCCCGAACAATTCGCGGCCATCGTCCTGAAATCGGATTCGCAGGGGCGGGTCACGCGCCTGCGCGATGTCGGGCGCGTCGAGATTGGCGCATCGGATTATGGTTCGACCGCTTTCATGGATCGCGGCCCGGGCATGCCGTTGCTGATCTTCGCCCAGCCGGGGGCGAATTCGCTTGCCGTGGAGCATGAAGTTCTATCGAGCATGGAAGAGCTTGTAAAAGCGTTTCCGCCCGGCCTTAACTACAAAATCATTTACGATCCCACGATATTTGTGGGCAAGTCGGTCAACGAAGTGATCAAGACGATCTTCGTCGCCATTTTGCTGGTGGTCGGCGTCGTGTTCCTGTTTCTGCAGAGCTGGCGCGCCGCTATCATTCCGGTGATTGCGATCCCGGTCTCGCTGGTCGGCACCTTTTCCGTGCTCTATGGCCTCGGAATTTCGCTGAACAATCTGTCGCTGTTCGGCCTGGTGCTCGCGGTCGGCATCGTCGTCGACGACGCGATCGTCGTGGTCGAGAATGTCGAGCGCAACCTCGAGCGTGGGATGACGCCGACGAAAGCCGCGCATGTCACGATGGATGAGGTCGGCGGCGCGCTGATTTCGATTGCGCTGACGCTTTGCGCTGTGTTCGTGCCGTCGGCATTCCTGTCCGGGATTTCCGGCCAGTTCTTTCGCCAGTTTGCGGTGACGATTTCGGCGTCGACCTTGATCTCCTGCTTCGTCTCGCTGACCTTGAGTCCCGCCCTCTGCGCGGTGCTGTTCAAGGCCCACGATCCCAGCCATAGAGTCCGGTCTTCGGCGATAGTCCGCCTTGTAAAGGCGGGGTTTGACCGGTTCAATTTCGGATTCCAGTGGCTGTCGACCAGCTATGGACGACTGACCCGCCGGCTTGCGCAGGTAACCGGCGTGGCGCTTCTGGCCTATGCAGTGTTGATCGGCCTCGCAGGCTTTCAATTTGCCCGGGCACCTACCGGCTTCATTCCGGAACAAGACCAGGGCTATCTCATCACGGTCGTCCAATTACCGCCGGGCGCTTCGCTCGATCGGACCGAAGCGGTGGTCAAGAAGGCGATCGAAATCATCTTGACGACGCCGGGGATCGAGCACGTCGCGCCGTTCGCAGGGCTGGACGCGACCACCTTTACGATCGCGTCGAACGCCGGAACAATCTTTTCCGTGTTGCCATCCCTGAACAATCACGAGATCAAAGGTTTGACGGCAGCCACCGTTCTCGCGGACTTGCGCAAGCGCCTGTCGGTGATCCAGGACGCCTATATGCTGACCATCCCGCCGCCGCCGGTGCAGGGCATCGGCAACGCCGGCGGCTTCAAGATGATGCTTCAGGATCGCGCCGGCCTCGGCTCCGATGCGTTGGCGCAAGCAGCTCAAAAGCTTGTCGCCGCGGCCAATAAGGATCCGGATTTCGCAGGCGTCTTCACGCTGTTCGGAACTAGCGCGCCGTCGATCTACGCGGATATCGATCGCGAGAAAGCCGAGAAAGTCGGCCTCACTCCGACCGACGTCTTCTCCACGCTGCAGGTGTATCTGGGATCCCAATACGTCAACGACTTCAACTATCTCGGCAGGACCTATCAGGTGATTGCGCAGGCCGACGGCGGCTTTAGACAGGACCCGCAGGATGTCGCACGACTGAAGGCGCGCAACAGCTCCGGCGAAATGGTGCCCGTCGGCACAGTGGCGAGGCTAAAATACGAGAACGCGCCCTATCGCGTACCCCGATACGACCTGTTTCCCGCTGCCGAAGTGATGGGCGTCGCTGCGCCCGATGTGGCGACCGGCTCCGCCCTGCACCGGATGGAAGAGCTCGCCCACGAGGTGCTGCCGCCCGGCATCGGTTTCGAATGGACCGAGCTCGCTTTTCAGCAACAACAACCGGGAACATCGGCTTTGCTGGTGTTCGGAGCGGCAGCTTTGTTTGTTTTCCTGGTGCTCGCAGCACAGTATGAGAGCTGGAAACTACCTCTCGCGGTGGTGATGATCGTTCCGATGTGCCTGCTTGCCGCAGTATCGGGTTTGTTGATGCGCGATATGGCGGTCGATGTTCTCGCACAGATCGGTTTCGTCGTTCTGGTCGGCCTGGCGGCCAAGAACGCGATTTTGATCGTGGAATTCGCGCGACAGACGGAAGAAGAAGGTGCCACCCCTGCCGAGGCCGCCGTAACTGCCGCACGCACGCGGCTCCGTCCAATCCTGATGACGTCGTTTGCGTTTATCCTCGGCGTTGCACCGCTCGTCGTCGCGACCGGCGCCGGCTCCGAGATGCGGCAGTCCCTTGGAACCTCGGTGTTCGCCGGCATGCTCGGCGTGACCGCGTTCGGGCTGCTGTTTACGCCTGCCTTCTATACTGTGGTTCGCAAGCTCGGTCGCAAACAGAAGCAGCCTGTAGAAGCCGCGCACGTGGCTTAAGACCCAAACAGGCAGATCGTGTGTTGGGTTTCAGCGATGCACGGTTCGGAAACGGCCGATAGACGGCATAAAGCTGTTGAACTCGGCCGAGGAGTTAGGATCTTCGGCAGTTCTGCATCGGTCGCCGAGCGCGGGATATGTCCTGGTCCACGTGCTGCCGGGTACGATCCCAGAGGCGGGCATGGGCACGTATCGTTCCGGGCAACCTGGGTCGAGCCGGCCGTCGACAACGACATCACCACCAAAAACGCCAGCGCTGTCGAACGGGCGCGCGCTTGTCGTCCTGATCCAGAACGAGACAAGCTCTCTGGAACCCAAGGATCCATGAACGATGCAGGCGTGGCTGCCTGCCCATCATCGGCTACTTCGCCGAGTTGCAGGAACGGCACGAGATGACCCAAACGTTGGAACGGGGAATCAAAAGCGAGCACAGCGAAGCCGAGCGGACTCGTGGGAACGAGAGGCCAATGATGTTTGGCCTCGCTCTGGGAGATGTGAGCAAACACCCGATAGATTAGACCCAACATTTCCTCACGCTTGTTCAACGCCGCGCGAGGGTCGGCGAGCTGTGGTGACTAATTCGTGTGCTCTCCACCCCTGCACGCAATGCCGCGGGTGCAGAGCAATCCATTCTTTCTTTACGCGGCACGATGGATTGCTTCGCGGAACCTGTCATCGGGCGCGCATTCGCGCGGCCCGTCGGCTCGCAATGGCGGAAATGCCGCGCCGTCGATCGAGTCTGATTTTTTCAATCCATCCATCCCCAGGGTCAGTAGAACAAAGGACGGCGGCCTTGGCGTCGCTCAACGCAAACGGAGAGCTTCGATATGTCTCTTCCCTGCCTGGAGGTCCGGCGAAGCGCGAGAGCCCGCGTCGCTGCAGCGACCATGCGAATCCTGCTTGTCTCGGCGGCGAGTCTACTCGTCACGATCGGAGCTTCGAGTGCCGCCGACCCCGGCATCATCCATGGCACGCACGACGGAGACTCGGCCGCCATCATCTCCGAGCTTCCCCCGGATCATCCTGTGGGTACCAAAGCAACCGTCACCCTTATCTCGCTCAAGCGAGCGCTTCATCCGGATGAGCCGTTTCTTTCGACGTTCATTGTAGACTATCTCCCAGGGGGTTCGGCCGTTCTGCATCGGTCGCCGAGCGCGGGATATGTCCTTGTCCACGTGCTGTCGGGAACGATCCGAGCGCAGGCATGGGAGGCGGGCATGGGCACCTATCGTTCCGGGCAAACCTGGGTCGAGCCGGCCGTCGCCAATGAGATCACCACCAAAAACGCCAGCGCTGTTGAACCGGCGCGCGCGCTTGTCGTCCTGATCACGAACGAGACAACCTCTCTGGAACCCAAGGATCACTGACCGATGCAGAGGTGGCGCGGTTGCCTGCCCATTATCGGCTACTTCGCTGAGCTGCAGGAACGGCAGGCCATGACCCAGGCGTCGGAACCCGAAGTCGTAAGCGAGCACAGCGAAGGCGAGGGGATTCGTGGGAACGGGATGCAAACAATCGATAGCGAGGGCGATACGATCAGGGACAACAGCGAGCATGGTAATTAACGAAATCAATTTACTTCGTTCGCCGCCTCGACAAGCATCTTGGCGTACGATTGCAGGATTGGAAAAAAACGCTTACTCAAATCGATCGCCCGAACCCGTGCAGATGATGCACTGACGCTCACCGCGGCAATGATCTCGCCGGTCGATCCAGCCACGGGGACCGCCAGTGAGCGGAGTCCCACCTCCAGTTCCTCGTCGCTGATCGCATAGCCCTTCTCGCGCACGGATCGAATTTCTGTAACGATCTCGTTCGGCTTTGTAAGGGTCCTGGGCGTGCGGGCAGGCAGGCGCTTGCGGCCGAGGCGTTCGAGTACATCCTTGTCGGAGAACTGGCTGAGCAGTACGCGACCAGTCGCCGAGCAATAGGCGGGAAGATGGGCGCCAATTCGGACGCCGGTCGATACGATGTGTTCTGCTTCGGCGCGTGCGATGAAAAGCGTGGTCTCGCTCTCGAGCACGGCGAGCGAGACCGATTCGTTCAATTCGTCCCGCGCACGGACTAGGAGCGGCGGACTGGTCCTTTGGGAATGGCGAAGCGCAGATCGCGACCTGAACCACCAGGTTTGTCAACATTTGAGGAAGGTCCGGTTCTGGCGCAAAGCGGACATACGGCGAAGCGGTGAGGTCCGAAAAGTGCCAGGAGCCGACGTCACGCATTAACGTTGCACGTTAGCTCGTACCACAGCATTCATCGCACTATATCGCCACTATAAAAATGGACATCGTCCCATCTCGACTTTTTATTCAGTTGGGAGCAGCAGGGTTGTTATGCGCCGATCCATGAAATTCGTGATGGCGCTTGTACTGTACCGTTGCACTTCTGGCACATCTGGAGAGATCACATGCTGAAAGCTTTTGGCGCTGCGCTGTTACTGGTCTCCGCGTTGGCGATGACCGCCGACCCGGCACGCGCGCTGCAGGTCGTTGTTACGCAAGTGGACAAGAACACCGACGGGTCCACTTCGCCGTAAAGACGGATCCGGGCGAGACCTTGACGCCGGGCGCGTCGAAAGCGACCAGTGATTTCGTGACGGTCTACAATTTCTATGGCCTGATTGACGGGTCGGCGAAAGTGCCGGCGGGATGGGAGTTTTCGTCCGAAGCGTCTGGCCGAACCCCGGAATTGAATGGATACCCGTTGGTATTGCCGGTGGACATTCCGAATACGCCCAACCTGACCTGGACGGTAACGAAGCCGGTCGCTGCGGGGGTGCAGATCGACGGCTTCACCGCGACTACCCACGTGAGCACAATAGTGGAGGGTCAGTACACGGCGCAGGTCACACGCCAGGCGCCCCCTATCCGAGGCGTCGCCGCCGGAACGCCGGGTGCCGCCGCTACGGTGTCCAAACAGGCGCTCATCGGCGCGCTGCCGACGCCGAGCTTCCTCGCTGACGTGAAGTAACAAGTCGCTTGCAGGCGCCGCACGTTGCCTTCGGCGCGACGACAATTCGGGCCAGAGCGGGGGGTGTCGTCATGGGTAATAATCAATGTCGCTGTTGGGTCAAAAGCGACCCTTAGGGCATGTCCGGTGTTGGCAAAGCGGACATTCGAAGACAGACAACCGCCCTCTGCTCGCAGCAACATTTCTTATCATATCACCTGATTAGCGAAGCCGTTCGCGGGCAGGAGCTGAAGAATGCAGTAGTGGGCCACGACATTTTCCGTTCAGACGTTCACACTGGGCACGATCGACGTCGCGCGGCCGCGGCGCAGCGTTGCACTCGGGACTTCGCCGAAGGTCGACTGGTAAAAAGCGCTGAAACGGCCCAAATGAGAAAAGCCGTGGCGCAACGCAACAGTGGCTACCTGAGTTTCTTCGCCTGACCGCAATAGCTCGTCGCGCACGAACTGCAATCTAATTTTCCTGAGGAAAGCGTTCGGAGTGGTGGCGCGCCATTGACGAAAACCTGTCTGCAAAGATCGCAGGCTTACGCCGAGCTGAGCGGCAACATCCGAGACAGTAATTGATGTTCCCGCATAATCGATCATGAATCGTTCCGCTCGGCGCACTAATGCCGGAACTGGCACTGGCACTGTCTCGGCGATTTCCGCGCTATAATTGTGGGAATGGTGATGGAGCAGCAGCGTCAACAGGAACTCGTCGAGAGCGGCTGCTGCTGGCCCCGTCAGCGACAAACCGCCCTCATCGCCGGACCACAGATATGACAATGTCCGCCGCCAGGTCCGCTCCAGATCCTCCGAGAAAGGACGCGCCGCAAATCGGAGCGGCTGTTGCAGCGGATGGCCAAGCCAACGCGCGCACAGTGCCTCCAGCTTGTCCGCATCCAGTCGAACAGACTTCTGCACAAACGCGCTGTCGAACCACAGATGAGTATCGAACCCAGCGGAGAACGGCATGGTTTGGCCATGCTGCCATTCTGCCCTTTGGTTGTCATGGCTGGTGGAGGCGCGCCCACGCGCACAATGCATCATCAGAAACAAACGCGGAAAATTTCCGGCATCGATCTTTACCCGCGCACCGTAGGATAGCTCAACCAAAGGCTGCGATGTAAGGTGCGTTACTTCCAGCAACGCGTCAATGTTTCCGGGCCGGGCCAACGACCTGGATCGTGTGCGGACAATAGACTTTGGTAACTGCTTCGATGGCTTCATCGAGATCCCGGGTGCGCATGCTTGCCTCGCTTTCTCGGTCATCACTGATCTCCCCCCACAATTAGGGAATTTGGGCAGCAAGAGAGGCGCTCCCAGGGTCACGTTTTTTTGCGCGAAACGGATAGCCCTGCGCAAAGCGGCTACTGCGCTGTTCCGGCTACATTATATCGAGGACGTTGGCTGGAACCGGCGCGATATGCCGGATATTTGAAGTCGGTAGCGACGAACATCTATTGAGCTTCGCCGCCCTGTCAAAGAAAGCGTATGTCCGTCCGCACCGCATCGACGCACACCATGATCTGGAGTAACGAACGGTCTCTCCGCGAAGGCCGCTTTGTAATGCGCACTGGAGATAGGAGTCAGGAGGATGCCTGCACAGGGCCGACGGCCGGTATACGAGTTTGGACCGTGGGAGATCGATCTCGCGCGGCGTGAACTGCGAGCGCATATGGTTCCGGTCCCTATAGGGGGCCGCGCATTTGAGATCATCGAAGCTCTGGTTGAGTCTGCCGGCGAGTTTGTGACCAAGGACGACCTTATGCGCCGGGTGTGGCCGGGCGCGATCGTCGAGGAAAGTGTGCTGCACGTCCACATTTCCGCGGTCCGCAAGGCACTCGGCCCGGATCGAGGAATGCTGAAGACGGCGTATGGCCGCGGCTATCGCTTGCTCGGGGGTTGGACTGTTCGGCGGGAGAGCCCATCGACCGCCCCGGTTGAACTCGAAACAGTACCCTCGCCAGTGCCGACATTTGTGACCAACATTCCCGTGGCCACCCCGGAACTGATAGGACGAAAGACTGCCGCGCAGCATCTGCGCGAACTTCTGTCGGCGCATCGCGTCGTCACGCTTACTGGGCCCGGCGGCATCGGCAAAACTGTGCTGGCTCTCAACGTCGCCCACAGCCTGTTCCCCACATTCGATGGGGACAGTGTGGTTGTCGAACTGGTCTCACTGTCGGATCCCAAGCTGGTGCCGTCCGCCATCGCCAGCGTCCTTGGCTTGAAACTGGGCGGCGACGAAATATCGCCGGATTCCGTCGCTCGGGCGATCGGCGGAAGGAAACTCCTTCTTGTCCTTGACAATTGCGAGCACGTCGTCGAGGCAGCGGCCCGGTTGGCGGAGACGCTCGTTCGCCTGTGTCCGTATGCGTCAATCCTAGCGACGAGCCGCGAGAGTCTTCGGATCGAATGCGAGCACGTTTATGCGGTTCCTCCGCTTGATGTGCCACCGCGGCATCAGGAGGAAATAGGCAAGGTCCTCGGACACAGCGCCGTGCAACTGTTCGTCGCCAGGACCACGGCGCTGCGCTCGGATTTCTCGCCGCAGGAAGAAAATCTTCCGGCGATCGTTGCGATCTGCCGGCGCCTCGATGGCATTCCGCTCGCGATCGAATTTGCGGCGGCGCGCGCCGCTACGCTCGGGCTCGATCAGGTCGCCTCGCGTCTGGACGATCGATTCAGGTTGCTGACCGCGGGCCGCCGAACGGCACTTCCGCGGCATCAGACGCTGCGTGCGACCCTCGACTGGAGCTACGAATTCCTGCCTGAGTTGGAACGGTGCTTGCTGCGCCATATAGCCATTTTCCCCGCGGGGTTCACTCTCGAGGCGGCGATTGCCGTCATGACAGACACTGCTCCCCTTGCTTCGACCGTTGTCGAAGGAATTGCAAATCTGGTCGCCAAGTCGCTCTTAACATTTGATGGATCGGTACCCTCCGGTCGCTGGCGGCTGCTCGAGACTATACGGGCGTATGCGCTCGAGAAGCTTGTGGAGAGCGGTGAAGCCGAACTGGCCGCGCGACGCCACGCGGAGTTCTTTCGGAATCTTTTTGCTTCAATGGGGTCCAGCCCAAAGTTACAGCCGTCGATCGAGGACTTGGTCCGCAACGTCCGAGAAATCGACAATGTACGCGCCGCGCTCGACTGGTCCTTCTCTCCATCCGGAGACTCGCTTATCGGGGCAGTCCTCACGGCTGAGTATGCGCCGTTTTGGTTACATTTGTCGTTGGTGGTCGAATGCCGCGAACGCATCGAGCGCGCGCTGGATAGGCTTGATCCCGATGAGAGCCAAAATGTCACGCTTAGAATGCGGCTGCATGCAGCATTGGGGCTCCCGCTGATTCTCACAATGGGACCGGTCGAAAAGACCAAGATCGTCGTGACCAAGGCACTCGAAGTTGCCGAGAGCCTGGATGACATGCTCACCCAACTGTACGCGCTCCGGACAATGTGGGTTTTGCATTTCAACACTGGCGAATTCCGTGCGTTGCAATTGACGGTGGAACGTTTCTCCCGCGTCGCAAAACGCACCGGCGACCCGGTCGTCGATCTGGTCGCCGATAGACTCATGGGAAACACGCTGCAAATTGGAGGCAATCCGCGCGAGGCCCAGAACTACCTTGAACGGGTCGTTCGCTACTATGTCGCGCCGAGCGAGCTCGTGCAGACCCGGGCGATGCTCGCACGGGTCCTGTGGCTGCAGGGCTTGGTGTCTCAAGCGACGGACCAAGCACGAATGAGCATCGAAACGGGGCAAGCTGGGGACAACAAATTCGCACTGTGCTGGGCTCTTTGCTTAGCGGTGTGTCCGATCACTCTAATGACTGGAGACCTCGTTGCCGCCGAGCGGGCAGTGGCGATGTTGAGTGACCTCGCGGCAAGGCACAATTGGACGCTATGGAGGATTGTCGGACGTTGCCTCAAAGGCTGGTTGCTGGTCACGCGTGGCGATTGCGCGACGGGCTCAGCCTTACTGCGCATGGGACTCGAGACATGCGAGAGAACCGGATGGACGATATGCTATCCAGAGTTCCTGGGTGCGCTTGCGGAAGGTTTGGCCGGGGTCGGCCACATCACCGAAGCAATTGCCGCCGTGGATCGGGCGTTAACGAGAGTGGAACGTGGCGGAGATCTTTGGTACCTGGCTGAGCTGCTTCGCCTCAAGGGCGAGTTGCTGCTCCAGGAAGCGGGAGACCAGTCTAGCTCGGCTGCCGAAAAGTGCTTCATTCGGGCACTCGATGTGGCTCGCCAGCAAGGTGCCTTGTTCTGGGAACTCCGGAGCGCCCTCGGCCTTGCCCGCTTGAGAGTCCGACAAGGTCGCCGAGATGATGTGCGACCAATTCTCGCGCCAGTGTACGACAAGTTCACGGAAGGATTCGATACCGCGGACATGCTTGCTGCGCGGGCGATGCTGGAATCGGCGCCGCCTCGATACATTGGGGCTCCCATGAAGAACGCGAGTTGAACTCGATTCCACCGGTGGACCGAGGCTGATGAAGCAGGGGGATCAGCGAACGGTGAGCTATCTGATGCGAGGTTTCCCCGCTCATACACAAATCACTGTCTGTCAGCATCGTCCGGCAGCGGCGCAAGCATGCTCTCATCCGATCCCGCAAGACAGTTTTAGAATTATTTAGAAATTCCCCAAGGAATCGATGCGCCCGACCGCGATATAGGCTTCATCGTGGAGGTGGACGATATGCAACGCCCGGACATACTTGGAACTTGGAAGTCGCAGATGAGGCGTGACGTCTTCGCTGCTAGTGCGGACTGCAGGAATTCTGCAGGGACCCCACATACGAACGTTTCCAGACGAGATGTTTTGGCGACGGGTAGCAGCGCAGCGGTGATAGCGATGGCCGGTCCCGGAACTGCCGCAGCAGCCGGACCCGGAACAGGTGCAGCCGAACAAAGCTTCGACGTTATTATTGTTGGTGGCGGCTCGGCCGGCGCAGTTCTTGCCGCGCGATTGAGCGCCGACGCACAACGCCGCGTCCTCCTGCTTGATGCAGGTCCCGACTTCGCGCCCGATAGATATCCTCCAGTGCTCACGGACGCGAATGTCGTCGCTGGCTCGCCCGCCTTCGATTGGCACTACAACACGGAGGACGCGGATCGCCTCGGGCACGATATTCCCGTGCCACGCGGTCGCGTGGTCGGCGGTAGCTCAGCGGTGAACGCTGCCGTCGCGATGCGCGCGAGACCTGCAGATTTCGCCCGTTGGGCCAAGCGCGGAATCAAGGGATGGTCGTGGCAGGAGGTACTTACAGCATACAAGGCAATGGAAAACACCCCGACCGGCGATGACGCCTGGCACGGCCGCAGCGGCCCGTTTCCGATCCGTCAGCGGACGGCTGAGGAGAACACGCCGTCAATGCGTGCATTCGTCGAAGCCTCAGAAGCAATCGGCTTGGCGCATGTCTCGGATTTCAACGGGCCGGTTCAGCACGGTGTTGGCCCGTATCCGCTCAACGTCGTCGATGGTGTGCGGATCAATACGGGGATCGCTTATCTAACAGCCGCAGTCCGCGCGCGCCCCAACTTGACAATCCGCGGTGACGCCGAAGTGGACCGCGTCGTCATTGAAGGCAAGCGCGCGGTCGGCGTGAGGCTTGTCGATGGAGAAGTTCTTTCGGCGGGCGAGATTATTTTGGCCGGCGGCACGTTTGGCAGCCCCGCCATCCTGATGCGATCCGGTGTCGGGCCTTCGCAGCATCTGTCTGAACTTGGCATCGCTGTTATCGCCGATCTGCCGGTGGGCGACCGGCTGCAAGATCAGCCCTTCTTCTATAATGTCTATGCGTTGAAGCCTGAAGCGAGCGCGATGAAGCCGGCCGCAGGCGCGATCATCTGGACGCGGTCAAAAGGCGCGGCGCCCGGCGATCTCGATCTGCACATTTCCGCAACACATCTCATCGACCCGAAGGCAAGCCCGACCGGCGGCGCGATCGTGCTCGCCTGCGCCGTGACACTGCCTAAATCAATCGGCCGGCTCCGCCTGTCGAGCCGTGATCCACGTGTCGCCCCTCACATCCACTACAACTTCTTCGATGATCAGAACGATCTCGACCGGTTGGTGGAAGCGGTGCGGCTGTCCCGGAAGATTGGGCGCATCGCGCCGTTCTCGAATCTGATCGATCATGAGATGGCGCCGGGCAACAGGATAGATGACGGCGAGGCGCTACGGGCGAACATCGTCTCCAGCGTTGCCGCCTATCTGCACCCGACATCCACCGTCCCGATGGGAGCGGACTCTGATGTGACAGCCGTCGTCGACGCTTGGGGCAGGGTGCGAGGTGTCGAAGCGTTGCGCGTCGTCG
>Ga0209117_1000641_pt1 | contig 13539 bp, 8 predicted proteins | sample BlaSpr_A8_OM2_M2_FD_187978 | JGI IMG/M metagenome (GOLD analysis project Ga0209117, IMG submission 187978) | Forest soil microbial communities from Thunder Bay, Ontario, Canada - Black Spruce, Ontario site 2_A8_OM2_M2 (SPAdes) (version 2) | ecosystem: Environmental > Terrestrial > Soil > Boreal...
TCGCCTCCGCCGCAATCAACGGCGTCTGTTCGGCGGGTTTTGCCACGACCGCGTTGCCGGCCATCAATCCCGCCGTGACCTGACCGAGAAAGATCGCAAGCGGAAAATTCCACGGCGATATCGCGACGAACACGCCGCGGCCGCGCAGTTGGAGCACGTTGCTCTCGCCGGTCGGCCCCGGCATGGTTTCACCCGCGCCGAACAGTTTTCTGCCTTCGGCGGCGTAGTAGCGGCAGAAATCAACCGCTTCGCGGACTTCGGAAAGTGCGTCATCTAGTGTTTTGCCGCCCTCGCGTTGCAACAACGCGATGAAATGTGCGGCTCTTCGTTCCAGCAGGTCTGCGGCTTTCTCCAGAATTTCCGCGCGTGTCTCGGCGGGCATTCGGCTCCAGCTTTTGAACCCCTCGCGCGCGGCGGCGATGGCCGCGTTCGCGTGTTCCGGTGTCGCTTCGGTCACGCTCCCGACAAGTGTTGTCTGGTCGATCGGGCTGACGATTCTCCGCGCCGTGCCTGATCCTGGTTCGCCGTTGATCAGGGAGGCCGCCGCAACAGGCGCGGTTTCCGCGGCGATCGCGGCAAGCAATTCGACTAACGCCGCCCGTTCGCCGAATTCGATGCCACGCGAATTTTGGCGTTGCGGAAGGTAGAGATCGCGCGGGCGAGGGATGTTCGGATGCCGCGCATTCGCGGCGGCGCCGATGATATCGGCCGGGCGCCGCAGCAGCGTTGCAACCGGCACGGCGTCGTCGGCAGCGATGGCCACAAATGACGAATTGGCGCCATTCTCCAGCAAGCGTCGCACCAGATAGGCCAGGAGATCGCGGTGGCTGCCGACCGGCGCATAGGTCCGGTAGGCCAATGTGGGGCGATCTCTGCTTAATTGCGCGTACAGCGCCTCGCCCATGCCATGCAGGCGCTGAAACTCAAATCCGCTTTCGCCGCCGGTAAGCTCAATTACGGTCGCGACCGTCAGCGCGTTGTGGGTTGCGAATTGCGGGAACAGGCGCGGCCGCAGCGCCAATAGTCTTCGCGCGCAGGCGATGTAGTTCAGGTCGGTCATCGCCTTGCGAGTAAACACCGGATAGTCGTCGAGGCCGCGCTCCTGCGCGCGCTTGATCTCGGTGTCCCAATAGGCGCCCTTGACGAGGCGCACCATCATCCGCCGGTTCAGCGTTCGCGCGAGGCCGTCGGTGTAGTCGATTACGGCCTCGGCGCGTTTCTGGTAGGCCTGGATCGCGAGACCAAAACCGTCCCAGCCTGCGAGCGATGCGTCGCTGAACGCGGCCGCGATCACCTCCAGCGACAGTTCGAGCCGATCGGCTTCCTCGGCATCGACGGTAAAATTTAGATCATAGGCCTTGGCCCGGCGTGCGAGATCAATCAGCCGCGGTACCAGTTCCGTCATCACCCGCCGGTGGCTTAACGCCTCGAAACGCGAATGCAGCGCGGAGAGCTTGACCGAAATACCGGGCCGATCGGGCAGGGGCCGATCACCGGCGGTGCGGCCGATGGCTTCGATCGCGCTGGCGTAGGAATTGAAATACCGTTCCGCATCGGTGGCGCTGCGTGCGCCTTCGCCGAGCATGTCGAAGGAATAGCGGGGCGGGCGGGGCGAATGCGGCTGCGCCCGCGCCAGTGCTGCCTCGATGGTTTCGCCAAGCACGAAGTGGCTGCCCATCAGCCGCATCGCCTGCCTTGTGGCGGTGCGTACCGCCGGAACGCCCAGCCGCTTGGCGAGCCTCCCAATGGTGCCTTGCGGGGTTTCGCCCGGCTGAATGACGCGCGCCGACATGCCCAGCGCCCACGCCGATGCATTGACCAGGAACGCGCTGGATTTGGTCTCGTGATGCACGAAGTCGCCCTCGCCGAGCTTGTCCTCGATGAACTGGTCGGCGGTGCGGCTGTCAGGCACGCGCAGCAAGGCTTCCGCGAGCACCATCAGCGCCAGACCCTCTTTGGTCGAGAGCGCGAACTCGCGAAGCATGTCCTCGACGCCGCCGAACCGGTCATCGTCGGCGCGAATAGCGGCGATCAGGCGCGTGGCGTTGCGGTCGATCCGCGCGTCCTGCGCCGTGCTCAAGCCGGCGATTTCGAGAAGCCGCGCCGCCATGGCGCAATCGTCTGGCGCGAACGGCGCGTCGAATGGCGAAAAAAGCGAGGGATCGGCGTTCATGGCAGGCCTCAGGTTCCCGTGCGCTATCATGCAGCCGGTCTTGGCATCGCGAAACCGCTGCGATAGTTTTCGCGAGATTTTTTTGGCTTGAAGTGTGGTGATCGATGGGGCTGACAGACTGGCGGGAGCGAGCCGGCAGAGCGGGCAAAACCCCTGCGTCTTGCGCATCTGCCATGTCCCTTATCGGACTGATCCTGATTGCCGCGCCATCGCCGGCGTTTGCCGTCGAATTGAGCGCCCCGCAGGCGGCGCTGTACAGCACGGTGTCGATTTTTCCGCCTTCGGCGCAACGCATGACGGTGTGCTACAGCTTCGTCTGCAGACGCCGCGAAATCCTCGATTTCACCGCGACCGACCGCAACAGGCTGACGCAGATCCTGGCGGCGGGGCGTGCATCCGCCGCGGCCGAGCGGGTCGCAGTGCAGAAAGCGGTGGTCTGGTTCGATCGCCGCATGGGGCCGGTGATCGGGACCGACAAGCGCGTCGCGAGAGCGGATTTCCGCTACTTCGACGACAGGCACAATTACGATTGCTGGGATACCACCCGTAACACCACCAGCCTGCTGCTGGTGCTGCAGCAATGGGGCTCCCTAAAATATCATCTGGTGGGCGACCCGCATTATCGCGGCAATGTGCTGGTGTTGCAGACGCCGCACAACACCGCTGTGCTGGTCGAGCGCGCGAGCCGGATCGAATGGGCCGTGGACATGTGGCCGCGCGGCTATTTGCAGCCACCGGATGTCATGACCGTTGAAAAATGGGTTACGCAGAATTGAGCAGTCAAACCAGCGCATTCTGCGCCGATTTGAATACGCGCAAGAGCGCTACCGCTCCTGCCGATCGCTCTGTGTTTACCAGGATTTCTCTGAAGCCCCACTCCCGGAGTGCATCCGAGAGTGCGCCGTTACCGACCGCGCTCTGGCCTCAAACCTTGAGGTTTTCTGCCGAGGTCTTGCCGCGATTGGCAACCTCTTCGTATTCGACCGTCTGTCCTTCGTTGAGCGAGGAAAGGCCAGCTTTCTCGACCGCCGAAATATGAACGAAAACGTCCTTGCCGCCGCTAGAGGGCTGGATGAATCCAAAACCCTTGGTCGCGTTGAACCACTTCACAGTACCTTTAGCCATCACGTCGTCTCCGCAGGATCAAAAATAATTACGAACCGCCGGTCCCCGCAAACCGGCCATGCCCGACGGGCGCACGATACGCGGTATGGGGCACGCTTGATAGCTTAAACGACACCGGGATTTTGGCGAAAAACGATCATTATCGCCGCGCATTTGCCCTTTTTTGCGGTTTCTGGATCATTCGGCGCGGCAAAGATGGTAAAATGGCACTGGCTCCAACTTTAATGAATGGGGAGCCCCTGAGGTATCGGCTCCACCGATTGGAGAACGCGAGCTTCAGTTTGGTATTAAATTTTGACCGGGAAGGTGACGCCGTCACCGCCGGTTGCGGGAAAACGAATTCCATATCCTCGGAACTCATGAATGAGCATCGATGGATGTCATGCGATGCCGGCCACCCGACGGGTCGTCCTGTTGCCTGGACCAGGAGATGTAGTAGGCGACGAGAGTCAGCATTGCGACACCTGTCGCGCTCACGAAAATCTGCGCCAGCAGAGAACCCGAACCTAACGTCAGGACGAAATGACCGACAAATGAGAGGAAGACCCCGACGCAGAATACGGCAAGCGATTGTTCGCCACATTTGATGATTGGCTGGAAGCCCTGCCATTCCAGCCCGCGCCAGTCCTTCGGTACAAATCGCGTCACGATGAATGCCATAACGATGAAATGCAAAAAGCGATACGGGGCGAGATTTGTCTTGTCGTTGGGATTGAACGCGTCGAACAGCCACGTTGGGAACGTTTTTCCGAATTCCGGAAAACGCCCCGCCATCGTCATCACTAAAGCAAAGATCAGGTAGGCGATCCCGAAATAAAGCAGGATCGGTAACCCCAGAATTGAGCGGCATTTTTGCGTTCCGCCGAGCGCGAGCCAGGCGCCGAACACAAAAAGCAGCTGCCAGCAAAACGGGTTGAAATACCAGCTTCCATCAGGAAACGACGGCAGGTTCCATTCGAACGCACGCGCGGCGAAGTAGAGCGCAATGGATCCGACCATCGCCAGGTCAGGCTTGCGCAGCATTATCCACAGCACGGGCGGGAAGACCACCATCAATATGATGACAAGTTGCAGGACGTCGAGGTTGAGGGGCCTGGATTGCAGCAGCAGCCCGTGGGCCAATGTCCCGATCGGATGGTCGACCAGGCCGGCGACATTGAATTCGTAGATGATGTCGGGGGCGAAATATCGTGCCGCGACGTCTGCGATAGCCACGATGTAGATCACGAACAAGACGATGTAGGCGACGTAGAGTTGCCATACTCGCTTGACCAGCCGGGTTGCCCCGACGACGAAGCCGCGTTCCAGCATCATTCTTGCGTAGACAATTGACGCGGCATAGCCGGAAATGAATATGAACAGATCGGCAGCGCCGCTGAATCCGAAGTTTCTAACCGTGATCAAGTTCACAACGTTGTTGGGGATGTGGTCCAGAAAGATGAACCAGTTCGCAATCCCCCGAAACAGATCAATCCGGACATCGCGTCCGTGCGCCGCGAGAATAGCTTTGATATCCATAGAGGCGGTTTCGTATTGTGGATTTCGCAGACCTCACCAGGGGTCGAGGAGGTGGCGATCAGGAATCGTAGTGCAGATACCCTCGCAACCCCAATAGACTTTACGTGAACGGAACTGCCGGATACGGGGCCACGCGTTGAATCCGCTATACACGGGGCGATAGCACGGCGGCCCTTGCGGCCGGATCGTGGCGCGCATTGACATCGATACATCGGCAGCAAAGCAGCCGCGTCACGCCCTAATATGTCGCGGCGAGATAATCCACGATCTTGCCGACGTCTGCCTCGCCGATCGGCGCGCCATAGACCTTGATCATCTTCGTCACTTCGGCCTGCCAGAAGTCCTTCTTGAATTTCGGGCCGCGCGGCTGGGTGTTGATGTAGTCCGCGGAGTGACAGCCCGTGCAATTGTTCTGCACCACCTCGAGATTGGGTCCCGGCTTGAAGGCAGCCGTTTCGTCCGGAAGCGTGTAGGAGACCGGAGCCGCATTTACCGAATTGCGACCCAGGCCTGCGATGGCGGAGGTAGCGATAATAAGCGCAAGGAGAAATCGACGTGCCATGACAATTCTCCTCACGCCGCGGTGACGCGAACGGTTTCGACGACATTGCGCAGATAGCCCGCCGGATTCCAGAACGGCTCCATCGGCTGCGTGTCGCCGGTATTGTTGGTCGCGCGAACCCTAAGCTCGTAGCTGCCCGCCGCAAGCTTCACCGCCAACTTCCATTCGCGGAACGAATATTTTCCGAGATCCTTGCCGAGTTTTGCCGGTGTCCAGGTCTTTCCGCCATCGATCGAGACCGCGACTTCCTTGATGCCCTTGCCGCCGTCGAAGGCAATGCCCTTCAGCGTCGTCGCGCCCGGCTTCAGTTTCGCGCCATCGATTACATTGGTGATGAAAGAGCGGACGGTGAAGCGGTTGATCGGGATCGTCGCCTTCGGCGCGGTGCCCGGCTCGACGCATCCGCACGGCGTGTCCGGAATCCGATAGGCAGATTTCATCCAGAAGCCGTCAAACACGCTATCGATCACGTTGATCTCGCTGAGATGCTTTACCCAATAGGTGCCGTAATAGCCGGGCACGACCAGACGAAGCGGAAAGCCGTTGAGAACCGGCAAATCATCGCCGTTCATGCCATAGGCCAGCATCACCTCGCCGTCGCGAGCGTGGTCGATATCGAGCGCCTTGACGAAATCCGGCGTCGTATCGCTGACCGGCCCGTCCATTCCGTTGAAGGTGACCTGCTTCGCGCTCTGCTGCACGCCGGCCATATCGAGAACGGTTTTGAGCGGCACGCCCCGCCAGCGCGCATTGCCCATCGCGCCGTTGCCTAACTGACCGCCGGCGACCCGGGGATCGGAAAATCCGCGGCTGTTGCCCGAGCATTGGTTGACGGCAACGAGTTCGACTGCCTTGAGCTTCCTGACCTCTTTGAGCGACAACTTCAGCGGACGATCGACCTTGCCTTTGACCTCCAGCGTGAATTTATCGGGATCGATGTCGAGCGGCACCCCCGCCAAGTGATAGCGGACGAAAAAAGCATTGTTCGGCGTGATTGGACCGTCGTTGAAGATGGAAAATGGCGTCTCCAGCTGCGGCGGCCGGCTGGTCAGGCCGATCATCGGGCGCTTCTGCGGATATTTCACCAGCGGCCGTTCGCCGTTGTCGAACGGCAGTGTCACGGTGTCGAGCGCGAGTGCCTTGAGCGAACCGAAACCTGTTGCGAGCGCCGCCATCCCGGCGCGCTTCATCACCTGTCGTCTGTCGAGCATGCTTTCTCCGAAGCTTTGTTATCGAGGCCATTCGTCGCCCGACTCAATGATGCGATAGCCGCATCGGCAGGCCTAAGTCAATTTATGCTTTCGGACGGAGCGCTGCGACGCTGAGCGCATCAAACCGGACGGCAGAAACTGGAAACCCCGGCCGCGCCAAGCGACCGGGGCTTCTTGAATTGAGAGAACCGAGTTCGATCAATATTCGCAGACGTTGACGGTGCGCAGGCGATAGCCGAACGGCGTGCGCACGCGGCGGGTCACATAGCATCCGTCGTCGCCATAGCCGCCACCGATGAAGCCGATGCCAAAGCCATGACCGAAATGGTGGTGATGCCAGCCGCCGCCCCATCCCCCGCCGCCCGCGGAAGCTGCGGTGGGAGCCAGCGCCATGGCGCCAAGAGAAGCTGCGGCAACAAGTCCAAGAGTGAGTTTACGTAACATGGTCGTTCTCCTTCAATGTGCGCTTTGGCGCGGGTTGACGGTTTCAGTCTTACCCATCGCAGATCAGTCGCACCCTTGCGCAGCGGGGTTCGAGAAAATTGCATTTGGTTCGCGGACAATTTTCTGAACGAATGTTCAGGTGTGCGCTAAATCACATTTTGACCGCGACAGCGCACTGCCGTCGTCATCCGCGAAAGCGGATGACCCAGTATTCCGTGTGCCCAGGATTTTCGTGCACGGTGGTGATTACTGGATTACCCGCCTTCGCGGGTATGACAGCGTTGCATATTGCGATGCGCGACAGAGCGCTACTCCGCAGCAACAACATCCACTTCGTTAACCAGCGCGGACAACACCTTCGCAGTGGTGACAGTGCGGACGATCATCGGCTCGGCGCGTCCGCGAATCTCGACTTGCTGCCGCGGCAAAGCGTCGGCCGGCAAGCCGGCAGTTACGTGAACCTCTTCCGAGACGATCGCTTCGCAGGCGAGGCTCTTTGTCATGTCCTGCAGCCTTGCTGCGACATTGACCGCATCGCCGAGCGCGGTGAACACCATGTGGTCGCGGTAGCCGATGTCGCCGATAATCACTTCGCCGCCATGGATGCCGATGCCGAAGCGGATCGGCTCACGCAGATCGTGGCTTAAGAATTGATTCAGCTCATCGACATTGGCGGCGATCATCGCCACCGCCCTGAGCGCCTGGCGGCAGGCGGTTTGCGGGCCGGTACCAAGGCCGAACAGCGCCAATTGTCCGTCGCCGACGAACTGGTTCGGCTGGCCGCCGCATTCGATCACGGCCTGCGACACCGCGCCGAGGAAGCGATTGACGATGAAGACGGTATCGAACGGCAACTGGTTTTCGGCGAGCTTGGTCGAACCGCGCATGTCCACGAACATGCTGACCAGATAGCGTTCCTGGCCGATGCGGTGCGGTTGCGAAGCCCGGGCATTCGCCGACATCGCCTGCGGGATAAACAACTGGAAGAAAGAGAGATCGGTCTCGGGCCTGAGCTGGCAGGCGAGGCGGATCGACGGATCGGTGGCGCCGACCCGGTTGAGCACGAACGCCTCGCGCTGCGACGGCTCCGGCAGCGAGCTGCAATCCCCGATCACGCGAATGCGGCAGGTGGAGCAGCGGGCGCGGCCGCCGCACACGCTCGCATGCGGGACATTGAAGCGCAGGCTCGCCTCAAGCACGCTGAGTCCCTTCGGCACCCGAACCGTCCTGCCATTGCCGTACGACAGTGTGATCATGCCGACCCGGCGCTCGGCCATCGCGCGCACGCCTCTTGCCAGCAAGACAAGTCCGATCAAGCCGAGATAGCCGATCAGGAAATAATCCTCGATGTCGTTCAATACGACTTGTTCGGCCGGCGTGCCGACCTTGGGCGGCGAAATATTCTCCGCCCTCCATTCGGCGCTGTCGCTGTCAACGACGCTTCGTCCGCCCTGATAGAGACCCAGCATGGCCAGTGTCGGAACCAGCACCGCTGCTGCGAGCAGAAATGGCGCCGCGCTCTTGTAGAACGCTTTCATCCGGAGCCAGAAATGAAGCCCGATGCAGCCGTGAATCCAGGCGATGGTCAGGACCGCGAACATCAGCCACATTTTGTACGGCCATACGATCCAGTACGCAAAAAACACCTGCGGATAGTGCTTTTCATGTCCGAAAAGCGTCTGGCCGAACCGCACGCCGACAATGTGGGTGATGATAAGCGCCGGGATGCTCAAGCCGAGCACGAGCTGCAGCGGCTCGATCGCTTTCCAGCGAAATTGCCGGCGCTCGTAAAGTGCCCAGATCCCGAGGCCGGTGTGGACCAGCGCCGCGGTATAAAATGCGATCGCGACCGGGAGAAATTGCCAGAACACGATGTGGTAATAGAGGCCGGCGGCAAGCGCATCCATCGAGACGTTGCCGAGCGCGTGGTTGAGGAAATGGCTGACCAGATAGGCAAACAACACCAGCCCGCAGGCGAGACGGATCTGCCGGACGCCGATGCCGCGGACGAATTTTGCGATCCGTTCCTGAAGTGGGGCCATGCGATCCAATCTAACGATCATGTACTATAGATCGAAGATAGTAGAGTTTAATTCCCTCAGCGACCACCTTTCCGCCAGTCGTCCCGGCGTTCACCGGGACGACTCCTGCTATGGTGCATGATGGTTCTTCCTCCGCGACACGTTGACACCTCCTGATGGGTCGGGGAGAAAGCATGGTGACGATTGCCCCGCCCGATAGCAGCAGCATCAAACCGGACAGTTCTGCCTTTCGGCAACTGCTTGGCGTTGCCGCGTTGATCGCTGCGATGACGGCGCTGCGGGTGATTTACGCTGGCGCGATCGATCTGCGCACCGACGAGGCCTATTACTGGACCTGGTCGAAGGAGAACGTGCTTTCCTTCCTCGATCATCCGCCGATGATTGCGTGGTTCATCCGTTTCGGCACCGCGATCTTCGGCGACACCAATTTCGGCGTACGGTTTGCCGGCATCCTTGCGATGCTGGTAACCCAACTGCTGCTCGCCGATATCGTGCGGCGAGTGACCCATGACGTCCGCGCGGTCGTGCTTGCGGTGCTGATGCCGGAGGCCGCACTTTATTACGGGCTGCTGATGGCCAAGGTCTCGCCCGACGTGGCGCTGATCCCGTTTGCCACAGCGATGATGTGGGCGTTGATTCGGCTCAACCAGAGCGGCGATGCGCGCTGGTGGCTGGCCGCTGGCGTGTTCGCCGGGCTGGCGCTGTTGTCGAAATTCACCGTGGTCATGATGATTCCGGCGGTAGCGGCATTCATGCTGGTGCCGGCCTGGCGCCGGCGCTGGCTGCTCAGCCCTTATCCGTGGGCGGCGGCGCTGATCGCGGTGGTCTTGTTCCTGCCGGTCCTGATCTGGAATGCCGGGTATGACTGGGCCTCGTTCAGATTCCAGTCCGTGCGAGCAACCGCGGCCCATGAATTGTCGTTGCGTACCGTCGGCGATTTCATCGGCCTGCAGTTCGGGCTGGTCGGGTTCATCCTGCTGCCGGTGGTTTTGTCAGGGCTCGCGTTGACGGCGCGGCGGGGATATCGCCGAGGCGACGCCGTGGCCATCCTGCTTTCGACTGCCGTGATCGTTCCCTTCTGTTATTTTTTCTGGAAATCGCTGAGCTTACGAGTCGGCGATACCTGGCCCATGTTCATGTGGCCGGTTGGGTTTGCCGCCACCGCCATCAACATCGCGATGCTGCCGCGGGAAGGTTTTCCGGCATGGATGATCAAATCGACCATCTCATGGGCGAAGGCTGCGATCGCCTCCGGCATCGTCTTCGTCGTTCTGGTCTTTCTCTATTATGTCGTGACCCCCTGGAATTTCATCGGCAGGGCCGATCCGATCGGCGGCGAGGCGGGCTACGAGCAGGTCGTGGCCCGGGCGCAGGCTGAGTTGCAGAAGATCGGCGCGACCTGGATCGCAACCACGGACTACCGGACCTATTCGATGCTGCGCTGGTATTTCAATGGCCGCGTACCGGTGATCCAGATCAATGAGCGCGGCCGGTTTCTCGGCTTTCGCGACCCCGGCATGAGTTTGATCAGGGGTCACACCGGGCTCTATGTCGGGCGCGAGCCCGACAATACCAGCCCGCTATGGGCGTCCACGACGGCGGTCAGGGAGCCGCTGGAACGCGTGGAGCGAAGCTGGCGCGGGATCGTGATGGATACCTACGCGCTGGAAAAACTGACCGGCTGGACGCCGGAGCTTTCACCGCCGCCGGACTCGCCGCTCTTTCGCTGGCGCGTGCTGGCGGGCGATCTTTCGCCGCTGCTGCCTTGTTTCGGCTGTGACAAAGTGACCGGTTAGCCTTCCGCCTTATTTATGACCTGTTCCATTCAGACCACGTTCAGTGGCAAGCTCTCTAGTAGATTCGATCAGGTTCCTCTCGTGGATTTCTCATGAAGCATCAACGCAATTTGGTACTGGCTTTGCTCTCGGTGCTTCTCTTCGGAGGCTTGGCCCTGGCCAGCGCAAAGGCGGCGGAGACGCGTGTCGCACTGGTCATTGGCAACGCGAACTATCCGTCCGGAGCCCTTCCGACACCTGCCAATGATGCCGGTCTGATCGCGCAAACTCTTCAGGCCGCCGGTTTTGATGTTACCGGAGTTCGCGACCTCGATCAGGATTCGCTGCGGAAGACGTTCCGGGATTTCATTGCCAAGATATCTGCGGCCGGGCCTGATACGGTGGCATTCATCTACCTCAGCGGCTACGGATTGCAGCTGGAAGGCGAAAACTATTTTGTGCCGACCGACGCCAACATCGCACGCGATGTGAATGTCTCGTCCGAGGCTTTGCGCCTTTCCGACTATACCAGACCGCTTGCAGCTCTCGGCATCAAAGCCAGCATTGTCGTTCTTGACGGGGCTCGCGCCAGCCCGTTTGCCAAGTCCGGCCCCCCGCTAGCGGGTGGCTTGGCGCTCGTCGAGCCGGACCAGGGAACCTTGATCGCCTTCAACGCTGCGCCAGGAACGGTCGCGCAGAACGAGGCCGGTCCGTATTCGTCTTACGCCCAGGCACTTGCGGAGATGATGCGCGAGGGTGGCCTTCCGGTGACGGACCTGTTCAACCGGGTTCGTCTTCGGGTCAACGACATTACCAAGGGCGCACAGGTGCCCTGGAACGTCTCAAAGCTGCAGGCGCCGTTTTACTTCTTTGAGCGGGCGCCGGATGCGCCGCCGCCCCAGGTCTCGCCCGAACAGACTTCATCGATCCGATCGAAGCCGATCCGTGATTTTGACGCCCGCGAGGCCTATCTCGCAGCTCTCGATCGCGACAATCTGCAGGATTATGAAAACTTCCTCGTCGCCTATCCTAACGATCCGATGGCACGGCGCGTGCGAGCGATCGTTGCAGCCCGCCGCGAAGCCGTAACGTGGCGGCGGAGTCGAAGCGTCGATACGCCCCCCGCTTACTGGTCGTATTTGCGTCGTTACCCCCGCGGCTTCCACGCCAACGATGCGCGGCGTCGGCTGGCATATTTGACGGCCGCTCTCGAGCCGCCGCCGAGATTCGAAATCATCAGCTACGACGTACCGCCGCCGCCGCCGGAAGAGGTGATTTACGTCGAGCGGCCGGTACTGATCTTCGACGATCCGGATTTCGGATTTGAACCTCCGCCGCCGCCTCCGGTATTTTTCCTGCCGCCGCGGCCGGTCTACTTCATCGATCTGGCTCCGCCACCGCCGGCGGTTTATGCGTACGTTCTTCCTGTTCCGGTTTATGCTCCGGTGCCGGTCTATATCAACACGCCGGAATACGTTGCGCCGCCGCCAAACAATGTCATCTACAACAACATCCACAACACGGTTGTCGTCAACAACACGACCAATACCGTTGTAATCACCAATCCAAGTGGGCAGACCCAAACTTTCTCCCCTCCACCTCAAGCCCCTGCATCTCAGACCCAGCCTGCCGCCGCATCCAAATCATCGCCCTCCAACGCCGGTATTGTCGGTGCCGGCATTGCCGGAGTCGGCGCTGCTGCTTTGCTCGCGCCTTCGCTTCCGCCGTCGGTCGCCCCGAAAGCGATTCCGGTTCAGAATACAAGTCCTCCAAGCGCGCCGGCTCCCGGTCAGACGCAGCCCAATGGAACGCCACCGGCAAATGGCAAGCCGCCGGTCGTCGGTCAGCCATCGCCTACTCCCTCGCCCACACCATCGGCTACTCCTGGCCAGGCGCAGAAGCAGATTGTGCCGGAAACTAAAGCCGGGCAGCCGCTGCCTTCTGCTTCGCCGACACCAACGGCTGCCCCTGGCCAGGCGCAGAAGCAGATTGTGCCGGAGACTAAAGCCGGGCAGCCGCTGCCTTCTCCTTCGCCGACACCAACCGCCACACCTGGACAGGCGCAGAAGCAGATCGTCCCCGAAACCAAAGCCGGGCAGCCGCTGCCCGGATCAGGCGGACAACCGCTGCCTTCTCCTTCGCCGACGCCAACCGCTACCCCTGGACAGGCGCAGAAACAGATCGTCCCGGAAACCAAAGCCGGGCAGCCGCTGCCCGGATCGGGCGGCCAACCGCTGCCTTCTCCTTCGCCGACACCATCGCCTACGCCTGGCCAGGCGCAGAAGCAGATCGTCCCCGAAACCAAAGCCGGGCAGCCGCTGCCTGGATCAGGCGGACGACCGCTGCCTTCTCCTTCGCCGACACCATCGCCTACGCCTGGACAGGCGCAGAAGCAGATCATCCCCGAAACCAAAGCCGGACAGCCGCTGCCTGGAGCTGGCGGGCAGCCGCTGCCGTCGGTAAATGGCAGGCCGCCGGTGGCGGGTCAGCCGCTGCCCGCGGCGCCACAGCCCACACCGTCGCCTGCTCCGGGGCCCGCACCAAAAACGACATTGCCCGAAACCAAGGGCGCACAACCGCTGCCTTCGCAGACTCAACCGAAGGCGCCGGCTGTCGTAGCCCCGACTGCGCCGCCGTCACCTCCTCCTGCCGCTGCGCGTCCTGTGCCGCCGCCGCCGCCACCGCCGCC
>Ga0209117_1000644_pt1 | contig 13456 bp, 14 predicted proteins | sample BlaSpr_A8_OM2_M2_FD_187978 | JGI IMG/M metagenome (GOLD analysis project Ga0209117, IMG submission 187978) | Forest soil microbial communities from Thunder Bay, Ontario, Canada - Black Spruce, Ontario site 2_A8_OM2_M2 (SPAdes) (version 2) | ecosystem: Environmental > Terrestrial > Soil > Boreal...
TTGAAAATCACTTTCAGGGCGAGCTTGCAAAGAAGTAGCGACCCTCCATCTCGGCTCTTATCCGCGCTGCGCAACCGATTCAAACCTGCACCACGACCGGCCATTTCGCGAATCTTGCTTGGAGTCGTATCCCGCTGCGAGTCAATACTTCCCTACTGAGCGTCGTCCTACACGGCTAACGATTCCAACGCGAACGATTGCTATTCCTAAGGAGCAGGTTAACGCGTACTCATTTGCGCTTCGCGAATCTTCTCGCCCAGTCCGTGGGATGTAGCATTGCCGGTAATCCGGGAAAACAATCAGGTTCACCTCCCCACAGGCGTGGCAGCGCCATAGCTGGGGCTGGGAGCAGGGCCGGGCATGGCTGCGGTCCTCATGGATTAACTCCCTCGCCATTCTGACGGACCTATTAGAATTCTCTGAGGTTAACATTCGACCACATTTGAACGGTTACCTCAATCTGGCACGTCCAGTCACAATCTGGACTAAGTCAGCGTTTGTGTTCCTATTAGTACAGACAACGCAGATCCACTCTGTTTCAATTCGCTGCACGATATGGCGAGACGCAATCTTACGGGCGAATACATGGCACAGCGAAACGACTGAATACCTTCCTTGCTGCTCGTAGAAGAGAACCATCCGAGGTTGCGGAACATGGTGAGCGGCTTTCCGAGCCAAGTCAGGAGCACTCGATATGAGCGTACTAAGATTTCCGGTATGGCAGAAACCTTACCAGGAGGCGTTGGTCGAACTTGATTCGAAGGCCCTTCCGAAGCGCATCGCTGAGGCAGAAACAGCGATTTTTCTGCGTACACGAGCACTCTCAGTCAACCCAGATGGTCAACAAGAGCGGCAGGCGCTCGATGATGCTTTGTTCAGTTTGCGCTGCCTCAGGAGGGAAAAACCCAATTTCCCTAGCTGGTAGGTCGGACGCCTCTACATGGATTGATTCGAATTGGAGTCCGACTGCTGCGAAACAGTCCTTCACAATCATTCAGGACATTCGCTTCCAACGACGATAGTGGCAAATCAAACGATCTCAGATTAGGTCGAGCTTTCAAACGCTTGATGCAAGCGGCTCCCGCCGCCAGCCACAGCCGCGAATCGCTTTTAGTAACACCGTCAGCCGTGGCTCGATGGCATCGCAGTGGTTTTGAAAGAGCCCCCCCCGGGAGAAGAACTAAGTTCAGGAGAACAAAAAAAATGTTTAGACATCGCCTTACGTCGTTGCCACCCCTGGCATTCGCACTCATGCTGATTGTGGGAGTGTCGCCGGCTGCTCCAGCACAAGAGCGTCCGAGCTCGGCAGCACTCATTGCGGCCCAGCGCGACGCCATGGTCCGACTGGCCTACATGGACGGAGTGTGGAGAGGCCCTGCGTGGACGATTCTGCCATCCGGCGAGAAGCACACCATCACGCAGACGGAGCGGATCGGCCCGTTCCTCGATGGGTCGGTGAAGGTCATCGAGGGCCGGGGATACGACTCGGATGGCAAGGTCACCTTCAACGCTTTCGGCACCATTTCCTTCAACCCGGCAACAAAGGTGTACACGCTGCACTCACATGCGATGGGCTACGTCGGCGATTTCGTGCTGACCCTCACACCCGATGGCTACACATGGGACATCCCCGCGGGGCCGATGACAATCCACTACACCGCCGTCATTAAGGACGGTACGTGGCGCGAGGTTGGCGACCGCATCGTGCCCGGCAAGGACCCTGTCCGTTTCTTCGAGATGAACCTCAAGCGAGTGGGCGACACCGACTGGCCCGCCGCCGGCGCGATCAGCCCCAAGTGAAAACTGCGGCCTGCATGCGTCGACAGTTTTCACCAACAAAGGCCGCTCTGTCGTTTGCATCTATCATTCCACCCTTGGAGAAACGAAATGAACCAAGCAGAGCTCATCCGCAAATACTTCTCCGCCTACGAAAACAAAGACCGTAAGGCTATCGAATCTCTATTGACCAAGGACTTCGTATTTACCAGCCCGTACGACTATCGCATTGACCGCGAGACTTATTTCCAACGCTGCTGGCCGTACAGCGAGAAATCCCCAACCTATGGCATTGCGAAGCTGTTTGAGAAAGGCAACGAAGCCATCATCCTCTATGAGTGCAAAACCAAAGACGGCGGCAGTTCTCGGAACACGGAATTCTTCACCATCGAGGGAAACAAGATAAAAGAAGTCGAGGTCTACTTTGGTTCGGCCCCGAAAGATGCGTCGAAGAGATAGATCCCTCACCCTCTACGCCGCGAACAGAGAAATAGGGCCGTTTTTCATTGGTCCCTTTAGCGTTTTGGTAGACGAACTTCAAATCACTGGACAACCGAATCACACAGGAAGACGGCAGCCCATTCTCTTTGGTGGTTCCGTCTCAATAAGTAAATACGCAGCATTCCAAATCGTTTCCCATTTGCCGTGCTGCGGTCGATTGGACTATACGAATACTTCTGCTTCTTTTACGAAACGCAAAAGCAGCAGTTTTCTGCTGCTGTTCCTTTCGCGCAGGCGGGCTTGGAATGCCTCGAGAGCCTATAGATCACTAAAGAGCATAACGATAGTAAGACCAATTGCTGGGGAGCACACGGTGGAGAAGCGCGGAACGGTTTCTAGCCAAGGTGCGGGAACCGTTTTTAGCAAACGTGGAAGATAAAGGACAATTGAAATCTAAAATTCTGTTCTAATGTATTCGTGCGTTTGCTCGGAAATAGCTCACAGACAGCAAAAAACTTTCTAGCGGCATGGCGCGTTGCATCGCGGATTGTCGCGATGGGACTTCTCGGTGCAAGCCTGATACTCGCGCAGAGTTCGGGTGTCGGGACAACGGCGCAGAATTCTCCACAGACTTTGAAAGTAACGACTCGCCTGGTACAGGTTAACGTGGTGGTGCAGGACAAGAAGGGGCAACCTGTTGATGGTTTGACGAAGGACGATTTCACGCTATTCGATCAGAGTAAGCCACAAACGATCGCAAGCTTTTCGCAGGAGCGCGGCCGTGTCCTTCCCGCCCCCGACCACGAGGCTCTGCCTCCGAACGTCTTCACCAACCGGTTCGACCAGACCGGGCAGGCGCCCGGAAGCGTCACGATCATTTTGTTTGACGCACTAAACACACCGCTCACCGACCAGGTGTACGCGCGACAGCAACTCGTAAAATTTCTGCGCCAAGTGCAGCCGCAGGATCACGTCGCCATTTATTTCCTCACGACGCAACTGAAAGTTCTGCTGGAATTCACGCAGGATGCCACTACATTGCTGCACGCTCTCGACAAGCTCCAGGGTTATCCCTCCCCATCGCTCGAAAGCCCTGCCCAGAGCGAAGCCGCCGCGGGGGATCAGGTTTTCCCGCAAATTGAAGAGTTTCTAAAAGCTGCCGCGGGGCGCTTCGACGATTTCTACGCCATCAACCGTGCTGAGACTACGTCGGTGGCGCTCGAAGTCATTGCCCACCATGTGGCCCACGTCCCCGGGCGAAAGAGCCTGGTCTGGGTCTCTGGAAGCTTTCCCATCGCGATTGGCATGGATGGCGATACGCTCGCACCTCCGGATCGCGAGGTGCGGACGTTCCTGCGTGAGATTGAGCGAGCTGCACGCGCACTCAACGATGCCAACATCGCCGTCTATCCAGTGGACGCGCGCGGCTTGATGGCTCCTGGGCAATTCAGCGCGGCCAATCGCGACACATTGGGCGGCTTTGGCCCTGGCCGGCCACAACGACTCGGCCCCGATCAAAATAACTTCGCGACAATGAATACCCTCGCTGAGCGCACTGGCGGGCACGCGTTCTACAACACAAACGACATTCAAGGCTCGGTCCGGAAGGCTGTTTCCGACGGGCAGTCGAACTACGAGCTGGCCTACTATCCAAATCATGGGAAGTGGGACGGAAAATTTCACGAAATTAAGCTCAAAGTTGACCGTCCCGGCCTGCAGATCCACTATCGCAAAGGTTACTTTGCATCCGCCGATTTTTCGAACACTCAAGAGGACCGCAAAGCCTCTCTAGCTACAGCGGTCGTCAGCCCGATTGATGCCAGCAGCTTGAGCATTCGGACCCAAGTGAATCGATTGCCCGCGCCAAATACTGGCACCCTCGAGTTCACTGTTGGATTGGACCTTCACGAAATTATGCTCGAAGAAAGTGCCGGGCGTCATAAAGGAAGCATTGAAATGATTTTTGTTCAGAAGGGCGCCAACCCAACTGTGCTGTCCATGGACAGCAAGACGATCGAATTCAATTTCGAGCAGAAAAGATACGACGAGCTTGTGGCGTCCGGGATCAGCATTGTGAAGCACGTACCGATAGCGGCGGGGACTACATCGGTCAGAGTAATCGTGCGCGACTCCCAATCCGCCGCGACGGGTTCAGTCACTATCCCAATCAAATCATTTTTTGAAAACTAAAATTGCGCGCTGCGGTTTGGTCCTTGTCGATGTTCTCGTGCAAAGGCTCACCGCTCTCGCACTTCAGTTGCTCTGTCGGCAGGTTTGATTAGCTCCGTATTCACGCACCGACGTCACTGTTACTGGTTGTCCTGCCGCGGGGGTCTCGCATTGTCGTGGGATTGTTTCTTCTGCCGTTCGCTCTGACGGACATCACGCCGTGCGTTCTGCCGATTGTCGCGGCCATCATTCACGTCGCCATCATGCCCGTCGTTCTGGTGGCCATCATGACGCTGATTCACATCAGAATCCCGCCCGTCGTTCTGGTGGCCATCATGACGCTGATTCACATCAGAATCCCGCCCGCTATTTTCCTGGCCATCATGGCGAGTGTTCTGCTCTCTGCGGTGACCCTGATTGCGGTTCCGGCGTTCATTCTGAGGATGACGTGCTCGGTCGTTTTGATTACCCTGTTCCTGGGCAAACCCTGGTATGGCCAAAAAAATTGCCAACGCCGAAAGAGTAAGTAGTTTTTTGATCATTTTGTCTCCAAACCTACACCAATTCCACGCGGTCACGTGCTCACCGTCGGTGGATGAATGCCTCTCGGATCATCCCGATGGAAAGGCTTCCAAACGTGGTTTATGCACCGGCTACACTTCGTCTATCTAATGAGATGTTCTATGCAAGCGCGGCGACTGCCCCAATTGTCCCCAATTTCCTAAAAGAACGAAATAGGACTTTAGTTCTTGGGCCTACCATTCTCGCGTCTAGCTACCGGTTCCAACGACGCTGTCTCGTTCGAGTGCGTCCGCGTCCCGCGCCTACGGCAAAAGCACCGCGGCATCCGTGGTCCACCCAAACACCTTGGTTGTCGTAACTCCAGCTATAGCCTTCGGTGCAAGGTGACCCACTCTGCTGACTCTGTAGTTGTACGCCGCCGCGAGTGTCAGCTGCGCAGTAATGCCTTTTTTCGTCGTTCGAATTGCAGGTTATCACCTGTGTTGATCCATATCCGCGGTTTCCGTATCCCCCGTATCCGCTACCAACCGCAAAATCACCGCGGCATCCGTGGTCTACCCAGACGCCCTGGTCATCGTATCCCCAGCTGTAGCCCTCCGTGCAAGGTGAGCCACTGCGTTGGTTCTGCAACCGGACCGAACCACGAGTGTCGGCTGCGCAGTAGTGTCTTTTCTCATCATCGGAATTGCACGAAATGGTTTGGGTCGGCCCGTATCTACGGTTACCATTCTCGCGATCACGGCCATCGCGCTCATCACGGTTACCATATTCGCCGTCACCGTCGTCAGCATTTCTGTACCCGCCTCGTCTTCCACCAACTGCAAAAATCGCGCGGCATCCATGATCCACCCAAATCCCCTGGTTGTCGTAGCCCCAGCTATAGCCTTCGGTGCAAGGCGAGCCACTCTGTTGGCTTTGCAGTTGGACGCCACCACGGATATCGGCAGGACAGTAGTGCCTCTTCTCGTCGTCTGAATTGCAGGAGATGCTTTGGGTTTGCCCGTATCGCCGGCTACCATAATCACCGTCGCGCCCTCCTAGCGCGAAGTCTGCGCGGCATCCATGATCAACCCAAAGACCTTGGTCGTCGTAGCCCCAGCTATACCCTTCGGTACACGGTGAGCCACTGCGCTGGTTCTGCAAACGGACTCCCCCACGAGTGTCAGCTGCGCAGTAGTGCCTCTTCTCATCATCGGAGCTACACGAAACCGTGGATTGGCCAAACGACTTAGCCGGGATGAATAGGCAAAGTGCCAACAAGCAGGCGCTCACAAACCATCGATACTTCATTAGTTCCTCCTTGCAAGTCTCCAGGCTGTGCAAGCCAAGACAATCGTAATATAAGTCCGCATCCCCGCTGGCGGTAGCAATGATGGGCTGAACCCAGATATTGGGGATGGAAGCGTTTCCCGTCCTCAATACATATTTAGATGAGGCGGTCGTTAAAAAGGAGGTGTGGGTTATGGGCAAGCCGACGGCGATGATTTTGTAGTTTCAGGAAAAACTTAGTGTAGGCGGGCTGCTGCGCTGTACTTGGTCAAGTCCACTGTTTTCCACGCGCCCGCAATAATTGCTTTGCGGATAACCTCAGCTTTGTCTCCTTTGCGCGTCTGCACATAAGAATAAACCGCTTCTGATTTGCACACCGCGCACATCGCGCCATGATTATCTACGAAGCAGTCTAAAAGGCTCTGGTGACCCACATGTTGGTCGCAATGGCAATAACAAGGCTGCTGGTAGAGAACCCTCTTCACTTTGCCCGCCATCGCATAAACATTTTGATTTAACGCGTCGGAGAACGACTTAGGATCCATTGTTGCCGGCAGGGGTTGGTGCGGAGCTGTTGGATGGAACGCGGGGACATTTCCAGATTCAACCTGCACCGCAACAACGCCGCCGCGAAATGCGCCCGGCTGGCCCTGCGCGAGCCTGATCCCCATGAACGAGAGCGAAATCAGCGCTACTAGAACTATCGATTTGCGAGTTATGTTCGGACTCCTTCACACGTAATTATGCCCGGCATATGGTTTTGGAACCTGAGTTTGGTTATTTCTTCGGACACTAATCTATCACAGGACCGTCTAGCGCGAGCAGTGTGATTCGGGTAGTGGGCGATTTCGAACTGGAGGGGGCTAAGAAAGCAAAAGCGGCGTAGCGTCGCCGTACTAGAACGAGTGCCGCAACTGACGCCTTCGCAGTAGTATCCCGACGACCATCGCCGTGGTCGCCGCCGCCACGAGAAACGGAATCGGAGTGTCTCCCAGTCCATGACCGCTCATCGAAACCGCGGCTGCGCTGACGCAACCAACGGAAACAGGCAACAACAGCGCCCACCGGCGTCGGATGCCAGCTCCAACGCCAACAGAGATCGCGAGAATGAGTGCAAGGGTCATAACCGGAACTTGGCTGGGCCGGAACACCCGTCAACGCCGCTCAAAGTAGCCCACTACACGTGATTCGTACACTTTATTCAATGTAAGCGATATCCTCTCGGCTCAGCGGAATCCGCCTCCCCCAAGCCGTAGCACGAGACCGCTCGATATCCAGTACGTGTTCTGATGACCGTTGAAGAACGATGTTCGATACAAGTCAACCTCGAACAATCGTATGGAAAGATGCGGTCGAAGATTGAAGTCCACGCCGCCGCCTACTTTCGTTGAAAACCCATTATCAGAATAATCGCGTAGACCACCCTGAGGGAAGGTAGTACTTACATGCGAGCCGCCAAAAAGGGCCTCCGCAAACGGGGTGAAGCTCCTACTTAGATGGTGATAGAACACCCGAGGACCGTAATGATTCCCGTACAAGACATTTTTCGTCAGGTTGGATGAACCGCGGTTGTAGCTGGCATCGGCGGCAATTTGCAGCCATGATTTTGCGTTCCACGCAAAGGAACCGACAAAACCGTTGCCGACAGTTGTTTCGCCGGATTTAATCGGTGTACGCGCGTACCCGCCGAACAGTTCGATGACCGGACCTCTCGCTGAACCGGGTGCTTTGGGTCTCTGAGCCAGCGCCGGGAGGGAAACAAACAGCAGTAAAGTGCCAGAGGCTATGCATTTGATCATCTCTCACCTTCCCCTCACAAGAAATACTCCACCAGCGGCTGGGCCCTCTGCGCCCGAATAGGCATAGAGGAAGGGTACCTGAGCCTCTTTAGAATCGCAAATTTAGGGGCTTTCCTGCAATCGAAAACGATTCCCCGGGAGGCCGCATGGTTAAGGGCAGAAGGACACTCCCTAGGCGGCGAACTTTGCGCTTGGGGGCAGACCCAGCGATGGTATTTTGCGGCCCAGGGGGCAAGCGGCGTCATGACAGTCTTGGCTTTATAGCTAATTCGCCTCGATTTCGCCTTGCATCCCCTCTCCGGGCCGATTAATCTTGCTGCTCAAGGGATGCTTTGTCAGCTTTCCGTGGGAGGATTGGACGATGGCCACCTCGGTTTGGAAGGGTTATCTCACATTCGGGCTCATCTCGATTCCTATTCGCCTTTTTTCCGCGGGGCGCAGCGAGCGCATCGGCTTAAATCAGCTGCACAGCGTTTGCAATTCGCGGATTCGCATGCCGCTATACTGTCCGACGTGCGATCGCAAGGTGGAGCGCTCGGAGATCGTCAAGGGCTACGAATACGACAAAGACCAATACGTGCTCTTCAAGGAAGAAGAGCTTGATAAGATCGAGCCGGAATCCGCTCGCAGCATGGAAATTCTTGAGTTTGTTAAGATTGATGAGATCGATCCGCTATACTATGACTCTTCCTATTACATGACACCGGAAGAAGCCGGGGAGAAGGCATACCAACTCCTGCTGAAAGCCATGGAACAATCCGGCTATGCGGCAATTGCCAAACTGTCCATGCATCAGCGTGAACACATCGTGGTGATTCGCCCACGCGCCAAAGGGCTGACCCTGCACACCATGTTTTATACGAATGAAATTCGCCAGGTCGCCGAGTATGGTCGCACCGAAACTGTTCAGCCGAAGGAGCAGGAGCAAAAGCTGGCAATGCAATTAATCGAGAGCCTTGCGGCGCCATTCCAGCCGGAGAAGTATCGAGACGAGTATCGTGAGAGAATGCTGGCATTGATCGCCGCAAAACAGCAAGGCCAGGAAATTGCCGAGGCTCCTCATCCACAACTCGCCCCGGTAATCGATTTGATGGCCGCGCTCAAGAAAAGCCTGGCGGAAAAGCCTGCTGCGCCAACCAAGAAGCCACCGCTTCGCGTTGTACCGGCAGCAACGCAAACACAAAAGAGGAGCAAGCGATCGGCAGGCTGAGTGTAGATGAGCACAACCGACCGATTCACGCGTGGTGAAGTTCAGCGCATTGTTGACGTCACCGCTAAGCAACTGGATTATTGGGAAAAGCTGCGTCTGGTTGCACCACAGAAAAACGGCCTCGAGAAATTCTACGATTTCCGCGATCTCATCAGTTTGCGCACCACCAAGCAGCTGATTGCCAAGGGTGTAACCCCCACACGCCTGCGACGTTCCCTCGCCGCTCTTCAGCAAGAGCTCGCCGAAGTCAAAGAGCCCTTGACGGAACTGCGCATTCTTTCCGATGGCCGCGATGTGGTCATCGACCGCGGCGGGTCCAGGCTCGAGCCGATTTCCGGCCAATTCATGCTGAATTTCGATACCCGCGAGTTAAGCAACAAAGTTCGCGTCATGCCGGAGCGCAATGCTGAATCCTGTTTCTTGATGGCTCTGCAGCATGAATCTGAGCCTGCGTCCAGGCCCAAGGCAATCGAAGCTTACGAGCGAGTACTAGCGATCAACCCGCGCCATCTCGATGCGCTGATTAATTTGGGCATGCTGCACTACGAGCAAGCTAATCTAGAGAAAGCCATGACCTGCTTCGAGGCCGCAGTCGAACGAGACGCCGAAAGCGCCGTCGCCCAATTTAACCTTGGCAGCGTTCTCGACGAACTAGGACAAACCGAGCCAGCCCGGCAACATTTGCGGCTCGCGGTTCGATTGGATGAGGGCTGTGCCGACGCACACTACAACCTCGCGTTTGTCTGTGAAAAGCTCGGCGCCCATGACGAGGCTCGCCAGCATTGGCAACGATACATCGATCTTGATCCAACCGGCCCTTGGTCAAAGTATGCCCGCCAGCGATTAGGGTCCCTTAAGCCGTAATGTATCAATAGAGGGTTAATGCATACAGGTAATCCTGTATAGACTTGATTGCAGCAACGCCTGTATAACGACGCAGCGTTCCGTTTCAGTCAGATTTCTAAATTGCTGGGGCCGGCACCCCGGCAGACTATTTGCTCGAGCTGAAGTTCGCCCAGCTAAGGTACAAGTTCGGGGAATAAATGAACGGCGCCAAATCCTCCAAGCAATATCAAATCCTCTGTATTGACGATGAACCATCGAATCTGATGCTCCGTAAATTGGTTCTGCAGTCAGCAGGTTTTTCGGTTCTAGCCGCTTGCAGTGGCAAAGAGGGAATCGATCTTTTCAGCTCGAATCCTGTTGATGCTCTGGTGATTGATTTTTCAATGCCGGACATGGATGGAGGAATGGTTGCGGTCCGCATCAAAGAGTTGAAGCCCCGCATCCCGGTCATCATGCTGTCTGCTTATCCGGGCGCTCAGGAGGGGTTGGATGATGCCGTTGATCTGTTTATCGAAAAAGGTGGCGACCCCAAGAAACTTATCCGCAGAATCGAAGCGCTCGTCAAGATACGCGACCATTCGCACCCCGAGCTAAATTCAGATTATGTTGTGTTCGTAGAGCCTTCTCGGCAAATCGTGGACTGTTCTAATGTCGCTGGCCGGCTGGTTGGCTACACGCGAATGGAACTGTTGAACAAAACCCTCGATCAGATTAGCTACGAGCCGGAAGACGTTCCTGGGCTATTCGAGCAATACCAGCAACGCAAGGCCCTTGAGGGAGAGCATATCCTTAAGCACAAGAGCGGGCGCCCCATAGCCGTACGGTTTCGCTCCTGGGTTTTCCCCGATGGCTGTATGGCCGCGATCTGCGATCCGGTTACCGACTGGAAGGAACTCTATCGCTGCGCGATGCTCGAGCTCGACCCGGCCAAACTCAAGAACCGAGTCGAGGTTGCTTTACTGGCGATCCATCGCCGCATGCGCCAATTGGAGCAAACTCCTGCGAAAATGACCAGCGAGGCTGTTGCCCTTAACGATGCCCTGAATGGACTTCGCGTGTTGCAAAAAGGGGCGTAGATCCGCCCAATCTCAGATAGAACGCCGCAAAAATCAATTTGGTGTTAGTTCATGAACGGCGTCGCGTAGCGACCCTTCCATTCTTTCATCTTTCAGAAGCACGGTCCTCACGCCGGCGGCCCGCGCAATAAGCTCAATAAATCGATTCTTATGCGCGGTTAGCATGATCAGCGGAATCTCGGGCATGGTCTTGCTCAGCATGTCAGCGGCTTCCACGCCGTTCATCACCGGCATCGAAAAATCCAGCACAATCAAATCAGGACGAAGCTGACGCGCCTTGGCAATGGCGTCTTGTCCATTGACTGCTTCCCCGCAAATGTCAAAGTCGTGGTGAGACTCAAGAATGCGCCGAATGACTCGCCGGACCGAAGGATTATCGTCTACGATCAGGATGGACTTAGGCATCATCCGTCCCTGACGAACTGCAAATTCGCTTCCGACTCTTCACGTGCGAGACGAGGGCCCGATCCTTCACTTCGACCTCCTGCGCGTACACCGTTTCAAGCTAGCAAGTTACCGACGCCCAATACAATACCGTCGTTGCCGTAAGCCATACGACGATCCTTAAGCTAATTTCCCGGGCTCATTCCAGAATTCATCTACGGAAATGCCCTGAGCCTTTGAAGACTTACGCCAGAGTGCATGCCCTCGGCTCAGAGGCATCGTTTCAGCTGTACTTTCGGCCAGTCGCGCCCTGTCCGGGGCCCTGTTCGCCTGTAGGACATCCCGGAAACATGCCATTCCAAAGGTCTTACGCGAAAATCAGCGCGCCGCCGACGGCGCCGAAACCCCCACGGTAATACGCTCTCTTGTACAGGATGCTGGGAACATGTTTGACGGCCCTATTGACCGGCCGATTGCTCCTTCAGCTCGCGTATCGCACGAAGTCGGTGCTCCTGACCATCGCCCGGCCCCCAGCCAAGGGCGGTCTCGCATCCTAAAATTTCAAACATGATATGGGGGTGCGTTCTGAGAGTTTTCGCTGGGTTCCTGTTTGGCATATTAATTACAGTAAGTTTGATAACTGGCGGTTGTGTAGGCCTTGCTGGCACACAATCGCGGGTGGCGTCTGGTGGCGCCGTTTCGCCGTCCAGTCTTACCTTCGCCTCGCAAGCAATTAATACAAAGAGCGGTGCGCAGCGCGTGACCGTGACCAACGCCGGAAACGCCGCGATGGGTATTTCCGCGATTGCGGTAAGTGGAGACTTCTCTCAAGCAAGTAGTTGCCCGGCGGTTCTTCCCGTGGGAGCGAATTGCTCCATTCAAATTGTCTTCGCGCCCACTGCAGGTGGAACGCGCGCCGGCACCCTCAGTTTGTCGCACAACGGTTCCTCTATCCCGCACACTGTCGCTCTCAGTGGAACAGGCTCGAGTATGAGCAGCACCATTAGCTTGGCTCCCCAAACACTCGATTTCGGCCGCATTCCCGCCGGAAACGCGAGCGTCTCGCAATCGGTAGCGGTCACCAATTCCGGTAGTTTCAATCTTGCGTTGACCGCGTTCACCGCGAGCGCGAATTTCTCCGTCATCTCAGCTCCGGCGCTTCCAGCAACACTTCTCCCGGGCGAAAGCAAGCCCATCCAGGTCGCGTTTGTCCCTGCCAGTTCCGCCGCATCGGGCGCGGTGGCCGGTTCTCTTACGGTGTCCAACGATTCGGCAAATGGTCCTGCCGTTGTTGCGCTTTCGGGAACGGCAGTCGGTCTTACCAGCGCACCGGCAATCACCGTGAGTCCGGCGTCTCTTGATTTTGGAGCGCAAAATATCGCCAGCACGACCCCAGCCCAATTGATTAAAACTGTCACTTTGCAAAACACCGGCAATGCCGATCTGGTTATCAGCGCGATCACCTCGAGCACTCCTCAATTTCTGGTCGTTTCCAGTCCAGCATTCCCCCTGACAATAGCCCCAGGCCAATCAGCTAACCTGGGTGTGGCCTTTGCTCCGACGGTTGCTGGCCCCGTGTCAGCCACACTTGCGATTTCGAGCAATGCTGCAACCTCACCAAGCGCCGTTTCACTCTCGGGGACCGGTGTTACGTCGGGCCCGCAACTGAGGGTTACACCCAGTTCTTTGAACTTTGGCAATCTAAACCTGGGGACAACAAGCTCCGCGCAAACAGTTACTTTCAAAAACACAGGGACCGTGAACGTCACCATTAGCGCAATTGCCGCGAGCCTTTCGCAATTCACCTTAGCAACGCTGCCTGCTTTTCCCTTGACGCTGGCCGCTGGCGAATCCGCCGCAGTGAACGTAACGTTCGCTCCGGCAGCCGCCGGGACATTGTCCGGTACGCTCACCATTTTGAGCAACGCGCCTTCTTCACCGGATTCGGTTTCACTCTCGGGGAC